>WOYI010530993.1_pt1 | contig 67206 bp, 75 predicted proteins | sample 6423411 | NCBI WGS metagenome assembly WOYI01 (sample SAMN13441803, study PRJNA592873) | oil field metagenome | biome: oil field; feature: oil-well bore; material: oil-contaminated soil; isolation source: oil-contaminated soil from oil-well borehole | place: Germany: Wietze | collected 2016-10-18 ...
CAACCAGGATTGGAGATGATTTCGCGCAGAGGAGAGGAAGAAAAACGGACTCCGACGAAGTTCCAACTGAGTCGGAGTTTGGTGGTTATCTGTAAAGGGATGAGAACCCAAGGGTTGTGGGGAGATCGTCCCCACGTTCTCGGGGTTAACAGTCAGCCGAGAAGGCTGACGCCATAGGGGCGGAGCCCCTGTAGAGAGGACCGAATGGACGACGGGGACTATCGAAGTGGAATCACAATTCCTGCCTCTCCGTTTTACTTCTTGCCTTCCGTAATAAACTAAGCCACAATAAGTTACGATACATCGTAAAACAACATTTTACTCAGGTGGATATAATGCGTGCGTTATTTTATTACGAAAAACGAAAATAAAATTACGAAAAACACTTGACAAATTCCGAAATTTGTGTTAAATATATAATCAATGAAAAAAGAGATAAGGTACGGGAATATTGTTGATGTGGGTATTGATGAGCCGGTGTATACCAGCGGCGTGGTGTGTAGGCTGCTAGGTATTCCGGTGTGGGTGCTTAAGCAGCTTGATAGAGAGGAGATTATATCTCCCCAGAGAACGAATGGTAAGGCAAGGCTCTATTCTAAAAACGAATTGAATAAACTTAGCCATATCTGGTATATCATGCACGAAAAAAAGGTTAAAGTGACTAGTCTTAGATACGTGCTGGAGATGGAATCAAAGGTCTATAGGGGGGAGTAATTTTTTTGCCTTTATATTAGCACTCGTTATACTAAAGTGCTAATTGAGGAGATCTTTATGAGTTGTAATATATACTTGCTACCTTTAATACTTAGCTTACTTTTTGGCAAAGGAGGTGATGGTGAGAAAAATTAAATTAGTTAAATTTTCGAAAAATATTAACATTAATTTGGGAAGGAGGGATTAGCTATGGCACTTATACCTTGGAGGCCGAGAGAAGACTGGTGGGATCCTTTTATGGATTTGGAGAAGATTCAAATGGAGATGAATAAGCTATTTAATACTTCACTTACGCGTGAGAGAGGCAGGGATGCCGGGCTTTTGGACGGAGCATGGAGTCCTGCGGTGGATATCTATGATTCTAAGGAGAATATCCTTATTAAAGCCGATATCCCGGGTTTAAGCAAAGAGGATATTGAGGTAACCGTTCATGGCGATACGCTCGTCATTAAAGGTGAGAAGAAGCATGAAAAAGAAGTAAAAGAAAAAGACTATATCAGGACAGAGCGTTTTTACGGGAACTTCCAGAGGGCAATTCGACTGCCTGCGGAAGTCGAAACGAATAAAGTAGATGCCACCTATAAAAACGGGGTTCTTGAGTTGGTGTTGCCTAAGAACGAGAAAGCTAAACCTAAACAGATCAAACTCGATATTAAGTAAAAAGTAGATAAAAAGGGAGGTGAGTGTATGAATCTCATGAAAACTACTAATGACGAGTGCGCGACCAGAGTTATACAGCCGCTGGTCAATGTGAGCGAAACGGAAAAAGATGTTATTCTGGAAGCGGAGATGGTTGGGCTTTCCAAAGAAGACATCAATCTAGAGCTTAAAGACGATCAGCTAATTATAAGCGGTAAATCAAGAGCCGAAGAGCCGCCCAAAGGATATATGGCTCTTTATCGAGAGAGGTGTCCTTTGGAATATACTCGAAGTTTTCTCCTTGGAGACACCATAGATAAAGGAAAAATAGACGCACAGTATGAAAATGGGATACTTAAAGTAATGTTGCAAAAAGTAGAAACCGCGCATCCCAAGAAAATAGAAATAAAAGGATAAAATTTGGAGGTGCCTATGAATAACAAAATTCTTATAGGTATAGTTGTGGTGTTGGCCGCTTCTCTTATCTTCGAGACAGCGTATCTGCTTGGTAGTCGGCAGCGCGCAACTAACAAAAATAGTATTGCGCTATCTCAGCGAGTCCCCGCACCGCGCCAATCCCCACGTAATAATATCCCAGTTTATGATTTTAGTGTATTTGATGATATGCGTAACTGGGATCCTTTTACGGAGATGGACAAGATGCAAGAAAGGATGCACCGTATCTTTGAGGACAGCTTTTCCAAGGGATTGACTGATAAAACAATATCCCGGGTCTACGCAGCGTTTGAACCCAATATCAGCATTAACCAAAAAGATAATGCGTACATAATTAAGGTTGACTTGCCGGGTATGGACAAGAGCTCAATCGGCATTGAGGTGAAAGGTCGCGAATTGGTTTTATCTGGTGAGAGAAAAGAGGAAGAAAATAGGCAAGATAAAGGATTTTACAGGCAAGAGCTGAGTTACGGAACTTTCTCTCGGAGCATTTTGTTGCCCGAAGATGCTAAAACCAATCAAATAACGTCTGAATACAAGAATGGAGTTTTGACTATTACCATTCCAAGAGAAGTGGGCACAAAACCTGTATCTCCTGCAATTAAAGTCTCCGTGCAGTGATCTGCCCTCGAAAAAGTGGAGGCTCTGAAGAGTTGGTGATAGCATAAATCTTCGGCTCAACAATGGGAGGTGTCCCATGGAAGGGGGAAGGCGTTAAAATGAAGCGGTTTGATAAGGAATTCAAACTATCAGCGGTCAAAATGGTCATTGAAGGCGGGCATACGGCTGTAGAAGTTGCGAGAAGCCTGGGAATTCATCCGAATCAGTTCTATAATTTGAAAAAGAAGTATACATAGAACAGGGATAAAGCGTTTCCTAGTAAAGGGCATTTAACGGAGATCGCGGCGCTATGCAGGCAGTTACGATACGTCGAGATGGAGCGGCACATCCTGAAAAAGCAGTCGGCATATTTTCAAAAACGACCGGGAACGATTCGGATTCATAGAAGAACATCGTCCGGTCTTTGCGCTTGGGAAGATGTGCCGAGCTTTGGAAGTGTCGAGGAACTGGAATTACGCATTTTAAAAGCGGTTTAAGAGTCAAAGGCGGCTTGATAATGAAAAATTGCTCATTGAGAGAAGACGGGTGTTTGTGGAGAACCAAGAGAATTTCGGCAGTTCACGAGTCTGGAACGATTTGAACAACGAGTAAGGGAATTACAAAGTGTTTGAGAATTTTGTAAAAGAAATGTTGTAAAAGAAATGCTTGCTTAGGGTGAAGTTTTGTTTTAACATATCCTCAAATAAATTGTATGAAATTTGAGGGTCGGGCGTTCCCGCACCAAAGTGTTGTAATGCCACATGTTTAGCCAGGACTTTTTAAGGTAGAATCCGGCTCTTTGATTTGTTGGCTAAACGTCTCAAAGTACTGCGTCGGCGTCTTGTTGTTCAAGGACTGATGCGGATAATCGGTGTTGTAGTCGTTACCCCATTTTTTCAACGCTTCCTGGGAAGCAAACGGGTTATCCCAGTAGTTCGTCCAGACCAAATCTTCTTTGATCGTGCGCATGACGCGTTCAGTATCGGAATTATCCTTACTTGAGAGATACGCCCGGATACTCCTGATAGAGCGGAGTTTCTTGACCTGAGATCCAAGGTGTTGCTTTGTGGTAGCCTGTTTTTTGATCTCGAAGGACTGGTGGCAGTTGGTAAGGAACAATTCCCGCCATTTGTAGAACTGGGTTTGCGAGATCTGATATTTTTGGCAGAACTGGTTAATATCGATTTGTCCTGAGAGTCCTTCAAGCACGATTTGTGACTTTTGTTTTGAGGTCCAGAGACGGTGTTTCATAGAATAAGTGTTCCTTTCAGGGGCATTGTCCCCTTAAGCCTTATTCTACCTTATTTCACCCTGTTTGTTAACTGGTGGCAGTATAATGGATTTTAAGAAGATACGTAAAAACATCTTCCGGTTCTGGAGTTGGATTAGTCTGGCTGCAGGTTCCTGGTTGATCAGGCTTATTCCGGCGGGTTTGCTCTACCAATTTGCCGGAGGAATAAGTTCCCTGGCCTGGCGTTTTGCTTCTAAGCGGAGGCAGATCGCCCTGGAGAGTTTGGTAATTGCTTTTGGTGAAGAAAAAACCCAAGCTCAGTTAGAGCAGATAGCCAAAGACTGTTTTACCTTTATGGCCAAGTCCGGGGTGGAGTTGATTTTTTATATGGATAAGCCGGACAAGCTTAAAGAGAGCGTTAAACTGGAAGGCCGGGAGAATCTTGACCGGGCTTTAGCCAAAGGCTGCGGGGTAATCTTAGTCAGCGCGCATTTCGGGAATTTCCCTCTCTTGTTGTCCAGGCTGTCCATAGAAGGCTACAAAGCCGGGGGGATTATGAAGCCGATGCACGACCCGCGCATAGAAAAAATATTTCTGGAAAAACGCAAGGAATTAGGGATTAAGACCATTTACAGCCAGCCGCGCAAAGCCTGCGTGGCTAACACCATCCAGGCGTTACGCAATAATGAGCTGGTTTTTATCTCTATTGACCAGAATTTCGGGAGTGGCGGAATATTTGTTAATTTTTTTGGAAAAAAAGCCGCTACTGCCGCCGGGCCGGTAATCCTTTCCCAGCGCACGGGAGCTGCGCTTTTACCATGTTTTATTATCCGGCAGCCCGGGGATACGCATAAGATAATTTTCGAGCCGGAATTGAGCTTAGAAGAAGGCCAAGGCGCGCAAGATACCGTGCTGATCAATGTCCAGAAATTAACCAGCGTTATCGAAAAGTATATCCGTAAATATCCTGCGGAGTGGGGATGGATCCACCGCAGATGGAAAAACCAGCCAAGTTAAAATGAACTGGTTATCGAGCCGTTGAAAAGTTTTGGAGCCGGTCTTCTCGGGTATGTTTCCCATGTTTTGACCGCATTGTGCACGCTTGTCCTGGGTATTTTCCTCGTCCTTTTCTCTTCGCGCATTGTCCGGGCAACGGCGGACACTATCAAGATCCCGCATGCGCATGTATACGCCGGACTGGTACAGGTGCTGGTGGCAGCTTTTATCATACTCATCGGTCTGAGCCTGATAGGTTTGCCGCAGCAGATCGTTTTGCGGCTTTGAGGATCGCTTTGTGCGTCACCTTTGTCATGGCGTTCGGCATCGCGGTGTCGGCTGGGCGGGAAAAGTCCTTGATCAGACGTTGAAAGATAAGAAATAGGTTGTTGCGCAGATGCAAAGACGCAGGAAAGAGGGCTATTATGGCGATCGTGGTGATGTTCGTTCTTTCTCTGGCGCTGTTTGTAATACTGATGCATTCTCGCGAAAAACTATCCTCACAAGGTCAAAGATCTCGTTTGTCGCAGAGGCAGGTTCGACGAAATGCGGTGAGATCCGGCAACAGCACAAGTTGTCTTGTGTGGGGTGTGTCGAGACGGCCGCCGATTTTATTGAAGGGCTTTTAAAAAAGCTGTTTCAGCAAGGAGGGATGATGCGTACGATTTTCTCCGCGGTTTGCACAGCCTGTTGCGTGGTTTTATTTACATCGAGCGTGTGTGCCCAGGAGGCAGTGATGAACGATACGTTAAAGACAATCATGAACCGCAAGAGCGTGCGTAGTTACACTGATGAGCCGGTAAGCGAAGAGCAGCTGATCGCTCTGGTTAAGGCGGGAATGTCTGCGCCGACGGCAGTGGATTGCCGACCGTGGGATTTTATCGTGATCACCGATAAGGTTGTGCTCCAGCAATTGGCCGATGGGTTGCCTTATGCCAAAATGGCCGGCCGTGCGGCTGCGGCGATCGTGGTTACCGGTGACCTGAAGCGCCAGTATGGCGGTGAGGGAGCATCGTACTGGATCATGGATTGCAGCGCTGCCACTGAAAATATTCTCCTGGCTGCCGAGTCGATGGGCTTAGGCGCGGTGTGGACCTCGATATTCCCGGAGCAGGACCGTATGGTCGGCACGCGGAAAGTGTTAGGTATCCCGGAGCATGTCATACCGCTGAACCTCATCCCGATCGGTGTGCCTGCCGGCGAAACCAAAGCCAAAGATAAGTTCAATCCGAAACAAATTCATAAAGATCGTTGGTAAAAGCAGGGGGAAGTAAAAGGTTTAAAAAATAACCATCCCTGTTTTCTACTTTTTGCCGCGGATGGCCACGCGGCGGATCTTGCCGCTGATGGTTTTGGGCAGTTCGCTGACGAATTCGATGATGCGCGGGTATTTGTAAGGCGTAGTGATTTTTTTGATGTGTTTTTGCAGTTCCACCACCAACTTTTCGCTGGGTTGGTAGTTCCTGGTCAAGACGATCGTGGTTTTGACGATCTGGCCGCGGTGATCGCGCATTCCAATACTACTGGATGCTCCAACAACGCGCTTTTCACTTTGAACGGCTCTGCCTATTTCGGGGACACGATACTTTTTGAGTATCGTGTCCCCGGAACTTAAAAGAAAGGGGTCTAAAATGCAGTTGGATGAAATCAAGATATCCAGGGCGATCATCGAATCATACAGCAGGAAACTGGTCAATGCCCTTGATGCCGACGCGGCAATAGTCGGCGGGGGACCGGCAGGCCTGGTGTGCGGGTATTATCTTGCCCGGGCCGGCAAGAAAGTAGTGCTTTTTGAGCGTAAGCTTTCCGTCGGCGGCGGTATGTGGGGCGGGGGCATAATGTTCAACGAAATAGTGGTGCAAGAGCAGGCGCGGAAAGTGCTGGAAGAATTGGGCGTAAAAACCAGGGAATACGAAAAAGGTTATTATTTGGCTGATTCCATAGAGGCAGTCTCAACCATCTGCTCCAGGGCCGTGAAGGCCGGGTTAAAGATATTCAATCTTCTGAGCGCGGAGGACGTGATGATCAGGAACAAAAAGATCTGTGGCCTAGTCTTGAACTGGACGTCTGTCGAGATGGCCAATCTGCACGTTGACCCGGTCACCATGCGGGCGAAGGCTGTCGTTGACGCTACCGGCCATCCCGCGGAGGTCGCCAGGATAGTCGAAAAGAAATCCGGTATACGCCTGCGCACACGATCCGGCAGGTTGATGGGGGAGGGCTCGATGTGGGCAGAGGCGGGGGAAGTGTCTATTGTGAAAAACACTAAGGAAGTCTGTCCGGGTTTCTACGTTTGCGGGATGTGTGCCAACGCCGTCTTCGGCGGACCTCGCATGGGGCCGGTTTTCGGCGGGATGCTCTTATCCGGGAAAAAACTTGCCACCGCGCTGGCAAAAAAGTTATGAGCGCCGAACGGGGTTAATCAAGAAAAAACCCCGGGCGCAGTCCTAAGCGAAGTCTAAGGATCAAGCCCGGCGAGCTTCAGTAAACAAACTTGAACAGGACTTTGTTAATTTTCGATCCGCTCCTTGAATCGTTGGGATTTTATTTTTTGCAGTAGAGGGTGGCCGGGGTTCTTTGATAAGAGCAAGGCAGAGTCAATGATGATAAGCGCGGCGACAGATTCTTTGCATTGAGAGATGGAATCAGGGGAATCGTGAAGGATTTTGAATGTACTCCGGGGACACGATACTTTAATAGTATCGTGTCCCCGGAATTCTAATTGCTTTTTAGGCGTAATTCTGCTATAACAAAAAGGTAAATCGCTTCGACGCGTCACGGTCTGATTATTCGATAAGCATTAGTAATGCGCCTGCCGCACTGCCCTGGCAGTGAGCCTGTCGAACTATTCAGGACAGACCTGCGTGGTGTGCATAGGCTGTTGATAATGAAAGGGTTATGTATTATTTTCGCCCTTAACGGAGCGGTTTTGGCGGCGCCGAGGTATAAACCGGTTTTTCTCCGAAGAGTACTTTTTTTGAGGCCGAAAGAAACAACAATATTTGTAAAGCTATAGGCTGTTTTATTTATGTCATACCGTGTACTCGCTTTAAAATGGCGGCCGCAGAATTTCGATTCTTTAATCGGCCAGCAGCATGTAGTTAACACGCTGAAAAACGCACTGGAAAATAACCGCCTGGCTCACGCCTACCTGTTTTCCGGCCCCCGCGGCGTGGGTAAGACTTCCTGCGCCCGTATTTTGGCAAAAGCCCTGAATTGCAAGAACGGCCCTACCGTCAATCCTTGTAACGAGTGCCCGCAGTGCCTGGAGATCAGCCAGGGCCGCGGTCTGGACGTTATCGAGATAGACGGCGCCTCCAACCGCGGCATCGACGAAATACGCGCATTAAGGGAAAACGTAAAATTCGCCCCCGCATCCGGAAAATACAAAATATACATAATCGACGAAGTGCATATGCTCACCCAGGAGGCCTTTAACGCCCTCCTGAAGACCCTGGAGGAGCCGCCTGAATACGTAAAATTCATCTTCGCCACCACACAATCCAACAAAGTCCTGCCGACCATACTTTCCCGTTGCCAGCGTTTTGATTTCCGGCGCATACCGGTGCTGGAGATCATCGGACAGCTTGAAAAGATAACAGACGCGGAGGGCATCAAGATCGACAGGGAAGTGCTGGCGGCGATCGCCCGCAGCAGCGACGGCGCTTTGCGCGACGCCGAGACTGTCCTCGACCAGGTCATATCCATCTCCGGCGGGAATGTTTCTCTGAAGGACGTAATATCGTTGCTGGGAGTGGTGGAGCAGGACACGCTGTTCGAAATGGCGGAGAAGATCATAAAGCGCGAACCGGCCGGGGCGCTCGAGCTTTTTAACAGGGTATTGGACGAAGGGAAAGAACCTGAAGTCTTCTGGCAGAACCTGATAGAGCATTATCGTAACCTGATGGTGGCCAGAATCGCTGGTCCGGATGTCAAATTGATAGACCTCCCGGAGGATACCGTAGCTCGCTTGAGCAAGCAGTCGTCGTCGGTTTCCCTGGAGGAGATTTTTTCTTCTTTTAACATCCTCGTGGAAGGGCAGGAATTACTGAAGCGTTTCGATTATTCGCGCATACCGCTGGAGGTAAGTTTGGTGATGCTGGCTTCTTCGGCTCAGGCAGGCAGAACTTCCGAGTCGGTTCGTCCCGGCGCCGGAGCGCATCATCAGCAGGCGCATAAACCGGTGCAGACCAATACACGCGCTAGGCCGCCGGCGCCTAGGCCTGCGGTCCAGCATACCCCGGCGCGCCCGGTGCAAAGCGCGCCACAGCAAAGAACCTTGCCTCCGCCGCAGAGCTTAACGGCAGCGCCCGTTGTTCCGGCGCGGAAGTTGCCGGAACCGGACGCGAGACAGCTTGATTCGGTTATCCATGCTGCTAACGCGGTGGCCGAAGAAGAGGATGAGGATTTTTACGGAGAAGAGGTAGCCGTTCCTTCCGCGGCCGGGCTGGATATCGGGCTGATCCAGGAGCAGTGGAAAGAGCTGATAGACGAGATCGGGAGTGTTAAGATGTCGGCGGCGGCATATTTGAGCGAAGGAGAACCGCTGAAATTGGAAAAAGGCGTGCTGACGATCTCTTTTCCCAAGGGTTTTTCCCTGCACAAGGAAGCGCTGGAAAGGAAAGAGAATAGCCTGGTGGTGGATGAATGCTTGTCGAAGAAATATAATGCGCGCTTAAAGGCGCATTTTCTGCTTTCTCACAAAGAAAAAACCGGGGCGGCCGACGTCAAGACGCACCCGGAAGTGCAATCCGCCATCGAGTTTTTCGGCGGCAAGATAGTGGAGTCGTAAGATGGCCGTTTACCCGGCTTCCGTTGAGATCCTGATAGAGAAGCTGACCAAATTCCCCGGCGTAGGCAGGCGCAGCGCCGAGAGGATCGTCAATTATATCCTGCAGGCGCCGAAAGAGGACATAAAAGCTCTTTCCGGAGCCATAGATTCCGTAAAGGAAAATGTGCGTCTTTGTTCGGTCTGCAACAACCTGAGCGAGGGGGAGGTCTGCGCGATCTGCGCCAATGAACGACGCAGGAAAGACCTGGTCTGTGTGGTGGAGAAACCGGCGGACGTTACCGCCATGGAAAAAGCCGGCAGATACGAAGGAGTCTATCACGTGCTGATGGGTTCGATTTCTCCGCTGGAGGGCAGGGGCCCGGCAGACCTTAAACTCGACGGGTTGTATAATAGAATAAAACAGGGCAACATCAGCGAAGTGATCATCGCGACAGATGCCGATACCGAAGGAGAGACCACCGCCATGTATCTGACCGGCGTGCTAAAGTCCCTGTCGGTGCGCGTCAGCCGCATCGGCCTCGGGCTGCCCGTAGGTTCCAACCTGGAATTCGCCGACTCGGAGACCCTTTTCAAGGCCATGGAGTCTCGCCGCGATCTTCATCTCCCATAAGATGTCATGATATCGATCACCAATCTTTCCAAAAACTACGGCAAGAAAGTCCTTTTTCGGGAGATCTCCTTCAGCATTAATGACGGTGAGAAAGTAGGCTTGATCGGGCCAAACGGCACAGGCAAGAGCACTCTTTTTTCCCTTATCCGCGGGGAGTGCGAGTCGTCGTCCGGAGAAGTCCAGGTGAACAGGAATATCCGCCTGGGTTACCTGCCGCAGGAATCCTCTTTTTCCTCCACGCGCACGGTGCTTACCGAGATCACCGAGGGGGACGCCGACATCGTGCGCCTGCATAAGGAGAAGAGCGAACTGGAGGAAAAGAACGCCGCCGGTTCTATGCGTTACGGAGAGGTCCTGCACGACCTCGAGACCCTGGGGTATTTTGAACTGGAGCATAAGGCAAAAAAGATACTCTCCGGTCTGGGCTTCAAGGAAAAGGATTTCGAGCGGCCGATTTCGCACTTAAGCGGCGGGTGGCAGATGCGCACTTTGCTCGCGAAACTGCTCACCGTGCATTACGACATTCTGCTTTTGGATGAACCTACCAACTACCTCGATTTGAACGCCGCGCTCTGGCTCAAGGACTATCTTTCGAGCTTCCGCGGCACGTTCATTATGATCTCCCACGACCGCGCTTTTCTCGACGAAGTCACCAATTACACGCTGATACTGGAAAACGGTTCCATCTTTAAGGTGAAGGGTAACTACGAGCATTACGAGGCCATCAAAGAGGAACGCCGCGGCTTCTTGATCAAACAGGCCAGGGAGCAGGAGAAAAAGCGCCTGCAATTGGAGGAATTCGTCTCCCGTTTCCACGCCCAGCCCAACAAAGCCTCGCAGGTGCGCGCCAAGCGCACGGCGCTGGAAAAGATGAAGGAGATCGTCATTCCCCCTGACCCTAAAGAAAGCATCAAGAATTTTATCTTTCCGCAGACGAGAAAAAGCGGCTACAAAGTGATGAGCCTGGAGAACGTGCGCAAGACTTATCCTCCGGACATAGAAGTTTACAACGGCCTGAATTTCGAGATCACCCAGGGGGAGAAGGCCGTATTGACGGGAGAGAACGGCGCCGGAAAATCCACGCTTTTGAAGATGATGGCCGGGGTTACTTCCATAGATTCCGGAAACCGCACTGTAGGACACAACGTGGACGTGGGATACTTTTCCCAGACCAGGCTGGACGTCCTGAGCCCGGAGAACACAGTACTGCAGGAGGCGTATTCCGCCGCGCCCGGCTTTATGTCCGAGACCGGTCTGCGCACTATGCTCGGCGCGTTTCTTTTCACCGGAGACGACGCGGAGAAAAAGGTGAAGGTCCTTTCCGGGGGTGAGAAGAGCCGCCTGATACTGGTGAAACTCCTGATTAATCCGCCCAATTTTCTTCTCCTGGACGAGCCGACCACTCACCTGGACGTGGACGCGGTCGAGGCGTTGATAAAGGCTATACAACAGTATGAAGGCACCGTGGTTTTTATCAGCCACGACATACATTTCGTGCGTTCCGTTGCCAACGTGGTTTTTGAGGTAAAAGAAGGCCGGGTGCGCAAGTTCCCCGGAAGGTTCGATTACTACCTGGAAGTCAAGGACAGGCCGGAATACGGACAAGACGGACAGCCGAAGAGGAAGAATCCAGACCATCGGCAGATGGACAAGGCTAAAGAAGCCAAATCTAAGGCTATAGAAGAGGCAAAGCGCAAGAAAGACGAAGAGAGAGAACGTAAAACCCACAACAGCAAACTGCGCGAGAAGATAAACAAACTACAGAAAAAGAAAGATGACCTGCAGATAGAAAGTTACGCCAAGGTCAGGGCGCTCTCCGAACCCAGCATTTACCGCCGGGACGAAGAAATGGCCAAAGAATACGGCCGCAGACTTAAAGAAATCGAGCAGATTATGGTGGAGATAGACCGGAAGGTGGCTAAGCTGGAAGAAGAGATACAATAACCCCTTTGAGCAAAAACAATTGACTTTGGGACGGTTTTAGGTAAAATTTATATACGCGTTTTATGCTCGATATTGCAAGAGAGTCGTTAGGCCTATGCGTCATTGCGAGGAGGCCGTTAGGCCGACGAAGCAATCTTTCTTTGAAAGTTTAGATTTATTCCCCCTTAGCTCAGTCGGTAGAGCGAGTGGCTGTGACAAAACGCAGCTTTCCCGGGAAACCGGGATTGGAACAGCGGGCTAATTCAGGGAAGTCCTGAGTGGTTCGATTGCACTCACCATTAAGAAATGAAGTGCGTCGAAGGATAATCCTGAGCCAATCCTCGCAAGAGGCTGACAACAGCTTCAGCGCAGGCAGGTGCAGAGACTATACACCCGCATCCCAAACGTAAAGCCGTGGGATAAGAGATAGTCCAAGTCCGGAAGTAATTCCGGGGAACTTGTAACCACCAGGTCCGAGGTTCGAGTCCTCGAGGGGGAGCCATTTCGGACGAACAGACGCACCAAGTGCCTGTTCGTTTACATCAGCCCCGTTTCGGAGTAATTCCGGAGCGGGGTTTTTGTTTTTTACGGCGGTTTTGTTGTGTCCACAGTCGTTAATATCGGCCTGCAGGGTTTGGTCAGGATCGCCCAAGTACATCCGCAGGTCGATTACGTCGTTATGGATCACAATCTCTTTAACAAGGGCGAATATGAGGCTTTTTTGGGCATCCGCGGGGGCTTGGTCGAGGTATTCCAAGGCGAACTGCAGGGTTTCGTGGAGGTAATCGGCCGAGTTTGCCGTCATGTCGTTGGCTGTCTTTTGCGTCCGCAGTTTGGTTAGTTTGTCCTCGAGTAATATTATTTGATTATCAATTTCCGACATCTTTGTTTTATAAGCCGGGCCTTGGGTTACGGTGCCGGTCATGGCCAGATCCAGCAGGGTCTTGGCTTCGTGCTGGCATTCGTTCAGGCTGGCTTCGGTTTCCGCAATCATGGTATCGATGCGTCCGGCCATCAGCTGGGCTTCGCGCATGGCATCGCCGATGCCTTTGATGATGATATCCCGGTTCTGGGATGCTTTCCTGAAGTATCCGATCAATGCCCGGTCAAAAACCGGTGCCGGGATGCTTAACTCATTGCATCCGAGTTTTTGTTTTGCTCTTCCGCAGATGTAGTAATGAAACTTTTTTCCGTCATGCCCTTTGTTGGACACCGATATCAGGTGGCTTCCGCATTTCCCGCACTTAAGCAGTCCGCTCAATAAATAATTATAGGTTTTTGGTTTTCTGCTGAATCCGTGGCCGGGCAGTTTGGCTTTGACGATTCTATTCGCTTTCTCCCAGATTGACGGTTCGATCAGAGCTTCGTGGTTTCCTTTGTGAAGTTCCTTTGCGTAGAGGATATATCCTTTGTAGAAAGGATTTTTGATAACGGATGACAATGTTTGTTTGCGCCATGCTTTGCCGTGGCAGGTTCTGACGCCCTGTCGTTCCAGTTCTTGGCCGATTTCCATAAGGGATTTATTATTGGCCGCCATTTCCCAGATGATCCGCAGTTTCGGAGCGAGTTCCGGATCCAGAATGACTTTATGCGGTTGTCTTCCGTTAGGCAGGGGATCGCCGTCCTTTTCCAGCTTATAGCCGTGCGCCAAGAAACCGCCGACCCATTTGCCTTGGCGTACGCGGGCGATCGCGGAGGCTTTCACGCGTTCACCGGTCAGCTCGCGTTCAAACGCGGAGAGGATGCCGAGTATTCCTATAACCACGCGGCCGATCGCGGTTGAGCTGTCGAGGTTTTCTCTTACTGAAATAAAATCTATTTCTTTTTCGCGGAATAAATCGATAAGGTCATAGAGGTCGCGCGTGTTGCGCGTGAGCCGGTCGAGCCGGAAAAATATTATGCCGTCGATTTTCTTCTGCCTTACATTTTCAAGAATCTGTTGTATTCCCGGCCGGTTCAAATCTTTTCCGGAATAGCCGTCATCATCGACTCTTCCATCCTTGCCGATAGCCGCGAGTTCACAGCCAAACGCATCGAGCATGTTTTTGCAGTGATGCGCTTGCGCGTCCAATGTCGTGAAGTCGCCCTGTGCTTGATCTTCGGTCGAGCACCGGGTGTAGATCACGAATCTTTTTTTCTCTTTCGATCTGATTATTTGTGCCATTCCAGCCTTTCAAAGTCGTGTGTTCCAGCGCGACCCAACCCTATAATAGAATCTGTTACAAGTCAAGCTATAACAACATCTTAGAGCCTTACTCCGCGGAGATCGCAGACTTTCGCTCCATTGGCTATATATGTCGATTTCCGGCAAGGTGACGGAAATTTTTTGTTTTTTTGAACTTTTTTCGGCAGTTTTACGGAAGTCGACGTATGTAGCCGGTAGAGGAGAGTTTGATGGGCGCGAGGCAAATATCCAATTTCGAAAAACGGTTTAAACGGGGATTCAATGTCATTTATCCGGACAAGCCTTTAGAGGGTGCGGCCCGGAGAACGCAAAACCAGAAAATCCTTGAAGCCGTCAAAACCGTTCTAACCGGAATATTAAAAAGAGAGCCGACGCCTGATGAACTATCGGGATGCAAGCCAATCATACGATCGAAAAGGCCATAAAGCGGTCAACAGGATTCATGGGGCTAATTTCCGGACACTGCTTAACAAAGGGGTGTCCCTATTAGTCAAAACTACCGCGGTTTATTCGAGGAATGGGAGTTACGGGAGGTTCGTTGTTTGATCAAGGATGCTCAGCGGAATTACACCTGCTTGAGACACGAGAGTTTTGACGATCTTCTGCAGGAATGTTTGATTTACTGGTTCTTCGTCAAAGACCAGTATCGGCCGGAAGCCGGAGCATCCGAGCGGACTTTTTTGAATAGAATCACGCGCAATAAGCTGGCGGATTTGGCGAGGTTTGAGGGGCGCAATAAACGAAGGGTTTTCTCAATAAGCGAGTCACTTGATGCGATGGATTGTAATGAAGAATCAATGAGGAAAAAGGAGAGGATTTTAATGGTTGAAGAACAAACGATTTCCAAAATTACGGCGGCGGATTTTCCGGATGCGATGGCCCGGGCAACCGCAGGCCTGTCGTTCAGGCAAAAACAGCTTTGCCGGTATTTGTCGGAAGGGATGAGTCTTGTAAAGGCTGGCGAAAAAATGGGCATCCCCCGGACAACGCTTCAGGAGGAAGTGAAGCGTATTCGCGAGGCGTTTCGTAAAGAGGGGCTTGAAGAATATCTGAGGTAATCAGAGAGGAGGAATTGCATGGAGTTCGTCTATAAGTTCGAGTTCGATGAAAGAATCGATAAACAGCTGATTCAGGATCAGATGGAATCGGCGATGCGCGCCGCGCGCGGAGTGTTCGGTAATGCCCGGGTCAAGATGGACGGTTCGTTTCTCATGTCCGGCCATCGTGTGGTTATTCATGTGACCGATGATGTCGGCGCGCTTCTGGCCAGCGTCTTTACCGAATGTGCGGCCGAGAAGATCGGGGAGGAATTTTTTATTGTTGAAAGAGTTCCGAAGAGCAAGGAAAGGAGACCGGATGAAAATCAATAGGGGATGGAAAGAAATCTATAAAAACTTGAGCTGGTACAACCGGCGCAGGTTTATCGAAGCTAACCGGCCGCTCGGCAAGGACCCGAAAGAGTTTAAGGAGCTGGTGATGTGGATTCTTGCGGGACTGTCGATTTTCGGGGTTGTCTTGAATGTGTATAAAGACCCGGCCGGTTTTCTGGTGTGGATGTTTACGAATGCCTGCTGGGCAGTGATCGATTTTCGGAAGCGTTTATACGCCCAGTCGTTCTTGTTCGTTGTGTACTTTTTCTTGGCATTCTGGGGCTGGGTCAGCTGGGCCAGATGAATTGGTTTTGAGGAGGCGGGGAAAATGGAGGAGATTGGGCAGACAGATAAATTTTTATCGAAAGAAGAACAGCTTCTGCGCTGGTGCAGGCAAAAAAAGATTTTCTCAAAGGCCGAGGCTATAGCGTTTGGCGCCAATAATTATTATTTGCGGGCCGACAGGACGGTCAGGGATTTTGTTCTGCAAGGCATCGTGAGGAAGATCGGCAAGGATGAATGCATCCGGCGAAACCTCAAAGGCAACATGGCTTGGTATGAGTTCGTGTCCGCTTAATAAGGCAGTTTTTCATGGGAAACGAAAAGATAGATATCAGGGATTTACGCGATGGCAAATTCCTTTGGATAGATAAGTCAGCGCTCAGGCTAATCAGCGAAAGCGCCGGTACCATGGGTGTCGCCGTTTATTCCTGGCTTTGTTATTACGCAAATTTCAAAGCGCAGGATTGTTTTCCGTCTATTACTACGCTGGCGTGGCATTGCGGAGTATCCCGGCGCACAATCATGCGCGCTATTAAACGATTGGAACAATTCAAGGCTATAGCGATTGAGCGAAAGAAGGGAAAACCGAATATCTATAAATTGCTTAACGTCTCGGGGGCAAAAAGTTATCCACAGCCGAGTAGTGACACAGATGTCACCAGTGACAGGCCTGTCACTGGAGTGGTGACACCGGTGTCACCGGAAGTAGTGACGTCCATGTCACCCGAACAAAAGATATTATCAAGAGATAACTAACAAAGAATAGTAGTAGAGGTTGTGAATTCTGTGAATAACTCGTTTTAATGCTAAGGAGGAATTACCAATGAAAACCGTAAAATGTCAAAGTCTTAATGATGCAATAAATAAGCTTCAAAAGTACGTTGATGAGATTTGGCACTCGAGCCCGAGATTTACCGAAGCCGACAGAAGGAAATGGCTTAAGGCAGTACCGGAAGATTCCTATGGGGATGAGAGATACCGGGTTGAACTGTGGGTGCTTGAGGGTAGTCCTGTAAAACAAATAGTGATCATTAATCATAATGTGAAAGAGATTTATTGCCATGATTTTACTTTGCATAAGCAGATTCGGTTTGTTTGGGAGATATGAATGGTTTAATCGTAAAACAGGCCGCGGGTCCTTGGAAGGGGGTGTCGGGCGAGGGTCGGGCGAGGCGCGAGCCTTCAGTGATGAGGGGTTTTAAAAACGATGTCCATGTCCATCACTTTTGAGATTTTGCACATCTGGGGTAAAAACGGCCAAACGGCCTGTTTCCGTCGGTGGGAACGGATTTTCTTGATTAAAAGACACGTCTGCAAGGGGTTCAAAATGGGCATTTTGATGGACATGCGCGGACATAAAAAAGGAGAAAATCGTGGCAAAAATCAATGTTAAACCGGAAATCGCTGAGGTCAAGGTGTCGGATCTGCGGCCTGCGCCGTATAACCCCCGGGAAATAACCGAGCCTGCCTATGCGGGGCTTAAGCACAGTTTGGAGAAGTTCGGGTATGTGGATCTTTTGATCGTTAATAAACGGAACATGCGGATCGTGTCCGGTCATCAGCGGTACAAGGTATTGCAGGCTGACGGCGTGGAGATGGTCGATGTCATCATGGTCGATCTGGACGAAATCCAAGAGCAGACCATGAATCTGACGCTCAATAACAGCGAGATTGCCGGTGAATGGACGGCCGCGCTTATCCCGCTTTTGGAGAGATTGAGAAAAGAAGCTGGGGATGATTATCTCAACTTGCGGCTTCAGAGCCTGCGGGAGAGTGTCGGGGACATGGGCGTTGAGAATCTGGGGAACGGAAAGACACTTCCGGATGATATCCCGGAGCCGCCTGAAAAGACGATTACCAAGAAAGGCGACCTGTGGATCCTTGGCGATCACCGGCTTTTATGCGGAGATTCTACCAGCGAGGCAGATGTTACGCGGCTTATGGATGGCCGCAAGGCAAGCCTTTTGGCAACTGACCCGCCGTATTGCGTGGATTATACCGGTGCCGATCGGCCGAACGGGGGCCGGGACTGGTCGAATGTCTATCATGAGATCGACATTCCGGACGCGGTGGATTTCATGCGCAAGTTTCTGACCGTGGGCCTCGGGTTTATCAAAGAAAAGACCGCGCTGTATATGTGGCACGCTTCGAAGCGGCGTTCGGATATTGAGGGCCTCTGCAAAGAGATTGGCATTTTAATCCATCAGGAAATCGTTTGGGTCAAGCCGTGCGTCATTTTGACGTACTCGTTTTATTCGTGGCGGCATGAGCCGTGTCTTTTGATGTGGGTCAAAGGTCATAAGCCGGATTATAAGCCGAAAAACAAGGCGATCGGCAGTGTCTGGACGGTTGGCTATTTAAGAACGGGAGATCCTGAAACGCCGGAGTATCACACCGATGTCTGGGAGCTGGACTGGGAAGGCAAGAAGCGCAATCCGGGCATTGATCATCCGACCGTAAAGCCGACCGAGGTTTTTGCCATACCCATGCGGGTTCATACGACACCCGGGGATGTTTGTTATGAGCCGTTTTCCGGTTCGGGATCGCAAATTATCGCTGGCGAGAGGCTGAACCGGAGGGTGTTCGCTATGGAGATCGAGCCGGTCTTCTGCGATGTGGCGGTCAGACGCTGGGAGGAATTCTCAGGGAAAAAAGCGATAAGGGATAGTAATGGATGAAAAGAACCGCAACCTTGTTGAGATTGCCAAAAAGAAACGCTACATCGCCCTTGTCGAAAAGCTGGGTCGTGGTTCGTTGTCGTCCAAGGAACTCAAAGAGCTTGAAGAGTTTGAGAAATCGGAACAGCGGCCCGCGGGAGTTATCGATGGAACGGTAGATCTTCCGACCTTATGTGTTTATCTCGAGAAATCCCCGCGCATGATCAGGCGGTATGTCCAGCAGGGCATGCCGGTCTTCAGGGACGCGGCTGGTGAGATCGCGCGGTTTAAGGTCGGGGATGTATTCAAATGGTTTTATGTCAAGCAGGGTTCGGAGGAGGACAACGGCAAGGATTATTGGGATAAGGAATACCGGAAGAACCGCGCGAAGTTAAGCGAGATCGAGTTAAAGCAGAAAGAGGGCGAGGTTATTCCTTTCGAAGATCACGTATCTATCGTGAAGAATCAGATCCGGGGGATCAAAGCCGGATTTTTACGATTGCCGAAACATGTCGCGCCGAAGCTATATCAGCAGGATCCGAAGGTCATTTGTGAAATGCTTGATCAGGAGATCCGGTACATCATCGAACAATTTGCGGGGAAGCAGAATGTCAGTAAAACTGGGAAGGGAAATTCTTAAAACTGTCGTGCCGTACGCGGCCGTGGAATGGGTCTTACCGGTTAAGATGACGGTGAGCGAGTGGGCGGATAAGTTCCGCAGGCTTGATGTGAAAACGTCGGCTGAGCCTGGGCAGTGGGCGACCGCCCGCACGCCGTATCTCAAGGGGATCATGGACGCGTTTACGGATCCGTATGTCGATGAGATCACGGTCATGGCGGCCTCGCAGGTCGGCAAGACCGAGGCGATGTACAACATGCTCGGATTTATCATCGATCAGGATCCGGGCCCGACACTTATGGTTTCGCCGCGGGCGGATGACGCCAAGAGCGTCTCATATAACCGCGTCCGGCCGATGATCGAATGCTCGCCGGTCTTGAACAGGTACATTCCAATCAACACCGACGATATTACGAAGCTCGAATATCATTTCGACCGGATGATTTTATATTTCTCGGGATCCAACAGCCCGGCAGACCTTGCCTCGCGGCCGATCCGGTATCTTTTTTTGGATGAGGTCGACAAGTACCCGAAGTTCTCGGGCCGGGAAGCCGACCCTATCAAACTGGCATCCGAGCGTCAGAAAACTTTTTGGAATAAAAAGACGGTCAAGGTCTCGACCCCGACTACGCGCGAAGGATATATCTTCCGCGAGTACGATAAATCCGACCAGCGCAGGTTTCATGTGCCGTGTCCGCATTGCGGGAAAAAGCAGGTTTTTGTTTTCGGCCAGATTAAATGGCCGAAGGAAGAGTCGTCATCCGAGAAGATAAAAAATAACCGGCTCGCGTGGTACGAATGCATTCATTGCAAGAAGCGCATTGATGATATTCACAAACAGAAGATGATGCTGGCGGGCGAATGGATTGCAGAGAAAGGGGAACATAACCGCAACCGGGGTTTTTGGGTGAGTTCTCTGTATTCGCCTTGGCTGACATGGAGCGATATCGCGTCAGAGTTTTTGAAATCGAAAGACTACGTTGAGCTCTTGATGAATTTTGTCAATTCATGGCTTGCCGAGGTATGGGAAGAAAAGATCGAAGAAACAACGGTCGATAAAGTTCGCAATCTGGCGCGTGATTACGATCAGGGTATTGTGCCGGACGATGTCTTGGTCTTGACCGCCGGTGTCGATGTGCAGAAGGATCATTTTTATTACGTTATCCGCGGATGGGGGTATTACGAGGAATCGTGGCTTATCCGCGCTGACAGGGTCGAATACTGGCAGGATATCGAAGATTGTTTATTTAAGACTGAGTACCGCAGGATAAATTCGGCAGAAACCCTAAACGTTTATATGTCATGCATCGATTCGGGTTTCAGAACGGATGAAGTATACCGCTTTTGCCGCCAATGGCAGGATAAGACAAAGGCTATAAAAGGGCTTGAAGAAATTACCGGCGGCCGGTTTTACCGCGCGAACAAGATTGATATTAATTCAAGAACCGGCGCGGTCATACCCGGCGGACTTGTGCTGTGGAATTTAAATGTCACGCAGTATAAAGACAAAATCAACCGTCTTGTGACTTCACAGAATCCGGGCAAGTGGCATATCTTCAGGAATCCGGCAGACGATTATCTGACGCAGTTTACTTCCGAACATAAAGTTCTCATCCGCAACCGCACGACCGGAAAAGCCAAGGAGGTCTGGCAGAAAAAGAAAGAAGCCGCGGCTAATCACTATCTGGATGCGGAGGTGTATGCGGTGGCGGCCGCGGATATTATCCGGGCCCTTAATATGCGTCGTGAAGAAACGTCTCGGGTTCATCAGCCTGTTACGGAAGAGCCCGGCCGCGGCGGGTGGCTTCGCAAAACGAAAGGATCTTGGATTTAATGGGCGGCCGGTGGATCAAACGATATAAAAATTGGTTAAAGGACGATAACGTTATTGAAAAGCCATATCCGGTTGATGAAGGAAAATATGGAGTGTCCTTTATTCCGATTCGTTGTCCGCAGTGTAAAAGTAAAGATGTACGGTGTTATGTTTCACGCCCGCCGGTGAGATATCATGTATGCCGGGGATGCGGGAAGAAGTTTAAGTCCATTGAGAGAAATTAGTCTTCTAATACGATTTGATAGTAAGACCAATCTTTTTCATCTTTGCATCGTTCTTTTATTGCGAATTTCCGTAAATATTTTTTGTTTTCCAAATTTCTGTATTCGAATTTAATAACCCCCGGTTCTTTTATAATCCACATGTCCTGTTCTCCCTTTTGCAATGGAGTTAATAACCGATCTTCTCCGGGATAGAGAAAGCAGGGGAGATTAAATTTAGGGGGAGCTTTTTTTATATTGTTGTCTTTTAAAGGGTAGACAGCGTTTCGACAAATAACGGTGTTATCAATAATTTTTATGTCGAGAGCCGCTCCCTGCCCTACATTTTTTAGTCGAAATTTGTAGCCTGCGGCTTGGTTTTCAATAAGTTCGAACGATATTATTGGGGTTAAGGCAAACTCAGTTTGCTTTTCTAAATTTAATCTTGATTTTCTTGTTTCGTATGTATACCAAAGGACTGTTAAAAAGGTGATAAAGAGAATTAGATCATTAGATGAGGTGATATGAAAGTGTTTTTTATTTATTAAACATACAATAGTGATCACGATCAGTAGTGACAAAATCAGAATATTATTTTTTACCCAGCTTGTTTTTTGCATTTTTTAACTCCTTTCAACCTTTACTATTTTGTAGTAACGACCCTATTGAAAAAGATTTCATTTATTATACCATGTTCTTAGAAGGTAAAAAGCGAAAAGGCTGATCACGTTTTCGCGCCCAATAAGCATTAAGAAGCCCGTTACCGTGCACGGCGGTGGCGGGCTTTTTTATTGGGTTCAAGAGGAGGACGCATGGCCGTACCCACAAAACAGGAAATGCTTGAAAACGTAGAGAACGCGATCAACGCGCGTGTTACAGGAGGCGCGGTGCAGTCATATTCGATCGGCGGCCGGAATATTCAGTATATCGGTCTTGAAGAACTCAGGAAACTGCGCGATCAGTTGCGCCGCGAGATTGCCGGTTCGGGCGGGACAACTACGTATGCCTCATTCGGAAGGCCGTCATGAAAACACCTCTGACCGAAAAACTATCCAACGGCTTGGACGGCCTTATTTCTTTTTTCTCGCCGCGCGCGGGCATTAAACGGCGCATGTACCGCGAAGCCATAAAAGTTACCAGATCGTTTAGTTCTTATAAAGGCGCGTCACGCGACCGTCTTCGTTCATCGTGGATGCCCGGAGGCGGTTCTGCAGATGCTGACCTTTTGCCGGAGTTGAAAGATATCCGCGAACGGAGCCGCGATTTAAACCGCAACGATGCGCATGCTTCCGGCATTACCTCAACCATGACCGTGAATGTGGTCGGTTCGGGGATCCGGCCGCAGTCGCGTATCGACAGGGATGAGATCGGGCTTGGTGAAGAAGAAGCGGCAAAGTTTCAGAAAGACGCGGAGCGTGTTTGGAAGAGATGGATTCCGTATGCGGACGCAGGCAGGCGCATGGACTTTTACGAGATCCAACAGCTTGTTGACCGCCAGATTCTCGAAAACGGGGAAGCGTTGATCGTTCCGATGATGATCGAGGATCCTTCGCGGCCGTATAGAACGGCATTGCAGGTGGTCGAATCCGACCGACTGGATACGCCTTCGGATAAACGGGGAGACAAATCAATACGCGCGGGCGTGCGCATAGGCGAAAAAGGCGAAGCGGTTTCGTACTTCATTCAGAAGACGCATCCCGGCGAATCGCGTATTGCCAAGAGCGGCGATAAAGAATTCATGGAGATTCCGGCGTTCAATGAATACGGCAGGCGCAATGTCTTTCACCTCTACTACGTTTTACGTTCGGGACAGACGCGCGGAGTGCCGTTCTTTGCGCCGGTTTTATCATATTTCAAGGATCTCGGGGAATACGCGGAAGCCGAACTCGTGGCCGCGAGGATCGCCGCGTGTTTCTCGCTCTTTATAACTTCGGAAGCGTCCATGGACGTTTCGGCGGGCGGTGCCTACGAAAGAAATCCTTCGGGGCAGTTTATCGAAAGCCTTGAGCCGGGCATGATCAAGCACCTGATGCCGGGAGAGAGCATCACGTCGTTTAATCCTCAGCGGCCGGGATCGAGTTTCGAGCCATTTGTTGACCGCATCTTGAAGGCCATCTCTGCGGCTTTAGGTATGCCGTACGAACTTGTGGCCAAGGATTTCTCGAAAACGAATTACTCAAGCGCGCGGGCGGCGTTGCTTGAGGCGCGTCGTTACTTCCGGATGCGTCAGGAATGGCTGGCGCAGAAATTCTGCCAGCCGGTATGGGATATGTTGCTGGAAGAGGCGTATTTAAAGGGCGAGATTTCGGCAGAGACCTTTTACGAAAAAAGACAGCGTTGGACTGGGGCCTCATGGATCGCGCCGGGCTGGGAATGGGTAGATCCGCTTAAAGAAGCGCAGGCCGCGGAAATTGGATTAAGAAACGGCATTGTGACCTATTCCGATCTTTACGCGCAGGACGGCAAGGATTGGGAAGAGTGTTTCGAACAGCGCAAGCGCGAGCAGGAGAAGATGAAGAAACTTGGACTTGAGGTGCAGGATGAAAACAAAGCAAAAGAAAAACAGAAAAACACCGGTGAAGAAGGCGAAGAGGATTCTGGCGGGAGCAAAAAGCCAAATGGCGATGCCGATTGAGGTTGACGTTTCCTTCACCGATGTGAAAGAGGTGCGAGATGGCCAATAAAGACATTTATTTCAGGGCGGATATCGCGCGCGGCGGGGCTGTGCGGGTTAACCGCAAGGAAGAGGTTATCGAGGGATTTGCTGTCGTAACCAAGGGGGTGACGCATGACGAAAGGGGTGAGTTCGATGACATAGGACTGGATTCTGTCGTTATGTTGGGCAACAAGGTCAAAGCCGGAGTCAAATCGAGGTTCGGTCATCCGAATATGTCGAGTACCGCTCTCGGTACGTTTTTGGGGAGGACGAAAAATTTCAGGCGGGACGGCGATATCGTCCGCGCGGACCTGCATATCGATCCGACGGCTCATGAAACACCGGACGGCGATTTGGCCGGTTATGTCATGAACCTTGCCGAAAGCGATCCTCAGGCGTTCGGGTCTTCGATGGTCATCCACTGGGACGAGGAATTCCGCGAGGAGAAAACAAAAGAGGGCGAGGATCTGCCGCCGTATATCCGCGTGAAGAAGCTTTTGTCCGTGGATATCGTCGATGATCCCGCGGCAAACAACGGTCTTTTCGGGATGCCGTTTTTCTCGGAAAGCGTCCGGCCGTCGGCGGAGATGACGGCTTTTTTAGATAGATTCCTAAACCAGCCGGAATCGGTTGAGAGGGTAATCGCGTTTTTAGACAGGTATGGAAGAAACAAAAAGGAGGAAAAGCAAATGTCGGAAGAACTTACATTGGAAAAATTCAAGGCGGAACACGCCGGACTTTACAACACCGTACACGCGCTCGGGGTTGAAGAGGGGATCAAGGAAGAGCGCGAGCGGGCTGTTTCGATTCTGAAGAAATCGAAAGTCTTCAAAGACATGGGCGATATCGCTCTGGAGATGATCGAGAGCGGATCGACGTTCGAAAACGCCGTGATCAAGTTTCAGGAAAAACAGCTTGAGGGCCTGCAGAAGGCGTCCGTGCCGCCCTTGGGGCCTGATGCCGAGGATGCGCCGGGAAAGAAACAGACGACTCATCTGGAACGGGCAAAGAAATATCAACAGGAACACGGCGGGAGCATGACCGATGCGCTGAAGGTAACCGCTCAAAAACATAAGGAGGTTTGAGATGTCACAGGAAAATTCGGGAGCAAAAGCGTTTGTTGCGGGGGAGGATCTTGAGGCTTTCCGCAGGGTCAAATTGAGCGCCGGAAGCGGTTCGCAGGTTGAATATGCCGATGCCGGAGAGGCGTTCATCGGAATTACCGCGGCCAAGGCCGTACAGAATGATTTTGTCACCGTAAACCTTAAGACGACCGGCAGGACGTTTAAGCTGGTTGCGGCCGGTGCGGTCAGTGCAGGCGGGGATTTTTACGGTGCGGATGACGGCAAGATCAGCGCGGCGGTGAGCGGTTCGATCATCGGTAAAGTGCTGGAAGCGTCGGCAAGCGATCTTGAGGTTGTGGAAGGTCTGCTGGTCTAACAACATAAAACGACAAGAGGAGGTTTACCATGGGGATTGAATATTCGGGGACAAGGGCGACGCCGAGAATGGATCTCGGAGTTGCCGTGATGGAATACGTGGAGCAGGAAAACGAGTTTATCGGTACGCAGATTCTGCCGCTTTTCAGGACGCAGAAACAAAAGTCGGTTTTTCCCGCTATCACCCGGGAAAGCATTACCCGGGACGCGGACACCAAGCGCGCGACACGGGGCAATTATAACCGCGACGGGTTCAGCGCCAAGGACAAGTCGTATAACTGTCAGGAACACGGGCTCGAAGGCGCGCTCGATGATTCTGAGCGCTCGATGTATGCCAGCGATTTCGACGCGGAGCTGGTGACGAGCAAGATTACGACCCGGCGCGTGCTTCAGGCGCAGGAAAAGCGTATCGCGGACCTACTGTTCGATACGAGTGTCTTTACGGGATCGGCGCTGTATACGGATCATTCGGCAAATCCTTGGTCGGATATCGCGACCAAGGTGGTCAAGCAGGTGCGGGACGCAAAGTCGAAAGTACGCGCGAATTGCGGCATCGTTCCGAACGCGCTGATTTTGAGCTCGACCAACATCGAGCGGCTTAAGGCGAATAGCGAGATCATCGATCTCATCAAGTATACGTCCCGGCCGACCGATGCGGAGGTCAGAACAGCGCTCGCCGATCTTTTTGGGATCAAGTACATCTTCGAAGGCAAGGCGATCCGTAACACCGCCAAAGAAGGCAAACCGTTTGTCAGCGGCGATATCTGGAGCGATCTGTACGCGCTTTTGGGGCTGGTGATAACGGACGGGCAGGATCTTTCCCAGCCCGGCCTCGGCAGGACGTTTCTGTGGGTGTCCGACAGCCCGGAAAACGCGGTTGTCGAGCAGTACAGGGCAGAGGAAATCCGGAGCGATATCTTCCGCGTGCGTCAGCATGTGGACGAGATGATTATCGATCCATATTTTGCTCATCTTTTGAAGATTGCGTAAACGAGGGGGGCGTTTTGCCCCCTTTGTTTCTTTAACGAGGAGTTGATGCAATGAACGGACCTTACTCAGCAGTCGATGCGGGAAAAATTCTTCGGGTCGAATACGGGCCCCTTGTTGATGTTCGTGCCGCCGTATCGGAGAACGACAGCGGAAATCCGGCAAACTTCGATAATTGCCATGATTTGACGGGATGGGAATATGTCGATGTTTATGTGAAAGTTTCCGGTACGAACCCTTCATGGGATATTACGCCGATCTTCGGAATAAACGACGGCGCATTCACTTTTTTCGAGGGAGAAACCGTTACGGTTATGAAGAACGAGATCAGGCGGCTTCAAGTATTCGGCGCACCGTGTTTGTTTTTTAAATGCGGAAATAAGTCTGGCACGAATCCGGTGATCCAGTATTTGAAGATTAAGCCGGTAAATTTGATCAGAAGGTGAGGACATATGGATCGCATTCGGTCGCCTTTAACCGGTATTTCGCCTCCGTTTTTTAGAGGCGTCGCATTCAGGGCTCTGAATGACACGGCCGGGTTTGCTCAATTTCGGCAGTCCAACAGTTCTTTCACGTTTGCCAGGAATGCTCAACTCGAGCCGCAGGATGTCACGATTGCTTTGTGGGTACGCTCTTTGAAATGGGATGAGCCGACCGCGACAGCTTTGGTCACGAAAAGAGTGTTGACAGACACTGGGTACTTTTTATTTGTTTTGACATCAGTGCGTACGATCCATTTCGATTGGGGAGGAACGGCAACCCGATGGAATACCGGTTATGAACCGCCTATCAATAAATGGTTTCATTTGTGCGTTACGCGGGATAATACCGGACGCAAGCTGTATATAAACGGCTACCAGAAAGCTGAAACATCTATTCCCGGGACACCCGCAACCGTTCCGGCAATTACCGATTTGTTCGTCGGAAAGAATACTGCTTCCGGTGGATACCAGTTTAAGGGAGACATAGCGCGGTTTATGCTTTTGAACAGGGCTTTAACTCCGGAAGATGTAAAACGGGTTTATGAAGGTTCGCTAATAACAAACGGTTTGAATATCTTTTGCCCGTTCAGTTCAAATGCAAGGGATCTGTCGGGAAAAAATAATCATGGAGTTTCGCAGCTGATAACGTTTAAGGGGTTGTTATGAGTGCGGAGTTTGTTTCAAGGGAAGATTGTAGAGAAAAGCATGACGCGGCAATAAAGGAAAACGAATTTCTTCGCGTGCAGTTGAAAGAACACGAGGGGAAACTCAGGGAAGCGGATATCAGGTTTGTCGAGCTGTCCGGCGACGTGAAGCATATTAAAGACCGGATCGACAACGGGCTGTCAAAGACGATCTGTCAGATCAAGGAGAAGATGGACGAGTTTATGCCTTTGGTCAAAGAAAGCTCCGAGTGGGCGGATAAGTTCAAGCAGGCGGTTTATTTTCTGGCGGTAGTCAGTTTCGGAGGCGGGCTGGTGACTCTCGCGTTTCATTTCGCGGCAATGATAGCCGGGAAGGTGTTCAAATGAGCTTAAAGGATCGGATAGCCGCTGATGCTTCGGTGTTTTTGAACCCGGGAGAGTTTGCCGAGGGAATCGTTTACACGGCCGGAGGCGGCGTTCCCAAGACTATCCAAGCCATGGTTGTCCGGTATGAACTGTCGCCGACCGAAGAGAATGTGTACCGGTCGCTCAAGAAACAGGCGGAAATATTCATCGCGCGGGATGAAGCAACCGGCATCGCTACGGTCAATAAAAAAGACGACCGTATCACGCTTAAGGATACCGAAGGTATCGAGCAGGAAGCGCGGATCAACGATGTCATAAGCGGTGATGAAGGGATGTGGCATTTACTGGTGGGGTGGTAGGCATGGTTCAGTTGACTACAGAGATTGATACAAGGGCGCTGGACAGGGCGATTAAGATCGCGCCCCGCGTCCTTAAATTTGAGCTGGCGGACGGGCTGGATCGTATCGGCAAGGGGTTTTTGAAACGGTTCAGACAGCAACAGCTTCAGGGCCCACCGGGCGTGCGCGGCGCGTCCGGTCACGGCCTTTTCGGTACGTTCAAGCGGGTGTTTTTGGTGTCGCCCGGGATCGAGGGCATGGGGATCGAGGTTTTTTCAGATTCGAAGATTGCCAAACTGCACGAGACCGGAGGTACGGTCAGGGATCCCGGCGGCAAGCGGCTGGCAGTGCCGTTGTCGGCTCGGACGGAGATGTTCACGCCTTCGGGCAAATTGAGAGCGCGGTATAAGAAACCCAAAGAGTTAAAGAACGTCAGAGCCATGCGCTGGAAGGGCGAGACGTTTCTGGCCCGGGTGACCAAACGCGCGCAGAAAATTCTGCCGTTGTATGTGCTTAAGCGGTCAGTCCGCATCAAACCGCGGCTTGGGTTTTACCGGACGTGGGACGGTCTGGTTAATTACCGGATAGATATTTTGAATAAATCGATCGAAAAGGCTCTGAGGAAGATCTGATGGAAACCGTAAGAGAACGCATACTGCAAAACATAAAAACCGTTCTGGAAGGCGTGACGACTGCCAACGGGTACAATTTTGATTTCACTCCGCAGACAGTCCAGCGCTGGTCGATGCACGGCAACCGCATGGTTGACATGCCCATGGTCGTCATCAGCCCGGGCGATGAGGATGAGTCAAGTCTTCCGAATATGTTCGAAGAGTGCCTCATGACGCTGTATCTGGACATATTTTTCATTACGGATGAGAACGATCCGGTGCCGACCGATACGTATTTAAACAGACTGCAGGGCGATATCAAAAAAGCGATTCTGCAGGACTCTACACGCGGCGGGGAGGCGGTTGATACGGATGTTTCGGGAACGACGCCGTTTGAGACGACCGAGGCTCAGCCGTACGCGGGGATCATCATGGAGGTTCGCGTCCGCTACCGTCATTTGCGGACGGATCCGACAGCAAAGAATTAAAAGGGAGGGATTGCAATGTCAATGCTCATAAGAAAACGCCAGCTTGCGGCGAAGATAGAGGCGGTCGAGGGGACAGCGGAAACCCTTCTGGCGGCCGACGCAGGCATTCTGGTGAATTTTTCACCGAAGGCAAGTTACGATCCGCAGATGTACCAGCGGGATCCTGTCCGCGCGTCTTTGACCAAGATGGGAAAGCTGGCAGGGAAACGCTCGGCAGGGATTGATTTTAGTATTGAGCTTAAAGGCTCGGGGTCGATAACGGCGGAGCCGGAATGGATGCGGCTGGTCAGGGCCTGCGGCTTCCAGTCTAACGCGCTCAAGAAAATATCGATCGGGGCAATTACCAGCGGGCCTTATCTGCACGGCGAAATGATAACAGGAGATACGTCGGGTGCGACCGGCAGGGTAGTGATCAAAACAGCCAACGGTACGTCAACGCTGTATTTTGTCGCGTTAAGCGGGATATTCGAAACCGGCGAAACTTTAACCGGCGGGACATCCGGCGCGACCGCCATGGCGTCATCCGATCCGGCAAGCGCGGGTTTTGAAATAAAGCCGATCAGCAGTTCCGTGGTTTCCCTGACCATGGGTCTTTATGAGGACGGCGTGGCGAAGCTTCTTAAAGGTTGCCGAGGAACGGTCAAATTTAACTTTAAGATCGGCGAACCGGCCACGCTCGATTTCAGCTTCAAGGGCGTTGAGCATGGCGTTACAGACACACCGATGTTTACCGGTGTGAGCTTCGACAATACGGTGCCGCCGGTGCTTTTAAACGCGGTTATGTCCTGCGACGGCGTGTCGCTTAATGTCGGCGAGATGGAGATCGACGTATCGAATACGCTGGCTTCTAAAGACAAGATCGACGATGCAAAAGGTATTTTGTCCTACATGATCACCGGCCGGGATATGCAGGGGTCGTTCAATCCGGAAATGGTGCCGGTTGCCTCGCACGATTTTTTCTCCAAGTGGTTCGGCAATACGCCGATGGTGCTTGATCTGGCATACGGAGAAACCGACGGCAACAAGTTCCGGTTCTACGCGCCCGGGATCGTTTACAACAAAGTCGATGACGGCGACCGCGACGGCATCCAGCTGGCGCAGACGTCGTTCGATCTGACCGGTTCGATGGAGCCGGGGGATGATGAAATTGCATTATTACTTTTATAAACAGGAGGCGGCTTATGCTTACGGGAATTGATGTCAATGCTACGCGTGAATATGTGTCAAAACTCGATCCGGACAAAGAAAATCCCACGGTTTTTCATATCGGTCTTTTGGATCCGGTATTAAGAGCCGAGGTGGATGACGAAAGCAGTACCTATGAGATGAGCTCGACCAACCCTAACGACAAAGCCAAGGTCAGGCTCAACTGGAACAAGCGGCAGATTACGGCGATCAAGTTCGGGCTTAAGGGCCTGACGAATTTTCTGGATCCCGAGACCAAAAAGCCGGTGGAGCTTAAGTTCGACACGATACATTACGCGGGCAAGATGAGAAACGTCGTTCCGGACAGGATCATTGCCATGTTCCCGAATGAGTTGAGGCAGGAGCTGGCCGAGGTCATTTTGAACGAATCGAAACTGTCGGAGGGCGAGCAAAAAAACTGATCGCGGCGGTTCATTTGGGCGGTCTCACCGTGAACTGCCGGAGCTGTTTAAGCGGGAGAAAGATTCAATGCGAATATGAAGTGCCCGGGCAGGAAGTCTGGGAGCTTAGCGGAACGCAGTATCGAGGATGCCCTTTTAAGATCGTCACACGTCAGTCGGCGGGCTTGATAAGGGCATTTCAGTTTTACCGGCAGGGTTACTTGCCGAACGCGGGCGGCTGGATCGACCAGTCAGCCAAAATGCTCGATGCCTTTGAGGTGATCGAAAAAGAACTGCAGGCAATCGAGCAGGAGATGCAGAAAAGAAGGGACAGGTTCAAGCGATGACGAATAAAGAACTCTCGATCATATTGCGCCTGCGGGATGAGGCGACCAAGCGTCTGGAAGGCGTGCGCGGAAATCTGCAGAGATTTGCCAATGCATGGAAGCAGAACTGGCTGGCGATTACCGCGGCCATTACGGCCAGCATCATGGCGCTTCGCAAGGCGTGGGATCTCATGGAAATGGGAGCCAAGGCCCAGCAGATCGAGCAGAGTTTCAGCCGCATGGCCGAGAGCGTCGGCATAGACGCTCAAAAGATGCGGCAGGCGATCATGGAGGCTTCCAAGGAGACGGTCAATTTCTCGAATGTGGCTGATAAGGTTTCGGCGCTCATGGCGCAGGGGCTGAACATGGATCAGGTAGCGGCTCTCATGAAACAGGCGCGGGCCGAGGCACGGATATTCGGCACCACGACCGAAGAGGCGTTTCAAAATATTTCAAGTGCGGTCACCGGCGGTCTGGTCACGACCTTGAGGCGCTCGTACGGCCTTCAGTTGTCGCTTAAGGATGCGGCTGAAGAATACACCAAGGCCACGGGCAAGACAACGGAAGAAGTCCAGAAATATCACATGGCGCAGGCTCTGGCCAACCATATTCTCGCACAGAGTAAATCGCACCTTGAGGCGGTGAATCTGGAGATGATGACCAGCTACGAAAAGGTGCAGATGCTCAAATCCCAGTGGAATGATTTCATGGAAAAAGCAGGGCAGGCGCTCTGGCAGGTGCTTGGATTCTTGCAGGGGTTTGCCAATCATCTGGTGGCAGGGGTTTTCACGATTCTTAAGTACGGCGCGGGCGCGGTCAAAGGATTCATTCAGGGCATAACGAATGCCTTAAACGGCCTCTTGGGTTTTGCGGTTGATTTCTTTCAGGCTCTCATGGTTCCGCTCATTAAATTCTACGACCTTTTGGGAAAGTTACCCGGCAGTGTCGGCGAAACATACCGGCAGGCATCCGCGGAGGTGGAGCGGTTCTCTCAGTCGCTGGAAGAGAACAAGATTCAATTTAATGTCGAGGGTCTTACTCAAGGGCTTGAAGAGTCGCGCACGGCATTCAATCTGGCCGCGCAGGAAAGCGCGCGGGACGCAATGAAGCAGTACGACCTTGTGTTTGCCAAGGTCAAGGAGACCGGCGACAAGACAGCGGAGATATTGAAAAACGTGGCCAAGGATGTGGGCAAGAGCGCGGAAGCGGCGGCACAGCAGTTTAACGTCATGGAAGAGTTTGCCAAGCAGTCGGCGCATAACATGCAGAACGCTTTTTCGCAGTTTTTCTTTAAGGCGTTTACGGGTGAACTTCGAAATTTGAAGGAAGTGTTCGCGGATTTCGGCAAGGCGGTTCTGCAGATGATATCGAACATCTTGGCGAAGTTGTTACTCATAAAGATATTTACAGCAATGGCTGGCGCGGGCGGAACGATTTTCGGTGTTCCGGTGGCGAGTTTGTTTCATGGCGGAGGAACGGTCGAAAAGCGCAACCGGGCGTTTATCCGGGCGCATTCGGGCCTTGCGCCGGATGAGGTGCCGATCATCGCGCAAACGGGCGAAGGCGTGCTTTCCCGCAGGGGAATGCAGGCAGTGGGCGGGTCGGACAACCTGCGCGCGCTTAACCGCGGTGAATCTATACGGGGTGAAGGCATAACCATAAACGTCAACCAGGTAATCCAGGCCTGGGACGCGCAGGACGTATGGCGTAATAGAAAAGCATTGTCGAATGCCATAGCCGACGATATTTACAATAACGGCAAAATTCGTTCAGTCATCAGGAGTTATACATGAGTGACTTTAATTATACGCCGGACTTTGCGGTTGATGAGACGGTTCAATATAAGACGCTTGTTTCCGAGTTTGAGAACGGAGTCGAACAGCGCAGGCGCAAGTGGCAGAACCCCTTGAGGAAATGGACGTTGAGGTTCCAGCATAGGACATTATCCGAGATGAATGCTATCCGTGACTTTTTCATGGGAAAATGCGGGGCTCTTACGGCGTTCACCTGGACTAATCCCAACGATTCCGTGGAGTATACGGTCAGGTTCGTCGAGGATAGTTTCAAGTTCGCTTTGAAGGCATATCAGGTCTACGACTTCGAATTCGATTTTATTGAGGTGAAATAATGCCGAGGAATATTGACTCCACATTCAAGGCGGAAAAGGCCAAGCAGGAAAATCAGCCGATATTTTTATACACAATAGAAGACTACGATGGCTCAAGCGATCTGCACCTTGCCGGATACGATACAGATATCACTTATAAATCGGTCCTTTATTTGAAGTTTCCCATAGCCCATGAGTTTATAGGCGAAAATAACCAGGGACAGATCGACCAGGTCAAGGTCAGGCTGGCCAACGTCTCGAGGCTAATACAATCGTATCTGGAGCAGTATGATCTCAGGGGCAAGAAGGTCATCATCAAGATGGTTTGGGCTAACCAGCTGTCCGATCCGGACGCATACATAGATGATGTTTTCTATATCGATAACTATGTGGCAGACCAGAATAATGTCGAATTTACCTTAACCGGCAAGTTCGACGTTTTGGGAGTGGACCTGCCAGCGCGAAGATATACCAGGAACTACTGCGCCTGGAAATTCAAGTCCGCGGAGTGCGGATATTCGGGAGGAGAAACCTCGTGCAACAAGACACAGCAGAGATGCAAGGAGATAGGGAATTACCCAAGGTTCGGAGCTTTCCCTTCGGTGCCCACAGGACGGATATACATCATGTAGAGAAACTCATCATCGATAAGTATCTGGGTATTCCTTACAGGCACAGGGGCCGGGAGATGGCTGGCCTTGACTGCTGGGGATTCTTGAAGCTTGTATATGCGGATCTTGGTTTCAGGTTGTTTGACATCGAGGATCTGGAATACGGCCGGGCCTGGGGGCTTCGTAATAAGGATTATTTCAAGGAGAATTACGTCAATGACTGGGATAAGGTCGAGATCCCTGAGATATTGGACGGGATCTTGTTTTTAAACTCCCGGGGAGTGGCAAATCATGCCGGAGTTGTTTTCAAGAACAGGAAGTTTATCCATTGTTGCCGGGCCGGAGTGATTGTATCGAGATTGGATGATGAGTCATGGGAGAAAAGAATCGAAGGCTTTTATAGGTTAAGGAATAAGGTATGGTAACCATACGCAATATCGAAAATCCTTTCAACTTGGATCAGGTGGAAGTCAAAGAGTTCGATTACTCGCGAAGCGAGACTGTCCGCAGCTTGCTGAATAAATCCGGGTTTGATTATAAGGACAAGCGGGTTATTGTCACCGGCAAAAAGATTGAGGATCTCGATATCCGGGTCGAGCAGGGAGACGAGATAATCGTTATCCCCGAAGTTAAGGCGCCGGTAATAGCTGTTGTTTCTTGGATCGTCTCAACCGTAGCGGCGTATGCGATAGCCCACCCATTCATATTCGCTTTCTTCGTGTTGTCTTTGGGCTATTCGATTTACCAATACATGAACCAGCCGAAGATGCCTGATTTCAATTTAGGGTCTACCGGACTCGATGAAGGCTCGCCCACATACGGCTGGGACGGAGTCCAGACCATCCAAGAGGTCGGAGTGCCGGTTGCGGTAGTTTACGGTGAGCACAAGATCGGCGGCAACATAATCAACCAGTTCATCCGGGATGACGGAGACAAGCATTATTTGAATGTGCTCCTTGCCTTATGCGAAGGCGAGATCGAACGGATAGATGATATTGAAATCAACAACAATTCAATCGCTAACTTTGACGGTGTCGACGTAGTCAAACGCTACGGCACAAATGATCAGACCTTGATCGCGGATTTCGAGGACCTGCATAATCTTTACAGCGTCAACGTAAATCTCTTGAAAAACAATCCTTATGTTTATGAGACGGTCGATTCGGATGTCGAGGGTTTCGAGGTCCTTTTGAGGCTGAATAACGGGCTGTATCAGCAGAGTTCCAGCGGCGGGATAAACAGCTGGAGCGTAACCTACAAGGTTGAATACAAACTGCACGCATCAGGCACATGGATTGACTTGGGCGAGACGGCTATTTCCGACAATTCCCGTTCCCCTGTTAGAAGATCCTTCAGGAAAACCGGGCTTACTCCCGGGCAGTATGATATCCGGGTGACGAGGACATCCGATGACAGTTCTCTCGATCCTTTAAGACAGGGTGATCTGGCTTGGTATCAATTGGATGAACTCAAGACTGACAGCCTTAATTATCCCAACACAGCTTTATTGGGATTGAAGCTTCTGGCCACAGACCAGCTTTCCGGAGGAATGCCTAATATCACGACTGTCGTCAAGGGCAAGAAAGTTCTCATCCCTAATATCTTAAACGGAGCTACCCCTGTCGATTGGGAAGATTATTATTGGGATGGATCCGATTATAGGTTATTGGCAGACGATACACTGCTTTTCTGGGACGGCTCGACCTACGTCGAGAAATACTCAGCCAATCCTGTATGGTGCTTGAGAGATTTCGTGACGAATAACCGCTATGGCCTGGGGGAATTTATATCCAGTGGGAACTTAGACGCGGTTTCTCTTTTGGAGATGTCCAGATATTGCGAGGAGAAGATCGGCGACGGCAACGGAGGCTTTGAGAAAAGATTCAGGATGGATGTAGTGATTGATTCCAACACCAAGGCTCTGGATGTTTTGATTCAGCTATGCGCCACGTTTAATGCCATGCCGGTGTATAGCGCAGGCGGGATATCGTTTAAGATCGACAAGCAGTCCTTACCCACGCAGTTATTCAGCATGGGCAATATCATCAAGGATAGTTTCGTCCAGAGCTGGAAGACGCTGAAAGAAATCCCGAACGTAATCGAGATCCAGTTTATGGACAAGGATAAAGGATATCGTCAGGAAACAATTGCCTACATCGATGAGGATGCCCTGAGCTCAGGAGATCCTATGCGTAAAAGCCAGGTGAGGTTGTTTACGACAAGGGCAAGTTATGCTATCCGCGCGGGAAGATACGCGCTTAAGGTTGCTAAGTATATTAATAGGTCAATTTCATTTAAGGCCGGGATAGATGCGGTTGCCTGCCAGGCAGGGGATATTATCTCGGTTTCGCACGACGTGCCGCAGTGGGGTTTCTCAGGCAGGGTTCAGGCAGGCTCAACTACCACGCTTATTAAGCTGGACCGGACGATGGTGATCGAGGACGGCAAGTCTTATAAGATTCAGGTCAGGTTTTCGGATGACTCAATAGAAGAGCGTTCTATTACATCTCCTGTAGGCAGTTATACAGAGGTAGCCTGCACGGCGTTTTCATCCGCGCCTCAAGGCTTTGATGTCTATGCCATCGGCGAAACGAATAAGGTCAAAAAGGATTTCCGGGTGGTGTCTATCCAGAGGGAAGGCAAGGACGAAGTCCAGGTATCCGCCCTAGAATATAACGAGAATGTTTATGACGACAGCGACATAATCATTCCCGACAATAATTATTCCTCTCTGCAGTTTACCATTCCTTTGGTTTCGAATGTCGTGTTGACCGAAAGAATAATCACTCTGGCAGACGGCACAATAGAAAACGCGATAGACGTATGCTTTGAGCGGCCTGACCTGGGCGCTTCGGAACTGATGAACAGGTTCAAGGGGGTTAATGTTTACTATTCGGACAATGGCGGTTTGAATTGGTATTACGTGGGATACACCGAAGGCAACAGCATGTCCGTAATCGGGAACATAGAAGTCGGCTCGACTTACAAGATCTGCGTGACGAGCGTAACCTACGACGGCCAGGAAAGCGCAAAGGCAGATTCCCCAACCGCCCAGATTACCATTACCGGCAATACCACACTGCCCAATAACGTTTCCAATTTTGCCTATACCTTTTTGAACGAGATAGTCTTTACCTGGGATAAATGCCCAAATCTCGACTTGGCAGGTTACGAAATCAGGACAGAGGACGCAAATTGGGGAGTGCAGAATTCTCAACTTCTATACAGGGGTTTGGCAAATACATTTACGATCGTCACCCCGCCATCGAGAAACCCGGGCACTTATTACATCAAGGCCTACAATACGTCCGGCAATTATTCTGAAACAGCGCAGTCTGTAACGCCGACGAACGCGGCTCCTTCTACGCCAACCATAGCGGCTACGCAGTGGTTCGGGTTTGCGAAGATAGAATGGAGCGATGTTAGCGATACGGACTTGAAGCATTATGAGGTGTATAAATCCCCTACCAATGTCTGGGGAGGAGAAGAATCTTTGGAGGCAAAAGTTCCCGGCACGGCGGCCATAGTTCAAGGTAATGTTCCGGTTGATGCCAAGGCTGACGCGGCAGATGCGACAAGCATTACGGATGCCGGTATAGCAGGCTACGGCCCTAATTACTTTGTCGGCGACGTGATCGCGCAGACAAGCGGAACATATAAAGGTCAGGAGGCAATAGTCACGGCCTATAACAATTCAACGGGGCAGGTTTCGGTGGCTTCCTGGCCGTCTGGTACGCCGGACATCGATGATGAGTTTGTTATAAAAGACAGGGCCTACTATAAAGTAAGGGCGATTGATACTTATGGGCCGGGGAGTTTTTCCTCTGCGGTTACTATAAATTTTACGCCTTTAACCGAAGCGGAAATTGGCGATGCTATAATCTCGGCGAGAAAACTTATTGCCGGGGAGCTGATTACCTTATCCGCCCAGATAAAGGATCTCATTGTTACGGACGCTAAAATTTTAAACTTGCACGGCAGTAAGATCATTGCTGAGTCTATAACGCTCTCCAAATTAGCCAGCGACGCTATTCCGCCTAAGACATATTATCAGGACGAGGCGCCTACATCCGGCATGAACGAAGGCGACTATTGGATTGATACGGACGACAATAACAAGCTGTATATCTACCAGTCGGGTACGTGGCAGGTGGTATCCGAGAGCGGCGGAGGCGGAGGGATAACCGTCTTCCGGCAGGATGCCATTCCTACGGCTTTGGCCACAGGCGACCTATGGATTGATACTGATGACGGAGACAAGATGTACCGCGCTACCAATCCAGGTGATGATCAGATAATTGCAGGAGAGTGGGAATTGATAGATGCCGCTACTGCAACAGGCTGGGCGCATGGTTCCGACGTAACGAAAATTGACGGCGGAAAGATTTATACTGATTCAATAGATGCCGACAAGATAAACGTCAATCAATTGGATGCATTGGCAGTCAATACAGGCAGCCTGACAGTAGATGAGTATATCAAAAGCTCTGATTATGTAGCTGGTACCACAGGGTATAAATTGAGTTCAGGGGCAGGGTTAGAAGTAAATACCGGAGTGATAAAAGGCCAGGTTTTAGAGACCAATGCCATATCAGAAATAATAACCGCTACTGCTACGAATAAGTCTACAGGAAGCACCAGTTATGTGGATTTGATCAGCGCGCAGATTACTACGCCGGACGCCACCAAGTTATTGATATTATTCCAGGCAGGTGATTTGAGGCTGAACTATCAGGAAGACCCATCCGACTGGATAGATATCCAGGTTCTAGTCAATGGCGTAGAGAAAACCGGAGCTAGAGTAGGCGGGCTTTTTGCCGACATCGAAGGAGGGATACTTTTCTACAATCAAAGGCTCCCTACCCAAATCCATCATTGGGAAGCTGTTAATGCAGGAACATATACGGTTCTTATCCGCTGGAAGGTTGGAAGATCAGGCATAACTGCTTATGTAGGCGACTCTTTTGCCGTAAAACTTTCATTGATGCAGAATAAAAAGTGAGGTGTAAATGCTGGAAGAATTAAAACAGCAGTTAAAGCGGTTGGAAGTAACGGCCGTGCAATTGAAGGAATCACAGGAAAAGGCAAAGATTGCCTATTGGCAGACCGTAGGCCGGATAGCCCAGCTTGAAGATGTTATCGAAATATTGAAACAAGAGGCGGCGAAAAACCAAATCAAGCCGGGAGACGAGAAGAAATGAACGGCGAAACTAAGATAAGATTGAAAGCGGGTCTTGTGGGCGCGGCTATCACTTTGGTCTTCACGCTTGCTGGAATTGCCTTTGGGTATGGGCAGTTGAATAACTGAGTGGATGCGATGGAATCAAGGGTGAGTTGTATTGAAGAAATCAGGGAGCGTCTGGTAAGGGTTGAGACGCTGGTAGAGCGGATAGACAAGAAAATAGAGGAGGTGGAGCAATGAAGGCGTTTATAGCGTTTATTCTAGGGAATATCGTTGGTGGGCTGGGGATGTTCTTTTATCTGTGGCTGAAAGGCAAGGTGCAGGATGGCGGAAAGCGAAAAATTTAGCATCTTCAAGTTTCTGGGCAGTTTCGTTCAGTGGTTGCCATGGGTGAAAACTCTGAGGTATGCGGCTGGTATAGCGTTGGTCGGTTTTATCGGGCTTACAATTTATCGTGCTTTTTTCATGCCGACAGAATCAACTAAGCAGGAAACGCACATCATCGCCCAGCCGGGCGCTCAAGTCACGATTGACCAAAAGCGCGAAGAAAAGAAGCCCGGGCTTGAGGTTTATCCTTTTGTCGAGGGGTACGGTTTCGCGGAATCCGACGACCGAAAAGGGGTCGGGGCCAAGGCCGGGGTGCGGGTAGATTTCTAAAACAAAGGCCTTGCCAACTATTAAACCGTATGGCCCTATACCCTCGAAAGGAGGGGATGTTTATGGTTCGTGAAAACATGACGGCAAAAAAGACGCGGTATATCAGTGTCAGAAACGGCGGCGAGGAAACGTACGTTGAAAACATTCCGGTGTCGGGCCGGATGCGGGATCACCTGCCAGCCGCAAAGTTGCGTCTACGGGAGATCCAGCGGGCTATGCCGCTGGGCAAATGGTCGATCACGATCGAACAGCAATGGAAGGATGCGGGCGTCACGCACTTTCAGATGCTGGATGTCGTGACCGGGAAATTGCAGGAGTCGGTTTTATAAAACGGGAGGAAATGCTCATGGTAAAGAAAGATAAGAAGGAAAAGGCAGTATCCGCAAAAAAGAGCGCGCCCGATATGCAGGCATCGCCCAAAGAGGGGATTGTTCTGCATACAGGGGCCTCGCGCAACGAGCTTATGCTCGCGGCCAAGGAGCGCGGGGTCAAAAACTTCCGCGTTCTCAATAAGCAGGAACTGGCTGACGTGTTGAAAAATATCGGTGATCAGAAGACGGTTGATGCAATCGTGGCTGGTGCGGTGGCCAGATGGAAGTCCGGCTGGGGAAAGAAGAAGGTGCAGAATGAAAGTCAAAGCTGAGATCGAGTTAAAGATCGAAATGGGCGGGGTGTCGCATGACGGCACCGGTTGTCAGGGCTACCTGCCGGAAGGAACGCGTTACGAGGATATCGTCCGGGTCTTCGGCGCGCCTCAACTCGGTGCTTCACCGGACAGCAAGATCAAGGCCGAGTGGGTTGGCCGGATCAACGGCCTTGTGTTTACGATCTACGACTACAAATCGAAGCTGGATCCGGAGCGCAACACCGACTGGCATATCGGCGGGAAGCAGAAGTTTGTCGCGGAGCTGGTGAGTATTTATTTCAAGGCGCAGTAAATAATATTAGTATTTAAAAAAGAACCTTCGCTGGTCATTATGGCTGGCGGAGGTTTTTTGTTTACACTGGGACAATTTTTTGATTGTTATCTCAAATGGTTGTGGTAAAATATGGGCTAAAATGTAACAGGGAGAACTTTCAATGAAAGAACTCGTCAAAGCATTTACTGCAGAAGAGATAGCAGAATATTTACGTCTTCATCCATATACCATACGAAGATTGGCTAGGGAAAAGAAAATTCCGGCTTTCCGTGCCGGTGGCCAGTGGCGTTTTCGGAAGGATGATATTGACCGGTGGTCGAAGTCGTATCCGTTTGCAAAGGCTAAGCCTCGATCAGGAATGAAGGGCAAATAAATTAATATGAAGAATCTCCCAAAAAAAATACTGAATTATTTCGCTACGTTCACTGAGACGCGATTTAACTTCAGGCGGCTTATTAATTACAAGTGGACGAATAATGAGCTGACGCTCGATCTTTCGCTTTTTCCGGCATTTCAGAGCATGTTGCTTCAGAGGATTAAGGATGGCAATTTAGCGTCGATAGCCATTAAGCAAGGTGAATATACGATTACGATTCCCAAGGACAGCATCATCCTTGAGACCGAAAAGATATTGAAAGGGAAGTTTAATAAAGAATATCTTGAGAAGTGTATCGCCGATGAATACAAGCATGCCGCGGAGCAAAACAAGCTATTTATTGCCGGTAGCGATGGTGATCTCAAGGTGATTCAGGATGACGACGAAGGCAGGGAGTTGCTTGCACAGCAGAAAGAGGCGTCTCAAAAAGAAGGGCTCCGGAGTTTTAATATTGCATTCAGAAGGCAGTTTGAACGATTACTTAATGAACTTCAAGAGAAAGTTGTTGCCCAGAAGAAAGAAGAGCTCAATATTGAATACGCGCCTTCATCTATTTTTGGCGTGGTCAATTATGTAACTCAGCATTTTGAGAAGATCAAAAAGATTGGCAGTAGTTATTCTGGTGCTGAGCAGTATATCAAAGACGTGTGCAAGCACTTCTCGGATACCGTTGAAGACATTGTAATCTATGATCTTTACTTCAATCTGCAGAAATATTTCGATTACGCGCGCCTTGGGTCGCTGTTTGTCTTCTTTCACATGATGGAAAGAGCAAACGAGGCGTATCCATTATATTTCGTAGAGGTTGAATATCGGACGTCCAATGCGGATGTTGTCTTTTCGTTTCCCAGAAATTTGATGCTTTTAAACACCCCTGCCATTAACTACTTCAAGTTTGAAAGTGTTTTAACAGTCCCGCGCGCGTCATCGATTGAAACCACACAAGCTCATTTAGGTGCTATTGAAACTTTTATCCAGACCCAGTATGGATTTCAAGAGCCGTTTATTCTGGAGCCATCTTTTTCCCGAAAGACCCACGCGAACGATGGTTTCCCGGTGATCAAGAACAGGATAGGCCTGCAGATTGTTACAAACGAGGATAAAAAACTTTTGGATTATTCTGAGCTCTTGACCAAAATGGAGCTCGGCGAGACAAGCCGGTTTGCTGATTTCATAGATCAATATGTGCAAGGCAAAGTGCCAAATCATCAGGAAGAAGTTGATAAGACATATCTTGAAAAGTTTTCGCTAAAAAGTCCGGCACGATATATTTCCAATAGCCCGATTCCGGTCAATAATTCTCAGAAGCGAATTTTGTTGGCTTTGGCAAATGAAAAGAACCATATCATCGTCGTGGATGGCCCGCCGGGTACAGGCAAGTCTCACACCATTGCCGCGATAACATACTGGGCTAATGAGCAGAATAAATCTGTGGTGATCACTTCTCATAAGCAGGAGGCGCTGGATGTTATCGATCGGATGCTGACGGATAAATACAAGAATCTTCATCCGCAAGCTAAGCCGTCCATAATACGGATGGATAAGGAAACGGGATCGGCAAATAATTTGCAAAATACCTTACATAATGCGGTTGTTGGGGCCGCGAATGAACGTGCCCTTGAATACAACAAAGAGGCAACCGAGAACGATGAAAAGAAACTGGGCAATAAGTTGGTAGAGACTATTGCACGAAAGTTGCGGCAGTCAGGCAGATATGAAGAAGTGATTCGTCAGACCGTTGAATTTGATTGCCTTCAGAAATCAGTTATGGGGGATGCGGATCTTGCCGAGATTTTATCAGGCGTGGGAGTTTCAGAAAACACGATTGATTTTAGAAAAATTATGGAGTTCATAACGACCGGGGCTTTGCAGAAGTTTGTGCAGATGAGCCTTGAAGAATATGCCTATCTTGTCGATCAGAAGGAGAAAATACCGCATTTTCTCGAAGCCTGTGAGAAGCTAAACCAAATCCCGGAGGACGCGCAGAACCTTGAAACGTCTTTATCGGAGGTTCCGGCAGACTTCCAAGTCTTGCTGGATGAATTAAAAAAGAAGTTCAAGCAAAACGTTAAGATCTCCCAGATAACCACAAAGCATGCAAATGTCGGATTGTTGCAGAAAGTATTGGCCAAGGCCCCCAAAGAAGCTGATCTTAAATCGTTATTGGCGCAACTCACCAGTTTGAAGTTCGCGAGCATTCTTAAGGAGGTTGCGAGGATTCTTAAGATCGAAAGAGACGATATAACGATTTCTGATCTTGATAGGGGTATCGATAAAATTCGTTTTGCTGTGTCAATGCGCAAGCACCAATCGTTGATTGCTTCATATCGCGCGCTGTCAGGGAATAAAGATAAAGGCATCAGTGATGTGTATGAGGTGTTTAGGAAATATGGCGAAGCCGATAATCTGGTAAACGGCGCGACGCTTGAAGCTTTGCAGGCATTATTTCAGCAATACGGCGTGATACTTCGGCACTTGGGGATATCTGAAAGAAGCCTTGATACGCTTAAAAAGCTGGAAGGCCATGATGAGAAAATCAAGAATGTTTGGCAGTGGATCCGGTTACATTACTCTCTTTCAGAAAACGCCAGCGCGTCAGCTGTGAATTTGCAGGACATACAGGATTATTACAAACTCAAGCAAAAGGATATTGAGTACCGGAATGATATCCGGTTGAAAAACCTGAACAATCATCTTGGGGAAATGGCCAGAATAAAAGTTTCATATGAGGGTGGCAAGCGATTCAGCGTTGATGAGGCAAAAGTTCTTTTAAACAGTATTTCCTGTATCATTGCGGAGCCGAGTTCCATATCAAAGCACTTTCCTATGGAAGAAGGGTTGATTGATGTCTTGATTATTGATGAGGCTTCGCAGGTTTCTATTGCGGACTCGATATCGCTCATTTTAAGGGCGAAGCAAGTTGTTATATTTGGAGATGAATACCAATATGGCGCCGTCAGCGCGACAAACGTAAGTTCAAAGTATTCGGCCAGCTACTTCAGCGAGATCATCACTGCGTATGCTGATGATTACAACACGACCGTTTCTGAGGCGGCCAAGAAAGAACTGATTGAAGAGGTTTCCAAAGAAGTTTCTGCTGATGAACAGGAAAGCGACGTCTTGCTTAAACCTCAGGACGGGACAGTATTGTGGCTGAAAACCTTTAATATCCGGACTTCGACCTTGACCTTCGCAAAGGCGATCGCCAATTATACGACCTCACTTAAAGAGCATTTTAGAAGTTTTCCGGAAATAATCGGATATTCGAATGATTTCTTTTACAAAGAAGCTCAGATGGAGCTCATTGTTAATCGGATCCGCACCAAACCGATCGGTGAAGTTTTGCAATTCATCGATGTTTCAACACAGGGTCTTGCTGGGCCCAATACTAATCTTGATGAGATCGAGGCTGTTTGCGCGAATATTAAAAGCCGGTTAGACGCGGGGTTTAAGGGGACGATTGGTATCATCACCTCATTTAAGGAACAGCAGGCGCGCATGGAGCAGGCGATCAATGAAAGATTCAATATGGCGGCTCTCCGGCGCGATCATAAGCTTGTTATCTGGTTTGTTGGTGATGTGCAGGGTGAGGAGCGGGATATCGTCTATTATTCTTTCGTGGAAGACCAGAATTTAAAGAATGCCAACTTGGCCAGCATATATCCGGTTATCGGCGGGACGGCGGATAATATCCGAAGTCTTAAAATGCAACGGCTCAATGTCGGATTTAGCCGCGCTAAAGATACCATGGTCTTTGTTCATAGCCAGCCGATCGAGCAGTTCAGCAACACCCGGCTGGGAGATGCGCTTAAACATTACCGGGCTGTTTTGGAGTTAAATAAGAGCAATGATTTCTTTGTTGAGGATGAATCCGTTTTCGGATCACCTATGGAAAAGAAATTATATTCGCTTCTTTTGGAAACGAAATTCGTGAAGGAGAACAGGGAGAATATAAAGATCATTCCTCAGTTTGATATCGGCAAATACATTTCAGCGGAGTATAAGGTTTATATTCCCAAATACCGGACGGATTTTCTTTTGACTTATTCCAAGGGTGGTAAAGAAGCCACGCTTATTTTGGAATACGATGGTCTGGAATTCCATTTCAATAATCCGCAGGAAGTGAACCGGCTTAATTTTTCGCAAAGTTATCTGGATTACGATACCGCGCGCCAGCTGGAGCTTGAAAGTTACGGGTATTCATTTTTGCGGATTAACAAGTTCAATTTAAGGCCGAGAGTCAAGGGCGAGACTGAGGCTGATGTTCTAAATAGTTTATTAGAGGAGAAGATGACGCATTATGCCAAAAAATAACTTAACCCCTGATGATAAGGCAAAGCTGATCGACGCATTGAATAAGGGCGTGGAACCGTCCCCGGATCTGTTGCCGAAGCTTTTCCCGGGGACTGCCGAGAAGTTTGATGTACAGGCGCTTGATAGAGCCAAAATCCCCACCCTTGAATATGCTGGTAAACGGTCTAAGGCCACGATTTTGGCTGAGGCGACTGCCGGGATCGGCGCCGCGCCGCTTCAAAATGTTCGTTGTTTTGGGGATATTAAGAATGGCGGGTGGCGGAATCTCATAGTGCAGGGCGACAACCTTCAGTTCTTGAAAACTTGCTACAGAAATGCTGACCCGCTTGTAAGAAATAAAGTTAAAGGAAAGGTAAAGCTTATTTATATTGATCCGCCATTTGCAACTAAGAGTGAGTTCGGTGGGAAAGATGGGCAACGAAGTTATGCGGACAAGGTTGATGCCGCAGAGTTCATCGAATCTTTGAGAGAACGTTTAATCTATTTGCGTGAATTGCTATCAGAAGATGGGAGCATTTATTTGCATCTTGATTCAAAAATGTCACATTATGCAAAGATAGTTATGGATGAGGTGTTTGAAAAAACAAATTTTCAAAGAGAAATTATATGGTCAATTGAGACCTCATCGGGGTTTAAAGCGCAGGCAAATAATTGGATCAGAGGCCATGACACCATATTGTTTTACTCAAATACAGGTGCAATTATTTTTAACAAGCAGTTCTTACCTTTAGATGACAGGACGATAAGGCGGTATGATAAAATGGACGAGAACGGTCAAAAGTATAAAGTTTACTATAATGATGATCGTACAGAACGTAGAGTATATTTAGATCAATCAAATGGGCGACCACTTACAGATACATGGACGGACATCATTGGTTTTCAGACTATAAACAATACGGGTGAATATCTTTATTACCCCACTCAGAAACCGGAAGCTTTGATTGAAAGAATTATATCCGCATCTTCCGATCCTGACGACTTGGTGCTTGATATTTTTGGAGGTTCTGGCACAACAGCCGCTGTTGCCGAAAAACTTGGTCGCCGATGGATTGCTTGCGACTTTGGCAAGCATTCTATTTACACCATGCAAAGACGCATGCTCCGTATTGGCGAGTCAAAGGCATTGATTAATGAAAAAGATAAATCAGGCAAGGACATAGTCAAGAAAGGAGATCCGTACAAGAAATCACCCAAGCCGTTTTGCGTTGTATCTGCCGGGGCGTATGATTTCTCGCATGTCATGGACTTGCGCAAGCATAAGGATACTTATGTCGATTTTGTTTTGGGACTTTTTCAGTTATCGCGAGATGAAGACAAGGCAAGGAAATACAAGTTGGCGAATATCTATGCCCTTAAAGACGGCGATCCGGTCGAAGTCTATCCTGTCTGGGATGATGAGTTCTTGAAAGAAGTCAAAATTGATGAGGAGTATTTGCAAGGCATTATTGCGCAGACCGGCGGTAGGCTAAAGGGGGATTATTTTATTATTACGCCTGAATCTTGCACGAACGTCGGCGATACTGTTTTGAAGAATCAGGATGGTAAGGATGTGCATTTCCAGATGCTGACGTTTCCGTATAAGGTTCTCGAAGACATATCCCGCAACTTTGAACTCACAGAACAGCCGAGCTCTCAGGATAACGTGAACACTCTGATTACCTCTACCGCTTTTTACTTTAACGATGATGTCGCATTAAAGGCGAAACGTGTAAAAGGTGGTTTGCAGATTACGAAATTTGATACCAAGATTCTGAATAAAGAAGGCGAGAGATTCAGCGGTCTTTCAGGGATTGCCATGCTTCTGGTTGATCTGGATTATGAGGTCGGGAAGCCATTTGATATGGACGTGACGGTTTTCGCAAAGGAAATCAGCGAGGACGGTGTGGTCAAGATCGACGGCTTGACCAAAAATGTCGGACTGATCGCGATTGATAAGCATGGCAATGAATCAAAACCATTTGAGTTGGATTAATTATGGCTAAGACAAGAAGAATAAAGACTGTAGAAAAGCTTAATCTTTCCGAGCATACGCTGGATATCAATATCCGTAAATGTAACTATGACAAATTTCGTTTCTCCGAGATCGAGGATTATGTCCGGGCGGTTTCCGGTGGCAGAGAGTATCAGTATCAGGCAATAAAGCATGTCATGATCTATTTGTGGGGTGGCGGGTATAAGGACGCGGCCGCCTTGGCGAAGGAGAATTTTGCCCTAAAAGAGCATTTACGGGAGCGGTTTGGATCCGAAGAGATCATGCTCGGTCATTTGCCGCTTGCGGACAGGATATCGGGGGTCGTGCATATGGCCACCGGTACCGGTAAGTCGTATGTCATGTTTGCTGTAGCGTATTTGTCGCTTATCATGGGTCTTGCCAAACGTGTTTTGGTCTTGGGGCCGTCGTCTACAATCATTGAAGAGGGATTAAGGGACAAATTCCAGACTTTTTTGAATAGAAAAGACTGGAATGACCGACTGCCAAAGGAATGTCAAGGTAAGGCAATTGACCTTTTGACGAATAATGATGCGATCGAGGATGGAAGCATCACGATTGAGAATATCAATGCGATATATTCTGTGGGAGGGATCCGGGATACCCTTTTTAAGGGGATTGATGAGGTCTTGGTTCTTGGGGATGAAATTCACCATGCCTATTCGCATTTGAATTTTAATGTGAATAAGAAAGCACTGGAATTGGATCAGGAAGTTGATCCCGAGAAGGGCAGGGAATCCGAAGAGCGCGCTGAGCGTTTGTGGATGCAGTTCCTTAAAAAAAACAGAACAATCACGCGTCATATCGGGTTTACTGGCACGCCTTACAATAAGGACGATTATTTTGCCGATGTTATCTTTGATTACAATATTCGAACGGCCATTAACGAAAAATATATCAAAGATATCAATCCGATCATCAATGTCGAAACGGATGAAGGTGCGATGCAGTGGACAACGGAGAAGCGATTTGCTGTTGTGTTGAAGAAACATATTGAGAATGCCAAAAGGTATTCTTATGAGAGGAGCGGCAAGCGGCAAGTCAAACCGATAACTGTTTTCTATTGTCCGACGCAGGCAAACGCAAAAACGCGTTCAGAAGAGTTTGTGCGGTTTTTGGCGAAGCGGGAACGGGAAGAAAACCACGCGACAGGATCGGAAGCGGAGATCGAACAGATCGCCCGGGCAAAAGTTATTTGCGTGACCGGCGCGGAGTCTAAGAAGGACTACAAGAACGAACTTAACAATATTGAAGAAATTGATCCCTTAAAGGTTGGCGGTAAGGTCGAATTTATTTTTTGTGTCGGGATGCTTCTTGAGGGATGGGATGTTGATAATGTTTTCCAGATCGTTCCGATGGAAGAAAAGATATTCAATTCCAAGCTGTTGATTTCTCAGGTTCTTGGCAGGGGGTTGCGCGTTCCTCGAAAAGTTCTCAATGTCGATATTCTTCAGACTTACCCTTGGTTGACCGTAACAAATCATGAGAAGTTCGCGGAGCACATAAAAGAATTGATGGACGCAGTTACGAATTCAGATATGTATATTTCGTCTGAACCGTTGCCCGTAATAGAGAAAGATAATTGGCGAGGCAGGCATCATTTTACGGTTTTTAATCTCAACTATCTTTCAGGGATCAAGTTAGAGGAGGTAGCAGAGGAAGATCAGTTGCCTTTATCGTTCAGGGAGCTTGTTTTGACGAAGTTTGACGTTGATGAAAATGTCATTATTGAGCGTATAAAAGGAACCGAGAAATACGCCCTTAAAAAAAAGACCATTTCCGTAGATAGCTTGGTTGATTCGCTCTATCGGCGTTTCAAAAACAGGGAATATGAGGAAATTCATTTCGATTTTGGCAATGGGGAATGCCATCGCTGTCCGCAAGAGGATGAGATCAGAAATACGATCCTCGCGGCCATGGAAAAGGCAGGAATTTCTGACAAGGAATTAACAGAAGAGAATAAAAAGCAAATAGACCTTTTTTTTAATCAATTCCTTCCTTGGGGGAAAAAGAAAAGGGTGTTTGAAAATATCCAAGGAGACATCGTTCCGGTTTCAACGCAGAAATTAGAGCGTGGATCTGTGCGGGTTGGCGAACTGGAGCGTGATGCTACTGCTTTTATCAGCGAGTCTTATCAGGAAGAGGTGGATGAGAAAACAAAAGCCCTGCTAAAACACCTTGCCGATACTCGGAAGCCGGAGACACAGCAGACCCTTTTTACGCTTGATCCTATTGGCTTACTCAAGACGCATAAGGAGTACGTTCGGCCATTAGTCGATCAAGATGACCGGTCTCCCTATATCGTTAATCCTTCTGTTTTCAAAACCCCTCAAAGCACTGTTTTGGTAACGCATGCTCCGGAGAAGGAGTTTGTTTTCCGATTGCTTGAACATTCTCAATATTTAGAGGCGTGGATCAAATCGCCTGATAAGGGGTTTTATTCGATCGATTATGAATATTGGAAGGGCGGCAAGGATCGCGTCCGGCGCGGATTCAATCCCGATTTCTTCATTAAGATAAATTTGGATGAGTATATATCCCTGTTGCGAAAGAAGGGGGACGTTAGTTATCTGGAAGAATTAAGAAAGTTACAGGAACAGGGTATTGAAACAATTATCAGAGTCGTTGAGATAAAATCTGATGAAGACGACGATGAGACCATACCCGCAAAGGCCGAATGGGCAACAGCGCATTTTGATGCCGTAAATAAGAAATTGCAGGAGCCGATGCCCGGCAACTTTGACCGGCAATACTTGGACGACATAAAGCAATATTATATTTTCGATCTTCTGAGGCCAGACGGCTATGTCAGATGGTTTGAGGAGTTGCGATCGGGAAAGATATCAGGACGGTGAAGGCCTGTGCTGGACGATTTATTTGATGAATTCATGGAATACGATTTCACGATGGGGGCGAATGTCGTGAAATGCCCGCATTGCGGGGCCGACGTACCAAGCAGTCTGTTTTTCGATGACGAGGTCGAATGCCCGGAGTGCAAGAAGAAGTTTCGGAAGGATGGAAACAATGGATAAAGGCGCTCATTTTTTTAAGTGCGATTTTCAGGTACATACTCCAAGAGATATAAATTGGAATGGGGATAATGCTATCTCTAATGAAGATAGAAAAACATATGCCGAAGAGCTTGTGTTGGCGTGTCGGGAAAAAGGTATCAACGCAATAGCCATAACCGATCATCACGATCTTCTCTTTTTTAAGTATATAAAAGAAGCCGCGAAGAATGAACGGGACAATGCCGGTAATTATTATGATGAAAGAAATCAGCTTGTCGTATTTCCGGGGATGGAACTTACTTTCTCCAATCCAGCATCATGCCAAGCTATCCTAATTTTAGATGCAGGTATCGCTGAGGAGTTTTTCGTTAGGATTATGAATAAGTTGTCGCTAATACCGAGTGCGGAGACAAATAGGTCGACCGTTGAGACAGTTCCGATATCTGGTGATACTGTCGATGGTCTCGAAGATCTTTATCTTAAGCTAGATACGGTTGAAGGGTTAAAAGGGAAATATATTGTTTTACCGAATTTATCCGATGGGCATGGTGGAATCTTACGTAGAGGATTTTATGAGCATTATAAGAAAATGCCTTGCGTTGGTGGATATGTCGATGGAAATCTTCCGACAGATGCAGGTTTCTTAAGCAAAATAAATGGTAAGGACAGAAATTATGGTTTTAAATCGGTAGCAGTATTCCAAACATCGGATAATAGACGCAGAGATCATACGAATTTAGGGTCATCCGCATCATGGGTTAAATGGGCAGTGCCAACAGCAGAGGCTATCCGGCAAGCCTGTTTGGCAAGGGAATCGAGGATTTCTCAAGATACACCAGTACTTCCTGCTATTTTTGTAACCTCCATTGACGTTTCGAGCAGTAAATTCATGGGACAATTCGATTGTGAATTTAATCGTCAGTACAATGCGATAATCGGGGGTAGGGGGACGGGCAAGTCGACTATTCTTGAATATCTCCGCTGGGGTCTTTGTGATCAAATTTATTCTGCTGATGAGGGATATGAAGAATCCAAAAATTTATTAAGAAGCCGGGCCTTGATTGAAAAGACGCTGACCGATTCAACGGTTCAGGTCGCCTTCATTAAGAACAGTATCCCTCATGTCGTTAGAAGAAAGATTAAAACGAATGAGGTTTTTCTTAAGATTGGATCAGGTGAATTTGAGCTTGCAACAGAGGAGAATATTCGTGGTTTACTTCCGATACAAGCTTATAGTCAGAAACAACTAAGTACGGTTGGTGTTCGTGTTGAAGAACTTAAACGGTTAGTTTATAGTCCGATCCGGCAAGAGCTTAACGATTTCTCTATAAAATTTGATGAATTAAAGGCGGATATCAAGCGGTGTTATGAACTTAAATTGCGTAAAAAGCAAACGGAGACTGAAATAGAAAAGAGTGAATTGGAATTGAAGTCTTTGGAAGAGCAGGTAGAAAGTCTTCGAGATGGTCTTAAGGGTATTTCTGATGAAGACAAGGCGATAATATCTTCGCACAAACAATATGAGATTCTTGAACAGCTTGTTGAAGGATGGCGCGGGGAGCTTTCTGCAGTGAGACAAGTTGTAGAAAATATGAAGCGGGAGATTTCAAGTTCTCCTTCAAAATTAAGCGAAGACACGAAATTGCCGGATGAAGAACAACCCATCATCGTCGATATTCATTCAGAATTAAAAAATATTTTTGAAAGCATTAATTTGGCGTTGAGCGCGATCGATGAGCAGTTGGATCCTAATGGAGCCGCATTAGTTAAATTAAACTCTCTACTCGATAAATCTTCTGCCATATTTGAACGTCATAGGAAGAATTATGAGGCGGCCAAACAGAAATCCACTTCGCAGGAAGCATCGTTAACACAGATGCAGAAAATAGAGAGCAGGACAAAAGAAATTCGCAAATTTCTGAACGATAAAAAGCAAGGGATTTCTAAGGCAGGCGACCCAGACACTCAGTTCAATGCATTAAAAGAGACATGGGTAATTCGACACAAGGAAAGGGCAGATTTGCTGGCTGAACAGTGTCTTAAGTTAAGCGCCCTTTCGGATGATAATCTCCGTTCAATATTGGGGAGAGGGAAAGGCACTTCTGAACTTGAGAATGTGTTGAAAAAGATGATCGAAGGTTCTGGCGCCCACAAGGCTAAGATTGAAGATCTTTGCAAGCGGATTGCGGGGGCGGCAGATCCTATTCAGGAATGGGGTCGAATTTTATCTGAGTTTGAAGTATTGGCCAATTTATCTCTAAGTACAAATCCTACGGTGCCATTAACTGGGATGCCGATATTGGTTTCGATCTTCACAGAGAATGCGCTCAAGAAGATTGCAGAAAAAATAACCTGTGAGAATTGGATAGAATTGTTTTTAACGCAATTGGATGATGTGCCAATATTTGAGTATAAAACTGGCGATGATAACTACATCCCCTTTAATGACGCTTCCGCCGGTCAACAAGCGACAGCATTAATGCACGTGCTGTTAAATCAGGACGGACCTCCTTTGATTATAGATCAGCCCGAGGACGATCTTGACAACCAGATGGTGTCAGATATTGCGGCTTTGATTTGGAAAGCTAAAAAGAAAAGGCAACTGATATTTGCTAGCCACAATGCAAACATTGTTGTGAACGGCGATGCGGAACTTGTTGTTTGTTGCGATTACAAGATTACAACAGATCAGTCGAAGGGCGCAATTAAGAATCTGGGGGCAATTGATATTGATGAAGTTCGTACTGAAATAACCAAGGTGATGGAGGGCGGAGAGACTGCATTTAAATTGAGGAAAGAGAAATACGGCTTTTAGGAGAACGTATGGGCAGGAAATTTATTCGTAAACTCATTGACGTAGAAATCAAGCTTGGGTTTTTGCATATCCCGTCCGCGGGCATCGAGATGATGCCTGACAAAGACGGTAAGATCGCGGTTGCCATTGATGGGAAGGATAACGAGCTTACCTATAACGCGAAGCATAAGCGCGTGTTTGGACTTGTTCGTTGGTATAAGGCAAATAACGCTCGGGTTGGAGATGAGGTTATTCTCGAAAAGGGCGGGGCAAAGTATAACCTTTCGTTCAAGGACAAGTCGCAGGAGACACCTTTGAAAGAGGCGGAAACGCTTTTGGATATATCAGGGCTGTCATCGCAGGCGAAGGGCGACATTGTTGAGGAGCGGATCAAAGAGCTGATCGTATTGCAGGGGCAGGGGCTTTTGAGTGTTTACCGGCCGGTTACAGATACTCAGGGCGTGGATCTGGTTGTGACTAAAGCAGGTATGTTTCAGCCGATCTTTTTGCAGATCAAAGGCCGTTTTAACGTCGCCAAGGTTGGCTTCTTTTTGATGGATATCAATAAGAAAACTTTTACAGCGCATCATTCGTATTTTGTGGTCGGGGCGTATTTCAATCCGCAGAAGATGGAGATCGATGAGAACGTTTTGTTAGTTCCGAGCGTTGAGGTTGCAAAGGGTACGGTGGTCAAGAGTAAACGCGGGGAAAGCTTGCGGATCCAAAATCATTTATCGCCGGATTCACAAGGCCGCTGGGCCCCGTTCTTGATTAAGAAGACCGATTTGGCAAATAAGCTACTCGAGAAATTCGAAGAGATGGCACGTTATATAAAATGACGTGCTTTTGTGAGGGAATAATTCGTAACACAAGGATTGTAATTTTATAAGGAGAGCTATGGCAAGGAAAAGAGTATTTATTAGTTTCGATGTTGATCACGATGAAGGGACAAAAATAATGCTGGCAGGGCAAGCGAAGCTTTCGGACAGCCCTTTCGACTTCATTGATGCGTCAATTAAAGAGCCTCTTACCGGAGATTGGAAAGAAAAAGTTAGGCGGAGGATGGCCAATATTGATCTTGTGATTGTTTTGTGCGGTGAATATGCTCATACAGCGAGCGGCGTTTCAGCTGAGGTGTCGATAGCTCAAGAAAAATATGTGCCCTATTTCTTGTTGGCGGCATATTCTGACAAGAATTGCACCAAACCGACATCTGCGAAAGCAGAAGATAAAGTCTATAAATGGACGTGGGACAATCTAAAGGCATTGATTGGCGGGGCGAGATGAGCGACGCGGATAATGTATTTCGGGTCAACGAAAAAGAATACGGTGCCAGCTACCGAGAGCACCTGTTGGCGCAGTATCAGCTTTATGTCGAAGGCATGGAGAAAATTAGCGATCGAAGACAAAATGCGAATAATTACTTCATCACTATCAATACCGTCTTGATATCTTTCATCGGTGTTCTGTTTCAGGTGAAAATATTTGAGCATGTCGCATGGATAAAATCTCTTATTGCAGTTATCGGGATCATCATTTGCGTGATTTTCTGGTTTCTTCTGAGATCTTATAAACAGTTAAATACTGGAAAATTCAAGGTTATTCATGCGATAGAGACTAAGTTGCCGTTAGCATTATATGATTTTGAGTGGAAGATGCTTGATGAAGGCAAAAAACAAAGCACATATTTTCCGTTTTCGCATATAGAGATGATTATCCCATGGATTTTTAGTTTTGTTTATGTTGTGCTCGGGGTATTGTTTTGGAGATGTTAGAATTATGGGCGGCAGAAGCACATCAGATAATTTTAGGCGGCGATTCGGGGATCCGGCGCGGATCGAGATAAGGTATGCCAAGGACAAGATGACACCGTCAGAGGATTCGTGCCGTAACGAGCAGATATCGAAGGCTTATGCGGGGGTTTTGAAAGGTGTTCTGGGCCGCGAGCCGACGCAGGAGGAAATCAATGGCAAAACGGATATTGCGTGGCATTTAAAGAAGAGGCGAAATGAAAAAGGTGATTAGCCGGTATCTGTCGCCGGGCACATATGAAGCTGTCAAAAGGGATCTCGGATTCTTGATCGAAAAGATTAAACAATCCGGCTTTGAATATGGATTGCAGATACGCGATGATTACATGAATCTGTATTACAAAGGCAACAGCCTTGGGAAGATATCATATTGCAAGTCCAAGGATTTATATGAGGTGAAGATTCACAGGAAATTTGCTGAGGGTATTGGCGAGACCGCGCTCAAGAGATTCAAATATTCCCCCGAAAAAGAATATTTCGTATTTACTATTGCCGGTAAGCAACTGCATCCGCTCTTTAGTTCGAGAAATTTATTGTTAATGGGGCAGAGAGTCAAAGAGGTTCAGTTCCAAGAAGAAATCGTCTTTGAGCAAATGCTTTTGACCGATAATGCTGACAGGGATGATCTGATCATAATCGATCGGCAGGTGGTTGATCGAAATAGCTCCACTAAGATGGATCTTCTGGCGGTCAAAAGAAACGGGGCCGGTCATTATCAGTTTTGTATCTTGGAAGTTAAGCTTGGCAATAACGTAGAGCTTAAGGAAAAGGTTTTTTCCCAGCTAACCGGTTATATCGAAAGGATCGAGAAGAATTTTGATGCTTACAAGGAATGCTACGAAAAGAATATTTTGCAGAAACAGGAGCTTGGGTTGTTACAGAAAGGGCTCAAGGTTAATATCGTCAACGGCACGATTGGCGTGGTAGTTATTGGAGGGTATTCGGGATTGGCTAAGAAGAGCATAGCTGAACTCAAAGCGCGGCATCCGGGCATAAAGGTTTTGCATTTACGCAATGAGATTGATTTTAGCAAGGTTCAATAATGAAGATTATTATCCACCGCGGCACAAAGGAGATTGGCGGTACCTGCGTCGAATTAATTGCTGGGCGTTCTCGAATTGTTGTCGATTTGGGCATTCCGCTGGTATCTGGACAAGAAGGCCAGCCATTTGACAGCAAAGTAATTGAAGGAAAAACGGCAAAGCAGTTATTGGCTTTGGGAATATTGCCAGCTGTTGATGGCTTGTATGCAGGGAGTAAGCCGCGCATTGATGCGGTTTTGATATCTCATTCTCATCTCGATCACTATGGGCTACTTCGTTATGTCCATCCAGATATCCCGATATATTTGAGCGCGGGGGCAAAAGAGTTGATCAATGTTTCAGATATTTTTACACCCCATCGGACTGGAAGCTTAAATAGCCGCATTGTTAGCCACGGCAAAAAAGTGAGGGCCGGAGATTTTTCGGTTACTCCATTTCTTGTAGATCATTCGGCTTTCGATGCGCTGGCTTTCTTGATTGAAGATGATAAAACGAAAGTGTTTTATTCCGGTGATTTTAGAGGACATGGCCGTAAGAGCGCGCTCTTTGCGAGGATGGTTGAATCTCCATCAAGAGGCATAGATTGTCTTCTCATGGAAGGATCCATGCTTGGCAGGGGCGAGCAGGCATATAAAGACGAAATAGCGGTTGAGAGAGGAATTAAGGACGTTCTGGAAAGTAAGAGTAATATTGCGTTTCTTTTCGCTTCCTCACAGAATATCGACCGGTTGGTTTCCGCGTATAAAGCATGCCGCAAGACAGGCTCAACCTTTGTGATTGATTTGTATACGGCGTTCATTTTACACAGGCTTGGGGCAAATACTAAAAGTCTTCCTCAGTTCAACTGGTCGAATGTCCGCGTGAAGTTTTTTAAGTTTCATGCGGATAAGATCGCGGAGGCAGGGCATGAGAAGCTTTTGTACTTATTTAACAAGCAAAAAATTGAGTTGGAAGAAATTAACCGGATTAAAGAAAAGGTTCTTATGATTTTAAGAGACAATTCTTTGTTTCCCAGAGTCGTTGGGCATATTCATCCAATTAAGGGCGCTCAAATTATATATTCTATGTGGGATGGGTATCTTACCGATAAATTTCAGGGATACTGTCGGGAGAAAGGTATAGCGATTAAACATATTCATACCAGCGGGCATGCGATTCCGAAGGATCTCACTGCATTTGCGAAATCTTTAAATCCAAAATTCCTTGTGCCCATACACACATTTCATTCTGAGCAGTACGGAGAAATGTTTGATAACGTAAAAGTTTTAGAGGATGGGGAGTTGTGGGGGGTGCCGGTTAATGCATGATTGTTGCGCGAATAAATCATTGTATAGTTTATTGGCGATTTAAAAGAAGGGCGTAGGAGAATTATGGCAGAAAGTAATGACGAAAGTCAAAAGCGAGCATTGAGGGAGCTGGAAGGCAAGAATATTGCTCACTACCAAACTCTTTTGTCTGCTTGGATTGAGACGAGGATGGAGCAGGACAGGATGGTGATTACTCTTTCTGCCGCCGCAATCGGTCTGCTTGTCACCATCATTACAACGGTTGGCATAAATGGTTTCTGGCAATATTTGTTCGCTGTAGCATCGATTGCAGGATTTATAGTTGCCACTTGCAGTTCTCTGCATATATTCCAAGTTAATGCAAAGCATTTAGAGGAAAGTCTTCGTAGCCAAAGCACCGACAACACTTCTAAACTTTTGAAGAAATTAGATAAGGTGACAATAGTTTGTTTTTATGCAGGGATTATCTGTGCAGTATTAATGGCGATATTTTCTTCTTTTCAGAAAACAGGAGGAGTGACCATGGCAGAGAACAAAGAGGCGCCTAAAAAAGTAGAGAAATTACAGGAAAGCGTCAATGGTGTTAAGAAATTATCCCCGGCTGAGTTGGAGATAGGTAAGAGCCTAAATGGCATAGCAAATTTAGCACCTCAAAATCTCCAATCATCTACTCCAAAGCCAGCACAGGATTCCGTCAAAACGCCAAGCGTGCAGGAAGATTCTACTGGTAAAGATAAAAAATAGTTTATTTTGAGGTTCGGTTAGAGGCAGTTTCGATATAAGACCGGCGTTGTTCGGGGGTGTTCAGTCCGGCAATTTTGAGCAGGGTTTTACCGGAGAATCGTTTAAGCAGGGATTGGTCTTCGGTCGTTTTCATGATAGAAATAAAGTCAGCCGGGAGCTTCTCAATGATGGTCATGAGCTGGGATATTCGGATCCGGGTGACGCCGAAATGATTGCTCGCGGCGGTTTGTGTTCTTTGAGGATTTTCGATCAGATATTCCTGAACTTGGACGGCCATGGCCACGATATTCTTGTAAACCGGCCTTGGCGCTTGGGGCAGAGGGGGCAAAGGATCGTATAAACTGATGGCCGTGCCGCGACCGCGGCGCCGGTACATCTTTACAAGTATACGTATTTCCTTGCACTTAGAGAGGCGGGAGAGCCGTCTCCAATCACGCCTTGCGTCGCACGTGGGGAAAAATTTTTCCCCTTGAACCATTTTAGAATGGTTAACAAGAACGTCGGAATTTGAGGTGCTTCTTGCGTCCAAAGTTGGCGGGAAATTATCAGGCACACCAAGGGCGTTCCGATTACGCTCTGCGTCGCACGTGGGCGTGTTTGATAATTAGCAGGATTGGAGGTTTGTATTGACCAAAATGAATAATACAGATTTTAAAGATTTACTGAAAAACGAGATCGAAAAGAAGCTGAAAGGCCATCGGCAATATTTCAGCAGGGAGGATTTGCGTAATCTCGTTCCTGATGTTAGGTTAGGCACTTTTAACAAGTATCTGGTTGATTTCGGCAAAGAGGGGATTTTGCGCGGCGCTGGAAGAGGGTGGTATTCGTTCATCAAACAGCCCTTTGAATTGGATCAACGGCCTGTTAAGAAAATAATCGCGGCAATGGGGAGGAAATATCCGCTTCTTTCTTTCTCTGTTTGGTCTACGGAGCAGTTGAAATTGTTCACCCACCATATGCTTGCGCGGTTCGTTACGTTCGTTTATGTGGATCGCGATGCTATGGGCGGAGTGTATGATTTTCTGAAAGATTCCGGATATGATGTATGGCTGAACCCGCGCGGAAATGATGCGCGAAAATTCATCATAGGCGAGAAAACCGTGGTAATCCGGCCGACCATTACCCGGGAACGTTCAAGCAATCATGCGGCAGACATAGAGAAAATATTGATTGATCTTCTGGTGGAGGCATCGGACTTGAGGCTTATGGATGAAGATGAGCATTCCCGTATACTGGGAAACGTCCTTGCGGCCGGGCGGATTGATGTCGGGGCTTTGCTTAACTATGCCCAAAGGCGAAAATTAAAGACCAAAGGGTTAATAGAGCGAATAAAGTTCATTTGAGCCGCTTTTTATATAAAAGTGGCTGGAGCTAATTGTATTTATGATTGCAAATCAATGTTTTACGAAAGAATGGGTAGATAAGAAGAAACGGGAGATGGGCAGTGTCGATCCGGCTTTGTTGGAGAAGTCGATCCATGCTCTTGCTTTGCTGTGCGGGTTAGGGGAATCTACGATGCCGTTCGTCTTTAAAGGCGGCACCAGCATGATCTTGCTTTTGAAGGAGTTTCGCAGGCTATCCATAGATATTGATATCGTGACCGATATGCCTCGCGCCAAATATGAACCGGCCTTGGCTGATATCGGAGGGAAAGCGCCATTTTTAGGTTTTGAACAGGATGATCGCGGCGAACGGGGCCTGCCGCATAGGATGTACTTCAAGTTTTTTTATAATTCCGTGATATCCAAGAGGCGCGATTACGTGCTTCTTGATATTCTTGACGAGAAAAATCTTTACCCCAAGACCGAGGTTAATCCGGTAAAGACGTCTTTTGTCGAGATTGATAAGCCGATCAAGGTGCGCATGCCGGTTATCGATTGCCTTTTGGGAGATAAACTGACGGCCTTTGCTCCAAACACGATAGGCATTCATTACGCTTCGAAATCCAGCATGCAGATTATCAAACAGCTTTTTGATGTGAGCGAGCTTTTCACTGCGGCAGAGGATATTGCCTTGGTTCGCAAGAGTTATAATGCGCTTGCGGATGCCGAGATCGATTATCGTGGCGGCAAGTATACCGAGGAGCAGGCGATCGAAGATACTTTTCGTACCGGTATCGTGATATGCGGTCTTGGCTTAAAAGGCGTTCCTAAGGATAAACACGCGGAAATATTAGCGGATGGTATCGGTAAGATTTCAAGCCATCTTGTAAATACGAGATTCCGGATTGAAGAAGCAAAGATTGCGGCTTCGCGTGCAATGCTTCTGGCAACGCTATTAAAAATGCACTCTAAGGATCACGCGATTAAAGACTTTCGTTGGGATCCGAAACGTATTTCTGGTTTGGCACCGCTCATGTTAAAACCACCGTTTGACAATCTCAATCGTATCAAGGCGCTTATTCCGGAGGCGTTCTATAATATTTATACCGCGCAGGAGTTGTTGAAATAAAACCAAAGGAATTGGTTCTGATAAAGGCGGGCATTGGGGAGGTTTAAGGTTAAGATATCCGGTTGCGGATGGTTTCTACGTAAAATTGGCGTTCTTCGGGGGTGCTGAGGGCGGCGATGCGAAGCAGGGTTTTACCGGAGAATCGTTTAAGCAGGGATTGGTCTTCGGTAGTTTTCATGATAGAAATAAAGTCAGCCGGGAGCTTCTCAATGATGGTCATGAGCTGGGATATTCGGATCCGGGTGACGCCGAAATGATTGCTCGCGGCGGTTTGTGTTCTTTGAGGATTTTCGATCAGATATTCCTGAACTTGGACGGCCATGGCCACGATATTCTTGTAAACCGGCCTTGGCGCTTGGGGCAGAGGGGGCAAAGGATCGTATAAACTGATGGCCGTGCCGCGACCGCGGCGCCGGTACATCTTTACAAGTATACGTATTTCCTTGCACTTAGAGAGGCGGGAGAGCCGTCTCCAATCACGCCTTGCGTCGCACGTGGGGAGCCAAAATTGGCCCAGCAGAAATGCTGGGCCTTTTTATTTTGGCTCCCCCTCGGGGCAAAGGGTGTTTTAAAGAGGGGAAGCCGTTCCCCTCTTAAGGGCTTTCACTGCTGCGAGAGGAAAGAGGTAACAGTCCGTCTCTGACGGACGCCATAGGAGGGAAACTGAAGTTTCCCCATTGGAGAGCGCGTTCAAATCGAACGCGCGACCGAGAGCGGGGAGCGCCTATCTCAATATAAGCCTCCTACATCAGTGTCCGGCTGGCCGGTGAGGAAACGTATGTCGAAAACATTCCGGTGTCGGGCCGGATGCGGGATCACCTTGCGGCCGCAAAGTTGCGTTTGCGGGAGATCCAGCGGGTCATGCCGCTGGGCGATTGGAGCCTTCCCCCCGTTAGAAATAGTTCGCGCTAGCACGGGGCTGTGCATTTCTAACGGGGTGAATATCGAAGAGCAATGGAAGGACCGCACCGGCAAGACCCATTTCCGGATCGTGGACGCCACGACCGGCAAGATTCAAGAATTCGTCCTGTAAATCGCCCTTATTCTCCCGGTAGAATCGCGGTTCCCAAAGAATCATTGACTTCTTATCCATATTGTATACAATTGTATACATGAGAATTTTGACGCTTTCAGATAAAGAAAATATCGCCTTAAAAGAAATAAGAAGCTCTATAATTAATTTTGGTCGGTGTCCTTCGTTACGTGATTTAATGAAGACGCTGGGATATCGATCGCCTCGTTCTGCTTCACTATTAGTTAACAAGCTTATTTCAAAGGGCATTCTTCGTAGGAACTCTTTCGGTTCTCTGCAAATCGTCCGGGATTTTGAAGATAAGGCTAATATTCAAACGATAGATATTCCTTTACTGGGGACAGCTCCGTGCGGAATGCCAATCTTTGCAGAGGAAAATATTCAGGCAGTATTCCCTGTGTCAACAAAGCTTGCCAAGCCACCGCATAAATATTTTCTTTTACGGACAAAGGGTGATTCAATGGATAAAAAAGGTATTAATGACGGAAATTTTATTCTTGTGAGAAAACAACCAACGGCAGAAAACGGAGACACGATAGTTGCTTTAGTTGATAACGAAGTTACAATAAAAGAATATTTGGCGTCTACTCATACAGTAGTCTTAAAACCGTGCTCAACGAATAAAAACCATAAACCGATTGTGGCAAGAAATGATTTTCAAGTTCAAGGGGTGGTTGTAACTGTTATACCGAATCTTCAGGAGTAATCATGATAACGACAACAAGACAAGCTAAACCTTTTTTGAAATGGGCTGGAGGCAAAGGGCAATTAATCGATCAGATTGCCCCGTACTTGCCACCAGCATTTAAAACAGGACGTATAAAAAAATACTTCGAACCATTTTTAGGTGGTGGCGCCCTTTTCTTTTGGCTGTCAGAGCAATATGATTTTGAGTCGGCCTACTTATATGAAATTAATCAGCCTGTAAATACTTGTTATCAAGTTATTCAGAAAAATATCGGAAAGCTGATCAAGGAACTTAACGGATTGGAATTGGAATATCTTTCTGCATCTGAAAAAGGCCGAGAGAAATTGTATTATGACAAGCGAGAGGAATTTAACGTCTTTTTGCGTCGTAAGGCACAAAATAGCGTTGTTCGGCGAGCGGCTCTTTTAATATTTCTCAATAAAACTTGTTTCAACGGTCTATACCGTGTCAATTCGCAGGGTGAATTTAATGTGCCTTTTGGGCGGTACAAAAATCCAACTATATGTAACGAGGATAATCTTTACGCGGTAAGCGAACTCTTGCAAAAAGCTGAGATATATTGTGGAGATTTTGCAGAATGCATTAAGGATGCTGACAGAGAATCATTTGTGTATTTTGACCCACCGTATCGCCCTATTAGCGTCACTGCAAGTTTTACGAGCTATTCAAAAGATGCTTTTGATGATCAAGAACAAAAACGTTTAAGAAAAGTTTATGGGGAGTTGGATAAGAAAGGCGCGTCTGTTATGTTAAGCAATTCGGATCCCAAAAATAACGATCCCGATGATGATTTTTTCGATGGTTTATATCGAGGGTATCTTATCGAGCGTTTGAACGCGACTCGGCTTATAAATTGTAATGCTGAGCGCAGGGGTTCGATAACTGAAATTTTAGTAATGAATTATTAATCAAACCGCAGAAATCCCCGGCTTTTAAGCCGGATTTACCAATCGGAATAACACCTTGGCTAATCGGTGTGCCAAGTGTTCACTTGTGTAACACCTTGGCTAATCGGTGTGCCAAGTGTTCACTTGTGTGACACCTTGGCTAATCGGTGTGCCAAGTGTTCACTTGTGTGAAAATGCGGAGCAGATTACCTCGCGGAGTACCGGATTTACCTTATTAGGTACATTAAGAGGAGACCATATATGAAGACAGGCGGTGTCGGAGGAGCAAATACCCAAACGGGTAAATTTTGAGAAAAAAGTTGATTTCCAGAAACTTCTAGGAGCGATTGCGGGGTATGAAATAAAGAAGGTTTCCGGCAAGTCCGGGATGGGGGTATTTTTTGAAGGGGAGCTGGTTGCCAGATGTTTCCGCAAACATGATTTTTATCAATACTTGACTGAGGAAAGCGTTGAATGGAAATGGCTTATCTCTAAGAAGCTTTTGCCCGATGATGCGTTGCTTGTGATCGTAAGAGAAACCCTTTTTATTATTGAGGTTAAATATCAACAAATAGCTGGTTCGGTAGATGAGAAACTCCAGACCTGCGATTTTAAACGTAAACAGTATCTGAAGCTGGTATCGTCTTTAGGCTTAAAAGTTGAATATGTTTACGTGTTGAGCGATTGGTTTAAGAAACCGGAATATAAAGATGTCTTAGAATACATACACAGTGTTAATTGCCATTACAGATTTAATGAATTACCGCTGGCATGGCTGGGACTGCCGGTAAGAAAAGCATCGTAAAGAAAGTAGTGAAGGATAATATTCAATGGAAGAAAAGTGTGTTGAGAATGATGCAGAGCTTCAGACAACAACAGTATGGTCGTTTCCCAATCGCGGTAAATGGCTGACGCATAATGCGAAATATCGCGGAAATTGGGCCCCACAAATCCCTAGTAATCTTATCCGTCTATATTCCCAAGAAAACGATACGGTTTTAGACCCCATGGTTGGCAGTGGGACAACAATGATTGAGGCAAAATCATTGGGTCGGCGCGGTCTGGGTTTCGATATTCACCCAGAAGTTGTTAAGCTGGCGCAGGAGTCATGTAAATTTAGCTGTGACAAATGTCATGAACCGATTATAAAGCAAGGCGATGCGCGTAACTTGAAAACAGTGGATGAGGAAAGCGTTGATCTCATAGTAACTCATCCCCCGTATCTAAACATAATTAAATATGGTACAAAAACTGCTGATGGAGATCTCTCTGCTATAAGCAGTCTGCAAAAGTTTTGCGATGAGATTGAGAACGTCGCCCGGGAATGTTATCGCGTATTAAAACCCAGGAAATACTGTGGTATCCTCATTGGTGATACGCGTCGACGCAGGCATTATGTACCGTTGGCATTTTTCGTTATGCAACGATTTCTAAAGGTAGGATTCATTCTCAAAGAAGATGTCATTAAAGTTCAGCATAATTGTTCCGCTACCCGTTACTGGAGCGCACAGGATAAAGATTTTCTTTTAATTATGCACGAGCATCTATTTATTTTTAGGAAGATTGGGCAAGACGAGAATAAAACTATTTATAAAGACAGCATTGCTTGACCAAGAAACTAAAAAAACGGGCGGTTATTAGAGTTTTTGTAGACGCAATTAGTTTGCACACGCCACGTCAGCGTTGACACTTATTGAGATAGATTATATGACAGTACACTCGTGTCCGGTAAAAAATAAGGGAATCACACCCTGCGTGGTAAAATGGCTTTGCAAGAAGTCCAAACCACGAGGAGGTTTCCCTATCAGCCACTTCACCACAGTTTTAAGCGAAATGCAAAATTTATTCCCCAGACATCAATTTGAAACCCTGGTCAGTAAGCACGGCAGCGACCGCTATGCCAAACGTTTCAATTCCTGGCATCAGCTTGTCACCATGCTTTATGCTCAGTCTTCCGGTACACAAAGCCTGCGTGATATTCAGCGGGGCATGGAAGCGAATCCTGCACGCTTATATCATTTGGGGCTTCCTGATATAAAACGTTCCACCTTAGCGGATGCTAATAGCTGGCGCTCATATCAAGTTTTTGAAGGACTCTTTTACAAACTGCTGGATCGTTGCCGGGAAGTAACACCCCGGCAACGGTTCAGGTTCAAGAATCCCTTGCACAGCATAGATGCTACTACCATTGATTTATGCTTATCTGTTTTTCCCCGGGCAAAGTTCAGACGTGCTAAAGGAGGAATCAAGCTATGATTTCAATCATGCCGGTATGATCCCTGAATTCTTAAGAATTCAGGATGCCAAACAGCATGAAATCAGGGTAGCCAAACAATTTTTTGACATTATGCCGGACAGCATCTACTGCATGGATAAGGGCTACACAGATTTTACTTGGTACCGTCTAATTCACGACGGAGGAGCCTTCTTCGTCACACGAGCCAAGGATAACCTCAAGTGTCGTTTTATCGGGTATTCGCCGCGGATCATTCAAAAGCGTCCCGGATTTAATCAAAACCATTATGCAGTATCTCGAGAATCACAATCAGAATCCACGCGTTTTTATCTGGAGCGCATCGGTAGAACGGATTATGACAAAGATCGCCAAATGTAAAGAAGCGTTAGAGACACTACACTATCTGAGCCGACAGTGCTTGTCCCTTCTTTCATATTTTTTGCCTCAGAAGATTCAGATTATGAGACTGGTCAGATTCTGACGGCAGATGGCGGGATGATGTGTTAATATCAAAAACCACTGGGCAAAAGGGAATCATTGACACAAAGTTAATAACTTAAGAGTATGCAAGGCATAAAGATTGCATTATGTCATCAGGAGGTTGAGAATGGATAGCATTTCCATAATCAGCCTGGATGAAGAAGCAGCAGTAGCGGTACTGCGCATGGCTTGCGAGTCGGGCATCACCTTCTATGATACGGCCAACGTCTACCGTGACAGTGATAAGAAGATAGGACATGCGCTGATGGATGCTTATCGACCGGAACTTAGTTGGCAAACAGTTTTGCCGAAGATGCGAATACTGCCAATCATGTCCGCAAGGCGTCATGATCACCGCGGCCATGGGATACAAGGTGATTGCGGCCAGGATGTCGCCGAAGGTTGCCATCGAATTCTCGAAGATCCCCATGGAGAGCGTGACATTGTGTACGGAATGTAGGGAATGTGTCGACCGTTGCCCCTATGAGCTTCCGATCCCGGACATGCTCAAGGCACACTACGACCTCTACGAGCAGCACAAGGCAGAGAGCTCACGTAAGTAACAGTGGAGCTAATAACACAGTTCATATATCATATTCATAGGAGGGTTTGAGTATGAAGGTCATAGCATTCAACGGAAGTCCCAGAAAAAAGTGGAACACATCAACACTGCTTGAAAAAGCCTTGGAAGGTGCATCTTCGAAGGGTGCTGAAACCGAGCTTATCCATCTGTATGATCTGAACTATAGAGGGTGCATAAGCTGTTTCTCATGCAAGATGAAGAACGGGAAAAGCTATGGCAGATGCGCGGTAAAGGATGACCTGACACCCATCTTCGAGAAGGTTCTGGATGCTCAGTCCCTCATCTTCGGATCACCGATCTATTTGGGAACATCAACAGGTCAGATGAGATCGTTCATGGAACGCCTGGTTTTTCCATTCCTGCCCTATACTGACCCAACTGGGTCGATCTTTCCCAGAAAAATCAAGACCGGTTTTATCTACACCCTGGGTGCGACCGAGGAGATGGCAAAAGAAATAGGCTGTGACCATCACATTAACACCACAGAGATGATCCTGAAATGGATATTTGGAGCTTCAGAGACACTGTGCAGTTATGACACCTACCAGTTTGAAGACTATTCAAAGGTCTATGCTTCAAGGTTTGACCCTGAGAAAAAAGCCCGAAGACGGAAGGAAATGTTTCCCCTCGACTGTGCGATGGCCTTTGAAATGGGGGTTCGGTTGGCCGGGAATGATGGGGGGGAGGAAACGCCGTTTCCTCACTTCCGGGAATGAGGATTGTTTCAGAGAATCTGTCTGTGTGCATCATCGGTATGGCAATCGGCAAGATTGATTCTACCAGCCCACAAAACAAGTTCAGAGCCACCCGCAGGGCAGTTAATGAGGTTGTAAGGATTGAGGGTTAGGCTGGAGATATCTATTGGGAACTATGAATCATAGCTGCAAACATTGTTTTAGGGACAATCAGGAGGATATATGAAATCTAAGGTCTATCAGATAACTGCA
>WOYI011291128.1_pt1 | contig 66860 bp, 73 predicted proteins | sample 6423411 | NCBI WGS metagenome assembly WOYI01 (sample SAMN13441803, study PRJNA592873) | oil field metagenome | biome: oil field; feature: oil-well bore; material: oil-contaminated soil; isolation source: oil-contaminated soil from oil-well borehole | place: Germany: Wietze | collected 2016-10-18 ...
TCAGACCTTCAGACCTCAGACCTTCAGACCTGAGACCTGAGACCTTCAGACCTCAGACCTCAGACCTTCACTACTGCCGACTGTGGACTGATCAGGCATTCACCGGTATTTTTCCGCCTCCTGGTGGTATTTAACATTTATTTGACGAAAAAAACTTGTAAAACTGAAAAAGTTTTCTGATTATTGCACCCGATTTCAGGCAAGCCAATGAATCAGACAGAAGAATACAATTTAAGAATCATTACGGGTGCGGCAGAACTATTCCGTCAGTTCGGGATCAGGGCTGTGACCATGGATATGATAGCCAATCACCTGGGAATGTCAAAGAGGACCATCTACGAACAGTTCCACGACAAGGACGAGCTTCTCTTTGCAGTCATGGATTCAATGATTATTAAAAGAAGGGAGAAAACCGATGCAATCCTGAACTCGTCGCCCGATGTGATATCTGCTATTTTTGCAATGATACGGACTGGCACGGATCACGCTGCCATGATGAACCCGCTGATAGGTTCTGATCTGAGGAAGTATCACAGTAAAGTTCTCAGAAGGCTTAAGGAAAAATGTGAGAATCCTGATCATGAGGGTTCAATGAAGATACTTGAGGCAGGTGTGAGGCAGTCCGTATTCAGGGACAACCACGATCTGGAGATACTCAGCCGTGCCTTTAGTGCCATTGCTTCCCTGATCATGGATGAGAATCTCTTTCCCCCTGAAAAGTTCCTGCATCGCGATCTGATACGGCACATCATCCTGAACTTCCTCCGTGGCATCTCCACTGTAAGGGGGATTGAGCTTATTGATTCCATGGAACATGAGCTAATGGCATAAAAACGGAAAGTAAAGCAGTGTTAAATGAAAGTTGCATGAGCAGAACAGATAAAAGCATCTGATTAAATACCACATTCAAGTGCAATTTGACCAACAATAAATAATCAATAAACGAATGGAAAAAAAAACAATCGCAACTGTTTGCCTGATAATACTGGTTGGCACTGTCAGCATTACGGCCCAGGAGGTGACATCATCCCTCTCGCTTACAGTAGGTCAGGCGGTGGAGTATGCCCTTGACCATAACCGCAGTGTCTTGTCGGCAAGGTATGACCTGATGGCATCAGACAAGGCATTCATTGAAGCTCTTTCCAACGGTCTTCCGTCAATATCGGGAAGTGGTGGCCTTAATGATAACCTCAAGTTGATGACTACCCTGCTTCCGGGTGAGATGTTCGGGCAACCGGGTGTTAAGATACCCGTGACATTCGGGTCAAAATACAACACATCCTACGGTATATCGGCATCAACAGTGCTGTTCAATGCGCCATGGCTGATCGGAGTGAAGACGGCAAAGCTTGCAACGGACCTGTCGGCAAAAGGTCTCGAACAGACCGAAATTGACACCCGTGAAAGCGTCATGACTGTTTATTACCTGATACTTGTTTCGCATGAGACATTAAAGGTGATAGACGCCAATCTGATCAATCTCAATGAGCTGCTGGCATCAACACAGGCCATGTACAGCGTGGGTATGGCGGAGGCTACTGACGTTGACCAGATGCGCTCTAACGTCTCCATGCTGAAAAATACAAAATCATCGATGGAGCGGGCGCTTGAGGTTAATTATAACCTTTTGAGATTTCTGCTTGGAATCGGGAGAGAGACAGAGATTGTACTGACGCAGTCACTCGAAAACATAGTTGACGAGGTAGATATTCAATCTCTGCTGGCACAGGATTTTAGCCTTGAGGAAAATATTAACTACAAGCTTGTTGAGGGCCAGGTAAAAATGTCAGAGCTCTCTCTGACAGGAGCAAAGGCTTCGGTTTTGCCATCGCTGGCAGCATCAATATATTACAATCAGATGGGTATGGGTGATAAGCTGAATGACCTGAGGTGGTTCCCCAACTCGGTCCTTGGTTTCCAGCTCTCCATTCCTATTTTCGCCAGCGGGCAGAGGTATGCCAGGATCAGCAAGGCAAAGATTAATCTTGAAAAGGCCATTAATACAGAGGCCATGGTGACCGACCAGCTGCTGATGCAGGAGAAGGAGCTCCGTTTTAACCTGCAGAGCGCATGGGAGCAGTACAGGCTGCAAAAAGAGAACATAGAGATTGCATCACGCGTCCTCAAAAGCTTCGAGAACAAATACAACCAGGGGATGGCCTCGAGCCTTGACCTGACCCAGGCCAACAACAACTACCTGACAGCGCAGAACAACTATCTCTCTGCCCTCATGAACCTTCTGCAGACCAGGGTGGCTTTCAACAAGCTGATGAACAACCTTTAATGAGTAACTAATACAACAACATCATACAATGAACCGAAACATTATTCCAATAATCCTTGCCGGTGCCATGATCATGGCATCGTGCAACCGGCAGGGCCAGCCTGCCGCCGGTCAGGCAGAAGCAGACAGCCTGGCAGCAGCAATACCCGTCAGGGTCATGCCGGTCGCAAAGACAGCCATAACCCGCACAATAGACTACACCGGCACCATACAGGCCTATGAGGAGGTCAACCTGGCACCCTCGACCCCCGGCCGGGTGGACAGGATCTACGTTGAAGTAGGTGACCGGGTACAGAAGGGACAGCAACTCTTTCTGATGGATCGTACGCAATATTATGCCAACAAGATACAGCTCGCCAACCTCGAGAAGGACCTGGCGCGCCTCGACACGCTTCTGAAGGTGGGAAGCGTAAAAGAGCAGACCTATGATCAGACCAGGGCGCAGTATGAAGTGATGAAGGCCAATGTCGACTTCATGGAGGAGAACACCCTTCTGGAGGCTCCGTTCAGCGGCCTGATCACCGGCAAGTACCTCGAAGACGGGGAACTTTATTCGGGTGCTCCGGGAATGTCAGGTAAGTCAGCCGTTGTTACCCTGATGCAGATCAACCCGGTGAAGATAATAGTCAGTATCTCCGAAAGGTATTTTCCCCTCATCAGGAACGGCATGAAAGTGAGGGTGGTGGCTGATGTCTATCCTGATAAAAATTTCGAGGGTACCATCTTCAGGGTGCATCCCACCATTGATGCAATGTCGCGTTCCTTCCGTGCCGAGGTGCGCATCAGCAACGGCAGCGAGTTGCTTCGCCCCGGGATGTTCGCAAGAGCCTTCATAGACATGGGCCGTGAGGAGGCCATCATGGTCCCGGCCAACGCCGTCCTGATGCAGGAGGGCACCAATGAGAGGTTCATCTTTGTGGTAGAGAACGGCGTCGCTGTAAGAAGACCCATAATCCTGGGACAGAGGTTTGATGACAACTTTGAGATTGCCGACGGCGACCTTAAGGAAGGTGACCTCCTTGTCATTGACGGCCAGGCACGGCTCAACAATGGACAGAAGGTGGAAGTATCAAGATGAGTACAAACAAGAGACAATTTTAGATTATGAGTATATATGCCAGTGCAGTAAGGAGACCCGTAACCACCATCCTGATCTTCGTCATCACGATAGTCATAGGGCTTTATTCCCTGACACAGCTGCCAATCGACCTCTTCCCTGAGGTTGAGCTCCCCTACCTGTCGGTTTTTACCAGCTACCCGGGTGCCAGTGCGGCAGATATTGAAACGAATATAACCCGTCCCCTGGAGGACGCCCTCAACTCTGTCACAGATCTGAAGGAGATAACTTCCCGGTCCAGCGATAACATTTCGGTCATTTTTATGGAATTTGAATACGAAACTAACCTGGATGAGGCATCGAATGATGTGAGGAGTTCTCTTTCCTTGATCCAGAGCTTCCTTCCTGAAGATGCCGAGGACCCGACAATCCTCAAGTTCAACTCGAGCATGATGCCTATCATCTTCTATGCCATCACCGCGGAGGAGAGCTACAGGGGACTTGAGAAGATACTTGACGAGAAACTGGTCAACCCTCTGAACCGCATCGACGGAGTGGGTAACGTTGTACTGGCAGGAGTACCGGGGAGAGAGATCTATGTTGAGGTAGACCCGCGGCGCATGGAAGCCTATAATCTTACCATAGAGCAGATAGGTAATGTGCTAAGGGCTGAGAACCTGAACATGCCCGTTGGATACCTGGAGATGGGAAGGATGGACTACCCGATCAGGATCCAGGGCGAGTTTGCCGAAAGTAACCAGATTGCAGATGTAATCGTAGGCAACTATAACGGCAACAATGTTTTCCTGAGAGACGTCGCCACGGTCAATGACACAATCAGGGAGACCAAACTGGTGTCAAAAATCGACGGCAGCCAGGGAATGACCCTCTTCGTGATGAAGATGTCAGGTGCCAACAGTGTTCAGATATGCCATGAGGTGGACAGAGAGATTAATAGGCTTCAGAAGAATCTGCCTCCGGATATCGGCATCAAAAAAATAATGGATACCTCAGAGTTCATCCAGGGATCCATCAACAACCTGACTGAGACTCTGATGTATGCCGGGATCTTTGTGGTACTGGTGGTCCTCTTCTTCCTCGGCAGGTGGCGCGCGACGCTCATCGTCATCCTTACAATACCCATATCGCTGCTGGTGGCCTTCATTTATATCTTCCTGACGGGAAGCTCAGTCAACGTCATCTCGCTTTCGTCACTCTCAATTGCCATCGGCATGGTGGTTGATGACGCAATTGTGGTGCTCGAGAATATCACCAAGCATATAGAGCGCGGCAGCCGCCCGCGTGAGGCAGCAATCTACGCAAGCAATGAGGTGTGGCTGGCAGTAATTGTCACTACCCTTACGGTTGTGGCGGTGTTCCTTCCCCTGACCTTCGTCAGTGGACTCACGGGAGTGCTCTTTGCACAGCTTGGGTGGATCGTTTCCATAACGATAATCACGTCAACCCTGGCCGCCATCACCCTTACTCCGACTCTCAGCTCACTGCTGCTCCGGGTCAGACCGATAAAGGAGAATGCCCCGCTCTGGACATGGGACGGTTCGATTCACAAGTTCCTGAAGTGGCTTGACGAATTTTATGTGAAGACCCTATCATGGGTGCTTTATCACAAGAAATTCGTGATCGCTGTTGCAATTGTGATATTTGCAGGGTCCATGTTCCTGTTTAAATTTATCGGCACGGAATTCATGCCTGCTGCCGATGAGTCACGGGTGTCTGCTACTGTCGAACTTCAGACCGGCACCAGGGTGACAGAAACGGAAAAGGTTGCTGACAGGATCGATTCAATCGTCAGGGCACAGATACCTGAAATTAAACTTGTTTCGATGTCCGTTGGTACCGATGACAACGGAGGGGTATCCTCGCTCTTCAGCCAGGGCGGTACCCATGTGGCAACATACACCTTTGCCCTTCTTGACGTGGGAGATAGAGACAAATCGGCTGAGGAGGTGGCCGAGGAGATACGCCGGATCATTGCCCCGATGCCCGAGGTGATTAACTTCTCGGTGCTGGCCGATGCCGGCGGTATGGGAGCCATGGGCGGAGGCAACACTGTTGACATTGAGATATACGGCTTCGACATAGCCCAGACGAACCTGCTGGCTGAACAGTTGGCTGAAAGGGTAAAAAAGATCCCCGGTGCAACCAACGTGGATATAAGCCGCGACAAATCCAAACCGGAGCTACAGATCATCCTTGACCCGGACAAGCTCCTGAGGTACGGACTGACAACCGCGCAGGTGTCGACGATGATCAGGAACCGTGTTGACGGCCTCACCGCCACCCGTCTCCGCCAGTACGGCGATGAGTATGATGTCATCGTCAGATACAAGGAGTCGGCGCGAAACTCTATCACGGAAGTGCAGAACATTGGAGTGGCGCTTCCTTCAGGTCAGGTCATAAGGCTGGGTGAGATAGCGCAGGTCAGGGAATTCTGGTCTCCGCCCACTATAGAGCGAAAACGCAAGGAGCGCATCGTGACTGTGTCAGTGACTCCCTACAAGAGGGCGCTGAACCTTATCGTGGCTGACATCCAGAAGGAGCTTGACAGCCTGACTATCCCCTCCGGTGTGATGGTTGAGATATCAGGAGCCTTTGAAGATATGACAGAATCATTCATAGACATAGGGTTGCTGATGGTCGTTTCGCTGATACTGGTATACCTGGTAATGGCATCACAGTTTGAGTCGCTGAAGATGCCTGTGATCATCATGCTCGCGATACCGTTTGCCTTCTCGGGAGTCGCTATAGCGCTCTTCCTGACCGGTACCAAGCTCAGTCTTATCGCCGGCATTGGCGCAATAATGCTGATAGGTATCGTGGTGAAGAATGCCATTGTACTGGTTGACTTCACCAACCTCACCCGAGACAGGGGTGTGGAGCTCTACCAGGCAGTGCTTGACTCGGGCCGTTCAAGGCTGAGACCTGTGCTGATGACCTCAATGACCACCATTCTGGCGATGCTTCCTCTGGCCATTAATCCCGGCGAAGGATCCGAGTTGTGGCAGCCGATGGGTATTGCAATAATAGGAGGACTGGTCTTCTCGACCATCGTAACGATGGTGCTGGTTCCAGTGGGCTATGTGCTCATGGCACGCCATGGCGAGAGAGATAAAAAACACAAGATGGCATTCAGGGATATGAAGTTTCTGGATGACATAAAGGCTAACCATCAAAATCCGGAAGCATGAAACCAACATGTTATTCAAGCGCATACAAGTATGCAGTTGTTTACCAAACATGTGGGTTCTATTTGACCAATGAAACTTACATGAGCAATAACTCGCAAAAAACAAAGATTATATACTGCATGTAAGTTCCATTCGACCAATAAGATAATAATCAAATAACCGAATGAAACAATAATAAAATAATCGGATGAAAGCTGTAATGATAATATATAACCTTGCCCTGACTGAGAAGATTGAGTACGCCCTTGAACAGCTGGGCATCAGGGGCTATACACAGTGGGACAATGTTGAAGGAGTCGGCAGCCTTACCGGGGCGCCCCACCTCGGCACTCACACCTGGCCAGAGATCAACGGTGTCACCCTCACCTTTGTTGACGAAGAGAAGGTGTCCCAGCTGCTTGAGGCTGTAAAACGCATTGACGCCATAAACACCGAGGTGGGCATCAGGGCATTCGTCTGGGCGGTGGAGCAGGCAGTGTGAAGTCTTTATAAACGGAAATAACTCCGGCCGATTATTTCATAGCGCCAGGCAGCCTGGGGTATACGTGAAGTCTGAGGCAGCCTGCCGCGACCAATTAAAATTAAAGAGTAACGACGCTCCCCGCGGGCTGATGTAATTCGCTGAATAATAAGATGTAACGACGTCCCGCAAGGGCGTCGTTACTCTTTAATGCACATTCCCGGCGTTATGTTTTGCAGCATTTTTATTTCCGAAAGGAATAATTTCTATTTTTATGGCGGAAGAATCACCAATCTTAAAACACAAAATCATGTCGAAATTTATTTCTCTCTTTTCACTGCTCATTTTCCTGGTTTTGGCAACATCATGCACAAATACCAGGGGAGATCAGAAAGTCACAGCTTCTGAAGCTCCCGTTGCAATAAAATCAGATGCAAAGCTTAACCCCGACCTTGATGCCAAACTCGGTTCGTGGCTGAAAAAAGATGTTGAGTGCTACGGTATCGTTGTAGGCTATTTTGCTGACGGCAGCACACTGGGTAAATCGGTCAAATGTCGGGTAGTGGCCATCAAGCCTGACAAGATCAAGATGAAGACCATTGAGAGCGTCAGCCTCCTCCCGGGAGAGGGATGCGACAAGATGGGGCTGGCCTATGGCGACACCTGGTGGGAGGAAGAGGGAGATATCTTCCGTACCCGCGAAGAGGCAGAAACCTATATCAGGGAGAAGGGCTGGACTGCAAAGTAGTCTTGGAAAGCAGCTTTTCATTATGTTAGTTATAATCCCGCTTCTTTATCTGTACACCATCTGGGATGAGTGATCAGGAACTGGTAAAGGCCGTTATCAGGGGAGATAACAGTGCCATGCGCGACCTGATATCCAAATATCAGGAGCTGGTGCTGAACACCTGTTATAAGGTCTTACAGTCACGGGAAGATGCCGAGGATATTGCCCAGGAGGTATTTATAGAGACATACCGCTCCGCTGCGGGTCTGCGGTACGAGGATGACATATCATTCTGGCTATACCGCATCTCACTTAACAAGTCGATAAATCACCTCAAGCGATCGCAAAATATACTCTTCCGTTCGCTGATGCAGATAGAGTCTCTCTTCCATCATGATAATGCCAGGAACGTGTTTCCGGAACCGCATTCAGATGACCATCCGGGCGAAAGCCTGGAAGCAGCCGAGAGGGATGAGATTGTTAAAAAGGCTGTGGCAACCCTGCCGGCAAACCAGCAGAAAGCCTTTATCCTTTTTTACTACGAGGAGCTTTCCTATAAAGAGATAAGCAACGTGCTGGGACTGTCGGTAGCATCGGTTGAATCACTTCTTTTCCGTGCGCGTGAAAACCTGAAGAAAAGATGCTGTCCCGACCATCCGAAAAAAAAGGAATCTAAAACTTCAAATCATGATACCTGAAAAAACCAACAGGATTTTGCTTTGGTTCAACCTGATCCTGATCCTGATCATCACATCGGCTGTAGTTACTTTCCTGGTAATGAAAAGCGCGGGTGAGAAGCAAACTAATAACCCGGGAGTGATCAATTCCATGGACATGCTCCGCAAGGAGCTCAGCCTTACTGATGAACAGTACCGGAAAGTTCTGTTGGAGAATGACCGGACAACCCGGACATACAATATTGTCTTTGACATGATGTGCGAGACCAATGTGGCAATGATTGAGGAACTGGCAAAGGAGTATAGTGACCCGGCCGTACTTGACAGCCTCTCCAGGAAGGTGGGAACACTCAGTGCCTCACTCAGAAGGCACACCACCGACTATTTTATGAACCTGAAAAGCATCTGCAATGAGGATCAGCAAAAAGAGCTTACAGAGATCTTCAAGAGAATGATGCAGCTCGATGAATTATGCGAGAGCTGCAACAAGAGAGATTGCCCCAGAAGAGAACGGATCAACAACATCGGAAAATAATTTTCTGTAGTGACCGCAGGTTTCAGGCTCCTCAATTGTCTTTTTATTGAGCGTTCATATTTATTCAAATCAAATCATGACAGATTATTTTTCTGAGCTTGCCAATAACTATAAAGGCAAGCGAATAGATGTTCCCGACACATTCGCTGACGATGTCATGTCCAGAATTGAGCGACGGAGGGAGGGGGGATTCAGATCTCTGTCGGTGCCTTCGCGGATACTTCTCTCCACAGTGGTGCTGGCAATTTACTGTTCACTGGGAGTCCTGCTGGGATTAAAGTGCTACAGCGACCTTAAACCTGACGGTAACTCATCTTCCCACGAGGCCCTGGTTGAACTTATGGACTCACACTACATGAGTACAGACCTTCTTCACGATCCGTTCTTCAGAAATTTTGTCTGTAAATAATTCATTAATACATGACTCAACCGGATGAAACTTACATGAGCTGCAACCAACTACAGGATATGGTCACTTTATTATATGTAAGTTCCATTAGACCAATAAAATAAGAATTTACTAATCTGATGAAAAAGCAAAACTGGTACAAGCTCCTTTATCAATTTGCGATAATTGGTGTTCTCACATTTATGGGCTTCCGTCTGCTCTTTGACAAGGCTTATGCACCCGACTTCGAGGCTTACTGCCCGTTTGGAGGACTACAGGCACTGGGGAGCTACCTTACCATGGACTCCCTCTCATGCTCCATGACCAGCACGCAGATTATGATGGGGGTGGTCCTCTTCATTGGTATAGTGCTCTTCTCCCGGCTCTTCTGCGGATACATATGTCCCCTCGGCACTGTGGGAGAGTGGATAGGCAAGCTGGGCGACAGGCTGAAAGTGAGAATAACCCCTAAGGGTTTTGTTGACTATGCCCTCCGCCTTCCAAAGTACGTCCTACTCTTTATAACATTCTACTTCACCCTGAAGTCGAGTGAGCTTTTCTGCAAGAAGTTTGACCCTTACTATGCCGTTGTCTCCGGCTTTGACAGTGATGTTGTACTGCTGTGGGCTCTCCTGGCCATCGTTGCACTTGTAGTCGGATCGCTCTTTGTAAGGCTCTTCTGGTGCCGCTATCTGTGCCCCCTGGGAGCCCTGTCGGCGATATTAAAGTTCTCATGGTGGTTCCTGGGTGTGATGGCACTTTATGTAATACTGATCCTGGTAGGTCTTGATATATCATATGTATACCCGCTCCTGGTAATTACCGCCGGCGGATATATCCTTGAGGTGACACGGATGAAAAAGGTGTGGCCTGATCCGGTGCATATCACGCGTAACACGGAAACCTGCATTGACTGCGGTCTCTGCTCTGAAACCTGTCCCCAGGGTATTGACGTGGCACAGATGGAGAAGGTGACCCATACGGACTGCACACTTTGCGGCGACTGTCTCCATGCATGTCCCGAAAAGGATACGCTCCTGATCAACAAAAAGAATATGAAGTGGCTTCCCGCAGTAGTGCTGGGAGCACTTATCATCCTGGGCATTGCCGCAGGCAGCCTGTTCGAGCTGCCCACCATTGATCAGAAGTGGGGCACCACTGAACAGGTTAAGAGTGCCGGAGTCTTCGAGATGGAAGGATTGAAGAACATCAAGTGCTTTGGCAGCTCTACGGCTTTTGCCAACCAGATGCGTAGGCACGAAGGCATCTACGGTGTCTCCACTTTCGTGGCAAACAATAAGGTGCGGGTGCTGTATGACACATCGCTTTATGACGACGAGAAGCTGCAGCAGCTTATGTTTGTACCCGTGAAGCGGGTCATCAGACCGGTGACAAATGATGTTGACTCGGTGATACACTACACCCTCACCATTGATAAGTTCTTCGATCCCCTAGATGCTACCTATCTGCAGCATCTGCTCAATCAGAAGACTGATGCCTGCGGTTTCCAGACTGAATTTGCCTGCCCGGTGATAGTGCGAATATACTTCCCGGCAGGGAAAGAGCCCGGCAGAGAAGCCCTGACGGAGGTTATTGAGTCAAAAAACCTGACTTTCACCTCCAATGATAATGAGTTTCATGTCAAGCTGCCCTATAAGGTCATTACCTTCGATGAAAAGCCTCTGAAAATGTCAAAGAGAGAATATGCTTCAGCCATGTTCGTTCCGACAATCTCACGCTTCAACGGATTCTCAAATTTCTCGGATGATGTTGTCTCTAAATATATCCTCATGATGGGCACAAACTCGTCACACAAGGCCAGGTATACATACCTGGTCAGCCACCTCTCAAATGATGACGGCATAATAGCCTTCGAAACCGCCCTGGACTCATTGGGGGCGGAGATGGGTGTGATCCACTACGTTGACACGGTCACCGCTCCTGACAACATCTATGCGGCTGTCAATGCCGATACCCTTGTCTTCCATTACACTGACGGCCGTACAGGCAAGCTCGCAAATCCCTTCAGCTTCCCTGATCCCGGCACTGTCAAAAAATAGCCTCCGAAACCTGTAACCATATAACCCTGACAAAAACTGATAACTGACAAACGCCATATGTATGCAATAGAGTGCAAAAACCTCACCCACTATTACGGGAAGAAGCTGGTCTATGAAAACCTGAGCTTCAATGTCGAAGAGGGCAAGATACTAGGTCTTCTTGGCAAAAACGGCACCGGGAAGTCAACCACTATTAACATCCTCAACGGGTTCCTGCAGCCCTTTTCAGGGGAGTGTCTCATCTATGGGGAGAATACCCAGACACTCACCCCGGAGACCAAGAGAAGGATAGGGTTCCTGATAGAGGGACATATCCAGTATTCCTTCATGAATATTCACCAGATAGAGAAGTTCTATTCCGGATTTTATCCTGACTGGAACAGCGCACCTTACTGGGAGCTGATGTCAAAGCTGAAGGTCACCCCGAAGCAAAGGATCTCAACCATGTCATGCGGTCAGCGCTCTCAGGTGGCACTGGGACTCATCCTGGCACAGAATCCGGACCTGCTGATACTTGACGACTTCTCCATGGGCCTCGACCCGGGATACAGGAGACTCTTCATTGATTATATGCGTGAGTATGCCAAGGCTGAACATAAAACAGTCTTCGTCACCTCTCATATTATCCAGGATATGGAGCGGCTGATAGACGATGTGATGATCATGGATTATAACAAGATACTGGCGCAGCAGCCCGTGGAACAGTTCATGAACACCTTCAGGCAGTTCAATATCACCCTCACCTCTCCTCAGCAGGAGGTTGACCTCGACGGCATTGCAGTCAACATAGAAAAGGTCAAGGATAAGATTGAATTCTATACTTATTCCACGGAGGATGAGGTTAAGAACTATCTCGCATCAAAAGGTATTGACTACAGCTCATTTGAGGAGAGAAAGATGTCACTCGAAGATGCATTTATAGGACTCACACGCAAGTATTAACCCTGAATATAACACACATGCTTAAATCAATATTGTATAAAGAGTGGATCAAGATCAGGCTGGTTGTCTGGATAGCATTGGGCCTCGGCCTGCTTGCCCTGATCAATATTTTCCTTAAGGTGCGTCATGACATACTGTTTGTCGATGCCGCGAATTACTGGTATTCATTTCTTTTCAGGGGCTATACCTATTTCAGTATCCTGAAGTTCCTGCCTTTTGTCATTGGCCTTGCAGTAGCAATAGCACAATACTTCCCGGAGACAGTCAACAAGCGATTAAAGCTGACGTTTCATCTTCCCGTCTCCGAGAACGGCATACTGATCAAGATGCATGCATTCGGAGCGGTGATACTTCTGGCTCTTTTCCTGGTCCTGCTGGGGCTTTTCACTGCCGGCAGTGCCATCTTCTTTCCTTCAAACATCATCAGGGCATCCCTGCTGACCATCTTGCCCTGGTTTCTGGGCGGTATGGCTACCTATTTTCTGGTTGCACTGATACTGCTCGAGCCAATGTGGATCTTCAGGGGACTCTATACGGCAGTGGCTGCAGGGTTTGTGACAATCTTCTTCACCAGTGCATCAATCGGCGCCTTCAGTCCGGTGCTTCTGCCACTCACGCTGATCACACTTGTTCTTAGTTGTGTTGTTTTATTTTCAGGTTACAGGTTCAGGAAAGGAGAGATGTAAGATGATAAAGTTCAGCAGATATATATTAGTGGCAACAGGTATCCTGGTAGCATCGATAGTGCTGCCGTCACTGTTCTGGACAATCTTTGAGAAGGTTCCCAGGTCACCCAATATCTTCTACAGCACCATTACGGAAGACTTTGTGATTGTTGACGGCAGTAAGAAGAAAAATCCGAAAGGGGAGGAATACACCTCAGAAGAGTATGAAAAGATTCTTCCCTTCATGTTCTTCAGGCAGCTGATGGCTGACGGTACGATGCCCGATTCCATCCACGGCGTGCTGATGGAGGCTCCCTCAATAAGCAGGGCCTCATCATTCTACAGGTATACACCGAAAAGATTCGACTCTCCGGTTCCCACCCTCTGGCCCATGTTTGAATCACAGAGCGGAAAGGTAAACCTCTCAATGCCGGAAGACTATTTCCGGATTGAAAAAAGGATGGAATTCATTGTGGCCAGAACAAACGAGGTCAACGAGGAGAAGAGCAGCCTCTTTACCGCTGCCCTTGCTGAAGAGGGATTCTCCTTCCCGGCAAAGATCATAGCCGGCATTCCCACTACGAGGAAATCATGCGACGAGGGATATTTCATCACCGACAACGCAGGGGCACTCTTTCATGTAAAGATGATCAAGGGGCAGCCCTACGTTGTGCGGATTGAAACCCCGGAGGAGCTTGATATAGTTTATATTGAAGCTGTAGATATCAGAAGCAAAGAGTATTACTGTTATGTTTTTACACGTAATAAGGGTATATTTGTGGTAATGGATGAGGTTTATGACCTCCAGCGCCTGCCGGTTGACGGGTTTAATCCTTCGCTTCATACATTCAAGCTTACCGCTGATCTGTTCAATAAGTGCATCACCGTTATGGGAAGTAACTGGTATGAGGCAATAGCAATTGATGACATGTATAATGTTGTGGCCACTCACGGGGAGGAGTGGGAAGATCTGTATGATAGACCTGACGGCAAGATGTTTGCTTCACTCTTTCCGTTTGAGATACGGATGAGGGACGACAACTCTTCATTTGTAAGATTCTACTTCAAGCCTTCACCGGGCGTAAGGTGGCTCATTGTTAACCTGCTTGCCCTGATAGCGGCAGTGGTGCTGATCATCAGGCGCGGATGGCCGCTTAGATCCAATATTCCCGATCTGCTGATTACGGCCGTTACAGGAGTGTACGGGCTGATTGCCACACAGTTCTTTCCGAACAAATTCAGTAAAGTGAAACCTCCAGCCAAAAACTGACAGATTGAAAAAGTTACTTTCAATAGTGGTATTGCTAGGCTTTGCCCTGGTGCTGACGGGACAGACACGGCCGTCGATGCAGGGCAAGGTCATCTGCCGGAATACAGGAGAGCCGGTTATGATGGCGACCGTAGTTGTCAAGGAGCTTAACATCTGGGCTACCACCAATGATTCCGGCGAATTTGTGCTGCGGAATGTCCCTTCCGGGACATATACCCTGGTTGTCTCATGTCTGGGTTTTATTGAACATGAGCACCCGGTTACCTTCCCGGTTCGTGAAGAGAAGGTCACCGTCCTGATTGATGAGGCCACCCTCGCCATTGAGGATGTGGTGGTGACAGCCAAGGAGGGGCGGCGCATAGCCTCCGGGTCGGTGATAGAACAGTCGGCCATACAGCATGTGCAGCCCACCGACTTGTCCGATGTGCTGCAGCTGTTGCCGGGCCAGACGGCACTAAACCCTGACCTTTCAAGACCCAAACAACTGACAATCAGGGAGATCATCAGAAAAGACGGCTATATAGGCGATAATATGGCCAGCCTGGGGACTCTGCTAATTGTTGACGGGGCACCGGTATCCAATGATGCCAATATGCAGTTTCTCAAGACTACCGGTGCATCAACGGGCGTTACTGCCGGGTTTGCCACCACAGCATCAGGCGGAACGGATGTCAGACAGATAGCTGTTGACAATATTGAGACCATAGAAGTAGTAAGAGGTATTGCGGGTGTTGAGAACGGTGATATGCTCAGCGGTGCTGTCAAGGTAACCATGAAGAAGGGAAAGACCCCCTTCACCGCCAAAATTAAAACAGACCCCGGGATAAAGCAGTTCTATGCCGGAAAGGGTCTGGCACTTGGAGACAGGGCAGGTACACTAAACCTCGACTTTGACTATACGCAGTCTTTTGATGACATAAGGGTAAAATATAAGACCTTCAACAGGTTCAACGGCGGTTTGATCTATAACAACACCCTGTTCAGGGAAAGCAGGCCGCTCACCCTGAGCCTTTCGGCACGTGGATCCCAGACCCTCGATGTCAGCAAGAACGATCCCGATATGCTTGATATCGAGGACTATGAGGCAAAGGATCAGGGTCTCTCCATAAACCTTAACGCAAAATGGGCCATGAACTCCGCGGTGCTGACAAACCTGAACCTGATGGTCTCAGGCAACATACAGCACCAGGTGGGCCATGAGGTCACCATGGAGGAGATACCCTCAGGTGCCCAGCCGCAGCCGATGGCTTATGAGCCGGGAGAGAACCAGGTACCCATACTGCCCTCCTCATATATCAGCGATCTCACCATCGACGGACGTCCCTATTATTACAATGCAAAGCTGTCAGGCAACCGGTCGTTCAATATCGGTAAAGTCCTCAACAACATTGTTGCCGGGGTTGAATACAGACTCATCGGAAACAACGGCCTGGGAAGGGTCTATGACCTGTCGCGGCCGCCGGTACCTGTCGGTGGAACGGATGCAAGACCGAGGTCATACAAGGATATTCCATCCCTGGGACAGCTGGCGTACTATGCCGAAGAGAACCTGGGTATACCGATTGGCAAGACAAGGCTCGACCTGCAGGCCGGCCTCAGATTCACCAATGTACAGCCCGAAGGCATCTTCAGGTCAAAGGAGCAGACCACCATGCTTGACCCCCGGTTTAATGCCAGGTATACTGTTATCGACAACGGAAAGGGAGCTGTATCTCATCTGGCATTCAGGGGCGGCTACGGCCTCTTCTCCAAAGCCCCGTCACTGCTCTATCTTTACCCGGACAGGGCCTACTGGGACAAGACCGGTCTCAGCTATTACGATCCGGTTGCACAGAGGGGCCTGTTCGTAGTGACAACCAAGATATTTGAGAATCCACGCAACGAAAACCTGGTCCCGGCGGTAAACCGCAAAATTGAAGGCGGATTTGACCTGACAGTCGAAAATATTGACCTGAATATCACTCTCTATTCCGAGAAAATGGAGAACGGTTTCAGCTTCGAATCATACTATGAGAATTTTATTTTCAACAGGTACACACAACCGTTGGAGAACGGCCTGGAGCTCTACTTTGTACCCGGCTCGGGAGTATTCTACGTCGACCCTGTCGCAGGTACCGAGGTGCAGCTGCCGGTGGTACAGGATACCGTGTTCGTCAGCTTCACCTATCCCGGGAATGGCACCATGACAACAAAAAAGGGTGTTGAGTTTACCCTCGACCTCGGCACGGTAAGAGCGTTACGTACCTCCTTCATCATTGACGGTGCCTGGATGACGGTGAAGAGGCAGACAACTGTGTGTGATCTCACCAAGCCCTCCTCGGGCAGCATCGGCGGGAAGGAGTTCCCCATGGTTGCACTCTATCCTGCCGGATACGGCAGCATTGACAAGCGCTTCAATACCAACATCAGGACCATCACACATATCAGGGAACTGCGCATGGTGGCATCTGTGACTACACAGATAATCTGGATGGACCGTGACCAGAGTGTCTGGGATGACCCTGACGGCAATCCACTGTTCTATACCAATCCTGCTGTTGATGACCCGTATGCCGATAAGCTCTACCCGAAATATGTTGACCCCCTGGGCTATTATGACCGTCAGATGGTTTACCATGAGTTCGACCGTGCCCTGGCAGTCACCAAACCTTACTCTGACCTGATAAAACGGTATAATACCCCCTGGTACTTTGCCGAGACAGGCTACCCTCCGTACTTCGTTATAAACTTCAAGCTCACAAAGGAGATCACTGACAAGGCCAATTTCTCATTCTATGCAAATAATATTACCAATCATAATCCCCTGATAAAACAGCGTGGGGGCGCTCCTGAAGTCTATGCACGCAGGAACCCTCCTCTCTATTTTGGTGCAGAGATAAAGATCAAATTCTAACCTTAAATCCAATATCATGAAAAAATGTTCAATCTTTCTGGTTATCATTCTTGCGGGAGTGGCAGCACTTACCTCCTGCGAGAAGGGAGCACAACTCTATGATGTAACCATCTCGGCTTACTATCCCGAGGGTTACGGCGATGATCTTGCCTCCGATGTTAATATTCTGATAGAGAATACCATCTCGGGCCAGAAGTTTAACCTTGTGACCAACACTCTCGGCACTGCCTCAATAGCACTCGAAGAGGGGATGTATAAAATATCGGCCACCAAGGAGACAAGTGATTTCTACCTTAACGGAATAACAGAGAATCTGACAGTACAGCCCACCGGGGCAAACAACTGGGATGTACACCTGGTGGCTACCTCAAAAAAGGGCGGTCTTGTCCTCAAGGAGATCTACTACACGGGCTCCAAGACCGAGACAGGCAGCAATTACTATTCGGACCAGTTTCATGAGATCTACAACAACAGCGATGAGGTGGTCTATCTTGACGGTCTCTGCATCGGACTCACCTGGCCAGTATCATCATCTCCTACCGAGTTTGTAAATCCTGACGGGTCGATCATGGACCGGATACCGACTTACTTTCATGCCCTGATGTTCCCGGGCACGGGTCAGCAGTACCCGCTGCAGCCCAGAACCAGCGTCGTACTGGCCATGGATGCCATAGACCACCAGACAGACCCGCTGGGCAATCCGCTCTCTCCTGTAAATCTTGGAAGTGCACAGTTTGAGGCTTTCATTGAGGCCCCCGGCAAGGATACAGACGCCCCGCAGGCTGCAAATATGATTGTGATGTACACTACCTCTACGTCAATGTATGACTGGCTACATTCAGTCTTTGGCCAGGGAGTTATCATTTTCAGGTTGCCGACAGGACTCGACTGGCAGACCTTTGTTGCCAATCCCGACAACTTCATGACCAGGCCAGGCTCCACATCGACCACAGAGTATCTCATGGTTGATAAGGACTGGGTTATTGACGGCGTGGAATGCAACCGCCCGGAAGAGGACAAGAGATTCAAGAGGCTGCCTACCTCTGTTGACGCCGGTATGGTCTGGAGCCTTGCCACCTACAACAGCAAGAGCGTAAGACGTAAGGTTGAAAAGATCCTTGACGGAAAGGTCATCTACAAGGACAGCAACAACTCTTACAACGACTTTATCAATGATCTGGATCCAACACCCTTTGTTCATCCGACAACCGTTGACGACTAGCTGACACAATAAAGCGAGTGTGCCGGGACAGGAATAAACAGCCTGTCCGGCACCCCGCTTTAATTAACTGAATAACCCGGGTGATGAAGAATCTGACAGTTTTGCGTTTACTGATATGTCTGATTATGGCCGGACTTGCCGGTACGGTATCTGCGGCAGACACTATTGCGGTGCCGCGGGGCAGCCGTGCCTTTGATATCATGCCCTTTGTCCTCCCCTGGACAGGCACTTCAAACCCGGCCGCACTGTCGGAGACCAGCTTCGGTAACATCAGTCTGGCACAGGCAGGATATACCAGCTCAGATGATGATATCAGGATGATACAGCAGCCAGTTCAATACTCCTCGTATCAAGCAGCTACCAGGGGATTTATGAAGCTCGGAAAGGTCTCCCTGTTCGGATCATTCGGATACTCCAACTCCGGTTACAAGGGTGTTAATTACAACGGCACCATGATGTTCGATACCTACAATCCATACCTTGTAGGAGATTCGGTATCCGCAAGACAGACCAGGGAACAGTTCGGCATGGAGGGGAAACTGAGCTATACAGTGAATGACAGAATTAATGTGGCCGTTGGTGCAGAGTACATCTCTGCCGTCGGGGCCAGACAGAAGGATCCACGCAACAAGAACACCATCTCTATGCTGAGGGTCACTCCCGGGATAACCTATGACCTGGGTAAAACAAAAGTCGGTCTCTCAGGCTCGGTATATACAACCAGCAATGAGATGTCCTACAGGGTTGAAGGTAACTGGAACCAGAACCTGTTCGTTTTCCTGGGCCTCGGTTACTTCAGGCAGGAAATCAACATTTCATCCTATTCGCAATGGTACGTGGGCAATGGCTATGCCGGGGCACTCCAGGCTTCGCGTGAGGGCGATGACCTATACATGATAGCTGAGATAAGCTATGATCATTACACTGAAGAAGCCAGATCAGGCAGCTCTTTCAGATTGATTGACGGCATTACCGAGACAAATGACATCTCACTGTCAGGGATGCTGAGGATAGAACGGGGCCAGGCTTTTCATATCCTCACCGTCAAGGGATCACTGAAGGCAGTGAGCGGTGACGAGATACTGCAGCGATCATACAAAATCAATGCGGGGACCTATTCATATGACTCGCTTGCAACGGTAAGCTGGATAGAGAATAAACAGATGATAACCGACCTGGGCGGTGAGGTGAAATATACACGGATAGTTTATGACAGCGATTTCAATATCGACCTGGAGTTTGGGGGAGCTCTGCTGGCCAGCTACTACTCCACCGAGCATTTCCCGGTACAGAGCTACGGATTTTATAATACATTTAACCTTGGCGGATCACTCTTTGCAAGGAAGCTACTGAAAACGAGCCGGCTGCTCATAACCCCGGGACTGGAGGCCGGTTACCGGATGAACATCGGATACGATATATCATATATCATTCAGCCACTGAGCATCCCGGCCATGGTATATCATGACTACTATGTCGCTAAAGCAAATATTATCAGTGCATCAGCATCCGTCAGGATTGAGATGCCCTTAAGTCAGAACAAATTTGTAAAATCATTGTTCCTTATTCCGCAGGGCCGGTATGCTGCGGCTCCGGGTTCTGAGGCCGGAGATCTGTCAGGGTATATGATAGATGTTGTGGCCGGGCTCACATTCTGAAACTATGAAGAGATCAATCATATCAGCAGTGTTGGCGTTAACCCTGTTAACGCCAACATTTTCTCAGTCCCTTAAGGGCGAGTTTGCAATCGTAGCCGACAGCAAATCACTGACTGTGGCAGGTAATGAGATAAGCGAATATGCAGCCGTGCTTCAGGCAGAAGGCCTTGATGCGGTTATCATAGAGGACCGCTGGAAGCATGCCGACTCAATAAGGCATTTACTGCATGAGATGTATGTCTCAAGCCGGGGATTGGAGGGAGCGGTGTTCATCGGCGAGATCCCCGTGCCCATGCTCCGTGATGCACAGCACCTCACCTCGGCCTTCAAGATGGACCAGCAGCGATACCCGTGGAACAGGTCGTCAGTGCCTTCTGACAGGTTCTATGAGGACTTTGACCTTGAGTTTACATTTCTGAAGCCTGACACAAACGGGCTCTATTTTTACTACAGCCTGAACCCCTCATCAGTGCAGGTGCTCACCCCGGACATCTACAGCGGACGTATCCGGATTCCTGACGACAGTGACGGGTCAAAACTGCAGGCATACCTGCGGAAAGTAATTGAAGCACACAGGAACCCGGATATCGTTGATGAGCTTCTTTTCTTTGCCGGTCATGGATACAATTCCAATTCCATGACAGCCCGTATCGATGAGAAGGCCGCCCTCCTGCAGCAGTTCCCGCAGCTCAACAGGCAGGACAATGGGCTGGAATACATTGACTATACCTTTGACGAACATATCAAAAACCGTCTTCTTTCAACCATGACCCTTGAGATGATCGACATTGCTCTTCTGCATCATCATGGATCAACCGACGCTCAGCTGGCCGGTTCTGAGCAGGCCGCCAACGGCGTTCAGCAGAATATTGAGAGCATTAAATTCTACCTCCGTTCAAAGGTAAGGGGTGCAAAAGACACCGTGGAGGCCAAGAATAAATACATGGAGTGGCTGGGAGTCCCCGATGAATGGTTCAGGGGAGCAAACGAGAAGGAACAGACTGAGATAGATTCAGCCTGGTTTGCGGATATGGACATCATTGCTCAGGATGTGGCAGAATATGATATCAAGACCAGGTTCATCATGTTCGATGCCTGCTTCAACGGTTCATTCCACCGTGATGAATTCATCTCGGGAGCATATGTCTTCGGAGACGGAAGAACAGTGGCGGCACAGGCCAACACTGTCAACTCGCTTCAGGACAAATACCCCAATGAGATGGTCGGCCTGCTCTCATACGGCATGAGGGTGGGAGAGTGGAACCGGATGGTATGCTTCCTGGAGTCCCACATTATCGGCGACCCCACCTTCAGGTTCGCTTCATCGGACCCGAAGCTTGACGCGGACAGGATGATGAAGAACGCAGGCAAGAACGGCAGGCTGCTGAAGCTGGCTGACTACCCGCATCCTGATGTGCAGAGCTGGGCTCTCTGGCACCTGAAATCGAACGGTTACCCGGGCATAAGCGATCTGCTTAGTGAAAAGTACTTCAGCTCGCCTTACGCCGTAACCCGCATGTCGGCACTGAAACTGCTTGCAGAGATAAAGGATGATAATTTCGTTAAAGTTACTGCCGCTGCGCTTGACGACTCGTATGAGCTTGTTCGCAGGTTCGCCGCCATATACTGCCAGGAGTCGGGCGACCCGCGGCTGGCACCGGCACTGATAAGGCTGGTTACTGACCCCAATGTCTCAAAGAGGGTGAACTACCAGGCTGTGGATGCGCTGGCATATTTCGACAGCACACTTCTTATGCGGGAGCTTGATAAAAGATTTGAGGGTATTGATACGGCAAATCACCTCGGAACCATATACAGACAGACTGCGGCAAACATAAGTAAAAGAGCCGGTTATCCGCGCGAGAGCATTGAGACTGTAACAGGAGCGAATGTCACCGAGAAGAACAGGCTCTTTGAAATCAGGTCACTGCGCAACCTGACATACCACACCCTCATTGAGCCATTGTGTGAATATGTTCTCACCGCTCCCGGAGAGAATCTGGAAGTTGCACTTATCGAGGCTCTCGGCTGGTTTAACTATAGCTATAACAGGCAGCATATAATTGACACCTGCAACACCATCATGGCTGACAGTGAAAGGTTCCCGGAGCCGGTGCGTCTTGAGGCACAGCGGACGATTAATCGCCTTAGATAATCTCTTATTGACACATAGTCAACATTTGGACGACGTATAGCCAGGTCTCAGACCTTGCTCCGTGTGCCATATAACAGATCGTGTTGAAAAAAAGAGGCAAGTCCTGAGACCTGCCTCTTTCGTATCATTGACCGGACGTTCTGTGTACCGGTTATTCCTCTTCCTCTTCGGCTTCGTAGGCCTTGATGACGGCATCCTGGACCTCGCCGGGGACCTGGGCGTACTCGGCGAACTTCATGGTGTACATGGCGCGGCCGCCGGTGAGCGAGCTGAGAGCGGTAGAGTACTTGTTCATCTCAGCCAGGGGAACCCTTGCCTTGATGACCTCGAAACCCTTGTCGCTGGTCATGCCAAGCACCATGCCACGGCGCCCCTGCAGGTCGCTGATGACATCACCCATGCGGTCGGAGGGAACCATGATCTCCACATCATAGACCGGCTCAAGGATCTTGGGACCGGCATTCTTGAAGGCGGTGCTGAAGGCATTGCGCCCTGCCAGACGGAAGGATATCTCGTTTGAATCAACCGGGTGCATCTTACCGTCATATACATATACCCTGATGTCACGGGCGTAGGAGCCCGTGAGAGGACCTACCTCCATCTTCTCCATGATGCCCTTCAGGATGGCCGGCATGAAACGCGCGTCAATAGAGCCGCCAACGATGCAGTTGACATAGACAAGCTTGCCACCCCACGGGAGATCAATCTCCTCCTTGTCGCGGTTGGCCAGCTTGATCTCCTTGCCGGCGATCTTCATCATCGGCTTCTCTGTTGAGCCCTCCTCAAACGGCTCGATGATCAAATGAACCTCACCGAACTGACCGGCGCCACCCGACTGCTTCTTGTGACGGTAGTCGGCCTGTGCGGTCTTCGTGATGGTCTCACGATACGGTATCTTGGGTGCAATGTACTGGGTCTCGATCTTGAATATGTTGTCAAGATGCCACTTCAGTATGTTGAGATGATACTCGCCCTGGCCATGGATGATGATCTGCTTCAGCTCCTTGGAATACTCGACGATGATGGTCGGGTCCTCCTGGTGCATGCGGCTCAGCGCCTCGCCCAGCTTCTCCTCGTCGCTCTCATTGACCGGCTTGATGGCCGTGCGGTACTTGGGCTCGGGGAACTGCATGGTCTCATAGGTCCAGTCGTTGCCCACAACATTGAGAGTATGGTTTGTCTTGGTGTTCTTCAGTTTGACAAATCCGCCGATGTCACCGGCATGTATCTCCGGAACACGGGTGCGGTTCTTACCGGCACAGATGAAAATCTGGGAGAGTCTTTCCCTGGTGCCGTTGCTGGTGTTGACCACGTCGAGGTTTTCGTTGATCTTGCCTGACATGACCCTGAAGTAGTTGATCTCGCCGATGTGCTCCTCGATGGTGGTCTTGAAGACGAAGACAGAAGCAGCACCGGAAGCATCACACTTGACCTCACTGCCCTTCGAGTTCTTCACTGCCGGCATGTCAGATGGCGACGGTGCGGCAGCAGAGATGAACTGCAAAAGCCTGTCGACACCCACATTGCCTTTCGCAGAGACACAGAAGACCGGAAAGATGCCTCTCTTGAGAAGCCCCTCACGTATGCCCCTGCTGATCTCCTCCTCGGTAAGTTTGTCGTTGGCGAAAAAGAGCTCCATCAGCTCCTCGTCGCTCTCGGCCACCTTCTCTGTGAGCGCGGCATGAAGCTCCGCTGCCCTCGACTGATGTTCGGCGGGAATATCAAGAACCTCCGCCTTGCCTCCCTCCTTGCCGTAACGCAGCATCTTCATGCTGACGACGTCAATGACGGTGTTGAAGCCCAGACCCTCATTCACCGGGAACTGTGCCAGGGTGACATCACTGCCGAACCTCTCATGGAGCATCTCAACCGTCTTCTCAAAGTTGGACTTCTCGTGATCGAGACCGTTGACGACGATGATGAGCGGCTTGTGAAACTTGTCGGCATGCCTGAACTGGATCTCCGTCCCCACCTCAACGCCGTTCTGAACGTTGACGACCAGCATGACGGTGTCAGCAGCATACAAGGATGATATTACTCCGCCGGAGAAGTCATCCAGACCCGGGGTGTCAAGTATGTTTATCTTCTTGTCGCTGTACTCGGCATAGAGCACTGTGGAAAATACTGAGTTCCGGTTCTCCTGCTCTATAGGCTTATAGTCAGAGACGGTATTTCTGGCTTCCACTGAACCCCGTCTCTCAATGACCCCCCCGTTGAACAGCATCGCTTCTGCAAGGGTTGTCTTTCCTGAGCCCGAGTTTCCCAGCAGAGCAATGTTTCTGAGGTGGTCTGTTGAGTAAATCTTCATCTTCGGCTTTAATTATTTTATTATATGTGTGTTGATCTCGTAGGGAGCGCAAAAATAACAAATTTTCAAAAGAGATCATAAAAGTAGCTGTTGTTTGAAAAATATTTCTTTATCTTTGCACCGGTTTTTTGAAAAACAGGAGTACCGGTCACTTCTTCAGAGTGTAAGTTTAGAAAAGAGGTCGATGGGAGCGGTCGGGAAGAAATTCCTGTAAATAACTTACAAACCATAAGTTACATCTTCAGAAAACTTTGCCCCCGCAGCACTGCGCCGACGGACTGCCATTGACGCATCAGGGGGGAGCAGCGTGCGTAACGGGAGGCAATGAAGATTGCCTGTTGTGACGGTGAAGAATGATTTTTTTGCAGACCAGTATTATAGAAAAGAGAAAATTAATTTAAAGAGAATTATGCCAACAATTCAGCAGTTAGTAAGAAAAGGCCGCAAGAAGCTGGTAGACAAGAGCAAGGCACCTGCTCTTGACTCATGCCCGCAGCGCAGGGGAGTATGTGTTCGCGTATACACTACCACGCCAAAGAAACCTAACTCAGCCATGAGAAAAGTAGCCAGGGTAAGGCTGACCAACCAGAAGGAGGTCAACGCCTATATTCCGGGTGAAGGACACAATCTCCAGGAGCACTCCATCGTGCTCATCAGGGGCGGCAGGGTCAAAGACCTGCCGGGCGTCCGCTATCACCTTATCCGTGGCGCACTTGACACCTCAGGTGTCGATGGCCGTAAGCAGAGAAGGTCAAAATACGGTGCAAAAAGACCAAAGAAGTAACAGTTAAAGGATTCACACGATATGAGAAAGGCAAAACCAAAGAAGAGGATCCTCTTACCGGACCCGAAATTCAACGATCCGTACGTTACCCGTTTCATCAACAACCTGATGTACAGTGGTAAAAAGAGCGTTGCCTTCAGGATATTTTACGACTCACTGGATATAGTGGCCGACAAGATGAAGAATGAGGAGAAGAGCCCTCTCGAGATATGGAAGCAGGCTCTCGACAATATCACTCCCCACGTTGAGGTCAAAAGCCGCAGGGTCGGTGGCGCCACTTTCCAGGTGCCGCTTGAGATTCGTCCCGACCGAAAGGTGAGCATAAGCATGAAGAACCTCATACTCTTCGCCCGCAAGCGCAGCGGCCACAGTATGGCCGAGAAGCTTGCCGCCGAGGTCATGGCTGCCTATAACCAGGAGGGCGGAGCCTATAAGAGGAAAGAGGATACACACCGCATGGCCGAGGCCAACAAAGCCTTCGCCCATTTCAGATTCTGATCTGACCTCGGGAAAACAACCAGCAACAGATGAGCAACGATCTCAAACATACCAGAAACATTGGCATTATGGCCCACATCGATGCCGGGAAGACAACCACTTCCGAGCGCATCCTCTATTATACGGGCCGTGTGCACCGCATCGGGGAAGTCGATGACGGTAATGCCACCATGGACTGGATGGTACAGGAGCAGGAGCGGGGCATCACCATCACCTCTGCTGCCACCACCACCTTCTGGAAATACAGGGATCAGCTCTACAAGATCAACCTTATCGATACCCCGGGGCATGTCGACTTCACCGTGGAGGTGGAGCGGGCACTAAGGGTGCTTGACGGGGCTGTGGCGATCTTCTGCGCCGTGGGAGGCGTGGAACCGCAGTCGGAGACCGTCTGGCGGCAGGCCAACAAATACAACGTGCCACGCATAGCCTTCGTCAACAAGATGGACCGTGCCGGGGCCGACTTCCACGGAGTGGTGCAGCAGATGATTGATAAGCTGGGAGCACATCCCGTGCCCGTTCAGATACCCATCGGTGCCGAGGAGAACTTTGAGGGCCTGATAGACCTTATTGAGATGCAGGCCGTCATCTTCGAGGACGGAGTTGATCCGCTGACAAACTTCACCGTCGGGCCCATCCCGGAAGAGATGGCAGAGGAGGCTGAAGAGTGGCGCATGAAGCTCGTGGAGGCATGTGCCGAAATGGATGACTCAATACTGGAGAGATACCTGGAAGATCATCGCAGCATCACCTCCGAAGAGCTGATGACGGTACTCCGCCGTGAGACCATCGAAGGAGTAATAGTCCCTGTCTTCTGCGGTGCCGCCTTCAAGAACAAGGGGGTGCAGCGACTGCTGAACGGTGTGGTGGCCTATCTTCCCTCACCCATTGACGTGGGAGCCATAAAAGGCAAAGACCCGCGCGACGGCAGTGAGATAATACTGGAGCCCAGGGCTGACGAGCCCTTCTCGGCTCTCGCCTTCAAGATAGCAACTGACCCGTATGTCGGCCGTCTGGTCTTCATGAGGGTCTATTCAGGTACAATAAATGCGGGCGATACCGTACTGAATGCACGTACCGGCAAGAGGGAGCGCATCAACCGCCTCTTCCAGATGCATGCAAACAAACAGAACCCAGTGCCGTCAGTCTCAGCAGGAGACATATGTGCCGGCGTGGGTTTCAAGGATCTTCAGACAGGTGATACCCTCTGTGCCATTCACAAGCCTGTGCTGCTTGAGTCAATGGAGTTCCCGGAACCGGTGATATGGATAGCCGTGGAACCCAAAACGCAGACTGACATGGACAGGCTGGGACAGGCACTCGGCAAGCTGGCTGAAGAGGATCCCACCTTCAAGGTCAGAACCGATCCCGACAGCGGACAGACTATCATCAGCGGTATGGGAGAGCTTCATCTCGAGATTCTTATTGACCGACTGAAGCGGGAATTCAACGTAGAATGCAACCAGGGAAGGCCGCAGGTTGCATATAAGGAGGCCATAACAAAATCATACACCCACAGGGAGCTGTTCAGGAAACAGACCGGCGGCAAGGGCAAATTTGCGGATATCACCGTGGAGCTGATGCCTGCCGAAGATTCTATTCCGGGACTCACCTTTGTAAATGAGATCAGGGGAGGCAATGTGCCCAAGGAGTTTATACCCTCAGTTGAGAAGGGTTTCCGCGAAGCGATGCTCAACGGCCCATTGGCCGGCTTCCCTCTCGACAGCCTTAAGGTTATTCTCAAGGACGGTTCCTACCATCCCGTCGACTCCGACTCGCTCTCGTTCGAGATAGCAGCCAGGCAGGCATTCCGCCACGCGGCGCCGAAATGCAGCCCTGTGCTCCTTGAACCGGTTATGAATGCCGAAGTGGTTACCCCGGAAGAGTTCGTGGGTGACGTCATCGGCGACTTCAACAAGCGCAGGGGTAAGGTGGAAGGTATGGAATCGAAAGCAGGTGCAAGAGTTATAAAGGCAAAAGTACCTCTGGCAGAAAACTTCGGATACGTTACAGTACTGCGTACTCTTACCTCGGGCAGGGCGACATCCACAATGGAGTTCTCCCATTTTGAAGAGGTGCCTGCAGAATTAGCGAAGAAAATTATTGAAGTAACAACAGGAAAAAGTTTTTAGGAAAGATGAGTCAGAAAATTCGCATCAAACTCAAGTCTTACGATCATAACCTGGTCGATAAATCGGCAGAAAAGATCGTCAAGACCGTCAAATCGACGGGTGCAGTGGTCAGCGGCCCAATTCCGCTGCCTACCCACAAAAGGATATATACGGTGCTCCGCTCCCCGTTCGTGAACAAGAAATCGAGAGAGCAGTTTGAGCTGTCATCATACAAGCGTCTGCTTGACATATACAGCTCCACACCAAAAACCATCGATGCTCTCATGAAGCTTGAACTGCCCAGCGGGGTAGAGGTGGAAATAAAAGTGTGATAACCGGAAAATATACTGAATTATGCAGGGATTAATAGGAAAAAAGGTTGGGATGACCTCCGTCTTCGATGAGAACGGAAGGAACATCCCATGCACAGTCCTGGAGGTAGGCCCTTGTGTCGTCTCCCAGGTGAAGACTGTGGAGAACGACGGTTATGCGGCATTACAGCTCAGTTTTGACGATAAGAGGGAGAAATCGAGCAACAAGGCTGAGATAGGCCATTTCAAAAAGGCCGGCACCGGCCCCAAAAGAAAGATAGCCGAGTTCGTCGGGTTCGAAAACGACAAATACAAGATAGGTGATGTCATCACCGTGGATCTGTTTGATGAAGATTTATACCTTGATGTCAGAGGATGGACCAAGGGCAAGGGCTTCCAGGGTGTCGTCAAGCGTCACGGCTTCGGCGGCGTGGGAGGCACAACGCACGGCCAGCACAACAGGCTCAGGGCTCCCGGTTCCATCGGCGCCTCATCATGGCCCTCAAGGGTAATGAAGGGCATGCGCATGGCAGGCCGCACCGGCGGCAGGCAGCAGGAGACCGAGCTGCGTAAGATAAAGATCATCCCCGAATCAAACATTCTCCTTGTCAAAGGAGCCGTACCGGGCCCCAAGGGTGGTTACGTAATAATTACAAAGTAATGGAAGCAGCAGTATTCAACATAGACGGAAAAGAGACCGGAAGAAAGGTTACTCTCAACGAGACCATCTTCGGCATTGAACCCAATGACCATGCTATCTACCTCGATACGAAACAGTACCTGGCAGGTCAGAGACAGGGTACTCACAAGGCCAGGGAACGGGGCGAGGTCATGGGCAGCACACGCAAGCTCAAGAGACAGAAGGGCACCGGAACAGCACGCGTCGGCAGCATCAAAAACCCGCTGTTCCGGGGCGGCGGCCGTGTCTTCGGCCCCAGACCCAGGTTCTACGGCTTCAAGCTCAATAAAAAGGTGAAACAGCTGGCCAGAAAATCAGCCCTTTCATACAAGGCAAAAGAGAACCGGATTATCATTCTTGAGGACTTCTCGCTGGAGACCCCGAAGACCGCTAAAATGGCCGGAGTGAGCGCAAACCTCAATATAATGAATAAAAAATCACTCTTTGTTTTACCGGAACAAAATAAAAATATATATTTGTCATCTCGAAATTTGCGGGGAGTTGAAGTTATAACTATCAGTGACTTAAACACTTACAGTATAATGAAAGCCTCAACTCTGGTGCTTACGGAGAGCGCAGTTGATGTTTTGCAGTCAACATTATAAACCGGGAGATAGATATGGAAATTTTACTTAAACCCATAGTGACCGAAAAGATGACCAGCCAGGGCGAGAAGTTCAACAGGTATGGTTTTCTGGTTGCACGCAAGGCCAACAAGCTCGAGATAAAGAAGGCGGTTGAGGATCTTTACGGCGTCAATGTTGAATCGGTGAACACCATCAACTATGCCGGCAAGAGCAAGACCCGCTATACTAAGTCGGGCATGATGAAGGGACGCACAACAGCAACGAAGAAGGCTGTTGTCACTCTCGCCAAAGGAGAGACGATTGATTTTTACAGCAATATTTAACACTATATGGCAGTCAGAAAGATTAATCCTGTAACACCAGGTCAGAGACATAAGATCGCGAGTACCTTTGCCGAGGTGACCCGCGAGACGCCGGAGAAATCCTTGCTCGCGCCGCTGAAGAAGTCAGGGGGAAGGAATGTTAACGGCAGACGCACCATGAGGTATCTGGGTGGCGGTCACAAGAGGATGTACCGTGTGATCGATTTCCGCAGAGACAAGGATGGCATTGCCGCCAGGGTCACCTCCGTGGAATATGATCCGAACCGTTCGGCCCGTATAGCCCTTCTGACCTATGCTGACGGTGAGAAGAGGTATATCATTGCTCCCAACGGACTCAGGGTGGGACAGGAGGTGATGTCGGGCAAGACCGCCACGCCTGACCTGGGCAATACTCTCTTCCTTGAGAACATACCCCTGGGAACGATAGTGCACAATATAGAGCTCAAACCCGGCAAGGGTGCAGCCCTGGCACGCAGTGCCGGCACCTTTGCGCAGCTGACTGCCCGTGAGGGCAAGTATGCCACCATCAAGCTCCCCTCGGGAGAGACCAGGATGGTGCTCACGGTATGCCGTGCCACGATAGGAACAGTATCCAACACCGACCACAACCAGGAGAGATCGGGCAAGGCGGGACGCAGCCGCTGGCTGGGACGCAGACCCAGGACCAGGGGTGTGGCCATGAACCCCGTTGATCACCCCATGGGCGGTGGTGAAGGAAGAGCCTCGGGAGGCCATCCGCGGTCACGCAACGGCGTGCCCGCCAAAGGGTACAAGACCAGGAGCCGTACCAAGTATTCGAACAGGCATATTATTGAAAGAAGGAAAAAATAGTTGATACGATGAGCAGATCCATTAAAAAAGGCCCCTTCATTGACCTTCACCTTGGCAAAAAGGTTGACGCAATGAATGATGGCGGAAAGAAGACCGTGATCAAGACCTGGTCAAGAAGATCGGTTATCTCCCCCGACTTTGTGGGACACACCCTGGCAGTGCACAACGGAAACAAATTCATACCTGTATACATTACCGAAAATATGGTTGGTCATAAGCTGGGTGAGTTTGCCCCTACCCGTACCTTCCGCGGTCATGGCGGGAAACAGAAATAGAACAGAAATAGGTAATGTATCTAAAAAATTGAAAAAGAATTAGATATGGGTGCAAGAAAAAGAATAAGCGCTGAAACGAGGAAGGAAGCCGCAAAAGAGAGGACCAGGGCCGTATTGAAAAACGTCCCCACCTCACCGCGCAAGATGAGACTGGTAACTGATCTTATCAGGGGTCAGGAGGTCAACAGGGCCCTTGACATACTGAAGTTCAGCAAGCAGGAAGCTTCGCGCAGGGTTGAGAAACTGCTTCTCTCGGCCATTGCCAACTGGCAGGCCAAGAACGAAGGGTTGCGTCTTGAGGAGAGCGACCTCTACGTCAAGGAGGTGCAGGTCGACGGCGGCCGCATACTCCGCAGGATCCGTCCCGCCCCCCAGGGAAGGGCTTACCGCATACGCAAGAGATCAAACCATGTAACCCTTGTGCTGGGTAGCAGGAAACAGGAAACAGCAAACATTTCAGAGTAAAAGATGGGACAGAAAGTAAATCCGATAGGCAACAGAGTAGGAATCATCAAGGGATGGGACTCCAACTGGTACGGTGGCAGTGACTTTTCAAGCAAGCTTATTGAGGACACCAGAATCAGGGAATACCTGAATGCCAGGCTTGCAAAGGCAAGCATCTCAAAGATCATCATTGAGCGTACCCTCAAGCTCATCACCGTCACCGTCAACACGGCACGCCCCGGCATCATCATCGGCAAGGGAGGCCAGGAGGTTGACAAACTGAAGGAGGAGCTCAAGAAGATCACCAGGAAGGAGGTTCAGATAAACATCTTCGAGGTGAAGCGTCCTGAGCTTGATGCTGCAATAGTTGCCGGGAACATAGCCCGCCAGGTGGAAGGTAAGATATCCTACCGCCGCGCCATCAAGATGGCCGTTGCCTCAACGATGCGCATGGGTGCCGAAGGCATCAAGGTGGTGATCTCCGGAAGGCTCGGCGGCGCCGAAATGGCACGCAACGAGACCTACAAGGACGGCAGGATTCCTCTGCACACCTTCCGTGCTGACATCGACTATGCTCTTGCCGAGGCCCTCACAAAGGTGGGGCTGATAGGTGTCAAAGTATGGATATGCAATGGCGAAGTCTATGGCAAGCGTGATCTCAGTCCCAATATCGGAGCCAAGAACCTCAAGGGAGCAAAGGGCGGCCCCCCGGCCGGAGGCTTCAGGAAAAGAGGCGGCAATAAAAGGGATTCCAGGTAACTGAATTATACAATATATTAATAACAACTGAGCGATGTTACAACCGAAGAAGACCAAATACAGGAGGAGCCAGAAGGGCATGATGAAAGGCAATGCCCAGAGAGGCAATCAGCTGGCATTCGGGTCATTTGGCATCAAAACCCTCGAGGAGGCATGGATCACCGGCCGTCAGCTTGAGGCCGCACGACAGGCTGTCACCCGTCACATGAAACGTGAGGGACAGATATGGATCCGCGTTTTCCCTGACAAACCCATAACCAAGAAGCCTGCAGAGGTGAGAATGGGTAAAGGGAAAGGTGCTCCTGAAGGCTTTGTCGTTCCGGTAACCCCCGGACGCATAATCATAGAGGCCGAGGGCGTTCCCTTTGATGTGGCCAGGGAGGCACTCCGTCTTGCAGCGCAGAAACTGCCCGTAGCAACAAAATTCGTGGTACGCCGTGATTACGCCGAGGAATAAAAAATAAGAGCAATGAAGAGTTCAGAGATAAGAGAATTAAGCAACCAGGAGCTTCTCGAGCGCATTGACAACGAGAAGTCCGCACTTGTGCGTATGAAGCTGAACCATGCCATCTCCCCGCTGGATAATCCCCAGAAGATCAAGGAGAGCAGGAAGTCGATTGCCAGGCTCATGACTGAGAAGCGCAAGAGAGAGATGAATGACAAAACAAAATAGCCGCTATCACAATGGAAGAAAGGAAACTTAGAAAAGAGCGTACGGGTGTTGTCGTCAGCAACAAGATGGACAAATCCATCGTCGTTGCCATCCGCAGAAAGGTCAAGCACCCCATCTACGGCAAGTTCGTCAACCGGACCAGGAAGCTGATGGCTCATGATGAGGAGAACACCTGCAATATTGGTGATACGGTACGCATAATGGAGACCAGGCCTCTCAGCAAGAACAAAGCCTGGAGATTGGTTGAAATAATTGAAAGAGCTAAGTAATTATGATACAGCAGGAAAGCAGGTTGACTGTTGCCGATAACACAGGTGCCAAGGAGGTTCTTTGCATCAGGGTACTCGGCGGGAGCAAGAAGAGGTATGCAAGCGTGGGAGACAAGATTGTTGTCTCTGTAAAAAGCGCCATGCCCTCAGGTGAAGCAAAGAAGGGATCGGTAAGCAAGGCTGTGGTGGTGAGAACAAAAAAGGAGATACGCCGCGCTGACGGATCATATATACGCTTTGATGACAATGCCGTGGTGCTTCTCACCAACCAGGATGAGGTGCGCGGTACCCGTATCTTCGGTCCTGTTGCCAGGGAACTGCGCGACAAGTACATGAAGATAGTCTCACTTGCACCTGAAGTGTTATAATTTTTAAACGGACACCCGATGCAGAAGAAACTACATATCAAGAAAGGAGACACAGTGGCTGTCATTGCCGGTGAATCAAAAGGACAGAAGGGACGTGTCCTTGAGGTTAACAGGGACAAAAGCAAAGCCCTGGTCGAAGGAGTGAACCTGGTATCCAGGCATACCAAGCCCAACGCCAAGGCACCACAGGGAGGCATCATCAAGAAGGAGGCTCCCGTGCACATTTCCAACCTCATGGTCATTGACCCGGCCAGTGGCAAGCCCACACGCATTGGCCGCAGACTGAACGAGAAGAACAAACTGGTGCGCTTTGCCAAAAAATCAGGAGAGGAGATCAAGTAATGTATACGCCAGCTTTAAAAACAAAATACAAGAGTGAGATCACACCTGAGCTGATGAAACAGTTCAACTACAAGAGTGTGATGCAGGTACCGCGTCTTGAAAAGATAGTCATCAACCAGGGGCTCGGTCAGGCTATTGCCGACAAGAAGCTGCTGGAGATGGGAGTGAAGGAGGTGAGTGACATTGCCGGGCAGAAGGCCGTGCAGACAGTTTCGAAGAAGGACATATCCAACTTCAAACTTCGCAAGGCGATGCCTATCGGCGTTATGGTCACACTCCGCAAAGACCGCATGTATGAGTTCCTCGAGAGGCTGATAGCCGTGGCCCTGCCGCGGATACGCGACTTCAAGGGTGTCGGTGCCAAACTCGACGGCCGCGGCAACTACACCCTGGGGATCACGGAACAGATTATCTTCCCGGAGATCGATATAGACAAGATCGCCAAGATCATGGGACTGCAGATAACCTTTGTCACCACCGCCCGGAGCGATGAAGAGGCCTATGCCCTGCTCAAACAATTCGGAATACCCTTTAAAAACAAGTAAACAGATCGGAATATGGCTAAAGAATCAATGAAAGCCCGCGAGGTCAAACGCGCCAAACTTGCAAAAAGATATGCCGCCAGAAGGGCAGCCCTCAAAGCAGAAGGAGACTACATCGCTCTGAGTGCATTGCCGCGCGACTCAAACCCCATCAGGCAGCGCAACAGGTGCAAGATCACAGGGAGACCGAGAGGCTACATGAGACAGTTTGGCATTAGCAGGATCACATTCAGGGAAATGGCCTCCAAAGGACTCATCCCGGGCGTAAGAAAGGCAAGCTGGTAACAACCCGACAGAGATATAAACTTTTAACTACAATAAGATGACAGATCCAATAGCAGATTTTCTTACCAGAGTGAGAAATGCCGTAAAAGCCGGACACAAGGTTGTTGAGACCCCGGCTTCCGGTCTGACGAAGGATATCACCAGGATACTCTACGAAAAAGGATACATCCTCAGCTATAAGTTCATTGATGATAACCTCCAGGGCAAGATCAAGATCGCCCTCAAGTATCATCCCAAGAGCAAGCTGCCCGCAATCAAATCGATACGCAGGGTGAGCCGTCCCGGTCTCAGGAAGTACGTAGGCGTTGACAAACTCCCGAGGGTCCTCAACGGACTGGGAATAGCCATTCTCTCAACCTCTGCCGGTGTGATGACCGAGAAGGAGGCCAAAAAGGAGAATGTCGGGGGTGAAGTAATTTGTTATGTTTATTAAACAGGAGGAGGATTCAAATGTCACGAATAGGAAAAATGCCGGTATCCCTCCCATCAGGTGTCACTGCTACAGTTGATGATGCCAACGTGGTGACTGTCAGGGGACCGCTGGGAACGCTGTCACAGAAGATTGACGGTGACATAAGGGTTGAGATTGAAAACAGTGAGCTGGTGCTCTCAAGACCGAATGACGAGAAGAGGCTCAAGTCGCTCCATGGCCTGTACAGAGCCCTGATAGCCAATATGGTTGTGGGTGTCTCAAAAGGATACAGGAAGGACCTGGAGCTTGTGGGTGTCGGCTACCGTGCCGAGGCCAACGGTCAGCGTCTGGAGATGAACCTTGGCTATTCACATGATATTGTATTTGAACTGCCGCAGGAGATAAAGGTCGAAACCAGGACCGAGAAGAGGAGCAACCCCATCATTACCCTGTCGAGCATTGACAAGCAGCTCATAGGGCATGTGGCAGCAAAGATCAGGTCGCTGCGTCCGCCGGAACCTTACAAAGGCAAAGGGATTAAGTTCGTGGGTGAAAGACTCAGGAGAAAAGCCGGCAAATCGGCTGGTGTATAACATGATTAAACAGTGATGTCATGGCTTTAACAAAGACAGAAAAGAGAGAAAAGATCAAACTGAGGATCCGCAGGAGCATAAAGGGCACCCCGGCGAAACCAAGGATTACTGTATACCGCAGTAACAAGCAGATATATATTCAGGCTGTTGATGATGTCAATCGTGTGACACTTGCTTCGGCATGTTCGAGGGAGAAGGAGATAGCCTCCGTCACGGGCAAGAAGAAGAGTGAGGTAGCTGCGCTGGTGGGCAAGCATTTTGCTGAGGTCTGCAAGGCCAAAGGCATTGAGAACGTTGTCTTTGACAGAAACGGTTACCAGTATCATGGCAGAGTGAAATCATTAGCTGACGGAGCACGTGAAGGCGGCTTAAAATTTTAAACAGTATGGCATACGGAACAAAGCGAATTAAGAACAGTGATCTTGAACTTACCGACAGACTGGTAAGCATCCAGAGGGTAACCAAGGTGACAAAGGGAGGCCGCACATTCAGCTTCTCGGCCATCGTCGTTGTAGGCGATGAGAAAGGTATAGTGGGTCACGGCCTGGGTAAGGCAAGCGAGGTTACCACTGCCATTGCCAAGGGCATAGAAGATGCCAAGAAGAACCTCATCAAGGTGCCGGTTTTCAAGGGAACGATACCTCATGAGCAGTACGGCAAATTCGGCGGGGCATACGTCTTCATCAAGCCCGCATCGGAAGGAACCGGTGTCAAGGCAGGAGGCGCCATGCGTGCCGTCCTTGAGAGTGTCGGCGTAAGAAACGTGCTGGCCAAGTCAAAGGGCTCATCAAACCCCCACAACCTTGTAAAAGCCACCATCGCTGCACTGCTTGAGATGCGTGATGCCAGCACTGTGGCTGACCACAGGGGAGTAACAATGGAAAAAGTATTTAACGGTTAGAAATATCTGCAATGGCAAGAATAAGGATAACCCAGGTAAAAAGCAGGATAGGCCAGCCCGAGAGACAGAAGAGAATACTCGATGCACTGGGCCTGAAGAAGATGCATCAGACTGTTGAGCATGACGACTCCCCGCAGGTAATGGGTATGGTCAGGAAGCTGGAACACCTGGTCAGGACTGAGAAAGTATAAGGTATTAACTGCATTACATATATTGTACAATGGATTTAAGCAATTTAAAACCGGCACCAGGGTCGGTGAAAAGAGAGAAGCGCATTGGCCGCGGTGAAGGATCGGGTCGGGGCGGTACCTCAACACGCGGTCACAAGGGTGCCAAATCACGTTCGGGCTATAGCAGGAAAGTCGGCTTTGAAGGCGGCCAGATGCCGTTGCAGAGACGCGTGCCCAAGTCGGGATTCAAAAACATCAACCGTGTTGAATACAAGGGCATCAATCTGAGTACACTGGAAAAACTGGCTGAGAAGCTCAAGAGTGACCGTATAGATATACAGACGATGCTCACCGCCGGTCTTATCAACAAGAACTCACTGGTTAAGATACTCGGCAACGGTACGCTGACGAAGAAGCTCGAGGTGCATGCCCATGCTTTCAGCAGGTCAGCCCAGGCAGCAATAGAAGCTAATCAGGGAACCGCAGTTAAACTGTAAGGCATGAAATTCATACAGACCATAAAAAACATTTTCAAGATTGAGGATCTGAGAGCAAGGATACTCTACACCCTTGGCATCGTGGCCCTCTACCGTCTGGGTAAATATATCACCCTGCCGGGCGTAGACCCGTCAATGCTTGAGAACCTGCAGAGTCAGACATCAAGCGGGATTATGGGACTGCTTGACATGTTCTCCGGCGGAGCCTTCTCACAGGCATCCATCTTTGCCCTGGGTATCATGCCATATATCTCTGCCTCAATTGTTATACAGCTGCTCGGCATTGTCTTCCCCTACTTCCAGAAACTGCAGAAGGAGGGTGAGAGCGGCAGACGCAAGATGAACCAGTACACACGGTATCTCACCGTGGCCATACTTATCCTGCAGGCGCCCACATACCTGGCTAACCTGCATGCCATACTGCCACCGGAGGCCTTTGTGCTCGAGGGGATGTTCTTCAAGGTCTCCTCGGTGATCATTCTCACGGCCGGCACCATATTTGTCATGTGGCTTGGCGAAAGAATAACGGATAAAGGTATAGGTAACGGAATTTCACTTATAATCATGGTGGGCATTATTGCCCGCTTCCCCGTCGCATTCGTGTTTGAGACTGGTACCCGGATCAACGGTTCGGGCGGACTCATCGCATTGCTGATAGAGATAGTATTCCTCTTCATGGTGATACTGGGTTCAGTGCTGCTGGTACAGGGCACAAGGAGGATTCCCGTGCAGTATGCCAGGCGCATCGTAGGCAATAAGCAGTACGGCGGCGTCAGACAGTATATACCCCTTAAGGTCAACGCAGCAGGCGTTATGCCCATCATCTTCGCCCAGGCGATAATGATGCTCCCGATTATCCTCGCCGGATTCAGCGAATCGGGGTCGGGATTCGTGATGGCCTTTACCAATATGTACGGATTCTGGTACAACCTGGTCACCGCCCTGCTCATAATACTCTTCACCTACTTCTATACAGCGGTTACAATCAACCCGGTACAGATGGCTGAAGACATGAAGAAGAACGGCGGTTTTATTCCGGGCATCAAACCCGGGCGCAAGACCGTTGAGTTCATTGACACCATCATGTCAAGGATCACCCTTCCGGGGTCTATTTTCCTGGCTATCATAGCCATTCTCCCCGCCTTTGCCGTCAACTTTGGCGTCAGCGGTGAGTTCGCACAGTTCTTCGGAGGCACCTCGCTCCTCATTCTCGTGGGCGTCGTCCTTGATACTCTGCAGCAGATAGAAAGTCATCTGCTTATGCGCCACTATGACGGCCTGATGAAGTCGGGCCGTATCAAGGGCAGGACCGGAGCCGTAACGGCTATCTGATTCCTTTATGTTCTCTGATGATTTATATTAAGACAGATGAGGAGGTAGAGCTCCTGCGACAGAGCAACCTGCTCGTCTCTCAGACGCTGGCAGAGCTGGCACGGCACATCAGGCCGGGAGTGACAACACTCTATCTTGATGGCATCGCCGAGACCTTTATACGAGATCACGGCGCCCTGCCCGGTTTCAAGGGATACGCCGGCTTCCCCAATACCCTCTGCACGTCTGTCAATGAAAAGGTGGTTCACGGAATACCGAGTGACTATACCCTGGAGGAGGGAGACATCATCTCAGTAGACTGCGGTGTGATACTCAACGGCTTCTACGGCGACAGTGCCTATACCTTCCCGGTGGGAGAGGTGAAACCTGAGATCATGCGCCTGCTGGAATATACCCGCGCCTCCCTGGAGGCAGGAGTAAAGGAAGCAGTGGTCGGTAATCGCGTGGGGGACATATCCCATGCAGTGCAGAAAAAGGCCGAAAGCGGAGGCTACTCGGTGGTGCGCACGCTGGTGGGACACGGCCTGGGCAGAAACATGCACGAGGGACCCGAGGTGCCTAACTTCGGTAAACGCGGCAGCGGCCCAAGACTGGAAAGGAACCTGGTCATCTGTATAGAGCCGATGATCAACATGGGAACCAAGAACACAAGGATGGCAGCCGACGGATGGACAGTAAGTACAGGCGACGGGAAACCGTCAGCCCATTTTGAATATGCTGTCGCGGTCAGGGAGGGTAAAGCTGACCAGCTGACAACATTTGAATTTATAGAAGAAGTATTAACAAAGAGGTAACAATATGGCCAAACAACCATCAATAGAGATTGACGGAACGATCATCGAGGCGTTGTCAAACGCGATGTTCAGGGTCAGGCTCGAAAACGGACATATAATAACCGCACACATCTCAGGCAAGATGAGAATGCATTATATCAAGATCCTGCCCGGAGACAAAGTCAAGGTGGAGATGTCTCCCTATGACCTTACTAAAGGAAGAATAACATTCAGATTTAAATAGAAAGAAAAGAGCGATGAAAGTAAGAGCATCAGTTAAAAAACGCTCAGCCAACTGCAAGATAGTGAGGCGTAACGGGCGTCTGTATGTGATAAATAAGAAAAATCCCAAGTTCAAGCAGAGGCAGGGATAAATTTAATTAACTTTGCACTTCAAATTAAAAGAGGTATATGGCACGTATTAATGGGGTAGACCTACCGAGGAACAAGCAGGGCGAAATAGCTCTTACCTATATCTATGGCGTAGGACGCAGCACGGCACAGAAGGTGCTTGACAGTGCAGGCGTAGACCGTCACAAGAAGGTTGAAGAGTGGGATGACGATAACATCAACACCATCCGTCAGGTTTTGGCCGAAAATTATAAACTGGAAGGCGAACTGCGCTCCGAAACACAGTTGAACATAAAAAGGCTGATGGACATCGGTTGCTACCGCGGTATCCGTCACCGTATAGGGCTTCCCGTGCGCGGTCAGAGCACCAAGAACAATGCCCGTACACGCAAGGGACGCAAGAAGACTGTTGCCAACAAGAAAAAAGCTACTAAATAATTAATATATGGCAAAGAAGACTGGTACACAGAAGAAGAAGGTCGTCAAGGTTGAACCGGTGGGGCAGGCTCACGTACATTCATCATTCAACAACATAATTATAAGCCTGACAAACAGCTCAGGACAGGTTATATCATGGGCCTCAGCCGGTAAAATGGGCTTCAGGGGTTCCAAGAAAAATACTCCCTATGCTGCACAGATGGCAGCCGAAGAGTGCACCAAAGTCGCTTATGACCTGGGCCTTCGCAAGGTGAAGGTTTTTGTCAAGGGACCCGGATCAGGTCGCGAATCGGCTATCCGCTCCATAGCCAACAACGGAGTGGAGGTCACTGAGATCATTGATGTCACACCCATGCCTCATAACGGATGCCGCCCACCCTCACGCAGAAGAGTATAAAGGGCCCCAATTATAATTTTTTATAACGAAAAACAGTTCAATTCAATGGCAAGATACACAGGACCAAGATCAAAGATCGCCAGGAAATTCGGAGAGCCCATTTTCGGCCCTGACAAAAACCTCGACAGGAAGAATTTTCCTCCCGGACAGCATGGCCTGACCAAGAAGAGAAAGAAGACCTCCGAGTATGGCGTGCAGCTTCGCGAAAAGCAGAAGGTGAAATATACCTACGGCCTGCTTGAACGTCAGTTCCGCAATTTTTTCGAGAAAGCCTCATCGGCTTCGGGCGTCACCGGCCTCTTGCTGCTCCAGATGCTTGAATCACGCCTTGACAACGTGGTGTACCGCCTCGGCGTTGCCCCCACAAGAGCGGCAGCACGGCAGCTTGTGTCTCACCGTCACATAACCGTTAACGGCAATGTGGTCAATATACCCTCTTACCAACTCCGCCCTGGTGATATCATAGGTGTGCGCGAGAAGTCAAAATCGCTCGAGACAATCATCCAGTCACTTGAGTCAAACCGCCGCTCAAGACTGGCATGGCTCGAATGGGATGATACACAGATGGCCGGAAAATTCATGAACGTCCCCGAACGTTCGGAGATACCCGAGGAGATCAAGGAACAGCTTATCGTTGAACTATATTCCAAGTAATAAAGTAATACTATTCATATGGCCATATTAGCATTCCAGAAACCTGACAAAGTAATATTACTGGAAGCGGACGACCAGTACGGAAAATTTGAATTCCGCCCGCTTGAACCCGGCTATGGCATAACAGTAGGTAATGCCCTCCGGAGAATCCTCCTCTCATCACTCGAAGGCTATGCCATCACCACCATCAAGATCGAAGGTGTTGACCATGAGTTCTCAACCATCACCGGTGTCATGGAAGATGTGACTGAGATAATACTGAACCTCAAGCAGGTGCGATTCAGAAAGATGGTAGAGGATATCGACAACGAAAAGATAGTCGTCAAACTGTCTGACCAGGAACAGTTCAAAGCCGGTGACCTGAACAACTCTCTGAGCAGCTTCGAGGTGCTTAACCCCGAACTGGTCATCTGCCGTATGGAACCCGATGTCAAGTTGCAGATAGAACTCAATATCGGCAAGGGCAGGGGATACGTCCCGGCCGAGGAAAACCAGCCCGAAGAGGCTGAATTCGGAGTCATAGCCATTGACTCCATCTTCACGCCTATCCGCAATGTGAAATATTCCATTGACAACTACAGGGTTGAACAGAAGACCGACTACGAAAAGCTGATCCTGGAGATCACCACTGACGGTTCCATTCACCCGAAAGATGCCCTCAAGGAGGCGGCAAAGATACTTATATACCACTTCATGCTCTTCTCCGAAGACAAGATCACCATTGATTATGAAGATAAAATGGCCAATGAGGAGTTCGATGAAGAGATACTCCATATGCGCCAACTTCTGAAAACCAAACTCGTTGACCTTGACCTCTCGGTCAGGGCACTCAACTGCCTCAAGGCAGCCGAGGTGGAGTCACTGGGCGACCTCGTCAAATTCAACAAGAATGACCTGCTCAAGTTCCGCAACTTCGGCAAGAAGTCACTCACCGAACTCGACGAGCTGCTGGAGACAATGAATCTCTCATTCGGGATGGATGTGGCGAAATATAAACTCGACAAAGATTAATAACAGGTAAGCAGAGAGAGAAATGCGACATTTAAATGCTATAAATCACCTTGGAAGAAAAAGTGCAGACAGGAAGGCCCTGCTTGCCAACATGGCATCATCACTAATTCTTCACAAGCGTATTACAACCACCACTGCAAAGGCACGCGCACTGAGAAGATATGTTGAGCCCCTTATTACAAAGTCAAAGGATGACTCAACCCATTCCCGCAGGGTGGTATTCAGTTATCTTGAAGACAAAAATGCCGTCTCTGAACTCTTCAGGGAGGTTGCCCCGCGTATTGCTGCCCGCCCGGGCGGTTATACCCGTATCCTTAAGACAGGAAGCAGACTGGGTGACTCTGCAGAGATGTGCATCATAGAGCTGGTCGACTTCAACGAGAACATGCTTGCTGCAGAGGACGCCAAGGTCAAAACCACACGCCGCCGCCGCAGTACGAAGAAAAAGGGTGCCGAGACAGCCGCCGCTGCTGCTGCCGTGACAAAAACCGGCGCTAAGGCTGAGAATGCCAGGGAGACCGCAGCTGCTACAGTGCCTGAGGATGTGACAATACAGGAGCCGGTAGCAGACCGGGAATCCGTGAAGGCTGAAGAGCTGGCAGATGAGCAGGTGACTGACAGTGCAGAGGAGAGCGGGAACAAACCGGAAGAGGGACCTGAAGAGAATGCAGAGGAAACTGAAAACGAAGAGAAGGAATAACATCATTTCATATAATGATTAAAGGGATACCGACTAACACTCATATCCCTTTTTTTTGTATCTTGCAAACCGATCATATTTAAACATAAAATACAATGAGTCAGATAATTAGTGTTCATGCAAGGGAGATCCTCGATTCACGGGGCAATCCGACCATCGAAGTTGAAGTAGAAACCGCCAGTGGTGCCTCCGGCAGGGCAGCAGTACCGTCAGGTGCATCAACCGGCGAAAACGAGGCGCTTGAGCTCAGGGACGGCGACAACAGCCGTTATCTGGGCAAGGGAGTGCTCAAGGCAGTTTATAATGTTAACAACATTATCGCGGAAGATATAATGGGTATGGATGTCACCGACCAGGTGGCCATCGACGAGAAGATGCTGGAGGTTGATGGCACACCCACAAAGAGCAATCTTGGAGCCAATGCCATTCTGGGTGTCTCCCTGGCATGTGCCAAAGCAGCGGCTGCCTATCACGGTCTCTCCCTCTACAGATATATCGGAGGCACCAATGCCCGCGTGTTGCCTGTGCCGATGATGAATATCATCAATGGCGGCTCGCATTCTGATGCACCCATAGCCTTCCAGGAGTTCATGATCCGTCCCAAAGGGGCCAGCTCGTTTGCCGAGGGCCTCAGGATGGGAGCAGAGGTATTCCATGCACTGAAGAAGGTACTCAAGCAGCGCGGTCTCAGCACTGCCGTGGGTGATGAGGGCGGTTTCGCTCCTGCACTGAAGGGCACGGAAGATGCACTCGACAGCATCATCGAGGCCATCACCGCCGCCGGTTACAAGCCGGGTGCCGACGTGACCGTGGCTCTTGACTGTGCCGCCAGCGAGTTCTTTGAGGATGGCATCTATAACTATACCAAGTTCGAAGGCAAAGGCGGCAAGAAACTCACTCCGCAGGAGCAGGCTGACTATCTCACCGCCCTGGTGGAGAAGTATCCCATCATTGACTCCATTGAAGACGGCATGAGTGAAGGCGATTGGGACGGATGGAAGATCCATTCCGACCAGCTCGGGTCAAAGATACAGATCGTTGGCGACGACCTCTTCGTCACCAATGTTGAGTACCTTGCAAAGGGCATCAGCCTGGGATGTGCCAACTCGATCCTCATCAAGCTGAACCAGATAGGTACACTCACCGAGACACTGAATTGTATTGAGATGGCTCACAGGGCCGGCTATACTACTGTCATCTCGCACCGTTCAGGAGAAACGGAAGACTCAACCATTGCTGACGTGGCCGTGGCAGTGAACTCAGGGCAGATCAAGACCGGATCACTGAGCCGCACTGACCGCATAGCAAAATACAACCAGCTGCTGCGCATAGAAGAGGAGCTTGGCAATACCAGCTCCTACGGCTGCGAGGGTTAACCCCCCATACGGCAGATGATACCGGTCGCTGCAGCAGCAGGGCTGACCCTACCTCAATGCCGGCGGTTGCTGAAACTGAGACGAGGGTGGTATCTGACTTGCCACCTTCTTTTTTTATATATTTGTGTAAACCTGTTTCTCAATGTCCTTCAACGGTCTGGCCCAGTATGCAAGTTATCTCGATGACCGCGGTGACCTCACGCGAGTCCGTTGCCGTGTAAGTACGCTGCTTGAGATCACGGAGATTGCTGACCGGCTGGTGAAGAGCGGCGGAAAGGCGCTTTTTTTTGAGGATACCGGCACTGCCTTTCCACTGCTGATCAATGCCTTTGCCTCTGACAGCCGCATGGCCGCAGCCATGGGACGCAGTTCCCTCGATGATGCAGGTGAGGAGATCTTCTCACTCATAGATTCGGTGAGCGAGGCTCGCAGCCTCTACGGCAAGCTCTCAAAGCTGCCGCAGATGATGCGGCTCCTGCGGTTGGCTCCCGTCAGGAAGAGAGGGAGAGGCGAATGCCAGGAGGTGGTCGAAACGGTCCCTGACCTTGACACACTGCCTGTACTCAAATGCTGGCCGCATGATGCCGGCAGGTTTATCACACTGCCCCTGGTGCATACCAGGCACCCCGAGACGGGAAAGACCAATCTCGGGATGTACCGTATGCAGGTAATGGGTAAGGATGTCACAGGCATGCACTGGCAACGGCACAAGACCGGCGCACGTCATTTTGAGGCGTGGAAGAAGAGGGGAGCGCGGATGCCTGTCACTGTCACCCTGGGCGGTGACCCGGTGTATACCTATGCTTCCACGGCACCGCTACCGGAGGATATGAGCGAATATCTCCTGGCAGCCTTCCTGCGGCGCAGGAGGGTCACCCTCGTCAGATGCCTCACCAACGACCTCTGGGTACCGTCTGACTCTGATATTGTCATTGAAGGTTATGTAGACCCGGCGGAGCCCCCGGTGACGGAAGGACCTTTCGGTGACCACACAGGCTTCTATTCCCTCTCTGACCTCTATCCCCGGTTTCATGTCACCTGCATCACCCACCGCAGGAATGCCGTTTATCCCGCTACCGTCGTCGGCGTGCCTCCCATGGAAGATGCCTGGATGGGCAAGGCGACGGAGAAGATCTTCTTCGCCCCGATAAAGCTGGCCATAGCTCCCGAGATCAGGGAGCTTCACATGCCGGTGGCAGGTGTGGCACATAACCTTGTGATTGTAAGTATAGAAAAGAGGTACCCGGGGCAGGGGATGAAGGTTCTCAGCGCCCTCTTCGGCGCCGGGCAGATGATGCTCAGCAAATACATCATTGTGGTCAGCAGCGGTGTCTCTGTCACTGACTACCTGGCGGTGGCCGAGGCTCTCTTCGGCAATGTGAGGTTTAATACAGACCTGCTGCTCACACGCGGTCCGCTTGATGTTCTCGATCACTCTTCCGACCGCTTCAGCATGGGAGGCAAGCTGGGTATCGATGCAACTGTCAAACTCCCTGAGGAGCGCACCGGTGAGTACCACTCACTGCCCCTCTTTCCCCTGACCGATGACGATATCACCGGTGATATCATAACCGGCATCAGGACTTTGGCAGAATATTCCCTGCCGGTAGCCGTGCTGACAATAAGAAAGCCGCCACAGGGTCTCGATATGCATCGCTTTGCAACCTCCCTGCCCCCCTCACTCACCATGTCCGGCACCGTCATTGTTGCCGTGGATGAGGGAGCAGATGCCGATGACCTCGGCATGGTCACCTGGCTTGTCACCGGCAACAGCGACCCCTCACGCGATCTCTACAGGCTCGACAGCGGGGCCCTCTTCATTGACGCCACCTTCAAAACACTCTCACTGCCGGCCTTCCCAAGAGAATGGCCCAACGTGGTCTGTTCCGACCAGGAGACCATAGAACTCGTTGACAGGAGATGGAGTGAATACGGTATCGGAGATTTTATTTCCTCTCCCTCACTGAGACTTCTGCCGCTGGTCAGGCCGGGCAAGGCATCTGTGGAGACAGTCAACAGCACGGCACGGTGAACATCATGCTGCTCATAGCTGTCCTGCCTGCAATGGTACAGGGGGTGATGGATAACGCTGTCGTCAACTATCTTCTATGGGTCTTCATCGTGATAGCGGTCATCTACTTCGCTGTGCTTCAGTTCTGGGTGCTTGTGCGCACCAGGAGGCACCTCAGTGAGATCAGCAAAGCATATGACGAGATTGATACTCAGAGGGCGGAGCTGCAACTGCGCAACAAGGACCTGACAGACAGTCTCAACTATGCAAGGAGGATCCAGGCGGCACTGCTCCCCGCAGAGCATCATATCAACAAGATCTTCAGCGACTACTTCATCTATTACCGGCCCAAGCATATCGTCAGCGGCGATTTCTACTGGTTCAGTGAGAGAAACGGCAAATACTTCATCGCCGCTGCCGACTGTACGGGTCACGGTGTGCCGGGAGCACTGATGTCAATGATAGGACTGGAACTGATACAGAAGATTATTACCGGGATGAAGGTTGACGACAGCGATCAGATTCTGCTGACCATGAACCGGGAGCTTGAGTCGGCCTTCTTCAGGGAGGAGAGCGGCAAGGCTCTGATACGTGACGGCATCGAGATGAGTATCTGTGTCATAGACCGCAGGACCAGGGAGATGGAGTTCTCCGGCGCCTTCCTGCCGGTTTATATTGTCCGTGATGACAAGCTCATCGAGATCAAGGGCGACAAGAAGAATGTTGTACAGTCGTTTGCCATGGTATCATTCAACCGCAGCACCTTCAGGCTGCAGAAGGGTGACATACTGTACCTCTTCTCAGACGGCTATGCTGACCAGTTCGGTGGCCCGGAGAACAAGAAGTTCATGTACCGCAGGTTGAGGCACCTGTTGCTGACCATCAGCAAATACCCGCTGACCGACCAGGAGCGCATCATTGACGAGACCATAGTATCATGGATGGGCGACCATGATCAGATTGATGACATGATGATCCTCGGGGTGAGGCCCTTCTGATTTCAGACCAGGGCAGTGATCTTCTCAATGAGCAACTCGGGGTCTATCGGCTTGCTGATGTAATCATCCATGCCCACTGCCAGGCACTGCTCCCTGTCGCCCAGCATGGCATTGGCGGTGATGGCAATGATGGGAACATGCATGCGGGTGCTCATCTCCAGACCCCTGATCTTGTCGGCAGCCACCAGCCCGTTCATCACAGGCATCTGTACATCCATAAGTATCAGGTCATATTTCGAGGTACCGAACATATCCAGCGCTTCCTTGCCGTTGCGGGCTGTCTCTAAGCGTCTGACCAGAGGTTCAAGCATCAGCTGGGTGATGCGCAGGTTGATGGGATTGTCCTCCACAAGCAGTATGGAGAGCTCCTTAAGCTCTTTCCTCTCCTTGACTCCCGACATTTCCTTCATCAGTGCGCTGGCAGCAGCAGGATGCTCTACCCTGTCTGCCCTCCGCAGGTTAACGTAAAATACGAAATAGGATCCGGAGCCGGCGGTGGCCTCTTTCCAGCTGCCCCCGGACTCGCTTATAAGCTTTCCGGAGAGGGGCCACGGCTGGCGTCCCTCACCGATGAAGACCACCGGGTTGTTTGTTGACAGGGTAAATTCAACCTTCTGCATGCCGTCACGTTCACCCACCTCCCTGGCCTGTATCTTGACAGTGACCTTGCCCGAGGATGCGGAGATGGCGGCACTGAGAAGATCTATCAGTATCTGCTTGATAATGATGGGATCACCGTTGTACTCCGTCTCCCCCTCACCCTTGTCATCATACAGTATGAGGCTCTGGTAATGCTTCCTGTTAAGCTTCATCAGCCCGATGGTATCATGGATGATCGGTCCCAGCCGGAAGCGTATGTCACCCTTCCTCTCAAAGGTGATGTTGCCTGCTGTCTCCATGGTCAGATCATTGACAACATCCACCATGGTCCCGGTGGAGGCAACAAAGGTCTCAACAAGCTCCTGCTGCCTGGCGGAGGCGGCTGTCTCACTGAGCATGCTACCCAGAAGTACAAGGTTGTTCAGCGGCTCTCTTATCTTGTGCGAAAATGAATTGATGACATCCTCGTTCCTCTCGGCTATCGATGACATCTCATTGATGATCGACCGGCTGTCGGCTATCAGCCGACGTATCTCAAGAACAGAAAGTGCCAGCGGCACCACAGCGAGAACGCCGGCTGCCATAGGTACCCAGACCAGCCCCGCAATGGCCGTGGAGATAGCTATGATCACCAGCAGCAGGGCCACGGCAACAGGAAACAGTATCCTGTCCCTCGTCCTTCGCATCATCAGTTCAGAATGCGTAACCGACACAGGTTTTGATACTTTTGGCATAATGCGGGCACAGTAGGGATATGACACTCAAATATACATGAATTTATATAAAGATAAAGCCGGGGTTGCTATCAGTATGCATAAAAGATTATTTTTGCCTTACGGTACAATTTTTGAGGAGGAATCCAAAAAGGAGTGTGATGAAAAGGAGCATGATGACGCTGATTGCCGTACTTGTTGCCGCAGGCATTTCATGGGCACAGGAGAGGGATACCCTTGTTGCATATACTCCCGACTTCAAATTCAGGGACGGCATCTACCTGAACTTCGACCAGGTCAAAAGTAACAGCCCCATACCCAAGGCCAAACTCTTCACATCGGTTGACTACAATGACAAGGACTTCTTTGACAAGGTGCTTGCCTCCGAAAAGATATATTTCTATGACAACATGGGTGTCAGACAGGAGATCGCACAGGATGAGATATGGGGCTTTGCCCGTAACGGAGTCCTCTATGTGAGGGTGCAGGGCGCCTACAACCGCATAACATTTTTCGGGTCAATCATCCACTTTGTGGCTGATGTCACCACCACCTCACCGGGAAACTACCCGTACAATTACTACGACCCCTACTACTCGCCTTACAGGTCATACTACTCACCTTACTACTACAGTCCCTACGGAAGCTACTATGACCCCTACGGGTACGGATACCCATACAGCCGCAACACCACCAGGACGGACCTCCAGATGTATATGATAGATTTCGAGACCGGAAAGGTTTATGAATACGACCTGAAGAATCTTGAGGCACTGCTTATGCGTGACCCTGAGCTCTATGAGGAGTTCGTATCAATGCGAAACAAGAATCAGAAGAAGATGATGTTCGTTTACCTGAGGAAGTTCAATGAGAGAAATCCCGTTTTGCTTCCTTCCGGCAGATAGTGCAGTTTTTGATACAGAATCATGCATCATTTTTACTCAGCCCCCGTCTTTTAAAAAAAAGCCAGATGGAAGAGATCAAAACATACACACAATCGGAACGCGACTGGGCAATGTTCTGCCACCTGTCGGCATTTGCCGGCTACTTTTTTCCCTTCGGCGGGATTATCGGCCCGATAATCTGCTGGATCTCCCGCAAGGATGAATCGGAATGGGTCAATGCCAACGGTAAGTCTTCACTGAACTTTCAGATATCAATTCTGCTCTATACCGTACTGGCAATACCTCTCTGCCTCATCATCGTGGGGATACCCATACTGCTGGCTCTCGTGGTGCTGGAGTTCATCTGCGTTATCATTGCCAGTATCAAGGCTGCAAAGGGAGAAGTCTTTAAATACCCGCTCTCCATACCTTTCATACAATAGTTAATACTCAGCAGCCCGCCTCATCATCATCCCGGCAGAGCATGCAGGGTCTTGGTGATTCTTACCCTGAAGCCAGGCACTTCTTTACACCCGGCCGACTGCCGTCTACAATACTATTTGGCCTACGGCCTATTATTAGCTGTCGTCTGTAATGCCTTAAGACCCCCATACGCCTACCTGCTATCGGGGCAGGATCTACGACTGAGGACTGCTGACTGAAGACTGCCGACTGAAGACTGCCTGCCTGCAGCCCGCAACGCGGAGAAATGATACGAAGAATCATTTCCTATCATACGCACCTTTTTCTATTTTTGTCGGGAAATATATCCGACATGGCCCAGAAACCGTCAGTTCCAAGGGGAACACGAGACTTCTCTCCGGCAGAGATGCTACGCCGAAATTACATCTTCGATATTATCAGGAGGACCTTCTCCATCTACGGCTATCTGCCCCTGGAGACACCTGCCATGGAGAACCTCTCCACACTCCTTGGAAAGTACGGCGAGGAGGGAGACAGGCTGATATTCCGAATACTCAACTCGGGAGACTTCCTCTCCGGCCTTGAACCATCCGCTCTTGCCGGTGCTGACAGCGCCTCCCTGGCATCCCGTTTTTCGGAAAAGGGACTGAGGTATGACCTTACGGTTCCCTTTGCCCGCTATGTGGTACAGCACCGCGATGAGATCAGCTTTCCCTTCAGGAGATACCAGATACAACCCGTATGGAGGGCTGACAAGCCGCAGAAGGGAAGGTACAGGGAGTTCTTCCAGTGCGATGCGGATGTCATCGGCAGCGATTCGCTGCTGAATGAGTTTGAACTGATACGTATTATTGACCGTGTCTTCAGTGAGCTGAAGATCAATGTCTTAATCAATGTCAACAACCGCAAGATACTTGCCGGCATTGCGGCGACAGCCGGGGCAGGTGACAGGATCACCGATATCACCGTTGCCATTGACAAGCTCGAAAAGTTAGGCAGTGAGGGTGTCCGGCAGGAGCTGCTGCAACGTGGCATTACTCCTGACGTCATCAGACGGCTTGACCCGTTCCTCAGCCTCAGGGGATCAGCAGAAGAGAAGATGACCGGACTGAAGCGTGAGATAGCAGCATCACAGGAAGGGCTGAAAGGTATCTCCGAGATGGAGGAGCTCTTCTCCTATCTGGGCATGGAGCCGTCACAGGCAAGGGTGGAACTAGATCTCTCACTTGCACGCGGACTGAACTACTACACCGGAACCATAATCGAGGTAAAGGCAGCTGATATGGCCATCGGGAGCATATGCGGCGGAGGACGTTATGATGATCTTACCGGTATCTTCGGGCTGCCGGGCGTCTCAGGCGTGGGAGTGTCATTCGGTGCTGACAGGATATATGATGTGATGCTCCATCTGGGACTCTTCCCTGAGCAGACCGGCGCCTCTACCGAAGCACTGGTCATCAACTTTGGAAGGGATGAGCTTCCGGAGCAGATAAAAATTACCGCAGCACTGCGTGAGGCAGGAATAGCCACGGAGCTTTTCCCCGATGCCGTCAGGCTGAAGAAGCAGTTCAGCTACGCTGACGCACAGCATATACCCCTGGTGATCATCGCCGGCAGCGAGGAGATAAAAGCCTCTCAGGCCACGGTCCGCAACATGAAAACGGGAAAACAGACAACCGTGTCGCTGTCTGCCCTCCCGGAATTTATCAGCGAAGCGAAGAATCGCTGAGATATTATTACCGACCGTTAAAGGTCGGGGCTCTCGGTCTGGTTGAAACGTCCCCTGCCAGGCTGAACCCCTGTCTGTCCCTGTCTCCTCTGGTTAAGCTCCCTGAGCAGATGCTGCTTGTACAGGTTCTCAATCTGGAACAGCCTTATTACCTTCAGCGGAGGCAACACCTTCTTGATATCCCGGTTAAACGATGAGACCAGGGTGGCCTCGTCTGCATATGTCTGCACCAGCCTGTCAGCGGTAGCCGACAGTTCGGCATCACTCATCTTCGACTCATTCTGCGATGCATTACGCATCAGCGACAGCCTTTCAGCCTGCAGGCTGCTCTTATCGTCTGAGAATTTGTTGTACAGCGGCCAGAATTTCTCTGCCTCCGCCGGGGTGAGATCAAGACGCTGCGTGAAGAAGGCTATCTTGTAGGCTGTGAGCCTCTCATTGTCAGCCTGGCCCTGGCCCTGGCCCTGGCCCATTCTCTGTCCCTGGGCGCTTGCTCCGGTGATTGCGGCAAGCATGATAATGACCACCGCGTGTAAGGTTCTTTTCATGATGTTACTATAAAAGTTCATATATATCATTCAGGTCCACATCTTCCATCAGAAGATAATCAATAATGGCGTCGGAGGATATCTCTTCTTCTGCCTGCTGCAGGTCCGATGAAGTAGCCGTTCCTTCTGATCCCGTCACACCCGTTTCCGGGGTTAACTCTTCGGTAACCACCTCCATCAGCTCATTTTCAAGCATATATATTTCGAACTGCTCTGCCTCAAGATCGGCAAAGAGGCTGCCGTTAAGCTCATCTGCGCCCCTCTCCATCCCGCCTGATACCAGCCTCACCGTGAAAGTGGCCAGCAGGGCGAAGCCTGCGACGGCTGCTGCCAGGGCAAGGAAAGGCCTGAGATTCATGCGTCTGACAGGCGTCTCCGCTGCCCCGTTGCCCTTCTCCTCCTCCATGCTCCCGCTGATGGCTGACATCGTTCTCTCTGTCAGTGTCTCAAAGTAGCCTTCCGGTACCCTGAAGGGATTGTTCTTTTTTATTTCATCATTGAGTTTCATCACTCTCTCTTTTCTTCTCTCAGCTTCGGCCGAAACCCTTTAGTCAAATGTATTGTTTATAACTGTTTGTCTTTCGTTTGCCTGTGGCTCTCATAACATTTCTTTGACGTCAGTCAGCCTCATTGGTTTAATCGTCCTGCAAAAACTGCTCTATTTTTTTTACGGCATGGTGATATGAGGCCTTCAGTGCCCCCACCGAGGTGCCTGTCACTCCGCTCATATCCTCATAGCTCATGTCGTCGAAGTATTTCATGTTGAAGACTGCACGCTGTTTGTCCGGCAGCTTCATGATGGCATTCTGCAATTTTGCGGATGCCTCGTCGCCGTCGAAATAACTGCTGCCTTCCGCCGACCATGCAAAGAGACTTTCAAGATCGTCAAGCGCGATGCCGCTCTCTTTCTCCCTCATTCTCAGCAGGGTCAGCGCCTCATTGGTGGCGATGGAATAGAGCCATGTATAGATGGAGCTCTCATACCGGAATGACCCGATATTCTTCCAGGCGTTGAGAAAGGTGTTCTGCAGCACATCGTCGGCATCGTCATGGGTTATGACAATCCTGCGGATATGCCAGTAGAGCTTTGATCCGTACTTATCGACAATCAAACGGAAAGCCTTCTCGCCATCCGTATGGATGATCTTCTTTATATCCTCTTCGGTGATCTGTAACATTACACTGGCCGGAGCCGTTTAACAGTAAGACGTACCGTAGCATCATTGGTTTAAAACAGATGTCAAAAATAGCAAAATCTATCGGCCCCGGTGATGCGGCTTGTGGCTGCTTGTCGCTTTTTGGTACCTTTGCAGCAACAAAAATTCAGAAGGAATGGCACTGAAATGCGGCATTATAGGAATTATGAGCGTAGGCAAAACCACGATCTTCAATTGCATATCCAACACCCGCGGTGAGACCGACACCTACGGTACGGGTGTGAAGGCAAACCTCGGCGTGATACAGGTACCTGACCAGAGGCTGTATGAGCTTGAGAAGCTTCAGCCAACAGAGCGGGTGGTACACACTACGGTGGATATTGTGGATATACCGGGGCTGGCCCGGGGGCAGGGTGACAGCTCCGGCGCCAGGCTGCTGGGAGAGATAAGGAACACCGACGCCCTGATACATGTCCTGCGATGCTTTGATGACGACAGGCTGCCTCACATCAACGGTTCCGTCGATCCTGTCAGGGACCTTGAGAATGTTGAATTCGAGCTGCAGGTTAAGGATGTGGAGTCAGTGAAGAAAAAGATACAGCGCCTTGAGCGTGCCGCCAAGACAGGTGATAAGGATGCCCGGCACGGTATAGAGGTGCTCAACCGCTACAGGGAGCACCTGGAGGGATTCCGTAGCGCCTCCTCGATGGAGGTGAAGCCTGAGGATAAGAGATATGTCGACGACATCTTCCTTCTCACGATGAAGCCGGTGCTCTATGTATGCAATGTTGATGAGGCCTCTGCCGTTAACGGTAACGGATATGTCTCGGCCGTCAGGGAGTATCTTGCCGCCAGGGGAGCAGCACCGCTGGTGATTGCCGGCGCCCTGGAGGCGGAGATAGCCAACCTGAGCGAGGCGGCTGACAGGATGGAGTTTCTGCGTGATGCCGGGCTCGACGAACCGGGAGTCAACAAGCTCGTCAGGGCTGCCTATGAGATGCTTGACCTGCTCACCTTCTTTACTGTCGGCCCCAGGGAGATAAGGGCCTGGACCATTACATCGGGGATGACAGCCCCGCAGGCTGCCGGGGTGATACACTCCGACCTGGAAAGGGGTTTCATCAGGGCCGAGGTGATGAAATATGCCGACTTCATTGCACTGGGGTCGGAGCATGCCTGCCGCGAGGCCGGAAAACTGTCGGTGGAAGGAAAAAACTACGTGGTTGATGACGGTGATATACTGCATATACGGTTTAATGTATAACAGTTACCGGTGAGATACCTGCTGCTCATATGGTTATTCCTTCTCTTTGCAGTTGGTGTCAACGGGTACGGCCAGAACCCTTCCCGGGGAGATGATATACTCAAAGCCATCGAACAGTACGGACAGGCTGAGGTGATAATTGCCTACCCCGGCTTCGACGCCATGACAGCGCTTGCCTCACGGTTTTCCGTATCATATTGCGACGGCACCTCAGCAATACTCTGCCTATCACCGTTAACTGCCCGCGAGTTTATCATCTCGGGCACGCAATACAGACTTGTCCCGCCCGCGGATAGCAAGGGCTTCTTCACCGCCGGTTCTGCAGCTGAGGCAATGATGTGGCAGTCCTATCCCACCTGGCAGCACTATGATACCATCATGCACAAGATCGCCGACAAGTGGCCCGGTCTGTGCACCCTGGACACCATCGGGTTCAGCATCATGGGAAGGGCCATCCTGGTCATGAAAATATCAGGTAACTCCTCTGATGATGAGCCCAGGCCGAAGGTGATGCTCAGCTCAACAATCCACGGTGATGAGCCCGCCGGGTTTGTGATGCTCATGAGGCTGGCGGAGTATCTCGCCTGTGAGAGCGAAAATGAAGGCCTCGTCTCAGAACTCACCTCGCGGCTCGAGATATGGATCAATCCACTGGCGAACCCTGACGGGATGTACCGTAACAATGACACCATGATCTATCCCGTCAGGGCCAACAGCAACGGGTATGACCTCAACCGCAATTTCCCGGATCCCGGGGTGGCCTCACCGCCGCCGCTGCAGAAGGAGACGCTTGACATGATCAGATTCATGGAGGAGAAAAGATTTGTGCTCTCTGCCAACCTCCACTCCGGCGCTGAGGTGGTCAATTATCCCTGGGACAAATGGACGAGGCTTCATGCTGATGACGACTGGTTCGGTCAGATCAGCAGACGGTATGCAGATACAGTACACAGGTACGCCGAGAAGGGCTACATGACCTTCCTTGATAACGGCGTAACGCGAGGGTGGGAGTGGTATACCGTCAGGGGCGGAAGACAGGATTTCGTGACCTGGGGCCTCGGGGGACGCGAGGTAACCATCGAGATCGATGACATAAAGATGACTCAGGGCTCTAACCTTGAGGCACTCTGGCAATGGAACCACAGGTCACTGCTGCGCTTTTTGGCCGAAGCACTCCATGGTATCAGGGGCAGGGTCACCGATGCCGAAACGGGGGACCCGCTTCCTGCCAGGATATTTATCGAAGACCACGACTTCGACTCATCCCACGTTTATGCCGACACCCTCACGGGTTATTACTGCAGGTACCCGGCACCGGGTGAGTACAGCATCATTTTTTCCTGCCCGGGATACGAGCCATACTGGCTGGAAGCAGAACTTTCCGCCTGGGATGCAGGTCTTACAGTGGATATACAGCTGCCGAAACAGGATGAGAGATGGCCTGACCCTCCCGTCTCCGAGCTGCTCATCTGGCCCAATCCTTCCGACGGAAGATTCCGCATCATGCCACCGCAGCTCCTGGCCGGAGAGGTGACAATCACCCTCAGCACCACCTTGGGGTCCGTCGCCGGAAGCTACCGTACCACAGCCTACTCCGGCCTGCCGTTGCAGTGCGACTTCAGCGGCCTCTCCACGGGAGTATATATTGTGTCTGTGAGAAAAGAGCCGTATGGCCCCACGGTACGCGGCAGGGCAGTGATCATCAGGCAGCAGTAGAAGTGACCCGGAGTTGACATCTTTGTGACAATCTTGTTGCAGTTAAAGCCAAAACTGATATTTTTGGGGCTTATTTCCTGCATTTTACTCTTTGAACATGAAAAAAGTACTTACGGTCTTGTCCCTGTCTCTCCTCTCTGCTTTCGCCATAGCACAGTCTGCCTATATACCTCCCGAGAAACCCAGGCTGGTGATTGGCATTGTCGTTGAGCAGCTTCGTTTCGATCAGCTGGAGCGTATATGGAATACTCTGCCCGACGACGGACTGAAGAGGCTGGTCAGCGAGGGTACCTATTACCGCAATGTCTCGCTCGACTATGTCTCCACACAGGCAGGACCGGGATTTGCGACCATCTCCACCGGCGCCACCCCATCGCAGCACGGCATCACCTCGGACTCATGGTTCCATCCCTTCAATGACCAGATAATATACTGCGTGCAGGACCCCGACGCTGCAGCCGTGGGAGGCACCTTTGAGACAGGACTCTTCTCCCCGGCGAATCTTCTCTCATCGACCTTTGCAGATGAGCTGGAGATGTCATCCTGCGGAGTGTCAAAGGTCTACGGCATCGGCATGAAGGAGATGGGAGCCATACTTACGGCAGGTCATGCTGCCGACGGCGCCTTCTGGTATGATGACCGCACCGGAACGTGGATGAGCAGCGATTATTACGGTCCGCAGTTGCCGGGGTGGCTCATGGACCTCAACGCAATGATGATGCCCGGCCAGTATCTGAACCAGCCATGGACCCCGCTGATGGACCCGGTGCTCTACCCGGGCTGCCAGCCTGACTCCAGTGACCTGGAAAAAGGGTTTAACGGCCAAAGCTGGTTTCCCTATGACCTCAGGAAACTCTCAACAAACGGCAGGCTGCTCAGGACAGAGAGGGATTACTCCATCCTCCGCGAAACCCCCTTCGCTGATGACTTCACTACCGAGCTGGCACTGAGACTCATCAGCAATGAGCAGATGGGACAGGATGAGGTGACGGATTATCTGGCAATTACATACTCGGCCACAGAACAGATCGGACACCGCTTTGGCCCCTCATCAGTAGAGAGCTCGGATGCCCTGGTGAGACTCGACAGAAACATCAGCAGGCTTCTGGGGGAGATAGACAAATCACTTGGCAAAAAGAATGTGCTTGTCTATTTCGTCTCAGCCCACGGCATCTCGGAGATACCGGCCCTGCTGGCTGCCAGCCGTATACCGTCAGGATACTTCAGGATCAATCAGTCGCTACAGCTCCTTCGCAGCTATCTCAATGCCATCTACGGCACGGGCGACTGGGTCAGGGGATTCTTTGACAACCAGATATATCTCAACAGGCCGCTGATCGAAGATGCAAAGATAAGCCTGGGCGAGATTCAGAGACGTGTGGCGCGATTCATGGTTCAGTTCTCGGGTATAGCAGCTGCGGTGCCTACCTCATCGTTCGAGATGAGTGACTTCTCCGCAGGTCTGCTGCTCAAGATGAGCAACAACTTCAGCCAGCAGCGGTCGGGCGATGTTATGATTGCCCTCAATCCGGGCTGGGTGGAGAAGACTGACCATGTTACCGGGCACAACTCCCCCTATGAATATGACAGCCATGTGCCGCTGATATGGTTCGGATGGACAGCCAGCAAGGCCTCCGTCACCCGCAGTGTCAGCACCAGGGATATTGCCGTCACCCTATCGATACTGTGCAGGATACCGCGGCCGAATGCAGCCAGCGGCGACCCGCTGCATGAACTGTTCAGGTAGAGCCGGCGGCAGCAACCATCGGAGAACTTATGCGCGGATTTTCATGGAAATCAACCTGACAGTGCAGGTCAGACAGTCACCGTCCGGTGGTTTAGCCGGTCTCTGACGCGGCATGCCTCATTTATAAGCATTGGATCCTGTTCGCATCCGTTACCTGTCACCACCATATCCGCCCCGGCAACAAAGGCGTCCTCTATTTTTCCGGGTGTGTCAAGCCCTCCGCCGGTGATGATCGGTATTCGCAACTCTGACCGCACAGCCCTTATCATGGCAGGGGCCACCGGCCTGGCAGCACCGCTGCCGCCCTCAAGATAGATGGCCGACATACCCAGCATCTCACCGGCAAGAGCTGTTGCAACGGCGATGTCATGCTTGTCATACGGCAGGGGAGAGGTCTGGCTCATGTATTCAACGGAGGTCCTGCTGCCGCAGTCGACGAGTATGTAGCCCACAGGAATGACCCTCTCACGCATATGTCTCAGATGCGGGGCGGCAATGACATGATTGCCGATAAGCAACTCTGGATTGCGGCCGCTGATGAGCGACAGCAGAAAGACAGCGTCTGCCTCGTCAGTCAGCTGCGTCAGGTCGCCAGGGAAGAGTATGACTGGCTTCTCTGAGAGCTCTTTCAGCCTCCTGATCACACTGCTGACACTGACAGAGGTCAGACTCCCGCCGACAAGGAACAGATCTGCACCGGCTTCTGCAGCATGTCCTGCCACCGCCACCAGCGTCTCCTCCCCGGCCCTGTCAGGGTCAATGAGCTGCGCAACTACCTTTCTGTCCCTCCATGGGATTTCAACTCTCATGCTTCTTCCTGGTCCAGACAATCGTGTAATTGTCATATTTCGAATAAAAGAGCGTAAACTGATCATTGATCCGCTCATTCTTTACATATCCCCGGATCTCACCCGACTCCTTCACGTCGAAGGGTTCAATGGTAATGTCATTGACAATATTTATTCCCTCCTTGTCGCATATCTTGTAGATGGTCTCCTTGGCACACCAGTGGATATAGAGATGGTAGGTTCTGTCTGCCCAGCGCCGTGTGATCTTCTCCCTCTTATTGAGAAACCGTGATGCAAAGGCGTTGATATTCACCCTCATGTACTCCAGGTCAATGCCAACCCTCTCATTGGTGCTGAGAATTATTGCTGTCAGCTCGTTGGAGTGTGATATGCTTATGAAGTGAGACCCGTCCTTTAGGAAGGGCTTGTTGTTCTTGTTATAGACTATACGGGCGTTTTTGTCAAGCATCTCGGCCAGCAGGGCCCTGACGCTCAGGAACTCCACCTTCCTGGATGTACTGCGGAACAGTGAGTATCTCTTTTTGTCTTCCGGACTCAGCTCCACCATCTCAAGAAGGGTTTGCAGATCCTCCTCGATCTTCCAGACACCCAACATGGTCTCCCTGTTCAGATAGTGTTTGGTGATGCAGCCCATAGTTACCTCCAGTTCAGGGTCTCAATAAGGTGGATAATATCCTCACGGAGGAAGCTGATAACCGGCATCAGTGAATCTTCATTGGGCTGAGCCATGAAGTAGAGAGACCCCCGCAGGTAATGCTTCGTGCTGTCGGTGACGAAGAACTGCACCGCAGAGGCGGTATTGCCCTTAAGGTCGTACAGCATGCCGTATACACGTGATGAGTCGTCTGACCAGAGCCTCTCTTCTATTGCATCAGCCCTGATGGTGTGCTTGTAGGCCAGCTCGCGCGACATCTCGGTGAGGGTGGCAAGGTTGCCCGAGAGGTCGAAGTAGGTGAGGTGGATCATGGCCCTGAAACCGGGAAACTCGATGTCCATCCAGCAGGTGTCGGAGGCATCTGTGGGCCTGGGATTGACATTGCCGTAGGCAGGGTACTCAATGGAATAGGAGCAGGGAGAATCAAAACGGATATAACTCTTCTCCGGCAGATCGATGCGGAAATATCCTGCCGGACGTGGTACGGAAGCTTGGCGGCAGCCACCCAGGAACAGTGCGGCAATAAGCATGAATGATGCAACGGTCTGTCTCATAGATCTTCACCTGTTTTTTCAACACCTATCTCTCTTATCCTGCGCTTTTCCACTTTCTCAATGGTAAATCTGAAGCCCTCCGCGGTGATGACCCTTCCCCTGAGAGGTATCTCCTTCATAAGCTCAAGGAGAAGACCGGCCAGAGTCTCGGAGTCACCCCTGATGTCGGAGAAGAGTCCGTCATTCGCGCCGGTGATCCTGTAGAAGTCGTTCAGCAGTATCTTTCCGTCGAATGTCCATTTCCCTTCACCTGTCTCCCTGTAAAGAGGCATCTCCTCGTCAGTCTCGTCGGTGATGTCACCCACTATCTCCTCAAGCACATCCTCAAGGGTGACGATGCCGCTTGTGCCCCCGTACTCATCGACCACAATGGCCATGTGTATCTTCTTCTCCTGGAACTCCTTGAGCAATTCGCTGATCTTCTTTGTCTCAGGTATCATGTAGGGAGGCCTTATCAGGGTCTGCCACCTGAAGGTGTCAGGCTTGCCCAGGTGTGGCAGGAGATCCTTGACAAAGAGTATTCCCTTTACGTTGTCAAATGACCCCGAGTATACGGGAATGCGAGAGAATCCTGATTCAATCACCTCCGACATGACGGAGGTGAACCCCCTGGTAATGTCGAGGGCTGTCACGTCAATACGCGGGCACATCACCGCGCTGACGCTTATGTTCCCAAACCGCACAACTCCCTTCAGCAGTTCCCTGTCATCCTTTATCTCCGAGGAGGTGAGCTCCAGGGCAGTGGAGAGATCGCTGATGTCCATGCTGCTGTTCCTGGGGCGCGATCTCTTTTTTACAAAAAAGGAGGAGAACGAGAGGGCAGAGGCCAGCGGACTGACTATCCGTGATGCCAGCGCCAGCGTGGGAGCCATGGTAAGTGCGAAGCTGAGCTGATTGCGTGATGCATAGACCTTGGGCATCACCTCACAGAAGAGCAGCAGCAGGAAGGTGATCACCACCACCTCGATGATGAATGAAAGAACAGGGTTGTTGCTCAGGTCAAAGAGCCGTGAACTGATAAATGCCGCGAGAATTATCAATGCGATGTTGATGATGTTGTTGGTCACCAGGATACTGCTCAGCAGCTTCTCAGGTCTGGAGAGCAGTTTCATGGCTGTCGATGCCCTCCTGCTCCTGCTGTGTTCCAGCTCCTCAATGTCAGTCGGCGTAAGCGAAAAATAAGCCACCTCCGATCCGGATACAAAGGCTGAGGCAATCATGAGCAGAATCAGCAGGACTATCTGCAGGGCCAGCGTAAAAATGCTTCCGGTGAAAGCCACAGGCGGCATGAAACCGCAAACAAAACCTGACACCAGTGTCTTCAAAATCAGGGTTTTGGTTTACTAGAAAGGAAGATCATCAGCAGGGTCACGGGTTGTGAGATCATCGCTGATCTCATCCCCGGACTGGGAGGGCTTGTTGTAACTGCCGGTGCCGCCCTGGCTGTTCTGTCCGCCTGACGACTGCTGGTTTCCGCCATCGGGTTTGCGGCCGAGGAGTTGTATCACATCAGCCTCAACCTCAACGACATACCTCTTAACGCCCTCGCGGTCGTCATAGGAACGGTAGCGTAGCTTGCCCTCAACGAGTATCTGGGAGCCTTTGTGGATATAGTTCTCAGCCAGATCCGCAAGCCTCCGCCATGCTACAATATTGTGCCATTCGGTTTGCGTAACCCTGTCGCCGCCCTTGGGAGTATAGGTCTCACTGGTGGCCAGGGAGAACGAAGCCTTGCTATTATTCTCAAAACGCCTGATCTCGGGATCTTTCCCGACATTGCCAACAAGTATTACTTTATTGAATGACATATCTCTTATTATTTTATTTTTTGATGCAGATTGTAAAGTTACAAAAAAAATCAGAGGGTGAGCTTTGTCGCTGAAGAGAGCCCTTCCTGCAGACCCCGGGAAGGGTAAAGAATCGCCTGCTTTAGGGCGGCTGATTTTATAGATATCAAAAAATCAGCATTTTCGGAGCGAAAAAAATCTTTATCAATTATATTTGACAAATAATATTTTATATTTGCACATTGAAAAAAACAGAACATCAAAATAATTTGTTGAATCTAAATTCGTGCAAAATGACAAAAGCAGACATTGTTAACGAAATTGCCAAGAACACCGGTATTGAGAAGGTGACCGTACAGAAGGCCGTTGAAGCTTTTATGGAATCGGTGAAAGACTCCATGGTTGCCGGCAATAATGTGTATCTCAGGGGCTTTGGCAGCTTTATCGTAAAGAAACGTGCAAAGAAGACGGCCAGGAACATCTCCAAGAATACCACGATTATTATTCCTGCACACAATATCCCGGCATTCAAGCCTGCCAAGACATTTGTGAACAAAGTCAAATCAAACGCTAAGAAGTAAAACTATGCCAAGCGGAAAGAAGAGAAAAAGGCATAAGATGGCGACGCACAAGCGCAAGAAGCGCTTGCGCAAAGACAGGCATAAGAAGAAGAAATAGCATATAATGCACAGTCTGTATTTTGAGACCTAACCTAAGAATCATCTGATTTTTAGGTTAGTTGCTATTAAAAAGGCTGTTTGCAAACAAACAAATTCCGGAATGTGAGCAAGGATTTAATAATCAGCGTAAGCGATTCTGAGATATCCATAGCACTTCTTGAGGAAAAGCAGCTTGTCGAGTTAAACAGGGAAAAGCGCAACGTCAAATTCTCCGTAGGAGATATTTACCTTGGAAAGGTAAAGAAGATAATGCCGGGACTGAATGCAGCGTTTGTCAATGTAGGTTTCGAAAAGGATGCGTTTCTGCACTATCTGGATCTGGGGGCACAGTTTAAAACCCTTCATAAATATTATACTCAGGCCACTCAGGGGAAGTTGAGATCGACACCTGTGTCAAAGTTCAGGCCTGAGCCTGACATTGACAAGGACGGCAAGATTGCCGATGTGCTGACTGTAGGTCAGACAGTAATAGTTCAGATTACCAAGGAACCCATCTCAACCAAGGGTCCCAGGCTGGCATCGGAAGTGAGCATCGCGGGAAGAAACCTGGTGCTCATGCCCTTCGGCGACAAGGTGTCAGTATCATCCAAGATAGAGAACAACGATGAGCGCAATCGCCTCAGGATGCTTATACAGAGCATCAAGCCGAAAAACTATGGTGTCATTGTACGCACCGTGGCCGAGGGAAAGAAGGTTGCCGCCCTGGACGCAGAACTCAGGGAGCTGGTAAACAGATGGGAGACGGCTCTCTATGCCGTGCGCCGTGATGTCAAATCGCCCCGCCTGCTGTTGGGCGAGATGAACCGGACAACCACCATCCTCAGGGATATTCTCAGTACCGACTTCAACAGCATCATCGTTGATGATGAGGTGATAGCCGGCGAAGTAAGAAGCTATATCAGGGAGATAGCCCCTGAAAAGGAAAAGATAGTAAGGGTATACAGGGAGAAACTGCCGATCTTTGACTATTTTGGAGTCAGCAGGCAGATTAAGGGACTCTTTGGCCGGACCATCTCCTTCAGGGGAGGGTCATACCTTATCATAGAGCACACCGAAGCACTCCACGTCATCGATGTCAACAGCGGCAACAGGTCAAAATCAGGCACCGACCAGGAATCAAATGCCCTCTCGGTAAACATGGAGGCAGCCAGGGAGATCTCACGCCAGTTGCGACTGAGGGATATGGGGGGAATAATCGTCGTCGATTTCATCGACATGCTGTCAGGCGAAAACCGCCAGGCTCTCTTCGATAGAATGAAGGAGCTGATGAGCGAAGACAGGGCCAAACACAATATACTTCCCCTCAGTAAGTTCGGATTGATGCAGATAACACGCCAGCGTGTCAGGCCCGAGATGAGCATCAGTACCGATGAGAAGTGCCCTGTTTGCAGAGGTGAGGGAAGAGTAGCCCCTCCGATACTGCTGACCGACGAGATAGAACGTACACTGTCCAGCATCATTGAGAAGGTCAAAACCCGCAGGTTTCTTCTGCGGACCCACCCGTTCGTTGCAGCTTACCTGAGAGAGGGTTTCTTCTCGGAGATAGGCAAGATAAACAAGAAATACGCCGTAAGCATAAAGGTACAACCACTACCATCATACCATTTCCTCCAGTATGAGTTTTTCGACCGCGACGGCAATGAGATTGACCTGACCTGACCTTACGAATTTCCCGTTAATGAGATAATTGAAGGGACCCGGATTACCGAATCCCTTTTTTTGTGCTTTGACTGGCTGGCTGACGGCCTACAGATTGATGATCCGTCCCGATCCTGTACGGGTTTTGCGCAGATACCGAAAAAATTATTTCTGAATAATCCGTATCTCCCCCCTGGTGGCATCTATTTTAATCCTGGCACGGCCCGGATCAGTACCTACTGAAGCCGTGGTCATGAAGATCTTGTCCTCGGCACTGATCTCCGTTCTCTCAGGCTGCGGCTCGAAGCCGGGCAGTGAGACAAAGGCGTTTGTATGCTTTATCTCAAGATCACAGGACAATCCGGCCCCCAGCGCAATGTCTGTGTCGGCATATGATGTCCGTAGGTCGATGAGCGTAAACTCCGGGGTTATCCTTTCAAAGGAGAGGTTGCCGTACTTGACGGACATATTGATCTCACCTGTGACCACTTCGGCTATGATGTCGCTGAAATGGCTGGTGCCGGTCAGCACCTCAACGGCGCCGATATTCAGGTCGTCGCGCTTTGAGTCCAGGTCGAGATGACCGCACCGGTCGATCCATACTTTGGATGATACTGAAGCCAGCCTGATATTTCCTGTCTCCCTTGACCTCAGTTCACTGAAGGAGAGGGTCATTTTTCCCTCTGCAATGCTCCTCACGTTTGCCTTGCAGAAAGTGAGCTCCATCAGCTTTGCTTTTTCCACTGCCGCCGCATCGAGGTTGCCGTTTGAGAGCTTAAGTGTCAGCTCAGGGATCTCATCACCAATATAAACGTCTCCGTAACTGTTTGTCAGCCGCAGCTCGGTATGGGGAGGACATTCGATATAGTAATCTATCTTAAGCCTGCTGTCAAAGTTTATCAGGTTTTTGGTCAGTCCCTTCAGGCTTTCGAAGAGAGGGGTTATCCCTTTCGTAAAGGATGTCACTGCTCTGACTGTTTCACCGGCCATCGAGAAGTTGATCTCCACATCCGACATTATGGCGTCAAGCTTCTCTCCGGTGTTGGAGGAGGCTGTCACCTCAGCCCTGATGGTAATCGAGTCGTTGAGCGAATGAGTGACATGAATGTCTCCGTACTTATTGGTTACCTCCAGGACAGCATCGTCACCTGCCCTAAACGATTTCATCAGAGTCTTGGAGTCAGATATCTGCTGGCCCCGGAGGCTCACCACTGCGGGCAGCAGCAGCAATGCAGTGAGAAGGTTCCTATATTTCATCTGTTGGACTCTTACCTGGTTCTGTCTGATTCTCTTTCATCAGAAATAGCATATCTTCAAGAAGCTCTATCCTGAGCCTGTAATTTTTTATCAGCGCCTCCACAACCTCGCTGCTGGCGATGTTGTCACTGAGGTCACTTATTATCTCTTCGGAGATACTGTCAAGCTCATCCATTCCGGCCGTAAGCTCCCTGCCGATCTCCGGGTTGGATGTCAGAAGAGGCTCAGCCTCCCGGTAGAGCGACTGTATCCGGCTGTCGTAGTATTGCCGGGTCTCTCTCACCTCCGTAACCTGCGGGTCATTGAGATTTCCGGCCGCCCTGATGGCCGTCAGTATCGCTGCCGTGCAAAGAGCAGCGACGATTAGTGCCGCGGCAGCAGGCAACAAGTAGCTTTGCAGCGGTCTGCGCTCATGCGGCAGCTTCTCACCTATCCTGTTCCAGAGGCCGGGATCAGGGTCATGGATATCCATACCCTCCCTGTTGTTCAGTATGTGTCTCTCGAGCTTATCCATAACTCTTCATTTCAGCAAGTATATTTTTCAGTTTTTCCTTTGCCCTGGAATACTGTGTCTTGGAGGTCGACTCCGAGATCCCCAGTATCTGTGCTATCTCTGTATGATCATATCCTTCAAGCAGGTAGAGACTAAATACCATCCTGTAACCGTCGGGAAGCTTCTCCACCGCCCTGGCTATCACCGAAGCGTCAGGCAGTGCCTCCTCCTGCGGTGCCTCCTCCGGGGTCTCATGCATGCTGAAGTCGTCAGTAAGTACCAGGTCTGCTTCTTTCCTGCGCAACCTGCTGATGCAACGGTTGATTACTATCGTTTTCAGCCATGCGCCAAAGGTCGATTCCGATCTGTAGGAGCCGATCTTTGTGAAACAGTCTGTAAATGCCTCCTGGAGCATATCCTCTGCCTCCTCCCTGTTACCGGTTATGCGGTATGCCGTGTTGAACATCGCCCTGGAATAGAGTTCATACAGCCTGAACTGTGCCCTGCGGCTGCCCCTCCGGCACTCCTCTATGAGATCACCATGTGTTTGCAAATCCGCTGTTGACAATTTTCAGGTTGTTACTGTTAAATGACGGCACAAAGTTACAATGGTTGCACAACTATCTCATCAAACTTTTGCACTCCCTGTGGATGCATGGGTTGCACAGGTATCTCATTACACCATTTCACTCCGCGATGTTGCAAAGGTCGCCCGGAGATATCATCATAAAGTAGCGCTCCCGGTTTTTCATACCAAAAAAAGTGCCGGATGAAAACAATTTATTATATTTGTATGTAGTTTTAGACCTGACTGACAGAGAAAATACGAAGTCGTGAAACTTTAAAGATGCTTTTTACTGTCCAAAAGCAATTTTTCCATTCTTTTCATGGCTGCCCCGACACTTAGTCGGGGCTTTTTTTTCAGCTGGCTCTGCCCACCCGCTGCCGCGGGACTGCGTCGCTTCGCTTCCTGTGCGCTTCTGCGCCCACCCGCTGTCGCG
>WOYI010611367.1_pt1 | contig 66809 bp, 59 predicted proteins | sample 6423411 | NCBI WGS metagenome assembly WOYI01 (sample SAMN13441803, study PRJNA592873) | oil field metagenome | biome: oil field; feature: oil-well bore; material: oil-contaminated soil; isolation source: oil-contaminated soil from oil-well borehole | place: Germany: Wietze | collected 2016-10-18 ...
ATACGCCGCCGCGCCCGTTGCGTCGTTCGCATAGCGCGCATCAAAACCGCTTAGGTCAATCTCATGATCCAGCAGATGGTTCAGCGCGTGTTCGAACGTGCCGGGCAGCAACTGCCGCTGCAAGTCCACCGCAAGAAATCGCGGACTGGTGTCGATGTGTTTGTAACGTGCCATTCGCTTCTCCAAAATATCGCCGTCAGCTTCGACCTTGATATTTGTTTTCGTTCCCGGCACGATGCGGGCATGAAGATACTTTTTCTACAGCTTCGTTAGGAATCACGCGCCCCAGTGTTGTTTAATTTCATTCGTCGTTCCGGCGCAGGCCGGAACCCAGTTAAATAAAGACACTGGATACCGGCCTGCGCCGGTATGACGAATTATTCAGCGCTTCCTTGACTGTCCGACACCAGTTCAGCGTGCAGGTCGTGCTCGTCCGACCTGGTAATCTTCACCGTGACGAACTCGCCCACTTCTAAATCCTCACCGTCGATATAGACCAGCCCGTCGATCTCCGGGGCATCCGCGCTGCTGCGTGCGAGGGAGCCTTGTTCGTCCACGTCGTCCACCAGCACGGTCATGGTCTGGCCGACTTTCTTGTCCAGCTTCTCGGCGCTGATCTCTTCCTGCAGGTACATCAGGCGCGCGAGGCGCTCTTCCTGCTCTTCGGGATCGATGTGGTCGGGCAGTGCATTCGCCGCCGCGCCTTCCACCGGTGAATACTTGAACGCGCCGACGCGGTCGAGCTGGGCTTCTTCGATGAAGTCGAGCAGTTCTTCGAACTCTTCTTCCGTTTCGCCGGGGAAGCCGACGATGAAGGTGCTGCGCAGGGTGATGTCCGGACATATCTCGCGCCATTTCTTGATGCGCGTAAGCACGTTCTCGCTGCTGGCCGGGCGTTTCATCAGCTTGAGGATGCGCTCGTTGGCGTGTTGGAACGGAATATCGAGGTAAGGCAGGATCTTTCCTTCGGCCATCAGCGGGATGACGTCGTCCACGCTGGGATACGGGTAGACATAATGCAAACGCGTCCACACGCCGAGGTCACCCAGCGCGCCCGCCAGTTCGGTCATGCGCGTCTTGAGCGGTTTGCCTTGCCAGAAACCGGTGCGGTATTTCATGTCCACGCCGTAGGCCGAGGTGTCCTGCGAGATGACCAGCAACTCTTTCACGCCGGATTCGACCAGTTTCTCCGCTTCGGCCATCACGTCGTGCACGGGACGGCTGACCAGATCGCCGCGCAGACTGGGGATGATGCAGAAGGTGCAGCTATGGTTGCAGCCTTCGGAGATCTTCAGGTAGGCGAAATGTTGCGGTGTGAGGCGCACGCCCTGCAGCGGCACCAGATCGGTATAGGGATCGTGCAGGCGCGGCAAATGCTGGTGCACCGCGTGCATCACCGCCTCGGTCTCGTGCGGACCGGTCACCGCGAGCACCTTGGGATGGGTCTTCTGCACGATGTCGCCCTTGGCACCCAGACAACCGGTGACGATGACGCGACCGTTTTCCTGCAAGGCTTCGCCGATGGCTTCCAGCGACTCCGCCACCGCGCTGTCGATGAAACCGCAGGTGTTGACCACCACCAGATCGGCCTCCTGATAGCTGGGCGTGAGTTCGTAACCTTCGGCCTGCATGCGCGTGAGGATGAGCTCGGAATCGGATGCCGCTTTGGGGCAGCCGAGCGAGACGAAACCGATCTTTGGTGTAGCTTTACTCATGGGTTATTCCTTAATCAAAAACCTATTTATCCACGAAAAACACGAAAACTTCGGCTGCTGTTTTTCGTGACTTTCGTGTTTTTCGTGGACATCTGCTTTTCAGAATTATTCAATACGTCCGACTTCATCCGCATCCTGTCGTTCCAGCGTCGCGTCGATCAGCGAGACCGGGTCTTCGATGGGTTCCAGATGGGTGGTGATGTGGCTGAACGGTACGGTGCCACGGATCTCCGCCTCGATCACTTCGGCCAGATCATGTCCGCGCTGCACCGTCCACTTGCCGGGCACCAGCACGTGCATGGAGATGAAGGCCTGCCGTCCGGCCTCGCGCGTACGCAGCGCATGGAAATCCAGGCCTTGCTCACGGTACTTCGCCAGCACGGTTTCGATGGCGTCGATATGTTCCTGCGGGATGGCGGCGTCCATCAGGCCGGAGGCGGAACGATGCAACAACTGCCAACCTGTCCACACGATGTTCGCGGCCACCAGCAGCGCGATCACCGGATCCAGCCACAGCCAGCCCGTCAACCACACCAGCGCCACGCCGATGATGACGCCGACCGAGGTCCATACGTCGGTCATCAGGTGCTTGGCATCCGCCTCCAGCGTGATCGAGTTATAGGCGCGTCCGGCCTTGAGCAGTTGGCGTGCAGCAAGCAGATTGATGACTGACGCCACCACCGACACCAGCAAACCGACGCCGACATCGGCCAGTGTCTGCGGATGCAGCAAGCGGTCGATGGCGGTGTAGCCGATGCTGACTGCGGCCAGCAGGATGAGGAAGCCTTCAAAGGCGCTGGAGAAGTACTCCGCCTTGCCGTGGCCGTAGGCATGCTTTTCATCCGCCGGCGTGGCGGCCAGCGACAACACGTACAAAGCCATCAGCGCACCGGCCAGATTGACGAATGATTCCAGCGCATCGGACAACAGACCGACCGAGCCGGTCAGCCACCAGGCCACACCCTTGAGCAGGATGGTGGCGACGGCGGCGGCGATGGACAGCCAGGCGAAACGGGTTAGATCTTTATGCATACCGATTCTTTCAGACTCCGGCGAAATATCCGGTCAGACCGACCGTTGCCACACCCAGCACGATCAACAGCACCTGCTGCACAGTGTCGCGCAACTGCGTGCGCTTGTGCAGACCGGGGATGAGGTCGGCCACGGCAACGTAGATCATGCTGGCTGCCGACAACGCGAGAATGTAAGGCGTCCACGACTGCAAGCCCTGCAGCGCGTAATAGGCCAGCACACCGCCGATCAGCGTGGCGAAGCTGGAGATCAAATTGAGCTGGAACGCGCGCAGTTTGCTGTAACCGGAATGCAGCAGGATGAGGAAGTCGCCGACTTCCTGCGGGATCTCGTGCGCGATGATGGCCAGCGAAGTGACGATACCCAGGTGGACGTCGACCATAAAAGCGGCGGCAATGATGATGCCGTCCACAAAATTGTGGAAGGTGTCGCCGATGATGAGCATGGTGCCGCTGCGACCATGATCCTGACCTTGGCTGGCATGCTCGTGCGGCTCGTGCGCTTCGCAATGGTCGTGGTGGCAGTGACGCCAGATCAGCACCTTCTCCAATGTGAAGAACAGCAGAATGCCGACCAGCACGGCAGCGCTCACGGCGGCGGTGTTGCCGGCCAGATTGATCGCTTCCGGCAGGATGTCGAGAAACACCGCGCCCAGCAAGGTGCCGATGGCATAACTGACCAGCATACCAATCCAGTGCGTGCGAGCATTCAGCGCGAACACCGCCGCACACAATACGCTTAACGCACCGCCGAACAGGCTGGCGACGATGATCCAGGATAGAACAGACATATCAAACCAAGGGGATACGGGGTGCGCATTGTACCCGACGCTGACTTAACACAGGCTTAATCCCCCAGCGCCACATCCCGGGTCTCGGGCAGGAACCGCAGGCCGATGACCGAGGCCATGATGAGCATGCCGACCGGATACCACAGGCCCGCCATCACATCGCCCGTTTGCACCGACAGCAAGGTCACCATGAACGGCGACAGACCGCCGATCCAGCCCGCGCTCAGGTTATGCGGCAAGGCGGCGGCGGTGTAGCGAGTGCGCGCCTTGAACAGTTCGGGCAGCACAGCTGTCTGCGGGCCGGTGATGAGGCCGACCGCAACCACCGGGATCACCAGCAACAGGAACAGCATCACGGTGTTTGCCTGCTCTTTATCCGCCTGTGCTGTCCAACCTTTGGCTTGCAGGCCGGCACGCAGCGCATCAGGATCGAATCCCCGCACCTCGGCATCCGCGCCGATACGCACCACCACGCCCTCGCCCGGCGCGGTGCTGTGCACGATGCCGTTCTTGATGAAGAACTCCTGATTGCGCGCACATTCACTCATAGCCTTATGGAACGGGCTGTAGTTGCAGTCGGCACCGGACAGGGTCACTTTCACCTCGCTGTTGAAACGCTCCAGCGCGGGATTGCCGAAATGCTGCAGGCCGTCGAACACGGGAATGATGCTGATCGCCCCCAGCAGCAACCCGGCCAGCAACACCGGACGGCGGCCGATGCGGTCGCTCAGCCAGCCGCACCAAATGGTGAGCGGGAACAGCAACAGCGTGGAGAGCATCACCAGCGTGCTGGCGAGTTGCGCATCCAGCCGCACCACGCTCTTGAGGAACACGTTGGCATACACCTGCGAGGTAAAGAACAGCAGCGAACCGCCCGCCGAGATGCAGAAGAACAGCAAGGCCATGCCCTTCAAAGTCTGGCGGTCGCGGAAGCATTCGCGCAACGGCGCTTGCGACACACGGCCCTGCTCCTGCAATTCCTTGAACACCGGCGATTCTTCCAGACTCATGCGCGCCTTGATCGAGATGAACAGCAACACCACCGAGAGCAGGAACGGTACGCGCCAGCCCCAACTGCTGAACGAGGCATCGTCGAGGAACTGGTGCAGCAGCACGATCTGCAAAGTGGAGACGAGAATGCCCAGCGGCCCCATCAGTTGCAGCACGCTGGTATAGAGACCGCGCCGACCTTCGGGTGCATGCTCGGTGAGATACACCGCCACCCCGCCGATCTCTCCACCCACGGCAAAACCCTGCAGCAAGCGCAGCAGCAACAGCAGCGCCGGTGCCAGCATGCCGACCTGCACATAGGTCGGCAGCATGCCGACCAGAAAAGTTGATGCCCCCATCAGGGTGATGGTGACCAGAAAGATCGGACGCCGCCCGTAACGGTCCGCCAAGGTACCAAACAGCGCCGAACCCAAAGGCCGCACGATCATGCCCACACCGAACGCGGCCAGACTCGCCAGCAAAGCGGCCGTGGCATCTTCCGGCGGAAAAAACAGCACGCTGAAATAGGTTGCCAGCGTGGCGAAGGTAAGGAAGTCGTACCACTCGAGGAAGGTGCCGAAACAGGCGGCGAGCACCACCTTGCGCTGGGTCTTGGTTATCGTATTCATGGCGGAGGCATGGGTTGTGAACAGCGCAGGGATATAAAGCATATGCTGGCGCTTGTCCACCCGGGCGCTTGATTTACGGGATGGAGACACACACAATGTGCACGCTTTGAACCATTCGTCGCTACGCACGGTCACATACCCGCCTTAATTTTCGGAGATCACAATGAACACGAATACCCTGCTACCCCTTTCCGTTTCTGTCCTGCTGCTGTCTGCCTGCGCCACCCCCGATGCCGGCAAGCCGGTCACCTACCAGGATGTGAATTCCACCGGCGTGGTGGCCGGTGTGGGCGTGGAAAGCCAGGATGTGACGGCGGTCACCGACGTGATGGTGAAGGACATCCTCGCCACACCGGAAGTCGTGAAGCGCAGCCAGGCGGCGCGCGTCATCCTCGATGCGGCCTATTTCGAGAACGAGAGCAGCCAGCGCATCAACAAGAACCTGCTGGTGGACCGTCTGCGCATCAATCTGCAACGTGCAGCCAAAGGCAAGCTGCAATTCGTGTCGCGCGAATCCGCCGACATGGTGGCGCAGGAACGCGACATGAAGCGACAGGGCGTGACCGACGCGGGCACACTCAAGCAAGCCAAAGCCACCGCCGGCGCGGACTATCGCCTGGTGGGCCGCATCAACTCGCTGGACGCGCGCAGCGCGCAAAACGGCATGGTGGAACGCTACACGCAGATCACTTTCGAGCTGATCGATCTGGAGACTTCGCTCAGCGTCTGGTCCAACCTGTACGAGTTCAAGAAGGGCGGCCAGGACGATGCGATCTATCGCTGATCTTTCGGCACCGCCCCGCTTCGTTCCACTTGCCCTCACCTGCGCCCTCGGGCTGACACTGTCCGCTTGCGCCACCAGCGGGCTGGAAAGCAAACCTGTCGAACCGGGACGCATCGAACAACTGCTTGAGCCGAATGCGGAAGTGCCGTCCGCCTTGCGCCCCTTCGTGCTGCGCGACCAGGAACAGGGTCGCCGCGACCGTGTGCTGAACGAAGCCATGGCCGGGCTGACCGCGCTGGAACTGTCCCAACCGGAAACGGCACAACGCCTGCTATCCGACGCGCAAGCGCTGATCGAGACCATCTATGCGAATGACCCGGTGGCCAACCGGGCACGCGGCAATTTCGTGCCGGAAGCCGACAAGGACTTCAAAGGCGACCCTTACGAGCGTGCCATGGTCGGCTACTACCTTGCCCTCGCCGATTTCTCCGACCCCGATCTGGACAACGCGCGCGCCGACCTGCGTTTCGCCGAGATACAGGACACCATGTCCGCCGCCGAAACCTTCCAGAGCGACATGGTCATCATGCCGTTCATACGCGGCTGGCTGTACAACTGCTCGGGGCGCACTGCGCGGGCGAAGGACGAATTCTCGGCTGTGCGCAAAGCGAAACCGGGCATCAAAATCCCCGCTGCGGGCGACAACGTGTTGCTGATCGGCGAGGTCGGCCAGGCACCGGGCAAGATCGCCAGCGGTCGCCATCAGGAAGAGTTGCGCTACGGACGCCGCGACGACGGCAGGATACGCGGTGTCACTTTCACGCAAGGCAAGCAACTGCTGACGGGGCAGCAGATCGAGGACGTGTACTGGCAGGCATCGACACGCGGTGGTCGCGCAGTGGACAAGATACTGGCGGGCAAGGCTTCATTCCGCAGCACGGCGGAGAACATCGCGACGGGGGCGGCCGTATTCGCCCAGATATCAGCCGATCTGGCGAATGATGCCGCGCGCCGCAACAACAGCGACGATGCGGGACAGTATGCAGGGCTGGCACTGCTCGGCATGCTGGTCAGCGTCGGCAGCGACATCGCCGCCGCCTCCACACATCCGGAAGCCGATACCCGCACCTGGTCCAGCCTGCCTGATCGCATCTATATGGCGACCACCCGAACGGATTTGAATGCAGAGCCTGCGCCGTGGTCGCTGGGCTTCCATGATGCGCGGGGCGAACTGCAACAGGCGGTGGAGATGAAGACTTTCCGTTCCGGTGCCTGCATGCTGGTCTGGGGCAGACAGTACCCTGCCGGCCACCCTTCCAGTTGGGCAGACAGTTCACTGCACCACGAAGAAGTGATCCACGAGAAATGCAAAGGTGCTTGCAACGCGGTCACCGAACAGGCGACACTCGATGCCAAGAATTTCAATACCTCGCTCGCACCACTCGCCGCGACGGCCGGGGTTCCCGACAATATTGAATCGGGTGTGACTTTCAGGCGCAGAATATTCCCCACTTACCCGGATTGAACCGGCAACCCAGCTTTCTTAGGAGACCATCATGCTGAAAAAGATACTTTCCATCCTGCTATTGAGTTCCATGGCTGCCTGTCAGTCATTGCCTGATGCCACCATCATCATGATCGACGAGGATCATCTGGAGGATGTGGTCGAAGTTGACAACGTGCAATCCGGCCGAACAAGCACCGGCACATTGCGCGTGTGGGGCGAACTGAAGAACCTCACCGACAAGCGCGTGCTGATCGAAGTCCGCGCCGCATTCCGCGGCGACGACGGCCGCGTGGTGGAAAAAGCCGGCGGCTGGACACGCGTGTTCATCGACCCGAATTCAATTCAGGATATTGAACTGCTCTCTACCGTGAACGATGCGTCGGAATTCCTGCTGGAAGTGCGGGAAGGGAAACAGTAAGGCGGCTCAGGCGAGCCAGATGAAAGTGCCCATCCGCCCGGTCGCCCCGTCGCGCCGGTAAGAGAAGAAACAATCCGGCTCGCCATAGGTACAACGCCCGCCGCCGTGGATGCGCGTGATGCCCAGTGCACTCAAACGCTGGCGCGCCAGCAGAAAAAGGTCAGCCCGATATTTGTCCGAGTCAGACTGCGCAACGAAGGCTTCCTGCGCCTGCGCATGCTGCGCGATGAAAGCTGCGCGCACTTCCGCGCCGACTTCGAAATACTGCTGACTGATGGCCGGCCCCAGCCAGGCCATCAACTTGTGTCCTGCAACGCCCATCGCCTGCACGGTCGCTTCAATCACCCCGTCGCACAGACCGCGCCAGCCCGCATGCGCCGCGCCGACCACCGTGCCGTCCTCGTCGCACAGCAACACCGGCAGACAATCCGCCGTCATTACCACACACACCGAACCGCGCTGGCGCGCGATGCCGGCATCAGCCGCCACTCTGCATGCTGCCGCATCGGCATTCGCCACGGCTATACCGTGCACCTGTTCCAGCCATACCGGTTCGGTGGGCAGCAATGCGGAAAGCGACTGGCGGTTGTGATTCACCCGCAGCGGGTCATCGCCCACATGCAAACCCAAATTCATCGAATCCCAGGGGGGGCGACTCACGCCGCCGATGCGGGTGGTCTGCAGCGCTTTGACGTTGGCCGGGGCCGGCCAGTCGGGCGCGATATAGGGATCACAAGACTTCACCGCGCGCCTCTTCGATCTGCTCCAGCAGCTCGTCCATATCGTCCGGCAGCGGCGCGTCGAACTCCATACGCTTGCCGGTCGTCGGATGATCGAGCGCCAGTTTCCAGGCATGCAGCGCCTGACGCGGGAACTTGATCAATATCTGCTGCATCGCCGGCACGCATTTCTGCACGCCCTTGATGTAAAGCGTATCGCCCACCAGCGGATGGTCGAGGTAGGACATGTGCACGCGGATCTGGTGGGTGCGGCCGGTCTCCAGTTTGCAGCGCACCAGCGTGCAGTTGGGGAAACGTTCTTCGATATGGACATGGGTGATCGCTTCCTTGCCGCTCTCGGTCACCGCCATCTTCACGCGCTGCGTGGGATGGCGACCGATAGGCACGTTGACCGTGTAATCGCGGTCCACTTCCCCCCAAACCAGCGCCAGATATTCGCGCTTCACGCTGCGCGCCTGCATCTGCCGCACCAGCGCGGTCTGCGCCACCAGCGTCTTGGCCACCACCATCAGTCCGCTGGTGTCCTTGTCCAGCCGGTGCACGATGCCCGCGCGCGGCACATCCTTCAGCTCGGGGGCATGGAACAACAGCCCGTTCAACAGCGTGCCCTGCCAGTTGCCGCTGCCGGGATGCACCACCAGCCCCACCGGTTTGTCGATGACGATGATCGCCTCGTCCTCGTACACGATGTCCAGCGGGATGTCTTCCGGCTCGGCCACCATGTCGGAAGGATGCACCTGGGGCACGACGGTCAGCTTCTCGTTGCCCCACACCTTCTGTTTGACGGTCGCTGTCTTGCCGTTGACCCCGACCAGGCCCTGCTCTATCCAGTCTTGCAGGCGGCTGCGCGAATATTCGGGGAGCAATTTGACCAGTATCTGGTCCAGACGCAGTCCGCCGAGCCCGGCTGGGACCTTAAACTCAAGCGGGTCGGCGCTATCGTCGTCTTTGCTATAATCAGCCAATTCTTCTTCGGGTTTCATCATGCGCCATAGTTTAGCCGTTTTCCTCCTGCTCACGTTAACTGCTTGCAGTTCACTTCCTGAAGCGGACTACGACAGCAACCCCAAAGCCACTGCCGACGAGCTGTATGCCAAGGCCAAGGCGGAAATGCAGGACGAAGATTATGAGCGCGCCGTCAAGGACCTGGAACGCATGCAGTCGCGCTTCCCCTATGGCCGCTATGCGCAACAGGCACAACTGGACATCGCCTACGCCTGGTACAAGAAAGGTGAACCCGCACCGGCGCTCTCCGCTCTGGACCGCTTCGCCAAACAATTCCCCAAGAGCGACGCACTGGACTACGCGCTCTACCTGAAAGGTCTCATCAACTTTGACGAGAACTTGAACAGCTATTTCAGCACCCTGTTCCTGCAAGATCCGGCCGAGCGCGATCCGGTCGCCCTGCGCGCCTCGTTCGATGCATTCAAACAACTGGTTACAAGTTACCCGCAAAGCCGTTATGCAGAAGACGCGCGCCAGCGCATGCAATACCTGCTGGTCACACTGGCCAAGCATGAGATCGCCATCGCCAGCTACTACCTGCGCCGCGGTGCCTACGTCGCCGCCGTCAATCGCGCCCAAGGCGTGCTCGTCGATTACCCGCTCACCCCGCAAACACGCGACGCCCTGCAGATCATGGTGCAGGCCTATACCCGTCTCGGTCTGGACGACCTCAGCCGCGACACGCATCGCGTGCTGGAACACAACATCGCCAAGGACGGCATCAAGCCCTCGCAGACCTTCTTCCAGGAACGCGAGACACCGTGGTGGAAGTTCTGGGAGTCATAAGTTGAGATACTGCGCAGACTGCGGTGCCCCGGTCGAACTGCGCACCCCGCAGGACGACCACCGCGAGCGCTACGTCTGCACATCCTGCGACACCATCCACTACCAGAATCCCAAGATCATCGTCGGTGCCATCCCCGAATGGGAAGATGGTCGCATCCTGCTCTGCCTGCGCGCCATCGAACCGCGCCACGGCCTGTGGACCCTGCCGGCCGGCTTCATGGAGAACGGCGAGACCACCGCAGAAGGTGCCGCACGCGAGACGCTGGAAGAAGCCAACGCACGCGTCGCCATCCACGAACTATTCGGCCTGTACAACCTGCCCTACATCAACCAGGTGCAAATGCTGTTCCGCGCCACTCTGCTCGACCTCGACTTCTCGCCCGGCGTGGAAAGTCTGGATGTGAAACTATTCAAAGAAGAAGAAATCCCCTGGGAGCAACTCGCCTTCCGTCCCGTGCGCTACGCACTGGAAAGCTACTTCGCCGACCGCAAGGCCGGCGAGTTCAAACTGCACAGCGGGGATCTGGAGCCGCCGGTCCGGAAGGGTTGAAGTTGGGCGACGGCTTCCCGGTCTTGGACGTCCGTAAACGATCCCGGAATCGACGACTTGATTGGAATCCTACGCTCGCCGACAAGCCATATCGACCATGCAGGTCGAAAGAGAACCCATCAAATCCCCATAGCCTGCACGCTGATCTGAGTTCAGCGGCACCCCACGCGGCTTCCTCCCTGGAGCGCTTGTCCGAGGTCAGCCCGGAACGGCGCGCGCCATCCTATTGATCCGGAACGCCGAATGCAGGTCTGGTTTCAACCCGACATATCGGGCTAAAGCCCGACCTACCATGCACGGATAAATCAGGCCGGATCAATAGCGGTTTAGTCCTTGGCCGAAAAACCGCCTCTTCTCAGCATCGATCTCAATCCTCCAGCGCCCTCACCTTCACCGACTTGCCCTTCACCTTGCCCGCATTCAGACGCTTCACGGCCTCGCGGGCGATGTTGCGGGTGACGGCGACGTAGGTGGACATGTCGGTGACGGTGATCTTGCCGACTTGTTCGCGGGTGAAGTCGGCTTCGCCGGTGAGTGCGCCCAGCACGTCGCCGGGGCGCATCTTTTCCTTGCGGCCGCCGAGTATCTGCAGGGTGACCATGGGCGGGATCAGTGGGGCGTTATGTTCGCGCTGTAATTTTTCCACCTCTTCCCATTCGGGTTCGATGCCCATCATCTTGGCGATGTTGCCGATGCGGCTCATCTCGGCGGGGCTGACCAGATTAAAGGCGCTGCCTTCGGCGTCGGCACGGCCGGTGCGACCGATGCGGTGGATGTGCACTTCTGGATCGGGAGTGACGTCGACGTTGATGACGGCTTCCAGTTGCGCGATGTCCAGCCCGCGCGCGGCGACGTCGGTGGCGACCAGCACCGAACAACTGCGGTTGGCGAACTGGATCAGCACCTGGTCGCGCTCGCGCTGTTCCATGTCGCCGTTCAGCGTGAGCGCGTGGATGCCTTCGGCCTGTAGCACGTCGAGCAGGTCGCGGCATTGCTGCTTGGTGTTGCAAAAGGCCAGCGTGCTGACCGGGCGGTAATGCTTGAGCAAGGCGGCAACGGCGGGCAGACGGCTTTCGTGACGCACTTCGTAGAAATGCTGGCGGATCTTGCTGTCGTCATGCTGCTCGGCCAGTTTCACTTCCTGCGGCTGGTGCATGAACTGGCGCGCCAGTTTGGTGACGCCGTCCGGATAGGTGGCGGAGAACATCATGGTCTGGCGACGGTCCGGGCAGCGCTTCGCCACGAATGCGATGGAATCGTAGAAGCCCATGTCCAGCATGCGGTCGGCTTCGTCCAGCACCAGCGTGTTGATGGCGTTCAGTTCCAGCGTGCCGCGCTCGATGTGGTCCATGATGCGGCCCGGCGTGCCGACCACGATGTGTGCACCGAAGCCCAGACTCTCGCGCTGCGGACGCATGGTGCTGCCGCCGACCAACGTGAGGATCTTGATGCTGTGCATGTAGCGCGCGAGGCGGCGCAGTTCCTGCGTGACCTGGTCGGCCAGTTCGCGCGTGGGACACAGCACCATGGATTGCACGCCCATGTGCTTGGGATTGAGCTTGGTCAGCAGCGGCAGGCCGAAGGCGGCGGTCTTGCCGCTGCCGGTCTTGGCCTGCGCGATCAGGTCTTGCCCGGCCAGCGTGACGGGCAGGCTCGCGGCCTGGATCGGCGTCATGGTGAGGTAACCGAGTTGCTGCAGGTTACCCAGCATGGCGGGCGGCAGCTTGAGTGTGTCGAATGCGGGACCGCTGGCGGCCGGGGTGGTGGTTGGGCTTGTTTTGGTCATGCGCGATTATCCGCGACTATGCTGTGTCCTGCTACTGATACCGCAACAATCCGCTTGATTTGCGGGCCCATCAAAGATGGCTGACAACACCGAAAACCGCCCCGGGGAGGCCGCATAAGCCTTGCCCGTTTGCTTCCCCGGAATAGCCGGAGATTTACCCCGATCAAAGGCGAAGAACGCCCGCGCCCGGATTTTCGGCAGCGTTTAACCGGACTGTAACAGTTGAAAACTAGAATCGCTCCCGCGTCGTAAACATAAAAAAACCGCAGCACAGGAGGCAGCATGAACAACCTGAATCCGCCCGGCGAAAGCATCTTTTCACTGGTCATCCCTATCGAGGCGCTGTCGCCAGATGTTCCGCTGGAAGAAGTCGCCGAGCAGTTCGCCGACCCGCGCAATGCCAGGTTGCTTTCACTGCCGGTGGTGGAGAACGGCCGTCCCATCGGCGTCATCAGCCGCTACCAGTTCATGAACATCTACCTCAAGCTCTATGCGCGCGAGCTGTACGGCAAACGTCCGCTACGCGGTTTCATCAACAACACCCCGCTGCTGGTGGAACTGGGTCAGCCGCTGGCCGAAGCGGCGCAGCATGTCGCGGCCAACATGCAATTCCCGCTCACCGAGGACTTCATCGTGACACGTCACGGGCGCTATCTGGGCATCGGCTTCGTGATGGATCTGCTCAAAGCGATGGAAGTGCAGATGCGCGCCAACACGGCGGAACTGGAACAAGCCTACTCGCAGCTCAAATCCTCGCAACTGGCACTGGTGCAGTCGGAGAAGATGGCGTCGCTGGGCCAGATGGTGGCCGGTGTCGCGCACGAGATCAACACGCCGCTGGGTTATGTGCAGAACAATGTCGCCATCGGACAGGAACTGTTCGCGCAGATGCAGGGCGTACTCGGCACCTACGAGACACTGATCGACCAGTTGCTGGACGGCAATACGAACGAAGAGCAACTTGCCGCGCAGATGCAGATCGCCGCCGCGATGCGCAACGATGCGAGCATGCAGGAAATGCGGGGCGAAATGAACGGATTGATGGCCGATTCGCTGTACGGCATCGAACAGATATCCGGACTGGTGCATGACCTGAAGAATTTCTCGCGCATGGACGCCGCCGCCAACGACCTGGCGAATCCGAACGACTGCATCGAGAGCGCGCTGAACATCGGCCGCAACGTGCTCAAGGACAAAGTGGAAGTGGTGAAAGACCTGGCGCAGTTGCCCGAGATCATGTGTGCGCCCTCGCAGCTCAACCAGGTGTTTCTCAATCTGTTCACCAATGCCGCGCAGGCAATGGAGACGCCGGGCAAGCTGCTCATCAAATCATGGCATGACTCCGACAACATATACATCGGCGTGAGCGACAACGGCAAGGGCATACCGCCGGACATCATCAGCCGCATCTTCGATCCCTTCTTTACCACCAAGCCGGTCGGCGAAGGCACGGGACTCGGCCTGGCGATCAGCCACCAGATCATCCAGCAGCACGGCGGCAGCATCCGTGTCGAATCCCGTCCGGGAGAAGGCACCAGTTTCCACATCAGCCTGCCGCTAAGCGGCGACGCAAAATCCAACGCTTCCGCCCTTGCGGCACTGGCATAAGAAAGGACGACTCCATGAGCAAACCCACATTGCTGCTGATCGACGACGAAGACCGCATCCTGCGTTCTCTGCGCATGCTGTTCTTCGTCGGTTATAACGTGCGCACCACCACCGAACCGGGCGAAGCCATCCGCATCCTGCGCGAGGAAAAGGTGCACGTCATCATGAGCGACCAGCGCATGCCGCAGATGCAGGGTTCCGAACTGCTGCGCATCGCGCGCGAGACCTCGCCCGCCACCATGCGCATCCTGCTCACCGGCTACTCCGATCTGGATGCATCCATCGCCAGCGTGAACGAAGGCGAAGTCTTTCGCTATCTGATGAAACCGTGGAATGCGGAAGACGTGAAGAAGGTCGTGGCCGAAGCGGCTGCCATCGCGGAAGCCAGCTTCGCCGTGCAATCGCACGCGGAACCGGCAACCGAAACAGCCAAGCCGCGCGTACTCATCATGGATCATGACGAAGCGACCGCCAAGACAGTGCACGAGACACTGGGTGACCGTTGCGAGATCGTTTGGGCATCCGACGCCCAGCACGCGATGGAGGAACTGGCAAAACAGGATGTGTCGGTGGTGGTGTCCGACCTGATGCTGGGCGAGACCAATGTCGGCTACATCCTGAAGACCATCAAGCAGCTCAACCCGCAGACGCAATGCATCGTGGTCACCTCTTTCAACGACACCTCGCGCCTAATCGAACTGATCAACCAGGCGCAGATCACCCGCTTCCTGCCCAAGCCGGTCAGCAAGGGCATCCTCGCCCGCAATCTGGAATCCATGCTGGAACGCTTCCATCTGGTGCGCAGCCAACCGGCGTTGCAGAAACGGCAGAGTGTGGAACCCATCAGCAACGCCCAGGAACGCGTACAGGCCGGGAATTTCATCGGCATGCTGGGCAAACTGCGCGCCAGAATAGGTGTGTAACGGCAAAGCCAGAACCGTTGTGCCGCCTGCTATAGTGCCAGTCCACTCCCAGCGGGGACAACATGCCCAAGCACACCACACCCGACCATGCCCGCCTCGACCGCGTCGTGGCGGAAGCACGCAAACAACGCGAGCTGCGCGAGGCGGATTACCGCGAACGCGCGCTCAATATCTATCCGCACATCTGCGGGCGCTGCGGGAGGGAGTTCGAGGGGCAACGGTTGCGCGAGTTGACGGTGCACCACCGCGACCACAACCACGACAACAATCCGCCGGACGGCAGCAACTGGGAGCTGTTATGCCTGTACTGCCACGACAACGAGCATTCGCGCGTGATGGACGAGGTGGTGCGGGATCGCAAGGAGAGCGGCCCCGCACCGGCCACGCATAATCCCTTTGCCGGTTTGAAGTCGCTGCTGAAAAAGTAATCCAATCAGAATCCGCTCGACAGCGACACGCCGTAACCCGTGTCCGGACTGCCGTCCGACAGGCCTTTCATCACATAGGCGCGCAGCGATGTGTCTTCGCCGATCCGCGTCGCGGCATACAGCGACAACTCCTTCTGCGCATAGCCGGTGGCCGAGGCTTGTTGCGCGTACCTGTACTCCACGCCCATGTTCGATGCGTCGCCCAGCAGATAGTCCAAACCGGCAGAGCCATAAGCGGCGTTGTCGAGCGGCACCGTGGCGGTACTGCCCAGCTTTTCATAACCCAGCATCAGGCTGGGAATGAAATCACCGAACGCGGCATAGGTGGAAGCCTGCACCGCATAGTCGTTCTCGCCGCTGCCGAGCGTGGTGCTGGCCGTGCCGAATTTGACGCGCGCGCCCGAATCCAGACCGGCATCGCCTTCCTCGTTCTGCCACAAGGCGTAGCTTGCGAACAGCGACACATCACCCAATCCGCTGTTGGTGACACGGCCGGAAGTTGTGGAGGTGGATGTGCCGCCTCCCCCGCCACCGCCCATGCCGATCCCCATGCGCATGCCGCCCCCCATATAACCGACGCTGCCGCGGATGCCGTTGATGATCACCGAACCGTCGCCGGTCACCGACAGGTAAGGCACCGTCAGCTTGAGCGACCAATCGTCGCGCGCATAGCGTAGCGTGACCGGGACGGAGGTGCTCTCTATGGTCGAGGTGCCGCCGTATTTTCCGGAACTGCGGTCGAAGCCGATGCCCAGCGAAAGGTAGCCGTCACCTTTCGCCCATGCGCTGCTTGCCGCCATCAAGACGGCCACAGGGATCCACAGTAATCGTTGCCTCATCACATCTCTCCTTCAATCAGCGATGCGACCCGCCGCACGGCCCATCATGCCGTTATCCATGGCCCGCTCCTGGCGTGCACGATACCCCCGACCGTAACCGTTTGCGGGTTTTCTGATCCTGGTTTCCTTGGCTTCGTTGCTGCCGACTTTCTCTTCCAACTGCTTGCTGATTCGCGCGCGGTAGTCGGCATATTCCTGCTGCGTCATCTCGCCCATGGCCGGATACACTGCTGGCGTATCTTCCGCGCGGACAGTGCCATTCGCCAACAAAGCGAACAGCAGTGATGCCAGAATAGTTGCATGCCGCATGTTCATTCCACGCCCCTAACATATGTTGAAAACGCGCAAACCGCCATGTCAGCGGTTCGCACGCTCCTTCATCAGCGGCCCATACCCATGCCGCCCTGGCTGCCGCGTTGCGAACCCGCAGCGGAGCCGTCGCGCAACATGGTACCGTTACCCGATCCCTGCTGTTTGGCAGCCTTGTTCTTGCGCTGCTCGGCCTTGGCATTTTTCGTCTCGGCGCGCAGTGCGGCGCGTTGTTCGGCAGTCATCTCGGATTGTTTCTGCACACGATATTCCTCGCGTTGTTCCGCAGCCATGTCCGCAGTCTCTTCACGATGCTGGGCGCGGATCTCTTCGCGTGTCTGCACCGCCGCCTCGTCGGCGGCGTAGACGTTGCCGATTCCGGACAGTGCCAATGCCAGCATGCTATTGAGCAACAATGTAGTGGTTTTCATGATGTTCTCCTTGGTGGTTGGACGATCAGATCATTCATCTGATGGCTGCATCATGAACGTCAGCCGTTACCCGGCGATTTCCGTATTGCAACAGTTTGTAACAGAGTGTTACCGCCCCGTCCGCGCCCTGCCTTAAGCCATTTGCTTCGGTTATAGTAAGCGCATGGAAAGCAGACACATACTGGTGGTAGACGACGATGTCGGCCTGCGCGAACTGTTGCAGGAATATCTCTCCGCGCAGGGCTTGCAGGTGGCGACCGTGGCCGACGGTGTGCAGATGGACGCGCATCTGGCGCAACATCCGGTCGACCTGTTGATCCTCGATCTGATGTTGCCCGGCGAAGACGGCCTGTCGCTGGCGCGCCGCCTGCGTTCCCGCAGCAGCTTACCCATCATCATGCTCTCCGCGCGCGGCGAGGATGTGGATCGCATCGTGGGACTGGAAGTAGGCGCGGACGATTATCTTGCAAAACCTTTCAATCCGCGTGAACTGCTGGCACGCATCCGCGCCCTGTTGCGCCGCAACGAACAAGGGCAACTCAAGCATGAAGAGAACAACGTGCGCCGCTTCGGCCCGTTCAGTATGGATGTGGAAGCGCGCGTGTTGCACAAGCACGAACTGACCGTGCAACTCACCACAGGCGAATTCAATCTGCTGCGCATCTTCGTCGAACATCCCAACCGCGTGCTGGGTCGCGACACCCTCATGGATATGCTCAAAGGATACGAGCGTTCGCCGTTCGACCGCAGCATCGATGTGCGCGTGACGCGTCTGCGGCGCAAGATCGAAGACGACGCCAACACGCCGCATTTTATCCGCACCGTGTGGGGTGAGGGTTACCTGTTCTCGCCAAGCGGCACCAACTAGCCATGCGCAGCCCCCGCCAGCCGCGCTCCCTGTTCTACAGCACCGTGCGCACGGTGGCTGCCGCGCTGCTGGTGTTCCAGATCGTGCTCATCGCCGCCACGGTGCATTACGTCATGCTGCCGATGGCGCAACGCAGCGCCGACGATCTGGCGGCACTGATGATCCTGTCCGCCAAGACATGGGTGGAACTGCCGCCGGAAACGCGCAAAGATTTCGAGCTGGAACTGATCCACGAACATCAGTTCATGTTGTTCGACGATGCCGCCCCGCTGCCTGATCGCGCGTTCACATTGCCCTATCTCGTGCTGCTGGACGATGCCCTGTCCGCGCGTCTGGGCGAGCCTGTCTCGGTGAAGATGACCGACCTCGATACCGTCTGGTTCTGGGCCGAGATCCCGGCCGGCGGCAAACTGATCCGCATCGGTTTCCCCAGATCGCGCCTGCTGACCGACCCGCCCATGATGCTGTTGCTCGCGCTGATCGCCACGGTGATGCTCAGCCTGCTCACCGCCTACATCCTAGCGCGCCGCATCACGCGGCCGCTGGCGCATTTATCGCAGGCCGCGCAACGCATCGGCGCAGGCGGCATCCCGGAATATCTGCCCGCCAACGACGTGCAGGAACTTTCGCAATTGGCCACCGCTTTCAACCAGATGGCACTGCAAGTGCGCGAACTGCTGGCCAACCGCACCACGCTGCTGTCCGGTATCTCGCACGACCTGCGCACGCCGCTGGCGCGCATGCGGCTGGCGGTGGAAATGTTGCCGGAGAACAGCGACACAAAGACCGTCGAACGATTACGCCGCGACATAGAGAACATGAATGTACTGATCGGCGAGTTCCTCACGCTGAGCCGCGACCTGCAACAGGAAGCACCGGAGAAGATAGACCTGGCAGCGATGCTGGGCGAGCTGGCGGAAGAGAAGCACGCGCAGGGCGCGCAAGTCTCCTGTCATGCGCTGCCCGGCCTGAGCGTGCGCGCCGGTCCGCTCGCGCTGCATCGTGTGCTGCAGAACCTGCTCGGCAATGCTTTTCGTTACAGCGACGGCAAGCCGGTGCAGATCGAAGCGGCATGTCGCGACAAGGAAGCACTGATCGAGATACTGGATCGCGGCCCCGGCATCCCGCCGCAAGAGATGGAGAAAGTGTTCCGTCCGTTCTATCGCATCGAGTCTTCGCGCAACGCAGATACCGGCGGCAGCGGACTGGGGCTAGCCATCGTACAGCAGTTGTGCACGGCCAACGGTTGGCAGGTTGCGTTGCGCGCGCGCGACGGCGGCGGAACGGTGGCCGAGCTCAGCTTGCCGCTATCAGAATCCCAGCAGGAACAACCACAACGGTAAGGTGAGTGCGGCCAGCAAGGTGCTCAACACCACCTGCGCCGCGATGGTGTCGCCGTCACCACCCATGCGCGTCGCCAGCACATAAGCCATCGTCGAGACGGGCAATGCCGCCATCAGCACCGCGATATTGAAATACACACCTTGCAAGCCGAACAGCGTCGCCAATCCCCAAGCGATGGCCGGGATCAGCAGCAGTTTCACCAGCACGCCGTACCACAGCGTGCCGCGCTGATGATGCAAGCCCTTCAGGCGCAACGCCGAGCCGACCGCGATCAAACCCATCGGCAACGAGGCCTGCGACAACAGTGCGAGCGTGGTATTCAACATGGACGGCAGATGCAGACCGGTCAGACTGAACGCGATGCCGCCTGCCGTGGCGATGATCAAGGGGTTGAGCATGATCTCGCGCAGCCAGTGGCTCTCGCTGTGGCGCGCCAGCATCAGCACGCTGGCGACATTGGCGATGGGCACCATGAAACCCATCAGCAAACCGATGGCGGCCAGGCCGGTCGTGCCGTGCAGGCTGCCCGCGATGGAGAGACCGACATAGCTGTTGAAGCGGAACGTGGCCTGAAAGGTGGCGGCGTACACCTTGGGCGGCGCATGGAACAACGCTTTCGCCAGCAAGCCGAGCAGGATGCCCGCGCCCATGTACAGGACCGCGACGCCCATCATCGGTGCCGCCGCGCCCAGATCGATAGTGAAGTGCGACAGCGTGTGGAACAGCAGCGCGGGGAAGAACACGTAGTAGATCAGACGGTCGAGCTGCGGCCAGAATTCGTCGCGCAGACCGAACCAGCGGCGCATGGACGCGCCGAGCAGAATCAGCAGGAAGATGGGGACGATGATCTGCGCGACGGTCATAGCTGGTGAAGTGCCGCGCGAATAAGACCTTTAGCTGTTGCGCCTGAACAAGGCGGGGATCTGCGCCTTGGGTTTGACGGCAGCGATGTCCGGCTTGCTGGTGGAAGGCGCAGGCTCGGTCACTTTCGGCACATACGGCTGGTCGAACCAGGGATCGTGCGCGGGCTTGCTGAGCGACGGCTTGTGGTACGCCTGACGCGGCTCGCGCGGTTCATGCTGCGGGCGCGTTTCGCCGCGCTGCGCACGCGGCACGCTGGCCTGTTCTTTCTCGATGCTGGTCTTGATCAGTTTCTCGATCTCGACCAGATATTTCTCTTCCTCGGGCGACACCAGCGACAACGCCGTGCCCGACGCACCGGCGCGGCCGGTGCGGCCGATGCGGTGCACATAATCTTCCGCCGCGTGCGGGATCTCGTAGTTGATCACCATCGGCAAGTGGTCGATGTCCAGACCGCGCGCGGCCACGTCGGTGGCGATCAGCACGCTCACCTTGCCCTGCTTGAACGCTTCCAGCGTCTGCTGGCGTTCCGACTGGCTGCGGTCGCCGTGGATGGCATCGGCTTCGATGCCTTCGCGCTGCAACTGGCGCGTCAAACGGCTGGCGGTGAGCTTGGTCTTGGTGAACACGATCACCTGCTTGGCGTCGTCGCCCTTCAGCAGTTTTGCCAGCAGCGCGTGCTTGTCTTCGCTCGGCACCAGATAGACTTTTTGCTTGATGTTGTCCGAGGTCGCGTTGCTGCGCGCCACTTCGATCAGGCTCGGGTAGATGAGGAAATCTTCCGAGAGTTTTTTGATGTCGTCGGAGAAGGTGGCGGAGAACATCAGGCTCTGGCGGCGGCGCGGCAACAGCGCAAGGATGCGTTTCAGCGCGGGCATGAAGCCCATATCCAGCATGCGGTCGGCTTCGTCCAGCACCAGCATCTGCACCTGGTTCAGCAGCACGGTCTTCTGTTCGATGTGGTCCAGCAATCGTCCCGGTGTCGCCACCAGTATCTCCACGCCGGTCTTCAGATGCGGTGTCTGCGTCTTGATGTCGACCCCGCCGTACACCACCAGCGAACGCAGGCTGGTGTACTTGGCATACATCTTCACACTCTCTTCGACCTGCACCGCCAGCTCGCGCGTCGGCACCAAAATCAATGCGCGCACCGGATGCTTGGCCGGCGAAGTGCTGGCGCTGGCGTGCGGCAGCAACTGCTGCAACATCGGCAGCGCGAACGCGGCAGTCTTGCCGGTGCCGGTCTGCGCGCCCGCCATCAAATCTTCACCGCTGAGCACCACCGGAATGGCCTGCGCCTGGATCGGCGTGGGTGTGCTGTATCCGGCTTCGGTGAGGGCTTTGAGGATCTCGGGCGCGAGCTTCAGGTCGGCAAAACTGACAGTGTTCAATGTAAAGGTCTCTTGGATCGTGGTCGGAAAAGTGGAGGCATTATACGCGCCCTCGGCGCGATCCCCCCCCCGGCTTAGCCGAGTCTCTGTTCCAGAGCCGGAAACTGTTTCAACCTCTCTTAAAACCCACCTCGACACGTGGCTCGGAGCGCCCATACCGCGGAGCGGTTTAGTCCTTGGCCGAGCAGCAGAAGTTATCGACACAAATACTCGCGACCGCCCTGCCCTCGCCGCTCCTACACAATCCCGCTCACCCCTGCCCCAACAAAGCGAGCATCGATTCCACATCGACGATCTTGTCGCGCGGGGCGGCGCGGCGTTCGCCGCGTGACACTTCGACATCGTCCAGTCGCTTCCAGTCTTCGAACGAGATGAACTGCACGCCGCGTTTGCGCAGCAGGTCGATGATGGCGTCGCGCGGGGGGAGTTCGCGGGCGGACAGGCCGATGCCGTCCGCCGCCATGTGGGCGGCCACGTGGGCGGAGGCGGCTTTGTGTGAGCCGATGAGTCCGCGCGGGCCGGTGCGCGCCCAGCCGACGACGTATTCGTTGGCGACCACGGCGCGGCTGACGGGATCGACCACGCGCCCGTCTTCGTTCGCCACGATGCGCGCGGCTTCGTCGTAGGGCACGCCGTCTATGGGGTCGAGGCTGAAGCCGATCGCGGGCAATACTATCCCTACTTCCAGCACTTCGTACTCGCCTGTGCCGCGCGCGACCGTGCTGCCGTCGGCCTGGATCTCGATGCGGTTCTTCTCCAGTTTGAGTCCGCACACTTTGCCGTCCGCATCGGCCAGCACTTCGGTCGGCGAGACACGGAAACGCAGGTGCAGTTTTTTGGTATCGCGGCCGCGTTCGCGTGCCACGAAGGATTGCAGGATCTTGAGGTTCTTGTCCTGCTGCGAACCGGACTCGACGCTGGCGCAGTCGGCGAGTTCGTCTGGTGCGACGACGGGGTCGACGTCTTCCATCTCGCCCAGTTCTTTCAGCTCGACCGGTGTGAAGGTGGCCTGCTCGGGGCCGCGTCGGCCGAGGATGTATACCTCGCGCACCTTGCTGTTGCGCAGTGCCGCGAGCGCGTGAGCGGCGATGTCGGTCTTCTCCAGTTCGGCGGGCGAGCGCAGCAGGATGCGCGCCGCGTCGACCGCGACGTTGCCGTTGCCCACCACGGCCACGCGCGACACCGACAGGTCGATCATTGCATGGCGGTAGTCGGGGTGGCCGTTGTACCAGCCGATGAACACGGTGGCCGGCGTGCAGCGCGGAATGCCTTCGCCGGGGATGCCCATGCGGCGGTCGGCTTCGTTACCCACGGCGTAAACGATCTGGTGGTAGTGGCGGCGCAGGTCTTCCACCTTGAGGTCTTGCCCCAGGCGCACATTGCCGAAGAAGCGGAATTCTGGACGCGCCGAGGTTTTTTCGTAGACGCGGGTGACTGCCTTGATGTTCTGGTGGTCGGGCGCGACGCCTGCCCGCACCAAGCCATAGGGCGTGGGCAGGCGGTCGAACATGTCCACCTGCACCACTTCGTCCGTGCGCCTGAGCAGCGCTTCGGCCGCGTAAAACCCGGCAGGACCGGAACCGATGATCGCGACACGCATGAACAACCTCCTCTGCTTTCAGTATGGTTTTGTCGTTCCCGCCCTGCGTCAGCCGCGCACCGGCTCCAGCGTCGCGTCCAGATTGAGGCTGTCGCAGTAATCGAGGAAATCGCCGCGCAGCGTGGCGATGTGCATCTTGGCCGGGATGCCGACCGTCATCATCACGGATAAGGTTGTCGAGCCGGTATGCGGCGCGGGATAGGTGCTAGTCTGCAGCTCTTCGATGTTGATGCCGCGGCGCGCGAAGAACGCGGCGAGGTTGCGCACGATGCCGGGATGATCCGGCGTGACGAGCTCGACGCTGTAGGGGATGGCGGGCTCGGCGCGCTTGCCGGTGCGTTCGTGATGCAGTGTCAGCGCGAGCGATGCACCGAGCGCATCCAGTTGCCCTTCCAGTTTGGAGAGCGCATGCCAGGGGCCGGTGGCGAGGATGACGATGATGCATTGCCCGCCCAGCACGGACATGCGGCTCTCTTCGATGTTGCATCCGCTGTCGGTGATGCCGCCGCTGAGCCGTTCGACCAGACCGGTGCGGTCCGGGCCTGCGGCGTTGATGACCAGATGGGTATTCTCTATCTCGGATTGCATGTTTGGGTGACCGTCGTTGTGCGTGGAATGTGCAGGTATTTTAGCGCCTGAGTGTGCCGAAGTGGCCTTACTGGATGTCGCCGTCCACGTAGAACCAGCGCCCCGCTTCTTGCACGAAGCGACTGACCTCGTGCAGGCGATGCGCGCGCCCGTTCAACTTGTAGCGCGCGACGAATTCGACGGTGACGTGTTCGGCGTCTTGTTGTGCATGGCGTTTCACTTCGAGGCCGATCCACTTGGTTGGCGCTTCATCTGCCAGTCCTAATGCTGTCGGACGTGTGGAGGGATGCCAGCTTGCCAGCAGGTAATCTTCCTTGAGTAGGGTGTAGGCGCTGTAGCGCGAGCGCATGAGGGCTTCGGCGCTGGATGCGGCTGCACCGCCTTCGATGTAGCGGGCACAGCATTCAGCGTAGGGTTTTGCGCTGCCGCAGGGACAGGCGATCAGTTTTGCCACAGCGGCGGTTCTTCCATCAGGGCGATCTGCTCGCGCAGTTCGAGGATGCGGTTCTGCCAGTAGATCTGCGTGTTGAACCAGGGAAAGGCTTGCTTGAAGGCGATGTCGTCCCAGCGGCGCGCGAGCCATGCGGAGTAATGGATGAGACGCAAGGTGCGCAGGCCTTCGATGAGATGCAGTTCGCGTGCATCGAATTCGCAGAAGTCTTCGTAACCGGCCAGCACGTCGCCCATCTGCCGCACGCGGTCTTCGCGTTCGCCGGAGAGCAGCATCCACAGGTCCTGCACCGCCGGCCCCATGCGGCTGTCGTCGAAGTCGACGAAGTGCGGGCCTTCGTCTGTCCACAGCACGTTGCCCGCGTGGCAGTCGCCGTGCAGGCGTAATCGCTTCACATCGCCTGCCCTGTCGAAACAGTGGCGCACACCGTCCAGCGCCTGTTGCGACACAGTGCGCCATGCGTCGAGGATGTCGGGCGGGATGAAGTCATTGGCCAGCAGATATTCGCGCGGCTCGGTGCCGAAGCTGTCGATATTCAGGGTCGGCCTGTGCTGGAAATCCTTGATCGCGCCGACGGCATGGATGCGCCCCAAGAAGCGGCCCAGCCATTCCAGCGTGTCGCGGTCTTCCAGTTCCGGGGCGCGGCCGCCGTGCTTGGCGAATACCGAGAAACGGAAGCCATCGAAGTGATGCAAGGTGCTGCCGTTGATGGTCGAGGCGGGTACCACGGGGATCTCGCGTTCGACCAGTGCCTGCACGAAGGCATGCTCTTCGAGGATGGCCGCATCAGTCCAGCGCGCGGGACGGTAGAACTTGGCGACCAGCGGTGCGCCCTCATCCATGCCGACCTGATACACGCGGTTCTCGTAGCTGTTGAGCGCGAGCAGACGCCCGTCGCAACGCAGGCCGATACTCTCCAGCGCGTTGAGTACGCAGTCGGGGGTGAGTTGCGAATAGTCGGGGGGGGTCATGGATCAAGGATACCGTCATTCATCCATCACAACTCCGAAATCACCTGCTCCATCGGGAAGCGTGATTTCGGCAGATCGGCGTTGAAGTCTTCTGCGCTGCGATAACCCAGTGCGGCGATCACCACACTGGTCAGGCCTTGCTCACGCAGGCCGAGTTCTTCGTTGAGGATGCGTTGATCGAATCCTTCAATCGGTGTGGCGTCGATCTCGAGTGCGGCAGCGCCCAGCAGCAGGGTGCCGAGGGCGAGGTACACCTGTTTCTCCATCCAGTGCTGCGTGTCTTTGAAGTCGTAGCGGTGCAGGCCGGTGTAGAAACTGCGGCCCTTGTTTTGCGCCACCTTGTTCTCCGGCGTGGGATAGCGTCCGTCGGCATCTTCCTGCGCGAGCAGGCTGGCGAGGTGGGCGTCATCCATGGTGGTGCGGGCGCAGAACACAACGACGTGGGAGGCGTTGAGTATCTTGGGGCCGTTTGCTGCGTAAGCGCCTTGCTGTGCGGCCTTCGCGATGCGCGCCTTGCCTGCGTCGCTGGCGGCGATGATGAAGTGCCAGGGCTGCGAGTTGATCGACGAGGGCGAGCACCTGAGCAGGGTCTTGAGTTGCTCGACCTGCGCGGCGGGGATCTTGCGGGTGGGATCGTAGGCTTTGCAGGTGTGGCGGTTCAGGGCGATGCGGGCGATGTCCATGCGTGTCTCCAGGTTCAAGATAAGCTGATGGCCAGTGGTCGGGCAGGATTATGCCTGAATCACTTTTTGCTTCTTTGCACTTCCGCCAGACCTAACGCATCCCATCCTTCATGGCCCAGCTTGCGCATGGTCTCCATGTTCTTCTCGAAGATCATTTCGGCCTCGGGGAAAGCGGCCACGGCTTCGTCGATGCTGTCTTCGCGTATCAGGTGCAACGTGGGATACGACGAGCGGTTGGTGTAGTTGGTGATGTCGTCCGCTTCGGTATCGGCGAACTGGTAGTCGGGGTGCATGCTGGCGACTTGCAGTTCTCCCGCCAGGTCGATCTCCTCCAGCGCGACATCCACCACGGCGAGGAAGTCGTTGTAGTCGAGGAAGTCGGTCAGCACCTGCGGATGGATCAGCAGTGTGGTGTCGATCTTGTCGCGCGGCGTCTCGGCCAGCAGCTCAAGTTCGCGCAACACATCGACCAGCAGTTCATCCGGCGTTTGTGCGGCGCTCACGAAGTAGCGTATCTGTTTCTTGACGTGCACGCCCTTGGCGAACGGGCACAGGTTAAGACCGATGACGGCCTTCTCCAGCCACAGCGTGGTGTCGGCGATTGCTTGTTCGTTGGTAACTGATGTGTTCATTCAAGCACTCCTCCAAACCGTTCGTCCCGAGTAGGCGAAGCCGTATCGAGGGATTCCGATGCCAAAGCATCGGATGGTTCGATACGGCCTGCGGCCTACTCACCACGAACGGGCAGTTATTGTTTATCGGCCACGCCCACCGGAACGGTGCTGTGCACCAGATGGTGCACTACCACGCCCTGCACCACCCGCCGGCTTGGCGCCACCTGTGCGCGGAGCGCCGCCAGCGCGAGCTTGCCCACCGCCGCTGCGCGGTGCGGACTGGCTACGACCCTGACCCTGACCGCGCCCTTGACCTTGACCGCGATTCGAACCGTTCAGGATAGGCTCGGCCTTGATGCGCGGATCGACATCGAAGCCCGGCACGTTGACCACGGGGATCTCGCGCTTGATGAGGCGCTCGATGTCGCGCAGCAGCTTGTGTTCGTCGACGCACACCAGCGAGCTGGCTTCGCCTTCGCTACCGGCGCGGCCGGTGCGGCCGATGCGGTGCACATAGTCTTCCGCCACGTTGGGCAGTTCGAAGTTGACCACGTGCGGCAGTTCGATGATATCGATACCGCGCGCGGCGATGTCGGTCGCCACCAGCACTTGCAGTTTGGCGGTCTTGAACTCGGCCAATGCGCGGGTGCGTGCGGCCTGGCTCTTGTTGCCGTGGATCGCCATGGCGGGGATGCCGTCCTTGTCGAGCTGCTCGGCCAAACGGTTCGCGCCGTGTTTGGTGCGCGTGAACACCAACACCTGGAACCAGTTGTTCTCTTTGATGAGGTGGGTGAGCAGTTCGCGTTTGCGTTCGCGGTCAACCGGATACACGCGCTGTTCGATCAGTTCGTTGGCCTGATTGCGGCGCGCAACTTCGATCAGTGCGGGGTTGGTCAGCAGACCATCGGCCAATATCTTGATCTCGTCGGAGAAGGTGGCGGAGAACAGCAGGTTCTGGCGCTGTTTCGGCAACACGGCGAGGATCTTCTTGATGTCTCGGATGAAGCCCATGTCCAGCATGCGGTCGGCTTCGTCCAGCACCAGGATCTCGACTTGAGACAGGTTCACGGTCTTCTGCTGCAGGTGATCGAGCAGACGGCCCGGCGTTGCGACGAGGATGTCGACGCGGCCGTGCAGCTGCTTGATCTGCGGATTGATGTTGACACCGCCGAACATCATCATGGATTTGAGTGGCAGATGTTTGCCGTACAGGCGCACGCTCTCTTCCACTTGCGCGGCGAGTTCGCGGGTGGGGGTCAGCACCAGTGCGCGGATGGGTGCCTTGCCGGCGACATTCTTTTCCATCAGGCGTTGCAGCAGCGGCAGTGTGAAGCCAGCGGTCTTGCCGGTGCCGGTCTGCGCGCCGCCCATCAGGTCACCGCCTTTGAGAATGACAGGGATGGCTTGGGCTTGAATGGGGGTAGGTTCGGTATAACCGCGCTCGGTGACGGCGCGGACGAGTTCATCGGACAGGCCGAGGGATGCGAATGACATAGTTGTGCTTTCTTATTGGTACAAACGGCCTGTCGCCCTGATCGGGCGCCAGTCTGAGGCTGAATGAAGTGGGTGTTGCAAACCGGAATCGGCGGCAATCACCAGACTGAAACGAGATTGCGGCACGCAGTGTAACAGAAGCGGGCATTTCTCAATGGATCAATTCCCGTCACCAGTGTTTGCCAATAACCGCATGCTTTAGGTTGTAGAAATGTGCCACGTTTTTATGCATTATCCGTTCCGCGCCTATCGCTCACTCAACACAGGAAATGCAGATGAACTCCGAATTGTCGCTCTCCGCCACCGAACAAACCCTGAACGGCATCTTCATCCCGCCGTGCCCGACAATGCTGAACGAGCTCATGCGCGAGATCAAACATCCGGAAGCCAGCATGGAAAAGATCGCGCAGCTGATCAGCAGGGATGCCGGGATGCTGGCACCGTTGTTGAAATTGGCGAACTCTCCCTTCATCGGTTTGAGAACGAAAGTGACCTCGGTGTTCCAAGCGGCCAATGTGCTCGGCCTCAAGAACATCGTGAATCTGGTGCACAACATCGCGCTGCGCCAAAGTCTCGGCGACGATGGCCCGAAGTTCGACAAATTCTGGGAGCGTTCCAGCATCGCGGCCAGTGTCGCCGAAAGAATGGCCGCCAGATTCCCCACACTATCGCGCGAGGAAAGTTATCTCGCGGCACTGTTCCACGACTGCGGCATCCCGGTGCTAATGCAGAAGTTTCCGCACTATCGGGAAACACTCATGGCACAGGGCGCAAAAGGCGTCCCGCTCTGCCACATTGAAGACACACACTTCTCCACCAACCACGCCGTGGTCGGCAACATGCTCACGCGTTCATGGGCTTTGCCCGCCCGCGTCTGTACCGCCATCCGCCTGCACCATGATCCGGAGGTCTTTACCTCGCCGACCGACCATACCGGCGAGGATGTGCGCGACTTGGTCGGCTTGATACACATGTCCGAATGCGTGACCGACGAACATCTGCATGTGCGCGACAAGGAATGGGATACGCACGGCACGCATGTGCTGGCGCACTTCGAGATGACGGAGCAGGAATTCAACGAATTGAAATGGGACATGCTGGCTTTCCTGAACGGCGAGTAAGCGCCAGCGGCCCCCTGAATGCACAAAGGCCAAGCCGGATTCCGGCTTGGCCTTTGTGTTTCGAACGAAGCACCGACGTTACACGTTAAAGAGGAAGAACAAGCTGCGCGCAGCATAAATGCTTGATGTCGTAGCTTGTCCGCTCATTTCGTACCCGCTTTCATAGCCGCTTTTGAAAATCCGCCACTGCCTCAGACATGGGCGATTTCTGCGTGCAGCTTCAGGCCCAAGGCACGAATCACCTTCATGATGGTGCCGAATTCTGGGTTTCCCTTGGCCGACAGGGCTTGATACAGCCCTTCACGCGACAGGCCTGTTTCACGGGCGAGTTGGCTCATGCCTCGCGCGCGTGCAATGTCGCCCAGCGCGGCGCGAATCAGGCTCCCGTCGCCGGGGTCTTCCTCAAGGCACGCCTCGAAATACAGCGCGGCATCCTCATCGTTCTTGATGGTGTCGGCTGCATCCCAACGGCTGAACCCTTCGGGGATATTGATGGTGAGAGGTTCGTTCATGGTTCACTCCTTCCAACGTTTGGCGAGGTTGATCGCCCGTTCGATGTCGGCATCCTGCTTGCGCTTGTCACCGCCACACAGCAGCACCACGACGGTATTGCCGCGCCGGATGAAATACAGGCGGTAGCTTGGGCCAACGTCAATTCGCATTTCCGAGACCCCATCGCGCAGTGGCTTCCAGTCGCCCAAGCTGCCTTGCTCGGCAAGACGGATGCGGGCAGATACACGGGCGCGGGCGATCTTGTCGCGCAAGCCGTCATGCCATACCTTGAACTCGTCGCTCTGGATAATCTCGAACATGAGCTATTGTGAGCTATGATTTACATTATTGTCAATCATGACCTACAGTGTTCGCATCACTTCCCGGCCTTCAGCACCGCCCGGTTGATCTTGTCGGCCTGCACCAACGATCCACAGCAGGGGCAGGCTTCCATCGCCCCCTTCGCTTCCTCGCGCCGGATTGCTGCATACAAGGTCGTTGGTGTTATCCCGACTTCTTTTGCGGCAGCGTATGGCGTCAGCCCTTTCTCGCGCATCATGCGCAGCGCATCCTGTGTTTTGCTCATGCTCGAAACTCCTTGTGAATTGCCGAAACTATAGCACTCTATAAAGTGCTTTTCGCTGCATTATATAGCGCTCTATGGTGCGTTCAACGGGGAGCTATTCCGCTCTCTGGAAAAGTGAAGTCCGCCAGTGTCGGCGCGCCGCCTGGCATCCAGTCACCAACTATGAATCCTTGGAGGTAAACTTGCTCCCTTCGGCATTTGCCGCCGAATTGAAGTCTGGTCTGCCGGAGGCCCAAAAACCAAAAATGGTTACGCAATAACGCATTTCTTCATGGACTTCGATAAGATCGTCTGAAATCAACTGTTTCATGCTTAAATTAGCGTCCTTAAATCATGCGCTATCCGTCCGAAAATCAAAGCCGCTTTACTACGAGACGCCCAACAACTGGGCAGATCACACGCGTTGATCCGCGCCCCACAGGCTGTTAGAACTTGCCGTATTGCCCCGCCACCACCCTGTCGCGACCGCCGCGCTTGGCCTGATAGAGCGAGGCGTCCGCCGACTGGAGCAGTATCTCCAGCGATGTATGCTCGTCCGGCAGCACCGACACCACACCGCAGCTGATGGTCACGAACTTGCTGCTGGTGGCGTAGTGCGGCACCTTTAGCTCGGCCACCATCTGGCGCACGCGCTCGGCGATCCACATCGCGCCGTCCTGGTCCGTTTCACCCAGCACCAGCGTGAACTCTTCCCCGCCGTAGCGTGCCGCCAGATCGGTGCCGCGCGGCGCGGCGCGCGCGATCTGGTCGGCCACTTTTTTCAGACAGTCGTCGCCGGCCTGATGGCCGTACTTGTCGTTGAACAGCTTGAAGTAGTCGATATCCATCATCACCAGCGACAGCGGTTTCTTCATGCGCAGGCAGCGCCGCCACTCGCGTTCCATGAAGTAATCCAGCGATCTGCGGTTGGCGATGCCGGTCAGGGCGTCGGTTGTGGACAGGCGCTGCAATTCGGCATTGGCGCTGTCAAGTTGACGCGTAACCTCCACCAGTCTGCGCTGCATCCCGATCAGACGCTGCATGGCGCGCACCTTGGCATGGAACACGACTTCGCTGACCGGCTTGACCAGATAGTCGTCGCCGCCAGCGGCGATGCCGTGCGCAAGGTCTTCATCGGAATTCATCGCGGTGAGGAAGATGATGGCGGCCCATTCATGCTCGCCTTCCATCTGGCGTATTTGGCGCGCCACCTCAAAACCGTTGATATCCGGCAATTTGATGTCCAGCAGCACCACATCGGGTCGTTCGCGCTCGTATATCTTCAGCGCCTGCGTGCCGTTCTCCGCAATCAGCGGATCGCTGACATTCATGGCGGCCAGGTAATTGCCCAATACCTTGACCGTGACTTTGCTGTCTTCCACTACCAGAATGTTGAGTGCTTCCACTTGTCTATTCATATGCGGCCGTTCTTGTTGTTGTTCCGATTATAGCCAGTGCGGGGCGTTCAGTCCGTCTTCCAGTTTTCCACCAATGATTCAAAATCCGCCAGCGGCACCGGGCGGCTGAACAGATAGCCCTGAAACTTTGCGCAACCGCGTGCAACCAGCGGCGGGATCTGCGCCCTGTCCTCGACACCTTCCGCGATGACGCCGAAACCGAAATTGCGCGCCATGCCGGAGATGGTCTGCACCATCATCGCGTCGCCCGGATCGGTGAGAATGTCGCGCACAAAGGACTGGTCGATCTTGAGCAGGTCGATAGGCAAGCGCTTGATGTATTGCAGCGACGAATAGCCGGTGCCGAAATCATCCATCGAGAAGCGCACACCAACCTCTTTCAATGCCGTCATCTTGCGCGTCGCCTCCTCGATGTCTTCCAGCACCAGATTCTCGGTCAGCTCCAGCTCCAGATTGCGCGGATCGGCACCGGTCTCTTCCAATATCAATTTCACTTCGCGCACAAAATCGGGCTGGTGGAACTGCACCGGACTGATGTTCACGGCAAGGTGCATGCGCCCCAATACTGGATGCGATTCCCACAGCTTGAGCTGGCGACAGGCGTTTTCCAGCACCCAGTGACCGATGGGCAGGATCAGCCTGGTCTGCTCGGCCATGGGGATGAACTGCGCCGGCGACACCATGCCCAGCTCCGCGCTGCGCCAGCGCAACAGCACCTCCGCTCCCAGCAGCGAATTGTCCTCGTCGGTCTGCAATTGATAGAACATCTCCAGTTCGCCCTTGGACAGCGCCTGCCGCAACGCGCCCTCCAGCAGGGTGCGCGATTCAAGCACCGCCTGCATGGATGCCTCGAAGAACGTCACCTTGTTGCGCCCGCTTTCCTTGGACTGGTACATGGCCAGGTCGGCCCGTTTCAGCAGTTCCTCGCTGCCCACCTCGCCGCCGCGGAACAATACGATGCCGATACTGGGCGTGCTGCGGTGCAACACGCCATCCAACTGATAGGGCTGCGACAGCGCATCGCGTATCTTCTCGGCAATGCGTCCCGCCTGGGCGACGGCCTCTTCCATGGATACGTTCATGCCTTCCAGCAGCACCACGAACTCGTCGCCGCCGAATCGGGAGATGGTGTCGGTATCCCGCACACAGGTGCCGAGACGGCGCGCGACCTCCACCAGCAGCCTGTCGCCGTATTCATGACCTTTGGTATCGTTCAGCACTTTGAAGTGGTCCAGGTCGAGGAACATCAGCGCGCCGTACTGGTCGTTGCGCGCACTCTGGCTCAAAGCGCGTTGCAGATGGTCCTGCAGCAAACGGCGATTGGGCAGGGATGTGAGCGGATCGTAGAAGGCGAGATTTCTGATCTCCTCCTCCGCTTTCTTGCGCTCGGTGATGTCGACGAACACCGCCACGAAATGCGTCACCTCGCCCTGATGCTTCACCGCCGTGATGGTCAGCCACTTGGGATATATCTCGCCGCTCTTGCGCCGGTCCCACACTTCTCCCGACCAGCGCCCTTCCTCGATAACGGACCGCCACATCTCCTGATAGAAATGCTGGTCGTGACGCCCGGAAGCCAGGATGCGCGGATTCTTGCCCAGCACTTCTTCCTGCCCATAGCCGGTGGTCAGCTCGAAGGCGTGGTTCACCTTGATGATGTTGGCATCACGGTCGGTCACGATGATGGCTTCCTGCGTGTCAAACGCGACGGAAGCGATACGCCCCTGCTCGCTCAGCAGCTCGCGTTCGGTCACATCCTGCACGGTACCGATGGAACGCAGCGGCTTGCCGGATGCGTCGAAAGTGGAAGAGCAGCGTTCTTCCACCCACTTGATACGGCCGTCCGGCATCTGCAGACGGTGCACGATCTGATACGGCTTTTTGTGCACGAGTGAATCGCTGTAGGCCTGATTCACTTTTTCACGGTCGTCCGGATGAATGGCGGCAAGGAACGCCTCATAGGATGCACCGAAGCGGCGCTGGTCGATCTCGAAGATCAGGTATATCTGGTCCGACCATGTCAGTACGCCGGACTGAATATCCAGTTCCCAACTGCCGAAGTGCCCGACTTTTTGCGCTTCCTCCAGCAGTCTGCGCTCGCGCTCCAGCTCGTTTCTGGCATTGACGCGATCCGTGATGTCGCGCACAAAAACGAAAAGACGGTCTTCCTGTTTCCAGTAAGTGGCCGACACTTCCACATCAATCTCGCGACCATCCTTGCGCCGGTGACGCGTTTCGAAAACATCCCAGCCGCGCCGGAATATTTCTTTTATATGTTCAAACACCTCTTGCGGCGACCGTTCCCGGGCTTCCAGTTGCGGGATGCACATTGCCAGCAATTCCTCGCGGCTGTAACCGGACATCTTGCAGTAAGACTGGTTCACGTCCAGCAAACAGCCCTGCCCGTCAGTCAGCCAGTAGCCGTCGCTGGTGGTTTCCAGCACATGCTGCAGATCGCCGACCGCCCGCTCGCGCATGCTGAGGCTGTCGCCCACGCGCTGCGCCATCAGATCGAAGCGATGGCCCAACTCGGCCAGCTCATCCTCGCCGCGCAATCCCGTCTGGGTCGTGAAGTCGCCCGCCGCAAAACGGTCTGCCGCAGCCACCAGCACCCCGACGCGGCGACTGACCAGGCGGTGCAGGATGTAGGCGATAACGATGGAAGCCAGCAAAGTGATCAGGCCGAACACCAGCGCCTGTTGCAGGGAATCCCGGCGCGCCGCCTGCACCTGCTCGCTGATATCCGCCTCGACATACAGCACGCCCATTTTCTTCTCCAGCCCGCCATGGCGATAGGACACGAGCAGCGGGAAGTAACCTTGCAGCAGCGCGGGCCGCTGCGCATTGAATGCCAGCCTGCTCTGTTCGCCCTGTCTGACCAGGCGCGCATCCGTTTCGGAATAGAGGGAATGTGCGGCGGCCGACTCGCCTTTCCATCTGAAGAAATTCGACAGGATCACGCGATGATCACTGTCCGCCAGCAGCAGCGTGCCGATACCCGGACGCATGGCCGCCAGCGAGATGCTCAACAGCGCTTCCGCCTCGTCGCCTTCCGTCAGACGGTTGTAGAGGATGTTCTGCAACTGCCCCATCTCCAGCTCGATCTCGCGCGACATGTGGGCTTCGATCACGCGCCGGTTCTGCCTGTCCTCCTGCAGATAGACGAGCATCGAACTGACCATCGAGAAGGCCATCAGGATCGAAGGAATGAGGAAGGAAAGACGTTTTTTCATCGAAAGGTTTCTATCCACCGATACAGGCCTGCAGATCAGGTGGCAGCGCGGGGCGGATGTCGATCTCCCGCTTGAGCTGGCCTTCTCCCACCATCACCGCATTCAGGCGTTTGGCTGCATTCAGTATTTGCGGTGCCTCGCCGCCGAGCAGCGCAAGGTTCTCTTCCGCGCCGGGTGTCTTGATGCCCTGCACCATGGCGCGATATGCCTGCGGCGTGACGCCCAGTCTTTTGGCGATGGATGCCGCTGCCGCATCGGGTGAGCGGCGCATGTATTCCAGCGTGCGCAACCACTGGCGCGCGACGTTGCAGACTTCGGCACGGCGCGTCTGATACACCTCCTCGCGCACCAGCATCAGATCGAATATCTCGTCCGGTATCCGGCTGCTGTCAAACAGCACATGCGCGCCGCGGTTGGCCAGCGCGGTCTTGAACGGGTCGAAGGTAATGAATGCATCCGCCTTGCCCAGCCGGTACATCTCTTCGTGTTTGCTCTCCGCACTGGGAATGACTTGCACATCCTGGCGGCTCAACCCCGCCGCTTCCAGCGTGCGGCTGAGCATATACACACCGAGCGGGATGTTGAGGATGGCGATGCGTTTCCCCTTCAGGTCGGCCAGACGTTTCACCTGCGGCTTCGCCATCACCGCATCCGCCCCGTTGGAGACATCCAGCGCCATCAGGATGCGCAGCTTGACGCCGCTCTGCATCAGATCCATGGTCTCATCCAGCGTCAGCGTCGCCATATCCGCGGAATGATTACGGAACGACTCCAGGGTGATGTCGGACGAAGGCAGTTCGAATATCCTGGCTTGCGCAGGTTGCAGATAGCCGATCTCTTTCGCCAGATAGAGCGGCTCATAGCCCGGCCACGGGCTGCTGGCGATGCGCAAAGGCGGCTCGTGCTGCCTGTCGCAAGCGGCCAGCAGCGGCGGCAAAACCAGGGCAAGCGGAAACAGGCATGAACAAGCCAGTCGCTTTTGAAGTGACTTCAAACTGCTCCCCTCCCAATCAATCGGCCAAAGTTCTGATGACCTTGTGCCAACAAAACAAAATTCATCAGCGCTCAAAACGAGTCTGATTATACGGACTATTCGTTCAGTCCGATTTCCAATCGGCGATCAGGCGTTCCAGTTCATCCAGGGGGATGGGTTTGCTGAAGAAAAAGCCCTGATAGGCCATGCAGGCATGGTGTTTGAGGAAACTCAGCTGGGCTTCGTTCTCCACCCCTTCGGCGATGACATCGTGCCGGAAGTTCTTCGCCATATCGATGATGCTCCGCACCATACCCGCATCGCTCTGGTCGACGGTGATGTCGCGCACGAAGCTCTTGTCGATCTTGAGCTGGTCCAACGGCAGCTTCTTCAGATACGAAAGCGAGGAATAACCGATGCCAAAATCGTCCAGCGACAGCTGCACGCCGAGCACCTTCAACTTGCGCATCTTCTCCGCCACATCGGTGATGTCGTTCAGCACCACGCCTTCGGTCAGCTCCAGTTTCAACTTCTTCGGTTCGACGCCGTGCCGCTGCAGGATGGATGCCAGATATTCCACGAAATCATGCATGGCGAACTGGTGGGCGCTGACATTGACCGCCATCGTCAAACCGGACTTGAGCGGATCGCCAGACCACAGCGCCAACTGGGCGCAAGCACGGTGCAATACCCAATCGCCCAATTCAATGATGAGCATGCTCTCCTCTGCCACCGGGATAAATTTCCCCGGCGGGATCATGCCGCGCGCGGGATGCTGCCAGCGCAACAATGCCTCGACCCCAACCAGTTTGCGTTCGTTGTCCACCTGCACCTGATAATGCAACTGCAGCTCGTTGTTCTCGATGGCACGGCGCAGGTCGTTCTCCAGCATGGCGCGGGTGTCCAGATCGCTCTGCAGGCTGGGATCGTAGAAACGGACAGTGTTGCGCCCGGCGTTCTTGGCCTGGTACATCGCCACGTCCGCATGCTTGATCAGATCGTCGGCAGTCGCCTCCCCGTCGTGGAACAACTCCACGCCGATACTGGGCGAACTGTAATGCTCATGCTCCTTGATCTGATACGGACGCGCCAGCCACTCCCTGATCTTTTCCGCCACCAGTCCGGCCTTGTGCGACGCCTCGTCGCGGTGGCTGCCCATCCCCTCCACCACCACCACGAATTCGTCGCCGCCCAGCCTCGCCACCGTATCGACTTCGCGCACACAGTGTTTGATGCGTTCCGCAACTTCGATCAGCAGCAGATCGCCGTAGTCGTGGCCGAGCGTATCGTTCAGTACCTTGAAACGATCCAGATCGATGAACAGCAATGCGCCGAAGTCGCCGTTGCGCGCCGAGACGGCCAGCGCATTGTGCAGACGGTCCAAGAACAAGCGGCGGTTGGGCAACTGCGTCAGCGCGTCGTAAAAAGCCAGCCCGCGTATCTCGTCCTCGTTGCGCTTGCGCTCGGTGATGTCGCTGAAAATGGCGACATAGTTGACCGTTTTGCCGGCCTCGTCCTTCACTGCCGTGATGGTCATCCACTTGGGATATATCTCGCCGTTCTTGCGCCGATCCCATATCTCGCCAGCCCATGAGCCCTGCCCAAGCAACTGCTGCCACATCTCCTGGTAGAAAGCCTGGTCGTGGCGGCCGGAGCTCATGATGCGCGGATTCATCCCGAGCACTTCCCATGAACGATAGCCGGTTATCTGCGTAAAGGCATTATTCACGCGCACGATGTTGGACTGCGCATCGGTGATCAGGATCGCATCGTGCGTCTCGAAGGTGGCTGCCGCCACACGCAACTGTTCCTCGTCTCGCTTGCGCGCGGTGATGTCCTGCACCATGCCCACCGAACGCAAGGGCTCGCCCGTCCCGTCATAGGTGGTGGTGCAATGTTCGCGCACCCATTTGATACGCCCGTCCGGGAACAGCAACCGGTGCTCTATATCGTATGGCAGGTGATCCCGCAGTGAATGCTGATAAGCCTGCTCCACTTTGTCGCGATCATCTGGATGGATGGATCGTTCGAAGATGTCGTACAGCGACTCATCGGCGGACTTCTCGGATTCGAAGATGCGATAAGTCTCGTCGGACCATTTCAATTTGCCGCATGGCAACTCCATCTCCCAGCTTCCCAGCCGGCCCAGTCGTTGTGCCTCGTTCAGCATTTCCTGCTGTTGCTGCAGACGCGCGGCGTACAGCTTGCGCTGGGTGATATCGTGGCAGAACACGAAAAGCTTCTGCTCCTCGGGCATGAAGGTGGCGGATATCTCGATATCCATCACACTGCCGTCCTTGCGTCGGTGCACCGTCTCGAACTGGTCGTGCCCGGTCGCGATGATCTTTTCGATGTGTGCCCCGACTTCCTCCGGGTGCTCGCCGGCCTCCAGCTGGCTGATATGCATCCCTGTCAGCTCCTGCACGGTATAGCCGGACATGCGCGCATAAGCCTCGTTCGCCTCCTGCAGAAAACCCTCCGCATCGGTCATCCAGTAACCGTCCAGTGCCGTCTCGATCATCTGATGGTGGCGCAGCAACACATTTTCGATCCGCTTGCGCTCGGTGATGTCGCGGCTGGCCGCATACATGTAGAGCTGCCCGTCGATCTCCACGCCGGTGGCGCATACCTCGACATCGAGCAAGCTGCCGTCTTTGCGCTTGTGTTTCGTCTCAAAGGTCGCGCTCTTGCCGGTCAGCATGCGGAAGCGATCAGACAGTTCCTCACCGCCGAACTGGTCGTCCAAGTCGCGCACGTTGAGTTGCATCACCTCTTCGCGCTTATAACCCAGCATGTCGCAGAAGGCGGCATTGACCTCGATCACCTTGCCCCGCGCATCCATCACATGCACACCTTCCATGGAGTTGTCGCGCAGCGTCAGATTTCTCTTCAACTGCGCCTCTATCTGCCGCAGGTAACTGCGCTGCGCCGAGATATCCACGCCGAGACCGATCAGCACCGGGCTGCCGTCAAAGATCACCCGCCGCCCGGTGAAGTGGTAGGGGATACGTTCGCCCCATGCGTTCACCAGCGAGGCTTCCGCCTCGGATTCGCCGCGCTCGAACACCTCGCGTATGCGCGCTTCGATCACCGTCCTGTCGTCTCCCTCGAACAGCTCCAGCGCATTCGTGTCGGCCAGCCCGTTCTCGCCGACACCCAGCACCTGCTCGAAGTTGCGGTTCCACATCAGCAAGGTCCCGTCCATGCCCACCATGTAGAACACCCCGGGCAATGACTCGATCAGTTCCTTGCGGAAGGCGTTCTCGCGCTCCATGTCATCACCGGCGGTCAGCTTTTCCAGCATGATGTTCAGGGACTGCACCAGTTCGCCGATCTCGCCGCTGCCGGATTCGCGCAGATGCGGCTGACGATGGTCGCCGGCGATCTCGCGCGCGGCAACGGTGATGCGCCGGAGCGGACGCAGGATGGAACGAAGGGCCAGCATGAAAGCCGCGGCGGCGAGCAGTGTCAGCAGCAGAGCCTTGAGCATACTGCTCCCGGGGATGCCCGCCGCGTCCGCACCCAGCGCCTGCTGCGGCACATGGTAGGCCAGCAGCAGGAAGCGCCATGGATGATCCGGATCGAATCGCACGCGCTCCGACGCCAGATAACCGCCCCTTCCGTCCGGCGCCTCGCGCATCGGCGAGCAGCTACCCGCGTGCGGGTCGAACTTCGACTTCAGGACGGGAAAGTCATTGCGGATATCGGCCTGCAGCAAGCCGGGTTGGACGGGGCCGATGCGCGTCGCATCGGGATGCAACAGATAGTGTCCGTTATTATCCGTGACATAACTTTCGATACCTTTTACCCCGCCTCTGGCAAGCGGTGACAGCAACGAAGCCGCATCCATATTCAACACCAGCATGCCAAAACGGCGGCCGCGCTCGTCGAACACCGGTACCACGGCGCGCAAAGTCAGGCGTTGCGGCACTTCGATGCGCTCATATTCTTCATAGAGCGTGAAGTCGGACAAGTGGACACTGTTCGCTGCCAGCGCCTGCCCCGCCTTGAAATAATCCCTGTCCGCTTTGCGTTGCAGTGCCGCTCCCTGCACGATCCGCAGGCGGTCATTGGCGCGATCGATGCGCACCAGTTCGCGACCGCCATCGGCCAGACCGATGTAGCGCACCTGAAAATATTCAGGATGCGCGGTAAGGTAAGCGGTGAAAATCTCCTGCAGGCGGCGTTCCCAGACCTGACGCGTGTTCTGTTCGCGCGGATCGATACCGCCATTTTGGATGGCGCGCGCGATACCGCTGAGGGGTGGCGTGTTGGACAGGAACAGCGCGTCGCGTCGCAGAGTGTCGATCTGCAACAGCAGGCGTTCACGTTCGACATGCAATGCACCATCCAGATTCGACTCGCGTTGCGTAAGGAACGCTTCCTTGATGCGCCGATCCTCCCCCCAAGTCCAGAGCATACCGCCCGCCACCACCAGCAAAAGACCCAGCAAAGTGATGCGGGTCGAGAGGCTGATGTCGGCAAGTCTCATAGGGCGCTTACTGCATGAGTGCGACGGCGGACTTCAGATCCTGCCATGCCTTGGCTTTTTCGCCGGGACTGCGCAACAGGTAGGCGGGGTGATAGGTGATGATCAGCGGCGTACCGTGGTAGTCATACGTAGTCCCGCGCAGGGAACCCAACGGGGCATCGCGCCCCAGCAGGGCGGTGGCCGCTGTTTTGCCCAGCGCGATGATGAGTTTGGGTTTGATCAGCGCGATCTGTTGGCGCAGATACGGCATACAGGTGGCGATCTCGTCCGCTTCCGGCACGCGGTTGTTCGACGGACGGCATTTGACGATGTTGGCGATATAGACATTGTCGCCGCGCTTGAGACCGATAGAGAACAGCATGTTGTCCAGCAGCTTGCCCGCCTGCCCCACGAACGGTTCGCCCTGCGCATCCTCTTCCGCGCCCGGGCCTTCGCCCACGAACAGCCAGTCCGCCTGCTCGTCGCCCACGCCGAACACGGTCTGTGTGCAACCCTCGCGCAGCTTGCACGCCGTGCAGTCACGTACTTTTTCTTTGAGTGCTGTCCAGTCCAGCGATGCGACCTCGGGAATAGCCGCGATCTCCGGCAGTTCGGCAACAGGCATAACCATTTCGACAGGTGCCGCAGTCTTCACTTGCGGGGAGCCTTCCATGCCGACGGAAGCGGGGACGACCTCCTCCTGCACGGGCACACCGCGCCGTACCCAAAGCGGATACAGGTTCAGTTCTCGCAGTAGCTGCTCATCCCGAACGTTCACAACCCTCTCCCCATCAATATGGCATCTTCACGGCCGGTATGTGCCGGATAGTAGTCGCGGCGCAGTCCGATGTCACTGAAACCCATGCTGCGATACAGGGCAATGGCGGATACATTCGACGCGCGCACTTCCAGCACCATGCGCCGCATCTCGTTCTTTCTGGCCAGTGCCAGCATCTCGTTCAGCAATCTCCTGCCCTGTCCCTTGCGCTGTTGCGCGGTGGCGATGGCGATGTCCAGCAATTCCGCTTCATCCACCGCCAGCAGCATCACGGCATAGCCGACCAGTTCCCGCTGTGCCGTTTCATACACTTTGCACTGGTATTTGCTGCGCAATGCGTCGCTGAAATTGCCCGGCGTCCAGGGGTGCGCATGCACCGCGCGCTCGATGGCCAATACGCCATCCAGATCCGCTTCCTTCATGTCGCGCAGGATCATATTCAAATAGCCGTTCGCACAGAGCTTGTCGAAGTGCAACGTTCATCTTTCCGCTCGCGTGTAGTCAGCGCGACCTTGTCGCGCAGATAGAGCGGCAAGGCCAGCGCGGCATCCACCGCGTTGCCCTGCGCGAACTCGACCGCCGCCAGCCGCACCACGGCCTCGGCCTGCGGCACGGCCTGTGCATCGACCGCTGCCAACTGCCGGCTGTAACGCGCCTTTAGCCCCCCTCCCTCCGGGGGCGGGGTGGGGGAACTCACCAGGAACCCGCTCCCCACCCCGAACCATCCCTCACCAGCCACCTCAGGCGCATCCACGGCCTTGCACAGGCAGGGCTCAACAACAGTGCGCCAAACATCGCCCTCTTTCACATAGGCCGCCAGATACAACTCGCCCATGCGCGCATCCAGCGCGGCGATGACTTTATCCTTGCCGCTCGCCTCGGCCAGCGCCTGCAAGGTGCACACGCCCGCCACATTCACATCGACGCCGAACGCCAAACCTTGCGCCACCCCGCAGGCGATGCGCACCCCGGTGAACGAACCCGGCCCTTTGCCGAAGGCGATGCCATCCATCTCCTTGACCTTGCAGCCCGCCTCTTTCAAGACAGCATCCACCATGGCCATCAACACTTCGGAATGCTTCTGCCCCACCTTTTCACTGCGCGCGCTGACCACGCCGTCCTGCCACAGGGCGACGGAACAGTATTCGGTGGAGGTTTCGATGGCGAGCAGCTTCATTCGGCGAGCAACAATACAACCGCCTGCGCCGCAATACCCTCGCCGCGCCCGGTGTAACCGAGCTTCTCTGTGGTGGTCGCCTTCACATTGACGGCGCTCTTCTCCAGGCGCAGGTCGGCGGCAATGTTGTCGACCATCAGATAGATATGCGGTGCCATCTTCGGGGCTTGCGCGATAATGGTGGCATCGACATTGGCCACGCGGAATCCCGCCTCGCGCACCCGGTGCAGCGTCTCGCGCAGCAGGATGCGGCTGTCGATGTTCTTGAATTTGGCATCGGTATCGGAAAAGTGTCTACCGATATCTCCCAGCGCCGCTGCGCCCAGCAAGGCATCGCAGATGGCATGCAGTAACACGTCGGCATCGGAGTGACCGAGCAGTCCTTTCTCATACGGGATATCCACACCGCCAATGATGAGCTTGCGATCCGCGACCAGTTGATGGACGTCGAATCCTTGTCCGATACGCATATTTATTTCCTTTTCTGTAGCAGCAGTTCCGCCAGTTCGATGTCTTGGGGATAGGTCACTTTGAAGTTGCTGCTGTCGCTGGCCACCAGCTTCGGCTGCAAGCCCATCGCTTCGATGGCGGAGGCTTCGTCGGTGACATTCACGCAGCGTGCCAATGCTTCAGCCAGCAGTCCGGCGCGGAACATCTGCGGCGTCTGTGCCTGCCACAGACCTTCACGCGGTTCGGTATGGGCGATGCGTTGCTGCGGATCGGCACGCTTGAGCGTATCCGCCACCGGCACGGCCAAGATGCCGCCTACCACATCGTCGCGCAGCTCAGCGATCATGCGCGACAACAGATGCTGGGTCAGGCAAGGGCGCGCGGCATCATGCACCAGCACCCAATCATCCGACTCCAACTCCGAAGCCAGCAGACCGTTGCACACGCTCTCGGCGCGTGTCACACCACCGCAATACAGCGGCTCCAACTTCTCGCCGCAATGCGACCAGTCGTAACGCGCGAAATATTCATCATCGGGCGCCAGTACCACGAACACCGTTTTGATGTGCGGACTGGCGCACAAAGTGGTGAGCGCATGCCAGATCATGGGGCGACCGGCAAGGTCGAGATATTGCTTGGGCAACTCGTGGCCCATGCGGATGCCGAAACCGGCGGCGGGAACTAATGCGTGGAATTCAGACATGGGCGCGAGTCTACCAAAACTCAACTGAGCGTGAAGCCGCTATCCAATACATGCAGACATGCATCGACCACTTGTGCGTCATACAAAGTGCCGCGTCCGTTAACCAGCTCTTCCCTTGCCGCATCGATACCCAACGCGGGACGGTAAGGACGGTGGCTCGCCATCGATTCCACCACGTCGGCGACGGCGACGATGCGCGCTTCCTGCGCGATCTCCTCGCCCTTCAGCCCCTGCGGATAGCCGGAACCGTCGATGCGCTCGTGATGCTGGTGGGCGATGTCCGCCACCGGCCACGGGAAATGCACTTCCCTGAGGATGTCGTACCCCATGCGCGCATGCTCCTGCACGATACGCAGTTCGATGTCGGTCAGCCGCGTGGGCTTGCTCAGCACCTCGGCGGGGATGCCGATCTTGCCGATGTCGTGGATGGTCGCACCGAGACGGATGCCGCGGATGCGCTCGTCGTCCAGCCCCATCTTGTGCGCGATGGCGCAGGACAGTTCGGCCACCCGGCGCTGGTGGCCCGCCGTGTAGGGGTCGCGCAGTTCCACCGCCATCGACACGGTGTGGATGGTGCCTTCCAGCGCCTGCTCCAGCACCTTCTGCTGTTCGCTCAGCGCCTTCTCCGCGAACATGCTGGCGGTCACGTCCTGCACCGTGCCCAGCGAGCGTAAGGGCTTGCCATCCGCATCAAAGTCGGTTTCGCATTTCTCCTGCACGTATTTGATACGGCCATCCTTCATCAACAATCGGTGATGGATCTGGTACGAAGCGCGACTCTTCAAAGAATCGGTGTAGGCCTCATCCACCGCGTCGCGGTCATCAGGATGGATGGCATTAAGGAAGGCCTCATAGGTCGCACCGAACCGTTTTTGATCGATCTCGAAGATGCGGAATATCTCGTCCGACCATTTCAATTCGTTCGTCACCAGATCGAGCTCCCAATATCCGAGATGCGCCATGCGCTGCGCTTCGGCCAGCCGCTGCCGGCTGGCGCGCAACGCCTCTTCCATCGCCACACGCTCGCTGATATCGACCGAGATGCCCAGCAGGTGATTGGGCTGCCCTGCTTCGTCATACAGACCGATCTTGAAGGTATGCAGCCAGCGCTGGCTGCCGTCGGCGATCTTGATGGGTTCGGCACCGATCTCCTGCAATTGTCGGCCCTCCAGCACCGCGCGGTCTTTCTGCGTGAAGAAATCCGCCTGTTCCTTGGTGAAGAAGTCATGGTCGTTCTTGCCCAGCATGTCTTCGCGCTTGTAGCCCAGCAACTTTTCCCCGGCACGGTTGAACAACTCGAAGCGCAATTCCTTCGCGTCTTTCAGGAACACCATGACCGGGATGTTCTCGACGATGGACCCGAGCAGTTTCTGCGAGCTTCTCAGCTCATCCTTGACGCGCAACTGTTCGCTGATGTCCATGAAGGTCACCACCGCACCGTGAATGACCCCGTCGCGGCTGACCGGATACGACCAGTAGGCGACCGGGAAGGAGCTGCCGTCCTTGCGCCACAGAATCTCGTCGTCGATATGGTGGGAACGGCCATCGCGGATGGATGAGTATGTCGGACATTCGCGATAGGGGTAGGGCGTGCCGTCCTTGCGCGTGTGGTGCACCAGCGCATGCATGTCCCGCCCCAGCAGTTCGGACGCCGATCCGTAACCCAGCGCCTTCACGCAGGCATCGTTGGCAAAAGTACAACGCCCATCGGCATCGATGCCATAGATCGCGTGGGCGATAGAGTCGGTCAGCAGCGTGACCTCCGCCTCGCTCTGTTCGGCCCGGCGTATGGAAGCTGTTTGCCAGCGCGCACCAAAGAACAGACCGAACAGTCCCAGCCCCCAGATCAAACCGTGCCCGGCGATCAACGCATTGCGCTCACCGCTTTCGATCCGGAGCTGTTTCTCCACCGGAATGGCGATGCCGACCCCGCCACGGATATCGCCCAGCTTGTCGCCGTACTGCGCATGGCATTTGAGGCAACTCTGCTCCGTCACCATCGGCTTCATATAGCGGAAGTGGCGCTTTCCTTGCATGACATCGAACGACGACCACTCTTGTGCACCTTTCTGGAAGGCTTCCAGCGCCTGTCGCTCCCAATCGTCCGCCGCGTTGGCCGGATTGAGCGGATGCAGGCTGGCGATATGCCCGCGCAGCTCGCTCTGACGGGCGGTCATGCCCTCGTGCACCAACCTGACCACATAGGATGAGTTGAGCAGGGTGAGCTCTTGACCCGAAGGTGTGGTGATGTCGCGATCCGGCACCCCGCTCAACCACGGGCTCGGAACGACCTGCTCGCCGACCGGCACATAGACACCGCCGCTGCGGATGACCCAGTTGCGGTATTCCATGTCCATGGCATGGATCGCCACGGCCCGGCTGTAAAGCGTGTTCCGGAATCTATCGTTCTGGAAGTACACGGTCCAGCCCAGAGAAGCCGCCACGATGACCGACCAGGCGACGATCAGATAGCGGAAGTTGCGCTTCAACAGACCAAGACGGGAAAGATCCGGATATCGCTTCATTTATCGGCAAACCGCAATTTTATATAAGAGTGACGCATGATATTACATACACCATCCGCAACAAGGCGGATGACCCGGCAGGGGTATAATGCGCGCCCTTTGCTTCGAGTTCCGCCATGCTGTTCGCCTCACCCCATACCCGCCCCCGCTACGCCAACCTGGTCGGCTCGTCCGACGCGCTCGGGATCGCACAACTCGCCAAACAGCAAGCCCCGCTGGTCGTCATCGCCGCCAACGCGCTGGAAGCGCAGCGGCTGGTGGACGAGATCCCGTTCTTCGATCCGGCTTTGAAAGTGCACCTGCTGCCGGACTGGGAGACGCTGCCCTACGACCACTTCTCGCCGCATCAGGACCTGATCTCCGAGCGGCTGGCCACCCTGCACCACATCCGCACCCAGGCTTTCGACGTCGTCATCGTGCCCATCACCACCGCGCTCTATCCGCTGCCGCCGGTGAGCTACATGGCGGCTTACACTTTCTTCCTTAAGAAGGGCGAGGCGCTGGCCATCGACGCGTTCCGCGAGCAGATGACGCTGGCCGGCTACACCCATGTACAGCAGGTGCTGACGCCGGGCGAATACTGCGTGCGCGGCGGGCTCATCGATTTGTTCCCGATGGGTAGCATGCTGCCATTCCGCATCGACCTGTTCGACGACGAGATCGAGACCATCGCCACCTTCGATGTGGATACACAGCGCACGCTGTATCCTGTGCCGGAGATCCGTCTGCTGCCCGCGCGCGAATTCCCCATGGACGAAAAAGGTCAGGCCACCTTCCGCCAGAACTTCCGCGAGCGTTTCGAGGGCGACCCGTCCAAATCGCGCATCTATAAAGACGTGAGCAAAGGCATCGCGCCGGCCGGCATCGAGTATTATCTGCCGCTGTTCTTCGAACAGACCGCGAATCTGTTCGACTACCTGCCCAATGACGCCACGCTGTGTCTGCATCACGACGTGACTGCCGCGATACAACAGTTCGCGCAGGACACAGCCTCGCGCTACAAGTTGCTGCGCGGTGATCCGCAACATCCGCTGCTGGAGACGAAGGAACTGTTCATGGATGGGGAGCAGTTCTTCATCCGCGCCAAGGAATTCGGGCGTATCGACATCGCCACCGACGAGAGCGGAGCTTCGCTGACGCGCTGCCCTACCGCCGCCATCCCCAACATCGCCGTCGACCGCCGCGCCGAGATCCCCACACAGAAGTTCGCCGACTTCATTCGCGACTACGAGGGGCGTGTGCTGTTGCTGGCCGACAGCCTGGGCCGACGCGAGATCATGTCCAACTACCTTGAGGAATATGGCCTGGCGCCGGTGGTGTGCGAGGACTATGCAGCGTTCCTCGTCGGCCAAGAGAAATTCATGCTCGGCGTGGCGACAATAGGCAACGGCTTCCTGCTCAGCGACGAACACATCGCCATCGTCACCGAGAGCGAGCTGTATGCCACGCCGTCGCGCGCGCGCATCTCGCGCACCGCCAAGAAGAGCAATGTGGAAGGCATGCTGCGCGACCTGTCCGAGCTCAAGCCAGGCGACCCGGTGGTGCACGAACAGCACGGCATCGCGCGCTACCACGGGCTGGTCAATCTCGACATGGGCGAAGGCGAGAACGAGTTCCTGCTGCTCGAATATGCGGACGAAGCCAAACTGTATGTGCCGGTGTCGCAACTGCATGTGATCGGTCGTTACAGCGGTGGCGCACCGGAGACCGCGCCGCTGCACAAGCTGGGCAGCGGCGCGTGGGACAAGGCCAAGCGCCGCGCCATGCAACAGGTGCGCGACACCGCCGCCGAACTGCTCAACATCTACGCCCAGCGCGCGCTGCGCAAAGGCCACGCGTTCAAGTTCAACTATCACGACTACGAAGCCTTCGCCGCCGGGTTCGGTTTCGGGGAGACAGCCGATCAGGCCGCCGCCATCGAAGCCGTCATCCTCGACCTGCAATCCGGCAAGCCGATGGACCGCCTGATCTGCGGCGACGTCGGTTTCGGCAAGACCGAGGTGGCGCTGCGCGCCGCCTTCATCGCCGCCATGGAGGGTAAGCAGGTCGCCGTGCTCGCACCGACCACGCTGCTGGTCGAGCAACACTTCCAGAACTTCTCCAACCGCTTCGCTGATTTCCCCATCAAGCTCGCCGAGCTGTCGCGTTTCCGCTCCACCAAGGAGACCACACAGGCGCTGAAGGACCTGGCGGACGGCAAGCTGGACATCGTCATCGGCACGCACAAGCTGATCCAGAAGGATGTGAAGTTCCACAATCTTGGGCTGGTCATCCTCGACGAGGAACACCGTTTCGGTGTGCAGCAGAAGGAACGCCTCAAGGCGCTACGCGCCGAGGTGGATGTGCTCACGCTCACCGCCACGCCGATCCCGCGCACACTGGCCATGTCGCTGGAAGGCCTGCGCGACTTCTCGGTGATCGCCACCGCACCGCAGCGCCGCTTGTCCATCAAGACCTTCGTCAGCAACTACAGCGCGGGCGTGATCCGCGAGGCCGTGCTGCGCGAACTCAAGCGCGGCGGTCAGGTGTACTTCCTGCACAACGAAGTGGACACCATGCCCAACATGCTGGAGAAACTGACCGAGCTGCTGCCCGAAGCGCGCATCCGCATGGCGCACGGCCAGATGGGCGAACGCGAACTGGAAGCGGTGATGCGCGACTTCACCCACCAGCGCTTCAACGTGCTGCTCTGTTCCACGATCATCGAAACGGGCATCGACGTGCCCACCGCCAACACCATCATCATGAACCGCGCCGACCGCTTCGGCCTGGCGCAGTTGCACCAGTTGCGCGGCCGCGTCGGCCGTTCGCACCACCAGGCCTATGCCTACCTGCTGGTGGACAGCATGGACGGCCTCACCGCGCAGGCGAAGAAGCGCCTTGAAGCCATCCAGGCCATGGAACAACTGGGAAGCGGCTTCTACCTCGCCATGCACGACCTGGAGATACGCGGCGCGGGCGAAGTGCTGGGCGAATCGCAGAGCGGCGAGATGCAGGAGATCGGTTTCAGTCTGTACAACGACATGCTCAACGCCGCCATCAAATCGCTCAAGTCCGGCAAGGAACCCGACATGGCGCACCCGCTAGGCGTCACCACCGAGATCAACCTGCATACCCCCGCCCTGCTGCCGGACGAATATTGCGGCGACATCCACCAACGCCTAGTCATCTACAAACGACTCGCCAACTGCGAATCGCAACAAGACATGGACGACATGCAACAGGAACTCATCGACCGTTTCGGCCTACTACCCGAACCCGCACAGACCCTGTTCGACTGCCACCGCCTGCGCATCCTCGCCAAGCCTCTGGGCATCAGCAAAGTAGATGCCTCAAGCGAAGCGATCCAGATCCAGTTCGTCCCCGAACCGCCCATCGACCCGATGAAGATCATCACCATGATCCAGAGCAAACGCCATATCAAGATGGCCGGCCAGGACAAGCTGCGGATCGAGTTGAAGTATGGGGAGTTGAAGCAAAGGGTGTTGGCGATTGTGAATTTCTTCAAGGAATTAAGTTAGACGAAACAGCATAGCGTGTGACCTGCCCTTTCTGCGCTACAATCTTGCCATCGTCAATAAACTCAACCATTCTCCATGGCCATCTCTCGATGCAACAAATGCGGCACGGTCACAGAGCTTGAACGTAAACTGATAGGCACGAACCAAAGTTGCATTCGATGCGAGACCCCCAATCCGGTCTACGACACTGTCGTATTCATCAACAAAGTGCTGGAACAGTTCTTCGCACAAAGAACCGAACTTACTGCACTCAGGGCAAATACTTCGCAATCCCAGGAAACGTCGCACCCCATGAGCAGCGTCGACATTCACAATTCAGACTGGTTGACTCTGGAGTCGCAGCACCTGCCCGTCATCGACTGGTTTAAATCAAAAAGTATCGCAGCCACTATTAACGCAGGGGCTGTGGACACAAGCGGATTTTTTGACGAAGCCGCTGTCGCCATTGGCTCAGACTACGAATTGCTGGGTGAATTCTGCGAGCGGATCCGTTATGCCCAGCAAAAGGAATACAACAGCGCCCTGATCCATCTGGACAAGAAATCCATCGATGACGTAAAGGCGCTTGAGTCCTTCGCTCGCAAGCTCCACGAGTATTCCCTTGTCGCCCGCTTCTTCAACAACAAGGAGGAGAAGAACCTTCGCCTGATCCTGCAAAATGCTCCAGCTGTCCGCCGTTTCTTTGCCGGGGAATGGCTTGAGTGGTTCGCACTGATGACCAGCGTGAGGATCTTCAATGAACGCAACGCGGAATACGCCTGCGCCCGCAATCTCATACTTTCTTATCCCCAGAACGAAAAACGGGAACTGGACGTATTCTTCCTGATCAACAAGACCAAGCCTTTATATATCGAGTGCAAGACCGGCGAATTCCGGCAAGACCTAGATAAATATATATCTCTCAAAAAGAAGCTGAACATCGAGCAAAAATATTTCATCCTTTGCGTGTCAGACCTCGACCCAGAGCAAGGCAAAGGACTGAGTGCGATGCATGGCCTGACCTTCGTCAACGTGCAGACGCTAGAACAACACCTCTCAACACTGGTCTGACTCTAGGCGCAGACCATAGGCACCATAACCGGAATATGCAGCGCCGCTGCGACACTGACCACCACCGCTTTCATACCGCAAGCGCTGAAGGTATGGCACACGCGACACACCGCAGACATCTCGCTGGGATGTATGCCATGTTCACGTGATAAAGATACGCTTCGGCTAGACGGGTTTTATTCCATATCCCGCACAGGGAAAACGGAATAGATCGGCACGTTACTTCTTCCCGTGCTTCCCCCACCACTCCCGCCGCTGCTGCTTGTCCATGAACGTCCAAGCCAGCAAGCGACTCTTCTTCTGCCCTTGCGCCATCTCGATGGTGCGGCTGTCTGACGCGCCGGCTTGTTTCAAGGCGCTGTAGGCCTGCGGCAGGCTGGTGGATTTTGAGATCAATGTGGTGAACCACAGGCAGTGTTCGCCACCGCTTGCGCTCTCTTCGATCATGCGGGTGACGAAGGCTTCTTCGCCGCCTTCGCAACACAGCTCCATGCTTTGTCCGCCGAAGTTCAGCACCGGCTTCTTGTGTTTGTTATGTTCCTTGCCGAGGTTCTGCCATTTGCGCTGCGCGCATTTTCTGGCTTCGGCGAGCGAGGCGTGGAAGGGCGGGTTGCTCAGGGTGATGGCGAAGTATTCGTCGGCATAGGTGACGCCGGAGAAGATGTCGATGCTGGAGGGTTGCAGGCGCAATTCGATGGCGTCGTTCAGGTCGTTCGCTGCGACGATGTGTTGCGCATTGCCCAGCGCGACCTCGTCGATGTCGGTACCGACAAAGTGCCAGCCGTAGGCGGCGTGGCCGATGAGCGGGTAGATGCAGTTCGCGCCCACCCCGATGTCGAATACGCGCACCGCTTCGCCACGCGGGATGTTGCCGCCGTTGCTCTCGGCCAGAAGGTCGGCGAGGTAGTGGAGGTAGTCGGCGCGGCCGGGGATGGGCGGGCACAGGTATTGGTCGGGGATGTCCCATTCCTTGATTTGGTAATACTGTTTCAGCAGGGCGCGGTTGAGCGCTTTCACCGCTGCCGGATCGGCGAAGTCTATCGACTCGTTACCGTAGACATTCACGGATACATACGTTGCCAGCTCGGGACTGGTCTTGATGAGCTGCGCGAAGTCGTATCGCTCCCGGTGCAGATTGCGCGGGTGCAGATTGGTTTTGGTCGGGACTTGAGTCATGGCTGGAATGGCTGGCGAGCGTGAGGCTGAGGCGCGCCATTCTAAACAATATGGGCAGTGCGGCGCGTCATTTCCGCGCACGCAGCTTGTGGCGGCCAGCGATCTGCGCCGCGCATGCAGCGTAGATCGCTGGCTGTTCTACTTTCTTACAGTGCCGCTTTCACCACCTCCGCCAACGGCGTCGTGGCCCTGCCGATGAGTTTGCTCAACTGATGGCCGTCATCGAACAGCGCGCCTTTGGAAGCGCCCGTATCGGAATCCGCCAGCATGGCGGCCAGCGGTTCAGGCAGACCGGCACCGAGCAGCGCTTTCTTGTAATCCGCTTGCGGCAGGTTGACGTAGTTGATCGCCTTGCCGCTTTGCCTGGCGATCTCGGCGGCGAATTCACTCAGGGTGTAGGCGCTGTCGCCTGCCAGTTCGTAGGTCTTGCCCGCCTGATTGTCGCTAGTCATTACGACTGCGGCAGCTTCGGCATAGTCGGCACGCGCGGCGGAAGCGATGCGCCCTTCCCCCGCACAGCCGTACACCGCGCCGAGGGCCAGCGCGGTGGGGACGCCCATCGCGTAGTTCTCGGTGTACCAGCCGTTGCGCAGGATGACGGCGGGCACGCCCGAAGCTTTGATGGCGGTTTCCGTTTCGCGGTGCTCACCCGCCAGGCCAAGCACGGATGTGTCTGCGTGCAACACGCTGGTGTAGGCCAGCAGTTTGATGCCCGCGCGTTTGGCGGCGTCGATCACGGATTTGTGTTGTTGGGCGCGCTGGCCGATCTCGCTTGAGGAGATCAGCAGCACTTTGTCCGCGCCTTGCAGCGCGGCATCCCAGCTTTGCGGCTGGGTGTAGTCGGCCTGGCGGACTTGCACACCCAGCGCGGCGAGGTCTTTGGCTTTTTCCACATTGCGCACGGCGGCGACGATGGTCGAAGCGGAGACTTTCTTGAGCAGGGAGGCGATGACGAGGCGGCCCAGTTGGCCGGTAGCTCCGGTGACGACGATCATGGTGTTTCCTTTCTTCCTTGATTAATGAATGGGTGGACAAAGAGTATCCTCTACAATAACTTTTCGTAAGTACGCACAAAAAGGTAAGTGTCATGCCCGCTATCGCCGCCGCCAATCCCAAGCCCGTATTTCGCCGTGGAGAGGTGTTCTCCACGAATTGCCCTTCGCGCGAGATCCTCAACCATGTCACCAGCCGCTGGGGGGGCTGGTGCTGTCCGCACTGATGGACGGCACGCACCGCTTCAGCGAACTGCGCCGCAAGATCGACGGCGTGAGCGAGAAGATGCTGGCGCAGACGCTGCAACAACTGGAGATGGACGGCTTCGTCGACCGTGTGTCCTATCCGGTGGTGCCGCCGCATGTGGAATATTCGCTGACGCCGCTGGGCGGGCAGATTGGCGCGCAGATCGACAGTCTGGTGGACTGGATAGAGCGCAACCTGCCCAGGATCATGAAGGCGCAGCAGGCGCGTCAGGGCTGAAGTAAAATGCGCGCCACTGTTTTCAACCGGTTGCCCGCCCTTGCGGGCCGTATCGTCTGCACATGAACCTGATCCTCCAAGCCCTGCACCCTATCCCCGCCGTCCAGGTCGAACACATCGCCAGCCTTGCCGCCGCACAGCGCATTGAACAATTGACCCCGCACACCTACCGTCTTCGCGGCGTCGAACCGCACGGGATCATCGGCGCGTATTGTTACGAGCATCAGATCGACTGCGGCTACGTGCCGCAGGGCAAGCATCTGGGCGATTTCGGTCTGCTGGTGATGGATATGGATTCGACGCTGATCAGCATCGAATGCATCGACGAGATCGCCGACATGCAGGGCATCAAGCCGCAGGTGGCTGAGATCACCGAAGCGGCGATGCGCGGCGAGATCGACTTTTCCGAAAGCCTGCGCCGCCGTGTGGCATTGCTGCGGGGGCTGGATGAATCGGCTTTGCAGCGCGTGTACGACGAACGTCTGCAACTCAATCCCGGCGCGGAGAAGATGCTGGCTGCGATGAAGCAGCACGGTATCAAGACGCTGCTGGTGTCCGGCGGTTTCGTGTTTTTCACCGAACGCCTGAAGGCGCGTCTCGGCCTCGACTACGCGCACGCCAACACGCTGGAGATCGTGGACGGCAAACTGACCGGCAAGGTGCTGGGCGACATTGTGGATGCGCAGGGCAAGGCCGACCTGCTGAACCGCGTGCGCGAAGAGCTGGGCTTGAACCGCGAGCAGGTGATCGCCATGGGCGACGGCGCGAACGACCTGAAGATGATGGCGCAGGTGGGTGTGAGCATGGCCTACCACGCCAAGCCGGTGGTGCGCGCGCAGGCCAGCCACGCGCTAAACTTCGTTGGCCTGGATGGCCTATCCACCTTGTTCGAGCAGGCATGCGATCAGGCCTGAAAGCTGCCTGCGCATTAAGCGGACTGATGTTCGCGATGGCTTGCCATGCGGCCGACAAGTACGGCCCGTTCGACGAGATCGAATATCAGCCGCTGAAGGAATTATGGCTGAGCACAGGGTTCGAGACCTGGCACTTCGATAGCGGGCCGGATCTGAACGGCCACAACCCGGGCTGGGGGATCGACTATCGTTTCTCGACGACGCTTTCCGTCACCGGCGGCAAGTTCTTCAACAGTGACCGGCATGATTCCAACTATCTTGGTTTGAGCTGGCAGCCGCTCGCGGCGGGCCCGTTCAGATTGGGCATGTTCGGCGGTTTGCTCGATGGTTATCCCAGAATGCAAGGTGGCGGGACTTTCCTTGCAGCAGTGCCGGTGATCAGTGCCGAATACGGTCGCATCGGCGCCAACCTCATCATCGTCCCCACCATTCAGGATCGTATCTACGGCGGGATCTCGCTGCAACTCAAACTAAAGTTGTACTGAATCGGCCCCGCTCGGCCGGAGGCTGCTTTGCGGCACCGCCACCGCTGCCCGCGATTTTTTCAGCCCCTTGTTGCGATACATCGCATCATCCGCGGCATCGACCAACTCCATCCCGTTCACACCGTCCGCGGGATAAAAGGCGAACCCCGCGCTGACACCCAGTTCCAGTGTATGGCCGCGCACTTCGAAAGGCCGCGACAGGGCAACCGTGATCTTGCGGATCACGCGTTCCGCGTCGGCCGTGCTTTCCGCATCGGTTAGCAGGATCGCGAATTCATCCCCGCCGATGCGCGCCACGGTATCGCTTGCGCGTATCCCGCTCTCGATGCGCACAGCCGCCAGCTTCAGCACCACATCGCCGATGCGGTGGCCGAATCGATCATTGATGGGTTTGAAACTATCCAGATCGAGGAAGACCACGGCGAAACTGCTCTGCTCGCGCTTGGCCACCACCAGCGCTTGCTGCAGCCTGTCGTTGAACAACTGGCGGTTGGGCATGCCGGTCAGCGGATCGTGGTAAGCCATCTGCATCGGGCGCAACTGAAAGTTCAGCATGAAAGGGACGCAGATGAGCGCCAGCAGGGCTGCATCCGCCATGGCGCGTATCCAGATAGGATAGCCCTGCGCTTCCATCATCGGATCGACGGTCAGCATCAGCAACATCTCTGCCAGCGCGATCAGGCCCAGCAATATGAGGAAATGGCGCATCGGAATATGCTGATTCAAACTGACTTCCCTTTCTTGACTAGCCATCGGGCTCTTTTTTGCAGACTCTACGCACATTGGATACAAACAAACACCCCTTGATTACATCGGGAATTAGACTCTGAAAAAAGCATCGCCGCCATGCCCCGATTGGGCTATCGTTGCATACCGGAATCACGCACCAAAAGGCATCCCTCACATGACGCAAGAGATCAGCACCGAAGTCCTCCTCGAAAAATACGCGGAAGCCGACGAGAACACGGTGCAGGACGTGCGCCGCCGCGTGGCGCGCGGACTGGCGCAGGCCGAGAAGCCGGACCAGCGCGCGCAATGGGAAGAGACCTTCTTCCAAGCTCAAGAAAATGGTTTCGTTCCCGCCGGCCGCATCAACTCCGCCGCCGGACTCAACATGCAGGCCACGCTGATCAACTGTTTCGTGCAACCGGTGGGCGACGCCATCTCCGGCTTCAGCGACGGTCGACCCGGCATCTACGACGCGCTGCAGCAGGCCGCCGAGACCATGCGCCGTGGCGGCGGTGTGGGCTACGACTTCTCCGCGATCCGCCCCGAAGGCGCGCACGTCAAAGGCACCAACTCGCGCGCTTCCGGCCCCATTTCCTACATGCGCGTGTTCGACCGTTCCTGCGAGACGGTTGAGTCTGCCGGCGCGCGGCGCGGTGCGCAGATGGGCGTGCTGCGCTGCGACCATCCCGACATCGAAAGATTCATCAGCGCCAAGGACAAGGGCGACCTGCGCAACTTCAACATCTCGGTCGGCGTCACCGACGCGTTGATGCGGGCGGTGGAGAAGGACGAGGAATTCGAGCTGGTGCACGCCGCCGAACCCTCCGCTGCCCTCAAGGAAGCCGGTGCCACGCGGCGTGCCGACGGCAAGTGGGTGTATCGCAAAGTGCGCGCCACCGACCTGTGGAAACAGATCATCGAAAGCACCTACGACCATGCCGAACCGGGCGTGCTGTTCATCGACCTGATGAACCGCGACAACAACCTGTCGTATTGCGAAGTGATCGAAGCGACCAACCCGTGCGTTACGGCGGATGCCTGGGTGATGACACGCGACGGCGCGCGACAAGTGCGCGATCTGATCGGCCAGTCCTTCGAAGCTGTCGTAAACGGCAAGTGCTACCCGACCGAATCGCAGGGCTTCTTCCTCACCGGCCACAAACCGGTGCTGCGCCTGAACACCCGCGAAGGCCATAGCCTGCGCCTGACCGCCGACCATCAAGTACTGCGCGTATCCAGAATGACACGCTACGTGCGCGAAACGGAATGGGTCAAAGCGGGAGAACTGATATCCGGTGACCAAGTCGTGCTGCACGACCATCGCGCCCCGCATACCTGGGGCGGTACACACACCGAAGCCGAGGGGTATCTGATCGGCCTGCTGATCGGCGATGGCACACTGAAATCAGACAAGGCCGTGCTGAGCGTATGGGATGCAGCCGCGCTGAAACAAGCCAACGGTGAAGACATACAACCATCGAACGCTATCGCCAGCGTGATGCTGGCGGCAGCGCAGGCCGCACGCACACTGCCGCATCGTGCCGACTTTAATGGCTGGCAGCGACCAGTAGACGGACGCGGCGAATTCAGGCTGGCGACAGGCGCATTGCGTTCGCTGGCGTTGCAACTGGGGCTGTCGCCCGGCAACAAACGCTTCACGCCCGCGATGGAGAATGCCTCATCCGATTTCTACCGGGGCGCATTGCGCGGCATGTTCGACGCCGATGGCTCCGTGCAAGGAACGCAGGAAAACGAGCTTTGTCAAAGACAAAGCGAGTTTCGGCGCAGCCACAAAGGCATCAGCGTCCGCCTGACGCAGACCGACCTCGGAAACCTGCAAACCGTGCAGCGCATGCTGCAACGGCTAGGCATCGTGTCGACCATCTATCAGGATCGCCGCCCGGCAGGCATGAAGCGATTGCCGGACGGCAAAGGCAGCGCGAAAGAATATGCCTGCCAGGCGCTGCACGAACTCATCATCAGCGGCGACAACCTCGCGCGCTACGCGGAACGCATCGGCTTTGCAGACAGCGACAAGATGGACAAGCTCAGCGTTTCTCTGGCGAGCTATAAGCGCAAGCAGAATGCGGAACGCTTCGTCGCCACCGTCGAATCACTGGAAGAGGATGGCGAGGAAGATGTGTATGACGTGACCGTGGCCGAGGTGCATGCTTTCGATGCCAACGGTTTGTACGTGCACAACTGCGCCGAGCAACCCCTCCCACCCTACGGCTGCTGCTGCCTCGGTTCCATCGACCTGACGCGCATGGTGAAAGCGCCATTCTCCAATCAGGCAGGTTTCAATCACGAGCCGTTCAAGCAACTGGTGCGCACCTCGGTGCGCATGTTGGACAACGTACTGGACGTGACCGCATGGCCGTTGCCGGAGCAGCAGCAGGAGGCGCGCAGCAAGCGCCGTGTCGGTCTGGGTTTCACCGGATTGGGCGATGCGCTGGCGATGTTGGGCCTGCGTTACGACACTGGCGAGGCGCGCGCCTTCGCCGCCGACATCACGCGCATCATGCGCGACGAGGCCTATTCCGCCTCGGTGGAACTGGCGCAGGAGCGCGGCAAGTTCCCGCTGCTGGATGCGGGGCAATACTTGGCTGCGCCGCGCTTCGCCTCGCGCCTGCCGGACGAGTTGAAAGGCAAGATACGCAAGCACGGCATCCGCAATAGCCACCTGCTTTCCATCGCGCCCACCGGCACCATCTCGCTGGCCTTCGCCGACAACGCTTCGAACGGCATCGAGCCGCCCTTCTCCTGGTTCTACACGCGCAAGAAGCGCATGCCGGACGGCACCACCAAGGACTATTCGGTGGAAGACCACGCCTGGCGTCTGTACAAGAAACTGGGCGGCGACACTAACAAACTGCCGGGGTCGTTCGTCACTGCGCTGGAGATCAGTGCCATCGACCACATGAAGATGGTGGCCGCCGTCGCGCCGTTCATCGACACCTCGATCAGCAAGACGGTGAACGTGCCGGCCGACTATCCCTACGAGGATTTCAAGGACCTGTACACCGAAGCATGGAAGGCCGGACTGAAAGGTCTGGCGACCTATCGCCCGAACAGCGTTCTGGGCTCGGTGCTGTCGGTCACGCCGGAGCCGAAAACGGACGAACAACCGCAGGATTTCGTGTTCGACCAGGACAGGCGCATCGAACTGGAAGCCGCGCCCACGCCGGCGCTGGCCTCCTTGCGCTGGCCGGGCCGCCCCAAGTTGCCCGCCGGCAGCGAAGGCTGGGTATCGCAGGTGGTGAAACATCCGCTGGGCAGCTTCGTGGCCTTCGTTTCGCACACCTCGAACGGCTGCAACCATCCGTTCGAAGTCTGGGTGAACGGCTCCGAGCAGCCGCGCGGACTCGGCGCGCTTGCGAAGTCGCTGTCGATGGACATGCGCACGCGCGACCCGGTGTGGATACGCATGAAGCTGGAGATGCTGACCAAGACCGCGGGCGACGACGCCTTCGACATGCCGATGCCGCCCGACGGCGAGATGAAGCGCATGCCCAGCCTGGTCGCCGCGTTCGCGCACCTGCTGAAATACCGCATCGAGGCGCTGGGCGCGCTGGAGATCACCGAAGGCGTGACCACGCCGATGATGGACGCGCTGTTCGCAAAGAAGGAACCGAAGACCGGCACCGACGGCACGATGAGCTGGACCGTGGACATCGCCAACGCCGGCACCGGCGACGACTTCGTGCTGGGCCTGAAGGAACTGGTGCTGCCCGACGGCCAGCGCCGTCCCTACTCGATGTGGCTGTCCGGCGTGTATCCGCGCGCACTGGACGGGCTGTGCAAGGTGCTCAGTCTGGACATGCGCGTGATCGACCCGGCCTGGATCGGCATGAAGCTGCGCAAGCTGCTCAACTTCGGCGAACCGCTGGGCGACTTCATGGCGCGCGTGCCGGGCGGCATGAAGATGGAGAGCTACCCCTCGACGGTGTCGTACGTCGCCAAGCTCATCATCCACCGCTACGCCATGCTCGGCATCCTCGACGAACACGGCTATCCGGTGCAGCAGATGGGCGTGCTGGAAATCCCCGAAGGGCAGATCAAACCCACCACCGTCAAACCGATGACCGGCAAGCACTGCAAGGAATGCGGCAACGCCACGCTGATCAAGAAGGACGGCTGCGAGTTCTGCACCAGTTGCGGCGCGATCGGCGCGTGCGGCTAATCCGCAAACAATCCAAGGTTGAACGTGCCGCCCGGGTGCGGTACGGTCCGGCTTCACGCTCACCCACCAAACATCTGCCGCAAATATGATTCGCCTCTGCCTTATATCCTGCCTGCTGTTCTTTTCCCTGTCTCTGTCCGCACATGCCGGCCTGCCATTGGCATCCAACGTACCCGGCGGCATCGCCATCATTCCACTGGGCGCTGTCGTCGAGCATGCACCGCCGCCCCGGGCATGGCTGAAAGAACAGCCGATCCTCGTGACGGCGGATAAAGGCAAGTGGTTCGCGGTGGTCGGTCTGCCACTGGACATGAAAACCGGCGTGCATACACTGCACGCCAAATTGAATGAAGAAACGATGTCGGTCGCATTCAAGGTCAAGCCCAAGAAATATCCCGAGCAGCACATCACCCTGAAAGACAAAGGCAAGGTGGAACTCTCCGAAGAAGACGCGAAACGGGCAGTCGGCGAGATCGCGCTCATCAAGCAACTCAAGTTGCACTGGCAGCCGAGTGCGGACACCGACCCCGCTTTCATCCTGCCCGCGCAAGGCAGACTGTCCGGCAAGTTCGGCTCACGCCGAGTATTCAACGGACAACCGCGCGCACCGCATGCGGGTATCGATGTGGCGGTAGGCAAAGGCACGCAGGTCGTTGCCAGCTCCCGTGCCAAGGTGCTCGCGGTCGGTGATTATTTCTTCAACGGCAAGACCATCTTCCTGGACCACGGCAACGGCCTCATCACCATGTACTGCCATCTGGATCGCATCGACGTCAGCGACAACGAAGCAGTGCGCAAAGGACAACGGATCGGCCTGTCCGGCATGACCGGCCGCGCCACCGGTCCGCACCTGCACTGGAGCGTGATCCTCAACGGCGCGATGGTCGATCCCAAGCTGTTCCTGCCGCGCCGCCCGCAGTAGCGACATCGCCGCAAGGCCCCGCTTCGCGTGGGGCCAATGGTGTAAACTCCGCCGCACATCACACCATTACAGGCGCGGGCGGCAAACGTCCGGATCGCGCCGAACCGGAGAGAGTAAGCTTCATGTCATGCAATCCATTGCGGCTGGCGCGCACCTGCCGCCGAACCTAGACGCGGGGTGTCAATGAACCCATCCGTCCCCTCAGAACATGCCGGCCATACCGGAGTCGCCCGCGCGCTGACCTGGCGCTATGCCATCGCGCTCGCGCTGGTGGCGACGCTGTCCACGGCGGCGTGGATCAGCCTCGATCTGGTGATCACCGAACAGAAGAGCACGGCGGCGGTGGTCAACGTCAGCGGACGCCAGCGCATGCTGAGCCAGCGCACCGCACTGTTCTCCAACCTGCTGACCGATGCGCGCAAGAACGAGCGACCGGCCTTCCGCGCCAAGCTGCAGGAAGCCATTGCCCTGATGGACGTCTCGCACCAGGGGCTCACACATGGCAATGCGGAAATGGGACTGCCCGGCATCCTGTCGCCGACCGTGCGCGCCATGTATTTCAACGGCCCGCACGCGCTCGACACGCAGGTGGAGACCTACATCAAGGCGGTGCGCGAGCTGCTGCAGTTGGATGACGGCGCGCTGCAGCACGACCACCCGCTGCTGCAATACATCACGCGCACCGCGCCGGGTCCGCTGGTCGCCGCGCTGGACGACATGGTGCAGCAGTACCAGCTGGAGGGCGAGACAGCGGTCGCGCGCCTGAAACAGGCCGAGACCCTGTTCTGGGGGAGCACCCTGCTGTTGCTGCTGCTGGAAGCGGTCCTGATCTTCCACCCGTTCACCCGCCATGTGCGGACCATCATCGGCAAGCTGCAGCAGGTGACCGACGAACTGCGCCTGCATCAGGAACACCTGGAGGAACTGGTGCGCCGGCGCACGCGGGAACTGGAACAGCAAAGCAAGGAACTGGCCGAGAGCGAGGAGAAGTTCCGCCTGATCGGCACCTTCGCCAAGGACGCCATCGTCATCGTCGGCCCGGACGAGTTGATCATGTACTGGAATCCGGCCGCCGAGCAGATTTTCGGCCATGCCGCCGCCGACGCAATGGGACAGAACCTGCATGGGCTGCTGACACCGGAAAGTGAACGCGAACGGGCGCATAACGCCTTCAGCCGCTTCCGCCACAGCGGCGAAGGCAAGCTCATCGGCACCACGTTCGAGATCAGCACGCTGCGCAAAAACGGCAACGAGTTCCCGGTCGAACTGTCCATCTCCGCCTTCCGCCTGCACGGAAGCTGGCATGCACTGGGCCTGATCCGCGACATCACCGAACGCAAGCTGGCGGAGGACGCACTGCGCCAGCAGAAGCAGTTCCTGGACGACATCATCAACAGCCTGCCCGGCATCTTTTACATGCTGGATGCCGACGCGCACTTCGTGCGGGTGAATCCGCTGTTCCTGCAGGTGACCGGCCACACGCAGCAGGAACTCGACCGCATGACGGCGCTGGACCTGTTCGAGGGCGACGACCAGGCGCTGATCGCGCAGCGCATGCAGGAGGCGTTCCTCAACGGTTCCGCCTCGGCCGAGGCGGAGCTCGTGCTCAAGTCTGGGCAGAAGGTCCCCTACTACTTCACCGGTCATCTCAGCCGCAGAGACGACCGTGCCTACCTGGTCGGCATCGGCACCGACATCACCGAGCGCAAGCGCTCGGAGGACGCGTTGCGCATCACCGCCAGCGTGTTCGACAACAGCCGGGAAGCCGTCCTGATCACCGATACCGACAACGACATCCTCGACGTCAACCAGGCCTTCCTCGACATCACCGGCTACAGCCGTGCGGAAGTGCTGGGCAAAAATCCGCGCCTGCTCAGTTCTGGCCACCACGACCGCGACTTCTATGCCGCCATGTGGCAGACCCTGCGGCGGGAGCGCGGCTGGCGCGGCGAGATCTGGAACCGGCGCAAGTCGGGCGAGATCTACGCCGAGCTGCTGTCCATCTCGGCCATCTGCGACGGCGACGGCAAGGTGCAGCGCTACGTCGGCGTATTCTCCGACATCAGCCACCTGAAGGCGCACGAGGCCGAGCTCAGCCGCATCGCGCATTACGACGCGCTGACCGGCATCCCCAACCGCGTGCTGCTCGCCGACCGCATGAAGCAGGCCATCGCGCAGGCCGCGCGCGAGCAGAACATGGTGGCAGTGTGCTATCTCGATCTGGACGGTTTCAAACACATCAACGACACGCTGGGGCACGACGCCGGCGACCAGGTGCTGGTCGAGATCGCCGACCGCATCGGCAAGACCCTGCGCGGCGGCGACACCGTGGCGCGTTTGGGCGGCGACGAGTTCGTGGTGGTGCTGCTCGGGCTGGAGAAGGGCGAGGAATGCATGGCCACGCTGGAACGGCTGCTGGCCGCCATCGCCGAACCCATGCAGGTCAAGGAACAGACGCTGGCGCTGAGCACCAGCATCGGCGTCAGCATCTACCCGCTGGACGACGAGGACCCGGACACCCTGCTGCGCCATGCCGACCAGGCCATGTACGTGGCCAAACAATCGGGCAAGAACCGTTTCCACATCTACGACCCTGCGCTGGGCATGCGCACGCGCAGCCAGCATGCCCTGCTCAACAGCATCCGCGAGGCGCTGGAGCGGCAGCAGTTCGAGCTGCATTACCAGCCCAAGATCGACCTGCGCACGCGCCGCCTGGCCGGTGCCGAAGCGCTAATCCGCTGGCGCCACCCGACGCGCGGCCTGCTGTTCCCGGCCGAGTTCCTGCGCCCCATCGAGAACACCGAGCTCGACATCGAGATCGGCGACTGGGTGATTGCCAGCGCGCTGGCCCAGCTTGACCGCTGGCGGCAGGACGGACTGGACATCGAGGTCAGCATCAACATCTCGGCCCACCACCTGGAGTCGCGCAATTTCGTCGGCCAGCTGCAACAGCAGCTGGCGCAATATCCCGACCTGCCACAAGATAGGCTACAGATCGAAGTGCTGGAGACGGCCGCGCTGAACGACATCGCCATCGTGCGCGACGTGATCGGGGCCTGCCGCAAGTTCGGCGTGCGCTTCGCGCTGGACGATTTCGGCACCGGCTACTCCTCGCTGTCCTACCTGAGCGGGCTGCCGGTGGACGTGCTCAAGATCGACCAGTCCTTCGTGCGCGACATGCTGGAAGACAAAGGCGACCACGCCATCGTGCAGGGCATCATCGGCTTGGCGCACGCGTTCGGCCGGCAGATCGTGGCCGAGGGCATCGAGACCGAGGCGCACTACCGCGCCCTGCTCGACATGGGCTGCAGCCACGGCCAGGGTTACCTAATCGCGCGCCCGATGGCGGCCGACGAACTGCGCCGCTGGAGCTTCGACTGATGAAGACCCTGTCGACACAACCGGCGCGTGCCGCAGCGCGCGGTGCCACAAAAAAGGAACAACCATGAACGCCTCCCCCACCCTGCGCCAGGCGCTGGAACACATCGGCTCGCTGCCGCCCATCCCGCTGCTGGCGCAGCGCATCCTGGCACTGAAGATCAACACCGACGAGGGCGAGCACGCCCTGCTGCAGCTGATCGGGCAGGACCCGCCCATCCTGGCCAAGGTGATCGGCCTCGCCAACTCTCCGCTGTTCGGCACCAGCCGCAAGATCCTCAGTCTGCACGATGCGGCGGCGATCCTCGGCAGCAAGCGGGTGAAAATGGTCGCACTGAGTTTCGCCATGATGGCTTCCATGTCGCGCAAGGCGGCCAGTCATCTGGACGTGCACAAGCTGTGGCAGCACAGCCTGTCGGTCGCGCTGACCATGGACACGCTGGCGCGCATGATGCCGCGCGAACGGCAGCCGTCGGACGAAGAGATCTATCTGGCCGGCCTGCTGCACGACATCGGCTTCATGGTGCTGGACTATCTCGACCCCGACCTCAGCGACCGTTTCCATGCGCGCCTGGGCGACGCGCCCGGCCGCACGGTGGAAGAAGTCGAAGCGGAGATGCTGCAGACCAGCCACGGCGAACTGGGCGCAAAACTGGCGCGCCACTGGGGCCTGCCGGAATCCATCGCCACCGTACTGCACTACCACCACACACCGGACGACCCGCGCGCCGCCGACGGCCAGCCGCTGGTCGGCATGGCCTGCATGGCGGAGAAACTGCTGCCCACCTTCGGCATCGTGGAACCGGTCATGCCGGGTATCAACGACAGCGCCTGGCAGTCACTGGGCATAGACCCGGCACGGGCCGAAGAGATCAGGGCGCGCGTGCTGGAACACACGCGCGAAGTCGCGGCCGCGACCCATCCCTGAGTCCGCACGCCATGCGCCCCGCTCCCGACTATCTCGCCGGCTACCCCGCCGCGCCGGTGGCACAGGTGCGCCAGCTGATCGCACAGGACAAGGTCGCCGATCTGCTGCGCAAAAAATATCCCGACCCGCACGACGTGCGCACCGACAAGGCGCTGTACGACTACGTGCTGGAAATCAAGAATGCATACCTGCGCAACGCCGGACAACCGAGCAAGGTGATGTTTGACAGCAAGCTGCAAGTGTTGCGCAACGCCCTCGGCACCCACACCACCCACTCGCGCGTGCAAGGCCAGAACTTGAAGGCCAAGAAAGAGATCCGCATCGCCTCCCTGTTCAAGGACACCCCGCCCGAGTTCCTGCGCATGATCGTCGTGCACGAACTGGCGCACATGAAACAGCGCGAGCACGGCAAAGCGTTCTACCAGCTGTGCATGCACATGGAACCGGACTACGGCCAACTGGAATTCGATCTGCGCGTGTATCTGAGTTATCGGGATGCGGGCGGCGGCAATTTATGGGGCGGTGTTGATGCGGGGATGGACGGGGCGGCGTGAATCAGAGGTGGCGGCTGATCGGCCGGAGCGGGCAGTCCGGCATGAGCATTTACGCCAGTCCGCCGCAATCAATGCTTGGTGCGGATTCCACCCATCACTTCACATCATCGCAAACTGCACATAATCGGCCAAAGATACCGGTCAATCCAATGCGTTCTCTGCCTATTTAAAATGCTGAATGGCAATAGCGAACGCTTGATTTGATAATTGTGCACAGTGATATTGCATGCAAAGGTTTGGACGTTTTCGCATAGCCCCAAAATCCACCACGACTCGTGGTTCGGAGCCACTACCGCGCCAGCGCTTTGGTCCTTGGCCGATGGCTGGCCATTCGCTATAGCTCTTCCTCGACGATCAGGTCTTCGCCGAACCACGGGGAGACCGCGATGGCGAACAGGATGGCGTGGTCTTCTATCTCGGCGATGATCCAGTAGCCGCCCACGCCCAATACCTCGACCCACTTCTGCAGAACGGTATTCACATCCGCATCTCCGGCTGCCAGTTTCTGCTGCGCCTCTTCGAACGCGGCCCTGTTCTCTTTGGCCAGGTTGCGCATATTCCCCAATATCTCATCCACTTCCCCCGCGCACGGGCTGATAGCCGCGGTCGGTGTGGGGAATGAGCGAGGGTATCTTTCGGCTGGGATTGTTTTCGGCGATGAAGTGGGCTGCCGCGATGATCTCGTTTTTGTTGTACAGAATTTTCATTGCGTCCTCCTTGTATTCGAATGAGAACAAAATCTGGCATACATCCCGGATGGCGGCGAAGTCACGCTCCGGCAGGAGCGGCCTGCCCTATTTTTTTGCGGCGCGCTTGTGCTTATCCTGCTCCAATCGTGCGCGTTTTTCTTTCCTTTCGACATCCAGGGCCAGGGCCTTTTGTACCAGCGCGTGGAATTCGATCAGGCTCAGTCCGGGATAGTCGTCCATCACCCCGCAGTCCTGGAAATACTCGGCGCTCCACAGCTGCACCAGTTCGTCCTTGCCGGTTTCCTGCCGATATTCCGCAGCGGCCATCTCGATATGCGCGGACAGTTTTTGCATCGTTCGCCCCTTACCGCTTGGCGTCCAGCACGCCTGCGAAGCGCGCATCCAAAGCCGGTTGCCTTTCGTATGCGTCCAGCGCGGGCGTCATCTCGTCCGCCAGCAGCGCCAGCCGCTTGTCGAAGGACGGGTGGGTCTTGAACATGAGAGCCAAGTTGGAATCGCCGGGGTTGATGGATTGCAGGGTCTGCAATACGGCGGGCAAACCGTAGGGGTCGTAACCGGCGCGGGCGGCGAGTACGACGCCCATGCGGTCGGATTCGAACTCGTCTTGCTTGTCCAGACCGCGCGCGTAGATCTCGGTACCGGCGCTGACGAGTTTGGTCAGGCGCGGATCGCCGCCTTGCGTCTTGATCGCGTCGTTGGCGAGGTCGCTGAACAGTTCCGAGCGCGCGCCCTTCTTCAACGCCATCAGGTGATGTTTGCGCAGCACATGCGAGATCTCGTGCGCCAGCACGCCGGCCAGCTC
>WOYI010708978.1_pt1 | contig 66155 bp, 60 predicted proteins | sample 6423411 | NCBI WGS metagenome assembly WOYI01 (sample SAMN13441803, study PRJNA592873) | oil field metagenome | biome: oil field; feature: oil-well bore; material: oil-contaminated soil; isolation source: oil-contaminated soil from oil-well borehole | place: Germany: Wietze | collected 2016-10-18 ...
GGCGATGCTGGAACGATAAACTTGCATGCAAGGATCATCACCATGGCGGCTCGGTGCGACATTTGCGGGAAAGAAAAGCTCTACGGCCAGAACGTCTCGCATGCCAACAACAAGACAAAGCGGGTGTTCCGCGTGAATCTCAAGCTCGTGCGCGGAAGGGTACAAGGAAGGGTGGCCAACTACAAGGTTTGCACACGCTGCATCAAGGCCTTCAAGATCGAAAAGCTGTAGCCCTTAAAAAACGACTACCTCCAAGGGGCGTCTCTGGGCTCCGAGGTATAAGAATCTTCGAGCAGTCGGCCGCCCAAGCTCTTGAGCATGCAGCCTGGACCACGCTTTAGCCTTGCGTCCCCGCCATTATCGAACAGAGTTATTGCCGACGGATGACACCCCCCTTGGCTCGATGTGGGGATGGCGTTGGACCAAGGGTCTTGAGCGATTGCGCGTAGTAATAATGGGCAATCGCAAGCATCCCGCTACAGCTACTAGGCTACAGCTATGAGATTAGCCCTAAAGCCCTGTTGGCCTTAAGGCCCCTTTCTTGACCTAATCAAGCGGCCCGCTGCCTTTTGCGCGGATGAAGGCGATCGCTTCTTGAAGCCGCTTAAGAGCTCTTGACTTGCCCATGGCCGCGATTACCTCGAAGATGCCAGGGGATACGGTGCCGCCTGTCAACGCCACGCGCGCAGGCTGAGCAAGCTCCCCTAAAGAAAGCCCGTAGGCCTCTAGCACCCCAGAAAACGCACGCTTGGCAGCCTCCTCATCGAGCTTTTCTATCTGCTGCAGATTTTCCTTCAGAGCTTCCAGGGCGGACAAGATTTCCGGCCTCAAGTAGCGCTCGGACGCCCTCGGCTCGTACTCCACGTTTTGCGCGTAGTAAAAGCCTATCCAGTCCGCCATCTCGACGAGCGTTTTGGAGCGTTCCCTGAGCGTGTCGATCCTCCCCCAGAGCTCAGGCCCGTTGTCGGCCTCGATCCCTCTTTCCTTCATGAAGGGCAACAGCCTACCCGCGATTTCTTGAACTGGGATGGACTTCATGTAGACATGGTTCAACCAAAGGAGCTTTTGCGGGTTGAACACAGCAGGGGATTTGCCCACGTCTTCGAGCCGGAACTTCTGGACAAGCTCTTCAAAGCTGAACACCTCCTGGTCGCCGTGCGACCATCCGAGCCTGGCCAGGTAATTGACGAGCGCCTGCGGAAAATACCCCGTCTCCTTGTAGGCCTGAACGCTTGTCGCCCCGTGGCGCTTGGACAGGCGCTGACGGTCGGCGCCAAGAATCATGGGCACATGGGCGAACTTTGGGGTTGCAAGCCCGAGCGCTCCGTAGAGTAAGACCTGCTTGGAGGTGTTGACGAAATGGTCGTCTCCCCGGACGACGTGGGTAATCCCCATCTCGTAATCGTCCACGACGACACAGAGGTTGTAGGTGGGACTTCCATCCGAGCGGAGCAAGACAAAATCTTCGAGCTCTTCGTTTGCAAACCTAGCAGGCCCCTTGACGATGTCCTCAAACGTCGTCTCGCCTTCCTTGGGCGTCTTGAACCTCAAGGCATAGGGTGCACCCCCAAGCTCTCTTTCTGAACGCCCATCCCTGCAGGTGCCAGGGTATTTTGGGGGCTTTCTAGCCTTCATCTGCGCCTTCCTGGCGGCTTCGAGCTCTTCTTGGCTACAATAACACCTATAGGCTTTGCCCTCCTCAAAGAGCCTTAGGGCATACTCTCGATATATTTCGATGCGCTTCGACTGGTGGGCGATTGTCTCTCCGTAGTAGTCTAGCCCGAGCCAGTTGAGCGCTTCCAGAATGTTCTGGGTATACACCTCGCTCGAGCGCTCGAGGTCGGTGTCCTCGATCCTTAAAAGGAACTCCCCTTTGTGTTGTAGCGTAAAAAGGACGTTGAACAACGCCGTCCTCGCCCCCCCGATGTGTAGGTAACCCGTGGGCGAAGGGGCAAAACGTGTCCGTACTGGGCTTTTCATGTTGGCCTATCGGGTCTTGATTTTAATACCCGAGGGGGTAATGCCTATATTCAGCCAATCCATCGGATGGGCCATGCCTTCGACCTTGATGATCCGCATTTCGCGCTTTTCTTCGATTTGACGGAAGGAGAGGACATTCTGTGCATATTTTTCGAGCGCTTGCCTGAATTTATCGAACTCCTGCGACCCTTCTTGGCCCGAGAGTAGGATTAGCACGTTCGTCCCGGCAAAAAACGCGAGGTTGTTCAGCCAGGCAAGCCACTCTCCAAGCTCACGCCCGGAAAATAGCCCCAGCGTGCTTGCACAAAGATCGCCCACAACGAGCCTTTTGGGCGCCTTTTCTGCAAAATACTCCCGAATCTCTTGGAGCTGGGCGTAGGGGAAGTACGCCACCCCTTTTAGCTTGGGGAACGGAAAAAAGTGAGGGAAGGATTGCAGCGCCCAAAGGTGGCCCTCTTCGATGGCCGCCTCGGCATCCAAGCCGAGAACTTCCAAGTAACGGACCAGCCAGGGGTAGGGGCGGTCAAAAAGATGGTACGCGCAAGGCTCCCCGCTATCCAGCCCGGCCTTCAGAAATTGCATCCCAAACAGGCTCTTACCGACTCCAGGCCCGCCGTACGCCAGCGTCAGCGTGCCTTCGGGGATTCCACCCCCAAGCGTACGGTCAAGCTCAACGATTCCAGTTTGCGTCAAATTCGGCATCATGTCTTCCTTAAAGTTTGCCTTGTGTATTCTCCGCCTCATTATAGCGCCTGGCCAACGCCCGCTCAACGCCGGACCTAGCCTACGAGAATGCGCCAAAACAACCCTTCGTCCTTCGCCCGGCTAAGCAAGAACGCCGCGGTAAGCCCAAAGGGCCGAAGAAAGCGCCTCCCTAGCCCGGCAAGCGGCACCTGGAGCGCAAGCAACCCGCGTTGGGCGCGCTTGAGCGAGACAAGCCATTTTACACTGTCCTCGGCCTCGGCGCGCGCACCAGCAATGGCCAAGGCGGCCGCCTCGCCCGAGATGACGGCGGGCCCGATCCCCTCCCCTGTGAAATCGAGCGCCAACCCAGCCGCTTCGCCGGCCAGGAAGATGTTTTCGAAGGCAAACCCTCTGTAGCACAAATTGATCCCGCTCGAGCGAAACATCAAGGGCGTCGATGTTCCGAACGCAAGCGAAAGCTTACGCTGAAGGGCTTTCACATCCGGCCAGAAACGACGGCCCATAAGCGGGACGAACCCAAACCCTACCTTAGCGTGAGCCTTTTGAGGGAAGAGGTAGGCATACCCAAAGGGAATCTCATCAAAGGCCCCGATCAACAATAGTGTACGGAATTCGCCCTGGACATCCGCCTGCCAAACGAGGCCCTCAAAGAACGGCATACCGAGGGATCGCCTAACCCTCGAGGTAAACCCGTCCGCTCCCACCAGGTACCGAAAACGAACCGCCTGGGGAGTGTTGCCAAGGTAGGCTACGCCTGTTTGCCTATCGACCCCCTTTAATGTGCAGCCCTCGTACAACCCGCCTCCCTTCTCCAAAAATTCCCTAAGCAACGCCTCGAGCCAGGCCCGCTTCGAAAAGGTCCGAACACTGGATGCCGGCAGGGGAAGCGTCTTTTCGAGCAACCGGCCATTTGAGGCTTGAACCCAAGCGATTCTAGACACCCGCCCATCGCCCGGCAGCGCCTCAAAAAGCGGATGATCCTGGAACCGGCGTGTAATTGCCTCCGCGCAGGGTTTGCATGCCAGCTCGACCGCTGTTTCCCTTTCCACGATAAGAGTTTTATAACCCTTTTTAATCAAAGTAAGCCCGCAGGCAAGGCCCGAAGGGCCAGCACCTACAATAACGGCATCCCACCGCTCCAAGGGACAAATACCCCTTTTAGGTTAAATATCGCGCTCCATCGATGATTTGACACCCCATAATCCGCCTTATTATAATGGTTCCCTGCTGAAAAAGCGACGGCCGGTGGGTAAGCGCCAGTAAAGCAGGTTACCATCAACGGCGGATGCAGGAAACCCTAGCGGAAAGTTAGGGTTCTACATGAGTTTTATATAATATTGTTATTATATACAGTATACCAAATCACCCCCCTGTAAACCAGCCGTGTTGGAAAAATCATGAATCAGCCCGATACATTGGATCACCTTTGGGAAGAAGTCCGCCAACATCTAGACCAAATCATCGGAGGGCCTAACGTCGAACGATGGTTCCAAGCGGTCCGCCTCTTGTCGGTCAAAGAGGGAGTTTATTTACTGGAGGCCTCGCACCCCTACGCAAGGGATTGGATTCAGGCCAATTACCTGGAAATCCTGGAAAAAACCCTTCGCTCCAGGCTCGGCCACGACATATCGATATCGATCACCGAGCCGTCCACGACACTCGAGGTGTTAGAATCCAGGAACGTTCAGGCCAAAGTAGCGAGCGGAAACCTGATCGACTGGTATCGGTTTGAGAGTTTTGTCGTCGGCCCTTCCAACCAACTCGCCCATGCCGCGGCCGTGGCCGTCTCGAACGCTCCAGGCAATCGGTACAACCCGCTGTTTTTCTATGGAGGAGTGGGCCTAGGAAAAACCCACCTAATCAACGCGATCGGCCATCGAATCCTTGAAAAATTCAGGAACTTCAAGGTGTATTTCATTTCTGCCGAACGGTTCATGAATGAGCTTGTGAACTCCATCCGAACTGACAGAATCGAGCAATTTCGTGAAAAATACCGCCAGGTTCACGTGCTCTTATTGGACGACGTCCAGTTTCTCGTCGGGAAGGAAAGAACCCAAGAAGAGCTATTCCATACGTTCAACACGCTTTATGAAACGAAACGTCAGATCGTGCTCACCTCAGATCGCTTCCCAAAGGATATTCAACAGCTCGACGAGCGCCTCCGTTCGAGGTTCGAATGGGGGCTTATCGCCGACATCAAGCTGCCGGACATGGAAACCCGCCTCGCCATCTTAAGGAAGAAGGCCCAAAGAGAGGGGATCGAGCTGCCGGACGATGTCGGGCTATACGTGGCAAAGCACATCAAGTCCAACATTCGAGAGCTCGAAGGCGCGCTCATCCGGGTGTATGCCCACAGCAACCTCACCGGAGAACGAATCACGCTCGAATCGGCAAGAGAAGCCTTGGCCGATACGAACGGTGGACTCCTGGAGTCCCAAGACATTTCCCTCGAGGCGGTGATCGATGCCGTGTGCCGCCACTTCGGCATCCGGGTATCGGAGATCAAGTCTAAAAAAAGGTCTTCAAGCATCCTGAAGCCCCGACAAGCGGCCATGTATCTCGCCAGGAAGGTTACCCAGGCAAGTTTACCCGAAATCGGCAAGATTTTTGGGGGCAAAGATCATACGACCGTCATGCACGCCGTACGGGTCGTAGAGAAGATGATCGAAAAAGACGAAAAGCTCAAAGGAGCGATCGAGGCGATCGAGCGTGAGGTCCTTTCTCTCTAACTCCCTGTGGAAAACATGTGGAAAACCTGTGCATATCCTGTGAATCTCGAGTGCCCCTTCTGTGGAAAAAAAGATATCCACAAGACACCGAAGAGTTTTCCATAGCCTTTCCCCAGGCTCGAAACACCCAAAAGGGGGTCTGTCGAGCCCGTTTATCGATTTTTTCCCACTTTTCCACAGGCCCTTATTCTTCTTAAATCTGTAATTATTTAAATACCTAAGAAGAAGAGAAGGGATCCGAAAAACGATAAAACAAGAAAAAATATTAGCCAAGGAACAAGCCATGCAATTCGACATTTCCCGCAAAGAGCTCCTAGACAGTCTCGTACTCATCCAGCTCTCCGGCAAGGCCCGTCAGCCGAGCCCAATATCTCAGTTTCTCAAGATCGAGGCCAGCACACCGGACTCCCTCACTCTATCTGCATGTGACCTTGAAATCTTCTTCAACGCCAGGGCAAACGCAGACATCGCCACAGAGGGAAGTTGCCTCTTGCCCGGGCGGAAGCTCTACGATCTCCTTCGGCACTTGCCCGAGGGACCAATTCGCTTTCTTCTCGAAGAGAACGCCTACGTCTCAATCCAATGCAAAAGCTGCCATATCCGCCTTGCCGGCTCCTCTACAGAGGAGTTTCCCTCGTTCCCAGAGCCGCACAAAGAGGCCCAAGCAAGCCTCTGTCTACCGCTTGAAGACCTCTCGGACATGCTCAAGACGGTTCTATTTTGCGTCAACGAAACGGACGCTAGAACTGCCCTCACGGGGGTTCTCGTACAAACCGTTGTCTCCAAAAAAGACCCGTCTATCTACTACCTTCGAGCCGTTTCTAGTGACGGCCATCGTCTAGCCCTGAGCCAGGTCCCGCTAAAAAACTCTCCAACGGGCCTATTCCCAGAAAAGGGGGTTCTCCTGCCAAAAAGGGCATGCCAAGAAATCGTAAGGCTTTCGCAAAACAAAGAAGACCGGCTGAGCCCTATTTCTGTCGAATTCCTACCGTCCCTTGTCCGAGTTTTCACGGATAGGCTAAGGTTCATATCGCGATATGTCGAGGCATCCTTTCCCCCCTACCAAGCCCTCCTAGATAGGCCATCGGCCACGACTCGTGTTAAACTGAAGCGTCAGGTACTTTTGGACTCGCTCAAGCGATTCCAGGCGTTCACCTCGCCGCTCTACCCAGACCTTTCCTTCCAGTTTTCCCCTGAATGCATCACTCTAAAAAGCTACAACCCGGAGGTGGGCGAGATGCGCGAAGAGATTCCCCTGAGCGAAAACCCTGGAGAGCCGCTTTTGATTTCCTTCAACGCACGTTCCATGCTAGAATGTTTAATGGCTTTCCCAGGACAAGAAGTATGGATTTCGCTTTGGGGAAGAGAAGAGCCCACAATCCTTCGCTCTTTGCCGTTGAAGGAGCGGGGCGAGTTGCTTACGTTGATTATGCCCATGCAGGGCCCTGAGTCTTAACATGCAAGGATGCGCCTTTTCTCGGGCGGTTAACTCAGTGGTAGAGTGCCACCCTCACAAGGTGGAAGTGACTGGTTCGAACCCAGTACCGCCCACCACGTCCTAAAAAAACCGGCTCACATGCCCTTGATTCTCCAAAACCGTACCCAGATCTTAATCCAGGGGGCCATAGCAAAGGCCTTCTTTACGGCAAAGCTTATCAAGGAGGCACCCGGAAAGGTCTACTTCATCGCCATCCAAAACGCCCAAAGCCTCCGAAACTTCCTTAACCTTCTGAAGGTCTTTTTAGGGCCAGGCACTCCCATTGCAGCTGAAGGTGCCTTTATGTGGTTTGAAGGGAAAAACGAAATTGCCCGTGCTTGGTTCTTAAACCGCCTAGCCACACCCTCCTTAGGCGTGCTCTTTCTTCCCGACGAGCTTTTGAAGCAAAAACTTCCCAGTCCAGCGGCCTACCGCAAGCTTGTCCTGTCGCTCGAAACCGGCGCCAAGATAGGCCAGGAGCACGTACTCGAACTGCTCAAGAGTTGGGGCTATGATATGGCCTTCCAAGCGGCCATGCCGGGGCAAATGGCCAAACGCGGGGGAATTCTGGATGTCTTTCCCCCGGGAGAGGAAGGACCCCTAAGGTTCGATTGGTTTGGGGGAACGCTCGATTCCATCAGGCAATTCGATGCCGAAACCCAAAGAACTGTGGCAAAGCTAGGGCGTGTAACCCTCAGGCCGGCCCTCGTCCCTGCGGAAGCACAGGGCAGTTTTTTGTCCCACCTTCCGGCAGAAAGTGTACTCGTTGTGGAAAATGTGGAAAACCTTGTGGATAATCGCGACGAACCCGCAAAAAACCCCCATCCATTTAATTGTTTTACTGGCCATGTGACAGCATTCGGTCCTGTCCACCGCCAAGAGGTGCTTGGAATATCCAGGACCATTCGACCGAGAACCAAACCTTTCGCATCATTGGTAATTACAGCGCCAAACCATACAGAAGGAAGCCTTAAAGGACGGCTTGTCGAGTGGGTTTCCGCACTCACCTCACAGGGTCTGCGTGCCGTTTTGCTTTTAAGAACCCAACCACAAGCCGAGCGGGCCTCTTACCTCCTAGGACAGGCCAAGATCTCTTGCCGCATTCAACCCGCTCTCTGTGATGGGGCAAGCTCTCTCCGTGTGGATCAAGAGAAAGTCATCGCTCTCGTATGTCCGGTAGAAGAAACGGGCGAGGTTATCGAAGATGAAGGGTTGGCTTTTTTAACCGAGCAGGAGCTATTCGGGAAAAAGCGTGTCCAGGCAGCCCCAAAACACCGGGCCGATGGGCTCTTCTCGTTCAAAAATCTAAATGTCGACGAGCCTTTGGTCCATATTGAACATGGCATCGGGCTTTACCGTGGGCTAAAGGCTCTTACGGTCCTAGGGGTCGAGAAAGAGTTTATAGAGCTTCTTTACGCCAAGGGAGACAAACTGTTCATCCCTGTCGAAAAATCCGGCGTTTTGATGCGCTATTTGGGAGGAAATGGCCAAACCCTAGAGCTCGCTACCTTGGGGAGCAAGGAGTTTGAGAGGGCGACAACCAAAGCCAAGAAGCGTATCCTCGAAATGGCCCAAGACCTCGTTAAGGTTCAGGCAGAGCGGGACCTTGCCAAAAAAGACCCCTACATCGTCGAAGAAGCGCTCCTTCGAGAGTTTGAATCGCTTTTTCCTTACGATGAAACCCCAGACCAATCCAAGGCCATCGAGGAGGTCTATAGAGATCTTGAGTCTGAACGTCTGATGGACCGGCTCATCTGCGGCGATGCAGGTTATGGAAAGACCGAAGTAGCCATGCGCGCCGCGTTCAAGACCGTTCTTGCGGGAAAACAGGTTGCCATGCTTGCCCCCACAACAGTGCTTGCTTACCAACATCTCCAGACGTTTAAAGACCGCTTTCGCTCGTTTCCTGTACACATCGAAGGCCTGAGCCGCTTTAGCTCTCCAAAGGCCATACGCTCGGCAATCCGTGGGATCTCCGATGGAAAAGTGGACATCGTTATCGGAACTCACCGCATGCTCGAAAAGGATGTTACCTTCAAAAACCTAGGTCTTTTGGTGATTGACGAGGAGCAGCGGTTTGGTGTAACCCACAAAGAACGCCTCAAGCAGTTAAAGACCGAGGTGAACATCCTTAGCCTCTCGGCCACTCCAATCCCTAGGACGTTATACATGAGCCTGTCGGGGCTCAAAGACCTCTCGATTCTTCAAACGGCCCCCTCCGAGCGTCAGCTTATAGAAACAAGGCTCTTACCCTTTTCGGAAGGAGTCATCAAGGAAGCGATCGACAAAGAACTCCAGAGAAAAGGCCAGGTGTTCTTTGTGTATAACAGGATCGATGAGCTCGAAAAATTCGCCAAGTTCCTTTCTCTACGTTTTCCGAGTGCAAAAATCGGAGTTGGGCATGCTCGGATGGACGAGGCAGAGCTTGAGGCAGTCATGGTAGATTTTTTCACAGGGAAGTTGGATATCCTCGTTTCAACCTCTATCGTAGAGTCCGGGCTGGACATCCCGACAGCAAACACGATGATCGTTCATAGGGCGGATCTTTTCGGCCTTTCGCAGCTCTATCAGCTCAAAGGGCGAGTTGGCAGGTCCAAGCAAAAAGGCTATTTCTACCTGCTCGTCCCCCAAGAGTCTGCGTTGACCAAACATGCCCAGGATAGGATGGACGCCATCTTGGCACACGATACAATGGGATCGAGCTTCGAGCTTGCCGTCCGAGACCTCGAGGTTCGCGGGGCGGGCAATATCCTTGGCCGGGAGCAGTCCGGGGTAATCCAAGAAATTGGGCTCGAGATGTATTTTAAACTCCTAAAGGATACGCTAGAGAATCTATCAAAAAAAGAAAGCGAGAAGCCCTTCTGTTCGTTTGAGCCAGAGCTTAAGCTCGAGGCCGAGGCGCTAATTCCTGCCCACTACATGCCAGAAGAAAGAGACAGGCTCTACCACTACAGGCAAATCGCCACGGCGCCAAGCGAGCAGACGCTCGAGCGTATCCTCGAAGAAATGAAAGACCTGTACGGAGACCCGCCTCCAAAAGTTTTAACCTTACTCGAGTTAAGACGTACCGGGCTTCTTGCGCAGCAATTGGGCGTCCAGAAGGTTTCTCAAACCAAGCATGAGCTTGTTTTTGAAGTCCATCCTGACTGCCAGAGCGCCTTCGGGGAGGCTTGCCTAGAGAGGCTTTCTATGGACAAGGATGTTCGTTTTTCTAAAGAAGGATGGATTTTTTTACGAAGGTATCCAGACGTTTCCGGGATTACTCAAGCTCGTCGAATGCTTGAACTCTGGATATCGTGGACAAACCACAAGGAGGCCTGTGTATCATGAAACGGACGTTGGCGCACCTAGTCGTGCTTTTTTTATTGATCCAAGGCGCATCGTTTGGTACAGAAGGAGTCCTTTACGACAGGATCGTTGCCAAGGTGGGTCCAGAAATAATTACCGAAGCAGAAATCAACAGAGTGCTCACCGAGGGGTTGCCCGACGAAAGAAGCGGTCTAAGCGACGAGGAGCTTCAAAAAAAGGCGCTTGAAAAGGCGATCGAGGAAAAGCTCATACTCTTGCGCGCTAGAGAGTTTGGGATCGAACCTACAGAAAAGGATATCGAGGCCAGCATCTCCTCGGTTATGGAGCGGACAGGGATGGACCAAAGAGAGTTCGAGGCCCTTTTGGCGAAGGAGGGCCTAACCCAAGAGGCTTATAGGCGTCAAATCAAGCTCCAAATCCTTCAAAACAGGATCCTGAACAGAGAGACGGCATCCGAGGGGACGCCAGATGACCATAGGCTTAAAGAGTACTACGAAACGCACAAAGAAGAGTTCCTGGAGCCTCCAAAAGTCCATTTGCGGCAGATCGTTCTTTTCACACCCAAAAGACTCTCGAAGGAAGATCTAGAGCAAAAGGCCGCTCTCATCCTGGAGATCAAAAAGAAGGTCCAGCAAGGGGAGGACTTTGCCGAGCTTGCGAAGCGTTATTCCGAGGACCCAACTGCTCAAAAAGGGGGGGATATCGGAGCATTCGGCTCAGGCGAGCTCATGCCAGAGCTTGAAAAAGAGGTCGAGAATAGGTCGGCCGGAGAGTTGGTCGGCCCGTTCCGATCGAACCTAGGGTTCCACCTCGTCAAGGTTGAAAAAAAACTTCCTTCCTCCGTTTTGCCGTTCGAAGAAGTGAAGGATGCCGTAAAAAACAAGCTGTTGGCCGATACTCAGCAAGAAAGGTTCGATGATTGGCTTGCGAAGGCCAAGCAAGAAATTTACATCGAGGTGCTCAAGTAGCGTACGAATGCGAAAGATCGTTGTACGTGGTGCAAGGGAACATAACCTAAAGAACCTCTACGTCGAGATCCCAAAAGACTGTTTCGTGGTTATTACAGGCCCCTCTGGGTCTGGAAAATCAAGCCTGGCATTCGATACGATCTACGCCGAAGGACAAAGGCGCTACGTCGAATCGCTCTCGGCCTATGCCCGCCAGTTTTTGGAGCTCATGGAAAAGCCCGATGTGGACTCGATAGACGGGCTCTCGCCCGCGATCGCGATCGAGCAGAAAACGATTAGCAAGAACCCTCGCTCGACCGTAGGCACGCAGACCGAGGTATACGATTATTTAAGGTTGCTGTTTGCACGCGTGGGCCAGCCCTATTGCTACGGCTGCGGCCGGGAAATCCGTTCTCAACCCGTCCAAGAGATTGCAGATTTGATATTTGAGATGCCGCATGGGACGCGCTTGATCGTGCTTGCTCCGATTGTCCGCGGGAGGAAGGGGGAGTACAAAAAAGAGCTTGAGGCGCTAAGAAGGGGGGGCTTTTCCAGAGTAAGGGTAGACGGCGAGCTCTACGAGCTGGACGAGCCGATCGAGCTCGATAAAAACAAGAAACACTCGATTGCGGTCGTCGTCGATCGGCTCGTCATCGGCGAGGTGGAAGGGCGTCGCTGCTTCGAGGCGGTCGAAACGGCCTTCAAGCTGACAAAGGGGCTTGTTGAACTAGAGATTCCCGGAGAGAAAAACCAGACCTTCTCCGAGTCCTATGCGTGCCCAGACTGCGGGATCAGTTACCCCGAAGTCTCTCCAAGGCTTTTCTCCTTCAACGACCCGTTTGGCGCCTGCCCGGAGTGCTCAGGGCTAGGCTCAAAGATGGCGCTCGACCCTGCACTCGTCACGCTGAACCCCGAGAGCTCGCTCGAAGACGGTGCGATCCCTGCGTTTTTTCGGATTCAGGAGGGAAAGCTCTGGCTTTCGTTTGCAGAGCTCTCGAAGAAATACCATATTCCGCTGGACAAGCCCTGGGTTAGCCTCTCGAAGGCCGAGCAGGATGCCGTTTTGTACGGAAAGGACGGTTTTGAGGGGGTTTTGGCCGTCCTAGAGCGTAGGATGGCATACTTCCCGCAGCTTGCCGAAGAGGAGGGCTTGACAGAGCTTGTCGCTTACGTGCCTTGCGGTGCATGCCATGGTAAGCGGCTCAAGAAAGAGGCCCTGTGGGTCCGTCTAGGCAAGGAGAACATCGCAGACGTGTGTGCCATGCCCATCCAGAAGGCGATGGACTGGCTCTTGACGCTCGATTTGACCCACCAGCAGGCCAAGATATCGGAAAGAATCTTAAAAGAGATCAAGCTCCGCCTTACCTGTTTGATTGAACTCGGGCTTGGCTATCTTACGCTGGATCGTGCCTCGAGGACGCTCTCCGGGGGGGAGGGGCAAAGGATTCGGCTTGCATCACAGCTTGGCTCCGGGCTCAGTGGCGTTTTGTACGTCCTCGATGAGCCAAGCATCGGGCTGCACCCAAGGGACAACGTAAGGCTCCTTAAAATTTTAAAGGGCCTGCGAGACCTGGGTAATACGGTGTTGGTCGTCGAACACGACAGGGATACGATCGAATCGGCCGATTATGTCCTCGATTTAGGGCCTGGGGCTGGTGAGCACGGAGGATGGCTTGTGTTTGCAGGCCGGCCGGGCGAGCTCAAGGCCTCCGGGAGTTCGATTACGGCCGACTACCTGACTTTAAGGAAGCGAATCCCAATCCCCCAATCAAGGCGCAAGGGTACGGGGAAACGGATCGTTTTAAGGGACGTTCGCAAGCATAATATCAAAGGAATCACGTTCGAAATCCAGCTAGGGACGTTGACGTGCATCGCGGGGGTTTCTGGATCGGGCAAGAGTACGCTCGTAGTAGATGTCCTGGTTCCAGCCCTCAAGAGCGCCCTCCTCCTCAAACGTACGCCTATATCCGATACCTTTGAAAAGCTTGAAGGCGTGGAGCACATCGATCGGCTGACGGTGATCGACCAGTCTCCGATCGGAAGAACCCCCCGTTCCAACCCTGCGACCTACACGGGCGTGTTCACGGTCATCCGAGAGCTGTTTGCCCAGCTTCCAGAATCTCGGAGCCGGGGATTTCGGCCGGGTAGGTTCAGCTTTAACGTGAAAGGTGGCCGGTGTGAGGCCTGTCACGGAGAGGGGCTCAAGCGGATCGAGATGCACTTTCTGCCAGACGTATACATTTCTTGTGAGGTTTGTTCCGGCTCCAGGTTTAACCGGGACACGCTGAACGTGCTCTATAGCGGCAAGAATATAGCCGAAGTGCTCGATATGACCATAGAGGAGGCCGTTGGGTTCTTCTCCTCCATACCTTCCCTCAAAAGGAAGTTGGAGACGCTCATGGAGGTGGGAATGGGCTACATTCGTTTGGGCCAAAGCGCGACGACGCTTTCGGGAGGTGAGGCTCAAAGGCTAAAGCTATCGAGGGAGCTAGGAAGAAAAGCGACGGGCAGGACGCTCTACGTGTTCGACGAGCCTACCACAGGACTCCACTTTGTGGACATTGCCAAGCTGCTTAAGGTGATCCAAAGGCTCGTTGATCAAGGGAACACGACTATTGTCATCGAACACAACCTCGAAGTCCTTAAGTGTGCCGATCTCATTGTCGATCTAGGGCCAGAAGGCGGCGAGGAGGGGGGCTTGATCGTGGCCCAGGGGACCCCTGAAGCTATCTCCCAAGCCCCCAACTCGGAAACGGGCAAGTTCTTAAGGCCGCTGCTGGAGCAGGAGGCCTGTAGCCTTTTCTAGATTTTTCCTTGCAGCATGAACGCGATGATCAACGCGTAAATCACGAGCGATTCGATCAAAGCCAGCGCGATGATCATGGGCACTTGAATACGTCCCGATGCCGAAGGGTTGCGAGCAATGCCGTCCAGCGCAGCCGTTGCGGCCCTGCCTTGGGCGATGGCACCCCCAAACGCGGCGATGGCGATCCCGAACCCGGATGCCAAAGCAAGCGCCATTTTTGTCTGGCTCCCTTCTGCTCCTGCTTCTTGGGCGAAGGCGGGGGCCGCCGAGAACACGAGAATCGTCAAACCGAGCATGACAAGAAAACGAGCCATAGCGACAACCTCCGGGTTGTTGTTGGTAGAGGACCTTTTAATGATCATGGGTCGTGGATAGGGCGATGTAGATCGTCGAAAGCAGCGTGAAAACGAGCGCCTGGATAACGGCCACGAACGCCCCGAGCGCTATGAAAATCACGGGAATGCCGATGGGGATCAACCCCGAGAAAATCGATAGCACCATGTGGTCGCCGAACATGTTCCCCATCAAACGGACGGCGAGAGAAACGGGACGAACGAGGTGAGATAGGACTTCGATCGGAAACATAAGCCAAGAAAGAACCAAGATAGGGCCCATGAAGTGTTTCAGGTACGAGACCCCATTCTCCTTGAACCCGTAGGCGTTGTACATGACGAATACCACGAGGCTCATGCCGAAGTTGGTTGAGATGTTCGATGTGGGCGGGATGAACCCTGGAATCAGCCCGATCAGGTTTGAAAAGAGGATGTATAAAAACAGCGTCCCTAAAAGCGGGAGGTAATGCCTTGTCCTTTCCCCGATTATCTGCTCGGCCAGGCCGTCTACGAGCCCGACAAGCGCATCGAACGTCTCTTCGAGACGAGGGGAACCTTTTGGTAAGGCGCGCGCTTCGAGGTTGCGCGTCCTTAGGTAATAGGCCAAGCTTAAGGACGAAAGAATAAGGAGCACGACCACCGAGCCGGCTACGTGCTCGGGTAGGGCGTTCAGCCCGGGGATCAAATGAACCCAAAGGATGCCGTGCTCTTCCATGAGGATTACTCCTTCTTAAGCCCTTCTAAGAGCCCGTAAAAAACCCCTCCTGCCACAGGAAGGCTGAAACCAACGAGAAACCCTGCCGGATTGAGCCCCAGCTTCAAAAGGGCAACCCCCACGCAGCCCATGACTCCTACCTCCTTGAGTAAGAAGCCAAAGGCGACAAACCTGCTGACCTGGGCTTCCCCCCTCATAAGCCTAACGACAAAGCCCCTAAGAAGGGCAAGGTTTAAAAGACTAAGAAGGCTTCCGCAAAAAGCGGCCAGGATCATCCGTTCCCGTTATCCTCTTTCTGGACGAGCTTTGCGAGCGCGACGAAATCTCGAACGGCTGCGATAAGCCCCGCAATCAAGCCCAAAATAAAAAAAAGAGGGGCTTTGCCCGTCTTCATATCCAAAAAAGCACCAAACAGAAGCCCTGCAATCAACTCCAAGGCCGCCTGTATGCTAAGCCCCCATGCAATCATAGCTTTCCTCGAAAGGAACGCCACGGCAGCCCCTTTGGAGGTGTATATTTATAAAAGCAACGCCGTCTTTACAAGGTGAGCCTATACCCCTAGCGTATTCACGTTACCATAGCCTCTCTTTTTGCGTCAACAGATGCCAACAATTAATTGCCCTTAGGCTTTACACGGGGATAAAATGGCTGCTGGAGATATAAAGGAACTGGGAAGGAAAGTGGGGATCCGAATTACGAAAGTGTACACCCGCTACGGGGATAAGGGTTGGACTAGGCTGGCGGGAGGAAAGAAGGTATTTAAAGACCACAAAAGGGTGGCCGCCTACGGGACGCTCGACGAGCTCAACGGAATTTTGGGCATCGTTCTGGCGGTTTGTTCTGGTCAGGATGAAGGCTCGCAGGCCGAGCTCGTCGAACTGGTGGTATGGCTTCAAAACGAGCTGTTCGACTTTGGCTCGGACATCGCAACTCCCCCCAAAGTGGCCGAAAATAGAGGCGTAAGGATCTTGGAGTTTCACGTTGAACGGCTCGAAGCCTCGATAGACAGGCTGAATGCCGAGCTAAAGCCCTTGGATTCGTTCGTGCTTCCTGGCGGGAGCCTGGCGGGAGCCTTTTTGCATCAGGCGAGGACGGTGGCGAGAAGGGCCGAAAGGATTCTAGTCGGGCTTTCAAAGGAGGAGCCCGTGAACGAGACGCACCTTAAATACATCAACCGGATGAGCGACCTTCTGTTTGTGATGGCTAGGTGGGCAAACAAAAGGCTTGGCGTTGCGGACGTTCTATGGCAACGAAAAGAAGGCCGTTCGTCTTTTTAATTAGACGATGCAGGTTTGCTTGTAGAGCCCGAAGTTCTCGAGGACGGCACCGGCGCCCAGGACAACGACAATAAGTGGCGATTTCACTCTTGCCACCTTCAGCCCTGTCGCTTTGTGGATGCGAAGATGCAGGTTCCTAAGGAGCGAACCTCCTCCAGCCAGGACGACGCCGTTCTCCATGATGTCGCCCGCTATCTCGGGCGAGGCGTAGGAGAGCCCCTTCAGCACCGATTCGACTATGGCGTTGACCGGGTCTTGGAGCGCCTCGAAAATATCCTTGTCCGTAATGCGGAACTCTCTAGGGACCCCCTCGATGACGTCTCTGCCGATGGTTGGCATCTCGACGGTATTAGGCAGCTGCACGGCAGAACCCAGCAGGATCTTGAGTTTCTCAGCCTCGAAAATGCCGATTTGAAGGCCGTAGCGCTTTCGGATGTAGCGGGCGATCGCTTCGTCCATCTCGTCACCCGCAACCCTGAGTGATTCACTGTAAACCGTTGAGAACATCGAAATGACGGCGATCTCTGTCGTTCCGCCCCCGATGTCGACGATCATATGGCCCTTGGGCGTATGGACCGGGAGTTTCGCTCCGATCGCTGCGGCCATTGGCTCCTCGATCAGGTGGACCTCTTTGGCGGAAGCCTGTATTGCGGCGTCGATGACGGCCTTCTTTTCGACCTGCGTCGTGCCGGAAGGCACGCCGATCACCAGCGTGGGGCGAGTCAAGTGAAACCCGTGATTGACCATTTTAATGAAAGTGCGGACCATGAGGTTGGTCTTGTTAAAGTCCGCGATGACGCCGTCTTTCATGGGCCGGGCCGTCTCGACGTTTGGATGGCTCTTTCCATAGAGCTTCTTGGCCTCGTTCCCTACGGCAAGAAGCCGAGGGGGTCTTACCTGAACGGCCACGATGGAAGGTTCGTTCAGCACGATCCCCGAACCTGGTGTGTAGATGAGGGTGTTCGCTGTCCCAAGGTCGATGGCATAGCCATGACGAAAGATTCTACGTAGAGAGCCTAGCATATTCCTTCTGTACGCTTTGATTAGCAATACTTTTTTTCATCATACACGACTTTGAACATGAGCGTGGGGGTGTTGGCCTCTCTTGGGCACTCAAATACTCTGCTTTGCCAAAAAATCTCAATCGCAAGCCTTTTTTCGAGCGTGTCTTTAAGTGAGGCCAAAAGGGGGAGGATCCGTTGACGGTAGAGCTTATCGAGATTGTCCCTTCCATTCCTAGAAACGAACGCGAGCTCTTCAAGGCCTAAGCTGAACACGGCCGTTTCTTTGGATTGCAAGGTTCGGACCGTCTGAAAGAAGGCCCTCGTGAACGCAATGACCCGATAGTAGCCGTAAACCCTTACCAATTCCTTAAGCCCGGTAAGTCGAAGAGTAAGGATTTCAAACGGCCAGCCTTTTTGGAACATGTGCGTTACAAAGGCCTCGAAGGCGAGGGTGTTCAATAGTTCCGTATAGGGATCTTTGAGGTGCAACGTTTGCACAAGGTGCATGTCGAGCAGCCTCCTTAAGAACTCCTTGCCTAAATGAACGGCAAGAAACATTTCTTTTGGCGGCAGAGGAGATGCCGAGAAAACACCGAGAATACCTTTCGTCTCCAAAGGGCCAGAAAGAGGAAGAAAGAGCGCATACCCGTTTGAGGGCGTGGAAACGTCCTCGGCAATGGCTGAGGTTTGGGATTGTGATAGGTTCACGTTGACGGGGCAGCCCTTTGAAAGTGCCATGCCTACAAGGGAATGCTCCATGTCAACCGATTCCGGCGGAAACGGGTTTAGCCCTCCAAACGTGTACACGTCCGAGTCTAACTCGGCCAAGGCTTTCGAAGGAAGCGTAAGGATGAATCCCATCCCATTAGGAAGGAAGCCGTCAAACCCGGCCTTGAGCGCGGCTAAGAGTGCAGCCTCGCCGGAGGCCTCTTCGAGCTTTTTTTGAATGTTCGCTAGCAGCTCCAAGTCTACGAGCGTGGATCCGTCCGGCTCGCTTGGCCCCTTGGCAGGTTTGGCCTGCAAGAGTTTTGGCAAAAACCGTGTCGCCTGGATGAGGAGCTTTTCTTTGGTCTTATGGATGTCGTACGCCTTGAGCGAGTCTAAGTAGAGTAACCAAAACGGCTCTTTGGCGTTGATGGGGGCAAGCAGGGCCGATTTAATCGTGGGCGCATACTTGTAGAGGCGGGTAAACCGCATCAACGTCTCGTCGCCGGCCGTAAAAAATACCGGCTTGCCCTGTTGCAAGGCAGCGAGGGAAGACGAAGGAAAGCCTTCAACAACGGCCTTCATGTTGAAATGCGGGGATAGGCTATGGGCGACAAACGGGGAGAAGCGCGACCCCTCAACCTTCAGGAGAGCAAGCGTATGTCCGTCCAGGGCGGAGTTAAAAAGCTCCAGGAAGGATTCGAGCGTCCTGGACAAGGTTATCCTCATCCGATGGTGTTCTTCCTTGCAACGAAGTTTTTCGTCTTTAATCGGCCTCAAAGAGGACTCCGTTCCCTTTTGCATTCCACAAGGCCGGTCGTATTGTTATAATAGCATGCGGTCGGGGAAGCCAACCTACCCGTCGGCATTCCTGGCTCGCTTTTGGGCGTAGCGGCCGCCCTTAAGCCAAGCAGCCCACTATCCTCACCCAGCGTTGTTTGGCGTTGAATCTCCAAGATGAAATTCAAACCGGTGTGGCGCAATGATCAAGACATGGGGAAGTTTGGCACTCAAGGGAGGCTTGCTCCCGTTCGTGGTTTTTACCCTCGCGTTTATTCTGTACTTTCCGTTCTTGGGACAAAGAGACCTATGGGCTCCAGACGAGCCTAGGTACGCAAGGGTTGCGGCCGAAATGCTCGAGCGTAAAGACTTCGTTCTTCCTCGTTGGAATGGCCAGGTATACACCCAAAAGCCCCCGTTGTTCTTTTGGAGCATCGCCTCGAGCGCGCGCGTCCTTGGCGGGCTGAACGAGTTTTCGGCAAGGGTACCCGTCGCTCTTTCGGCCTGCTTGCTTGCCGTAATCGTCTTCTTCCTGACGTTCGAGCTCGGCCAGCCCCCAAGAGTTGGGATTTTGGCCGCCGTTTGCTTTTTTAGTGTCCAAAAAATATTTTGGCAGGCACGGTTTGGCCAGATCGAGATGGTTTTGAACATGCTGATGTTTGGAGCCTTTTTGTGCCTTTTGAAGGGCTTGCGAACGAAAAACATGGCGCTTTGGGTTTCAGGAGGCGTGCTTTGCGGCCTAGCGACGCTCACCAAAGGCCCGATCGGGCTCGTGTTTCCAGGGATATTCACGCTATTTGCGCTGCTCATCCTCGAAGGTAGGGCGTTTCCACGCATTCATTGGTGGCTGATAGCGGCTGTCGCCTACCTTGTTCCTATGTTGCCATGGATGATTTCCGTGCTCGCCGTTGCAGGTCCGGATTACTTGAGCCTTGTATTCCTAAAGCAGAGCTTTGGGAGGTATTTGGATCCATGGCACCACTACAAGCCTTTTTATTACTACCTGCTCGTGTTTATCCCCGGGTTTTTCCCGGCGACAGTCCTGCTTATACCCGGGCTGTTTCGAGGGTTTTGGGGCTCGCTCAAGGAGCACAAAAGGGCGCTGTGGGCTTCTGGTGGGATTGCGCTGTTCGTCCTGCTCTTCTTTTCGTTGAGCAAGGGCAAAAGGGATATTTACATCCTCCCCGCCTACATCGCCCTATGCCCCTTCGTTGCGATCCTCATGGATCAGGCGGCCAAAGAAGCCGACCGTTTTCGGGGGTTCTGGAGGGTCGTCTTTTTCTTCCAAACGCTCATGGCATGGCTCCTCGGCCTTGCGGGGGTTGTATTGTTGGTCGATGGCCTCCTTGGGCGGATCCCAAAAAACCCGTACGGGTCTTTTGAGGGCATCGTGTTGCTTTTGGCGGGCGTCTTGTTTGGGCTAAGCTCGAGGCTCAAAACTAGCCCCCCTGTACGCTTTTTGGCCCCCTACATCGCCTTTTCTTTCCTGCTGCACGGCTTTCTCCTTCCGCCGATCGACCGCTACAAGTCTGCCAAGCCCTTCGTCTTCATGCTAAAAAACCGCTTTGGGGACGATGTGGAACTTGCAAGCTTTGGGCCTCCAAACGTAGGGCTATTGTTCTACTTTGGCAAGAACATCCCCGTCTTTCGTGATGTCGATGGCCTTGGGGCGGTGGCCAAAAAAGACGGGCCAACCCGTCACCTTGTAGTCTGTTATGCCTCGGACTTCGAGAAGTTGCCCAAGAAGGAAGCCTTTATCCCAATCCTGAAAGGACGTATCGGGTCAAAAACCCTCATTGTCGGCAGCTATAGCCTCGAGGACGGCGCAAACGACCTCGTCTACGCCGATCCCGGCCATCAGCGCGTTTTTCTGGGCGGAGGAAAGGTGCTTCATGCGGGAGCCCTTTAGGGCCTCGTGGATGGGCGGAACGAGTACCCTTCCCTTGCCCAAAGGGGCCCATTTTAGGGGAGAATGGGCCTTGAGCGGGGAGAAGAGCCCGACGGTTTTCACGCCGAGCAGGCTCGCTAGGTGAAGAACCCCCGTTGAGGGGGCGACAAGAACACGGAAGCGCTTCAATACCGCGGCAAACTCTGACAGCTCCAGGCCGACGACTTTTATTGTGCGCGTGTCGGACTCACGCAGAATCGTATCGAGCAGCCCCTCTTCAAGGGCCGAACCGGTCAGGACGGGCACGACCCTCCCTGTCGCCGTCAGGCGCTTCAGGAGCTTTACGTAGTTTGCAAGCGGCCAGTTGAGGGCGGACCCGCCAAAGCCCGGATGGATTCCGACCACGGGGCGGGAGGCCAAGATGGGGGCGAGTGTTTCAAAAAAGGAATCCGCGCCGTTCTTCTGAGATTCCGAGAAAGCTGCAGGAAGGGCATCGAACAGCTCTTTTGGGGAGGCTTCCTGGTGGCCCCCAAGCCTTTCTAAAAAGGCAAGAGCGAATCTGCTTTCGTGGACTGGCGGATGAGAGCGGCGAAGAGAAACCTTTTTGTTGAACAACAGCCCGCTTGGCTTGTAGGCATAGCCCACCCGTACGGGGATTTGAAGGAAGAACGAGGCAAGGGCGGCTTGAAAGGGCGCATAGACCGCCATGAGCGTATGCAGCCGCATTGACCGGAGGCCTTTGAGGGACTCCGAAAAGGGGCTGTTTCGCTCCATAGGAACCCACGAAACCCCTTCGATCGGTACAATCTTTGAAAGCCCTGCAACCTTCGGGTTTACGATCAAAATGACCCTACGGCTAGGAAAAGCGCGGCGGGTCGCTAAAACAAGAGGAAGCGTGAGGATCAAGTCTCCCAGCCCGTCGTTTCTAAGGATGCCTATCGCATTAGACATGTAGCAAGTCGGCGAGGGCATACCTTACCTTGAGGACGGGCCGAAGGGTCCGTATGCTCCAAAGAAGCCGCCTTTTTTGGGGAAACTCGTTTAAGTAGGCTTGGGAGAGCTTTGCAAAGAAAGACAAGGAGAACTCTTTTCCAAGGATCTTATTGGCCGACCTTTCCATCCGAATCAGCCCGTACGCTCTCTTGAGGCTGCGAATCGGCCTTTTGCGGGCTTTTGCCTTGTCGAAATCGACGACGATCAGAAAAACGACGCTCTTTTCCGTTTCCGTGCGAACGAGGAAATTGTTTAAGTTGAGGTCTTTGTGCTCTATGCCGGCATCATGGAGGCGAACGAGGGCGTTGGCAATTGCCCGCAAGATTGGGCCCTCTTGGATGGAGGCGTAGGCTTGGGGTAGGGGAACGAAGCCGTTGGCGTAGCGTGTAAGCAGCGCGCCCTTATATAGCGGGCCAAAAACGCGCTTTGTCGCCACTCCGAGGGGTTCAGGAACGCCAAACCCGAGACGCCTAAGGGTCTTGAGTACGTTGAATTCGTTGTGAAATCGGCTCTTGCCAAAGTAGAGGTCTTGAACGAGCCTCCCAAGTAGCCCTCCCCGTTTGTAAATCTTGATGAATACGGGTCCTTTTTGGCCCGATTCTTCCGCCAAAAAAAACCGCCCCTTTCCTTTTGTAGGGAAAGGGCGAATACCCGCCGGACAAGGCAATGAAGGCCGATCGAGCAATGCTTCCACCTTGGCGTAAAGCGAAGTCAGATTATTTCGCAATGGCGTCTTCTTGAAGGAGGGCACGTATCCTTTCGAACACCTCTTCCGGAGAAATGGATCGCATGCAGACGCGGGCAATGCATCCGCGATTCCTACAAGGAGCGCACGGCACTTTTTTGTATACTACCACCGAATCCTTGCCCATGGGGGCGTTGAGCAGAGGCTCGGATGGGCCAAACAGTGCTATAATGCGAACGGCCGTAAGACCAGCCAGGTGCATCGGCCCCGTGTCAGCCGTAACGAACACGTGGGCGAGCGAAAGCAGCGCCATAAGGCCCTTGAGCGATGTTTGGGGTGCGAGCACGGCCGAACCATTCGATGCTCTTTCGAGTTCGGCGGCCCCTTTAGCCTCCCCAGGCCCGTATACAATGCCGACGTACGCGCCTAGGTTCTTGTGCAGCATGGCCGCAAGCTTGGCGTAATACCCCAAAGGCCAAGCTTTGTAACGGCCTCGTTTTGAGACGAACGGGTTGAGGAGAATGACGGGGATATGCGCGGCCTTTCGATCGGCAAGCCCACGAAGAAAGGGCGCGAGGCGATTTCGCTCGCTTGCGTCCAAATCGAGCGAAATAGGCATAGCGGGGCGATCGAGATGTGGTAAGAAAGAAGGGGCGAGGCCTAAAGCTAAGTCCAGGTTCCTTTCGACCCTGGTCTGGCTGCTTGGAGAGGGGGCAATTTGGAGGTTCAAAAAAAGGTGGTTGAGTTCTCTTGTGAACTCCTTGGCGAACCCTGCCCTTAAAGGTGCCCCGGAGAGCCGTGCAATCAGCCCTGACTTAAGAATCCCGTGCATGTCGATGACAATCTCAAAGCGCTTTTTTCTTAGGTTTTTTATAAAAGCGAGCGTTTCCAAGAAGGTACGAACAGCCCAGAACGGACGTTTTGCAAGCGATGAAAGCCGCCTTCTCGGAAAGAGCAGCACTTCGTCCAAAATAGGACTTTTTTCGAGCAGCTTAAGCGAGTCCTCCTCGGTCATGTAGCAGAGCCTGGCTTCGGGCATGGAGGCTTTTAGAAGGGCTAGGGCTGGAAATGTCCGGACGACGTCTCCGACAGCGCCAAGCCGGATGACCAGAATGCCGCCCCCCGACGCCTTCTTGTCTCTCATAGCGAACGCCCCATGTTGCGGAGCTATTTTACTATCTGTTAAGATCCATTTAGGCGGGTTGTAGGTTTTTCCCCAATAGGCCTGCCTTTATTGTACGTTGATTCGTGCAGCATTTAAAAGGAGGAACCAATTAGTCAGGCTGTGCCCCAAGATTCGGATTACCTATGGGTCAACGTAGCCAAGGAGCACGATGTCTACAGAGCAAGGTTCAAGGCGAAGCAGGCCTGCGAAAGCCTTGGGATGGGGTCGTACGAGGTTGCCATTGTCGAAACCAGCGTTTCGGAGCTTGGCTGGAACCTCGTGGTGCATGCTAAAGGCGGTATGCTCGGGTTCCGCTCCTTCAAAGATAGTTACCGTGTGGGGGGTATCAAAGATCGGGATTTTATTCGCACGCTTCGTTACAAGAACCGAAGCTTGATTCTCCATGAAGACAGCGAGATTCAAATCGAGGGGGTCGAGATTGTCAGCGTCGATAATGGCCCTGGAATCCTGGATATCGAGGTTGTTTTTTCAGAATCCTACGTCTCCAAAACCGGGCTTGGCCGTGGACTAAAAAGCGTCAAGGGCATGATGGACGAGTTCGCCATCCTATCGTCCCAGGGCAAAGGGGCGCTCATTTGGTGCAGAAAATGGGCCCGGATAAATCAGGTCTCTCCTTAACGTCGTGGCGCAAGAATCGGTACATACGAGAGATATCGGGGTTGTCCACCGCGCAAAGAAAGGAGAGCTCAAGAGTGGGGATGACTACCTCATCCATGACTTGGGCGAGAAACTCTTCGTTGCCGTCATAGACGGCTTGGGCCATGGCCCCAAGGCCAACGAGGCTGCCGTGACGATAAAATCCGTCTTTAAAGAACAAATCGAGAAGGGCAACCTAGCCCTACCTATGCTGTTCGATCTTGCCCACAAGCGGGCCGCGGCGACACGCGGGGGAGTGGTGGGAGCGGCGCTCGTCGATTATGCGAGGAAGCGCATTTCGTTTTTGGGGGTGGGCAATATCGCGATGAAATGCGTCGGAAAGAATGGCAACGAAAGCCCTTTAAGCGTGGATGGGATTGTCGGCTACACGATGGACCGGAAAAAACTTCAAGACCTCCCGTTCGAAGAGGGACAAGTTCTTATCATGCATTCGGACGGCGTCTCGGAACGCTACGGAACGGCGTTTGTCCGAGAGAACTCCAGCCTTCCCATGCAGGAACTGGTCGAAAAAGTTGTGGATGGCTTCGGCAGGGCCGATAGGGACGACGTGACGTTCCTCGCCATCAAACTCTAGCGCTCGATCACCTCTGCCCCTTTGGGCGGCCGAAAACGAAACAGGCCGGCGGAAAGTTTTTCGTTCCATTTTAGGTTTGAGAAGCGAAGGGCCGTTTGATTCCCAAAATAATCCAGCATGACGATGCCTTGAATCGTATCCCCGCTGGAGGAGAGGTACAAGGTCAGCTTCTTTAGTGGCATGTCCGTAGCGCGTTTTGGGGCAAGCCCAAGCTTGAGCTCGTTTGGCCCCTCATCGAGCGATACGACCTCGAAAGAGTTTCTTAGGCTCCCAGCGCCTAAAAGCAATGCGAGGGGGGTTTTGTAAAGCGTATCCTCGCTTAGGCTAGTTTTAAGCACCTGCGTTCCGGATTCGGCGGGCTCGAGCATCCATAGCGTGGCTCCATCGCTGACGATGACCTTTTTGGGGTCCGAGTCATACTCCCATCGCATCTTTCCGGGCAGGTAGAAGAAGAATCTTCCATTCTCTCGGAAATCCCTTTTGCCTTGACTTACTCTTTTCGTGACCTGCAAAAAGTTTCCTTGAATTGTCCGTATGGTCTTATAGCGCTGTTCCAGCCGTCCGAGCGCACTCTCGAGGCGGTCGATGTCCACTTCCGCCCTTGAAGGGGCATGCAACCCGGGCATAAGTAGGATCAGGAACGATGCAACGACAAAAAAGAAAGCCTTACCCCGTTTCATGGTCTACCCCGGCCTTTGCAATCAGAACTTCTCTAGGTTTTCCAGGTTCGGATTCTTTGGAGACGATCCCGTCCAACTCCATCCGCTCGAGCATTCTTGCCGCGCGGTTGTACCCGACACGCAAATGCCGCTGAATGAGCGACACCGAGGCTTTTCTGAGCCTTGTCACCAGCTCGAGGGCCTCGTCGTAGCGTTCCTCGTGAAGGCCGTTCGTGGACGTGTCCGAATCGTCTGGCCCTTCTAGGAGGGTTCTCCGCTTGATTCGATCAAACAGGTGAAAATCGCAAGGGAGCTGATCTTTCCAGTGAACTACCACCCGTTCGATGTCGTTTTCTGGAATATAGCAGCCATGGAGCCGAAAGAGGCTCGAGGCATCCGGCGGAAGGAAGAGCATATCGCCTTTGCCCAAGAGCGCTTCTGCGCCGATCTGATCGAGAATCGTGCGGGAATCGGGCCTACTCGCCACCTGCAGCGCTACCCTGCAAGGAAAATTGGCCTTGATGAGTCCCGTGATGATGTCCACGCTCGGCCTCTGCGTAGCGACGATCAAGTGGATCCCGGAGGCCCGGGCCATTTGAGCGAGCCGGATAAGTGGTTCTTCAACGTGTTTGCCCTCGGACATGATCAGGTCGGCAAGCTCATCGATCACGACGACGAGTCTTGGCAAGGGTGCGAATTCGCGCTCTTGCCGGGAAAACTCCCGGGCGATGTCGGAATCAGGAGCGGCACTGCCAAGCCTAAGGACAGACTGGTTGAACGCATGCAGGTGTTTTGCCTTAAGCAGCTTCAGGAGCTGGTAGCGCTCATCCATTTCCATCAACAATGCCTTGAGCATGAACACGGCTTCTTTGGGCTCGATAACGACCGGGCTGAACAGGTGCGGCAGCTCCTCGAAATGGGAAAACTCTAGGCGCTTCGGGTCGATCAGGACGAGCCTCAGCTCGGCCGGGGAAAGGCGAATCATGAGGCTCACGATCATCGTGTTGAGCGCGACAGACTTGCCGGAGCCGGTAGCCCCGGCTACGAGCAGGTGTGGTGCCTTGGCCAAATCTACGACTACGGGGCGGCCCTGGACGTCTTGGCCGAGTGCCAAGGCTAGGTCGCAGGATGCGTTCAGGAAGGCTTTCGTCATGGCAACGGCCCCGAAATACACGGTTTGCCTTTCGGGGTTTGGGACTTCGATCCCGATCGTCGCCTTTCCCGCCTCCGGCCCTCGGACACGGATCGACCCAACTCTTAGGATTCTCGCGATGTCTGGAGCAAGCCCGGTGATTCTGCTGATTTTCACCCCGGAGGGGATTTCCAGCTCGAACACCGTAATGACGGGGCCGACCGTAAAGCCGGACACCCTTGCAGAGATTCCGAAACTCTCGAGCGCGTCTTCGGTAGCGCGGGCGAAGATTTCCATCGTTTCTCGATCCTGGGCCGTCTGCCTCTCTTCTGCGTCTCCAGACGTGAGCAGAAAAGGCGAGGGAGGTTTGGCCTTGGAGGGCGCCGGGGTTTTCGGGGCCGAACCTTCCTCATGGTTCGAAGCCTTATCGAGGTCTGGTTCCTTGGAGGATTTGACGAGCTTGAGCTTGGGCGATGGGGCAGGTTCTTGATCTTCCTTAAGCTTAAGCTTCTGGTCGAGGAGTCTTGCCTCAACAAGGCTTGCATTGGGTTGGCCTTGCGCAAGCACGATTTTCTCCTGCTCCATGGGCGCAGATGGGAGGTCTTCGGGTTCTTTCGGGGCTGCCTTTTTGAGCGCCACGGCAAGGAATGCGTATCCCCAGGCCAGGCAAGAGAAAAACGCGGCGGCCCCGACAAAGGATCTTGGCGCCAACGAGCCAAGAAACTCTCCAAGGGTAAGGCCGAGCCGGCCGACCGCCGGCTCCTTAAGCCCTATCGTGCTTAAGGCAATCAGCAGGCTGATCGATGTCGAAAGGGCGGAAAGCAAGAGGGTTGGGGACGCAAACGGCAACCCAAGCGCCAGGACAAGCAGGGCGATCGGGCCGCCCATCCATCCGAACATTTCCTTCCAAAGCCCGCTCAAGGGCAAAGAAAGGCCGGGGAAGGCCCAGCCAAGGAACGCATAGGCCCCGATCGAGAGGGCGACCGCTTTGATGTGGCGCATTTCAAATCAACCGTTCAGGATAACGGGAAGGATGAGAGGCCTCTTGTTGAGCGTTTTTTGGAAGAAGCGCTTAAGCTTCTTTCGTACGCTTTCCTTTAAGGCGTCGGGGTCTTTGAAGGCTTGAGGGCCGAGAGATTCTACGGTTTCTTCGAGGATTTTTCTGGCCTTGAAGAGGTGGTCACCGCTGCTTCCGTTCAGAAAACCGCTGGAAACGAGCTCGAAGAGCGTCTCCACTTCCCTCGTTTTGTCGTTGAGGTTGATCAAGACGACCACAATCCCTTCGTTCGAGAGAATCCGCCTTTCTTTGAGCGTCTGCGGGTCGATGTCGGCAAGAAGCTTGCCTACGGCCGGAATCCTGCCTACCGGTACGGTGCCCAGCTGCTCGGTTCCTTCTTTGCTGACCGCGAAGCGCTCGCCGTCGAGCGCATAGATCAACCGTTCCTTGGGGACTCCCGTCTCGAGCGCAAGTTCCAAGTGCTGCTTGAGGTGGCGGATCTCGCCGTGGATAGGCATAAAGTACCGCGGCTTAACGAGTTCGAGCATCAGCCGTTGATCTTCCCTGGCTCCATGTCCGGAGGCGTGAACTTTTGCGTCGCGTCCGTAGACCGCGTTTGCACCCTGAGCGTAAAGGCCGTTGATGACCTCGTACACCTGGCGCTCGTTGCCGGGGATGATCCTGGAGGAGAATACAACCGTATCGCCTTCCTCGATAACGATCGAGCGGTGGGCCTTGTTTGTGATGGCCCTTAGCACGGCCTGAAACTCCCCTTGAGAACCAGTCACGAGGGCGACTACCTCTTGGGGCTTGAGGGATCGAATCGCGCTTTCATGGACCCATAGGCCTACCGGGAGGCGCAAATATCCAAGCTCTACGGCCGTTTGCAGGTTGTTCAGCATGCTTCTTCCGCAAACGGCCACTTTTCTGCCGAAACGCTCTGCAAGCTCGAACACCTGTTGAATTCTCGGAATGTGCGAGGAGAACGTCGTAAAGACGATCTTGCCCGTTGCCTTTTCGAAAATCGGCTCGAGGGCGGGCAAAACCTCCGCTTCGGACGGAGTGAACCCCTCTACTTCTATGTTTGTCGAGTCGCTGAGCATCAAAAGCACCCCTTCCTCACCAAGCGCTGCAAACCGCTCCTTGTCGAAAGGGGGCCCTTGTGTTTTAAAGTCAGACGTATGAACGACCATGCCGGCCGGGGTTTTGATGGCCAGCGCAAGCGAACCAACGATCGAGTGGGCGACAGAGACAAACTCGATATCGAACGGGCCGACTTGGACCTTGTCTCCGGCGTTCACTCTTTTTAAGAGCCCTTGAGGACTCGCGTTATGCTCTTTGAGCCTGCTTGTGATCAAGGCCAGCGTGAAGTCCGTCCCGTAGACAGGGACGCCAAGCTCCCTGAAAAAATAAGGGATTGCCCCTATATGGTCTTCGTGCCCGTGCGTGGCCACGATCGCCAACAGCTTCGGGCCGTCTTCGAACAGGTATTGCGGGTCTGGCAAGTAGGCATCGATCCCGTAGCAGGGTTCGCTCGAGAACATCTGGCCGAAATCGATCAGCACGGCCTCCCCTTTGTACTCGAGTACCAAGGCGTTGATTCCGATCTCGCCCAACCCCCCCAACGGGGTAACGATGACACGTTCCATAATGCGCTAGGGCGGTTCTCCTACGGAAGTTCTAATATAGGTTTTATAGTACCAACGAACACGGGTGCTAGGCAACAACGGCGTTGTCCGTCCCGCGACCGGACGGCAATGTCGACCGCTTTGCTGTAGGCAATGGGACAATTTCCTGGCATTTGTCTTGATGGTATAATCAGGTTCCCCTGCATGTTTTAATGATTAAGCCGACTTGTCAAAAGGGAGTACGCATGCAAAAGAAAAAACACGCGCAGACAAGCTTTCTTCTGGCCGCACTGGCCGGGCTCCTTTTTGGCTACGATACGGGCGTGATTTCCGGGGCGCTGTTGTTCATCAAGCGGGAGTTCGTTGTAAGTCCGCTCCTTGAAGGGGTGATCGTTGCCGCGGTTTTACTCGGCTGCCTTATAGGCGTCTCCGTTGGAATGCCGTTGGCGCAGAGGTTCGGCAGGAGGGCCACGCTGTTTCTTAGCGCCGTCGTCTTCATCGTGGGGACGATTGCTTGCACGTTTGCCCTGGATATTGCCTGGCTGATTGCCGCTCGCTTGATTTTAGGGCTTGCAATCGGGATATCTTCAATGTGTGCCCCCGTTTACCTGGCCGAGCTTGCGCCTGCGGGTGTCAGGGGAAGGCTCGTCACGCTCTTTCAGCTTTGCATTACCTTGGGAATCCTTACTGCGTACCTCGTCGACTTGCTGCTAGCACCCCATTGGCGGGGCATGTTCTTTGTGGGCGTTGTTCCCGCCATGATCTTGCTGATTGGCATTTTGCCCAGCCCAGAAAGCCCTAGATGGCTTCTGTCCAAAGGGAGGGAGGACAAGGCTTGGGAGGTGTTGCTGCGCGTCCGGAGCACAAAGAAAGAGGCGAAAAGGGAGCTGGTCGACATCAAAGAAAGCCTGGCGCACCAGCAAGGGGGGCTTGGAACGCTCCTTAAGACCCATCTTCGGGTGGCGCTGGCGATCGGCGTCCTTTTGGCCTTTTTCCAGCAAGTGACCGGGATTAACGCCGTGATTTACTTTGCACCATCGATTTTCAAGGCCGCCGGGTTTGGATCGGACCTTGGCGCGCTTCTTGCGACCGTCGGGGTGGGGGTAATCAACGTCCTGGCCACGATCGCCGCGCTTTACGCCATCGACCGGCTGGGTCGGCGTTACCTTTTGCTACTCGGTCTTTCTGGGATGATCGTTACGTTGAGCGCGCTTGCCGTAGGGTTTTGGATAGGCCAGGGAGGGTTTCTCGCCCCGCTGACGGTTGCAAGCGTTCTTATGTACATCATGTTCTTCGCGATTGGCCTAGGGCCGGGCTTTTGGCTTCTGGCCGCAGAAATATTCCCTTTGGAAGTGCGCTCGCTAGGCATGGGCTTAGCTACGCTGGCCAACTGGGGCTCGAACCTCGTGGTGTCGCTTACCTTCCCGATGCTGCTCCATTCCTTAGGCGGAGCGGGTGTCTTTTCTCTCTACGCGTTTTTCTCTGTCATTGCCTGGGTGTTCATTAAGGGCTACGTTCCGGAGACGAAAGGAAAGACGCTCGAAGAAATCGAGGCTTACTGGCTGGGGTTCAATCGACAGACGAAGCTTTAGGATGAAGGGACGGTTTAGACCCCTCTTGGAGCGATACCGGCGCGAGGTTCGTCGTTGAGGGCTGGCAAGGCTTAGGCGCGGCAGTGTCCCGTCTAAGCGCCCTGCTCTCTGTAAGTGCCGAATACGGCCCTTAGGGTATCCGAAATCTCGCCCACGGAGGCATAGGCCTCTACCGCCTCGAGGATCGAAGGCATAATGTTTTCGCCCGCCCTAGCCGTCTTGGAGAGCCTCTCTAGGGCCTCCAAAGCCTTACTGTCCCCTCTTGATGCCTTGATTTGTGAAAGTCTTTCGATTTGTCCGCGTTCGAGCTCGGGGTCTACCCGAAAGACGGCGATTTTGAGGTCTTCCTCTTCCTCAAAGGCGTTCATGCCCACGACGATCTCGCGTTTTTCTTCGAGGGCCCTTTGGTAGGCATACGCGCTTTCCTCGATTTTTCGCTTGATGAACCCGGATTCGATGCACTCGAGGACCGAGCCCCTATCTTCGACCTCCCTCATCAACTTCCTTGTCTTGCGCTCGAGCGCATCCGTGAGCGCTTCGATGGCGAAGCTTCCGCCAAAGGGGTCGATCGTGTCCGTCAGGTGGGTTTCGTTCGCGATCACCTGCTGGGTACGTAGCGCAAGCTTGACGGAAGCTTCGCTTGGCAGCCCTAGCGCTTCGTCCATGGAGTTCGTATGGAGCGACTGACACCCCCCCAATACGGCCGCGAGCGCCTGGATCGTGATGCGGACGACGTTGTTCTCGATCTGCTTGGCCGTAAGCGTGGAACCCGCCGTCTGCACATGGAAGCGCATCATGAGCGAACGGGGGTCTTTGGGGGCGTAGCGCTCCTTTATGAGCCTCGCCCATAGACGCCTTGCAGCCCGGAACTTGGCAATTTCCTCCAAGAGGGCGTTGTGCGCGTTGAAGAAGAACGAAAGCCTCGGGGCGAACGAGTCGATCGTAAGGCCCGCCTGGATCGCCGCCTCGACGTAGGCCAGGCCGTTTAAGAGCGTGTAGGCGATTTCCTGCGCGGCCGTGGAACCGGCCTCCCTGATGTGGTAACCGGAAATGGAGATCGTGTTGAATTTTGGGCAGGTGTCTCTGGCGAACGCGAAGATGTCCGTGATGATTTTAAGCGAGGGCTTGGGCGGGAAGATGTAGGTCCCGCGCGCGATATACTCCTTGAGGATGTCGTTTTGAATCGTGCCCTGAAGGCGCTCGGTCGCAATCCCCTGCTTCTTGCCGACGGCGATGTACATGGCGAGCAGGATGGCCGCCGTGGCGTTGATCGTCATGGAAGTCGAGACCTCCCCCAAGGGGATGCCATCGAAGAGTACCTCCATGTCAAAGAGCGTGTCGATCGCCACGCCGACCTTCCCGACCTCTCCTTTGGCGAGCGGATGGTCGGAATCGTAGCCCATCTGCGTGGGCAGGTCAAACGCCACGCTGAGCCCAGTCTGGCCCTTGGAGAGCAGGTAGCGGTAGCGAGCGTTCGTTTCCTTGGCCGTCCCGAACCCGGCGTACTGGCGCATTGTCCAGGGCCTTCCCCTGTACATCGTGGGGTATACCCCCCTAGAGAACGGGAACTCGCCCGGGAAGCCGATGTCTTCGAGGTAGGGCTTGTTCAGCGTATCGAGCGGAGTGTAGAGCGGCTCGATGGGCAAAGAGCTTGCCTCGAAGCGCGCCTGGCGCTCCTTGAGCGCCCTTGCGGTGGTTTCGTAACGATCCTTGGCCTCTTGGAGCTTACTTGGGTCTTCTTTCCAGTATCCTGCCATCGTGTTGCTGCCTTTTAGGGTAAGGCGGTTGCCTGGCCGATTGTGATGAGGGGGGCCTTGCCCTCGAGGGCCTGGCCTTCCTGGGCAAAAATCTTTAAAACTACCCCCTCGATCGGGCTCTTGAGCTCGTTTTCCATCTTCATCGCCTCGATGACGGCGAGCCCTTGGCCTTTTTCCACCTTCTCACCCTTGGCGACCAAGACGGCAACGACCTTTCCGGGCATGGGGGCCGTAACCGTAACCTCCCCCCCCTGTGCGGCCGCTCCTTCTTTGGCTTGCTGTAACAGCGCTTCTCGCTCGTCCAGGACGGAGACAATCAAGGGCTCATTCCCGAAATGCAGTTCAATATCGCCGTTTTGAATATCGCAGTCGAACTCGTAGACCCTCGTTCCCACGATCACGCTGAAGCAGTTGGGCTCTACTCTGTGGGCATCGAGCTCGATTGTTCGTCCGTCTTCGAACCGGACGAGAACCCTGGCCAGCCCCAACCCGGGCTTTTCGACCTCCAGGCGTTGTTTAAGCGCGTTGAGCCGAACGATGTACCCCATGGCTAGCGTAGAGCCTTCCAGGGGGTGTAGCGCCAAAACGAGGCCTGGGCGCCAGCGGCTCGGCGTTGTCCAAGCCCTCTTTGGATCTGTTCTTGACGAAACCTTACCGTGGCCGCCGTGGCCAGGATCACGTCCTCGGGAGGTAGCTCTTTCTCGGACTCCTCTTTGAGCTCAGGCCAGTGGGTATCCAGGAAGCGGGTATCGTAATCGCCCGTTTGAAAGGCTTTGGATTGGATGACGTCCAAAAGAAACGAGACGTTCGAGCGGATTCCACGGATTTTGAGTTCGCCAAGCGCGCGCACCATTCGTTTTATCGCTAGCGGCCGAGTTTCGTCCCAGACAATGAGCTTGGCGATGATTGGATCGTAATAGATGGGCACTTTGGCGCCCTCGAACACGCCGGAGTCCAGCCGGACGAACGGGCCTCCGGGTACACGGAACGAGCGGATGAGCCCGGGCGAGGGCAGAAAGCCGTTGTCCGGGTCCTCGGCGTAGATACGGCACTCGATCGCGTGGCCCTTGCCCTTGATATTAGGCTGGTCGAGGCTCAAGCGCTCCCCCCTGGCGATTGCGACCTGCATACGGACAAGGTCAACCCCGAGGATCGCTTCGGTGATGGGGTGCTCGACCTGAAGCCGGGTGTTCATCTCGAGGAAGTAGAAGTTGCGGTTTTCGTCCACGAGGCACTCGATCGTACCAGCGCCCTCGTAGCCCACGGCCTTGGCCGCGCGCACGGCCATCTCGCCCATCCTCTCGCGCATCGTATCATCGAGCACTACGCTCGGGGTTTCTTCGATGACCTTCTGGTGGCGGCGTTGCATCGAGCACTCTCTCTCGAGCAAGTGGAACGTGTTGCCGAACGTGTCTGCAATGACTTGGATTTCAATATGTCTCGGCTTGGAAACGAGCTTTTCAAGGTAGACATCGCCATCGCCGAAGGCCTGCAAGGCCTCCGAGGCGGCAGACCGAAACGCCGAGGCCAGGTCATTCATGCCTTCGGCGATGCGCATGCCTTTTCCGCCCCCGCCTGCCTTAGCCTTGATGAGCAGAGGGTATCCCGTCTTCTCTGCGAGGCGCTGAACCTCTTCAAGCGTCCGGACGGGCTCGAGCGTCCCGGGAATGACGGGTACCCCGGCCTCCGTCATTAACTGCCTGGCCGTCGTTTTATGGCCCATCTTGCGGATTGCCTCTGGCTTTGGGCCGATAAATACGATTCCTTCTTCTTCTAAGCGTTCCGCGAACTCCGGATTTTCTGCCAAGAACCCGTAGCCCGGGTGAATGGCCTGCGCTTTTGTTTTTCTGGCCGCCGCCAGTATCTTTTCGACGTCTAGGTAGGTTTCCCTAGAGGTCGTTCCTTCAAGCCCTACCGCCTCATCGGCCATGCGCACGTGCAGGCTGTGCCTGTCGGGCTCGGAGAAGACGGCTACGGAGGCGACTCCCATCTCTTTGAGCGTTCGGATGATTCGCGCGGCGACTTCGCCACGGTTGGCGATCAGGACTTTTTTTATGTTCATCGGCCTGTCCGGGTTACAAAGGGATGTTGCCGTGTTTTTTGGGCGGGTTGACGTCGCGTTTATTCTCCAGGTAGGAAAGCGCCGTGATCAGCTTTTGCCTTGTTTGCCTGGGGTAGATGATCTCGTCGACATAGCCTAACTCTGCCGCGTGGAATGGACTGGCGAACCTTGCCCTGTAGTTTTGGACGAGCTCCTTGCGCTTGACCTCCGGGTCTAAAGCCGATGCGATCTCTTTTCGGAAGATGATGTTGACGGCGCCCTCCGGGCCCATGACCGCGATCTCGGCCGTCGGGTAGGCGAAGTTGAAATCGCCCCGGATGTGTTTGGAGCTCATGACGTCGTAGGCCCCGCCGTAGGCTTTCCTCGTGATGACCGTCACCTTCGGAGCCGTGGCTTCGCAGTAGGCGTACAAAAGCTTTGCCCCGTGGCGGATGATCCCCCCGTACTCCTGCGTGGTTCCCGGCAGGAACCCGGGCACGTCCACGAACGTCACGATGGGGATGTTGAAGGCGTCCAGGAACCTTACGAACCTGGCCGCCTTGACCGAGGCGTTGATATCGAGACAACCGGCCAAAACGTCTGGCTGGTTGGCCACGATCCCGACGCTGTTGCCCCCCAAGCGCGCGAACCCGGTGAGGATATTTGGTGCGAAGGACTCGGCCACCTCGAAAAACCGGCCGTCGTCCACGACGGAGCGAATGAGCGTTTTGATGTCGTAGGGCTTGTTCGGGTTTTTTGGGATTAAGCTATCCAGGCCGGCATCCTCGCGGTCGACAGGGTCTGAGGTAGGGACGGGCGGCGGGCCTTCGGAGTTGTTGCCAGGTATGTAGCCAAGTAGCTCCCGGATCATCAGAAGGCAGGCCTCCTCGCTGTCGCAGGCGAACTGCGCGACGCCGGAGGTAGAGGCGTGCGTGTCGGCGCCACCAAGCTGCTCTTTGGTGACCTCTTCGTGCGTTACGGTCCGAAGGACGTCAGGGCCTGTCACGAACATATGGCTCGTTTGCCGGACCATGAAGATGAAATCCGTGATGGCCGGCGAGTAGACCGCCCCTCCGGCGCAAGGGCCCATGATGGCCGAGATTTGTGGGATTACGCCGCTTGCTAACGTGTTGCGAAGGAAGATCTCGGCGTATCCGGCCAGGCTTGCGATCCCCTCTTGGATCCTGGCCCCGCCCGAGTCGTTCAGCCCGATCACTGGCGCCCCTACTTTAAGGGCTAAGTCCATGATCTTGCAGATCTTTTGGGCATAGGTTTCCGACAGCGAGCCCCCGAACACCGTGAAGTCCTGGGAGAATGCGAATACCTTGCGCCCGTCGATCGTCCCGTAGCCAGTGATAACGCCGTCTCCGTAGACTTTTTGCTTGTCCATCCCAAACTCGGTGCACCGGTGCGTTACGAAACGGTCCACCTCCGTAAAGCTGCCCGCATCCAGCAAGAGCATAATGCGCTCCCGGGCCGTTTTCTTGCCCGCCTCGTGCTGCTTTTGGATTCGATCGCCCCCTCCGCCTACGTTCGAGAGCTCAAGCAGGCGTTGGAGCTTAAGCTCGTTGTCTTCGCTGGCAGCGGGCCGGGTTTCCATACGCGGGCACCTTTTGATTGATTTAGGGTCGATTTCTTCTTGAACTCATAATAAACGTTTTGTAAAGGCGTGTCAAAACGCCATACCATTTGATTGGGTTGCCGGCTTATGGAGCAAAAATACCAACGGCTCGGGCTCAAAGAGCTAGGCCTTTCTTGGCTGGGATAGAAAACGGAAATTCTTTCGAGATAGGCTTAGGTTGGCCAAAGCGGCGGGCTTCAAGCGTAACTTTTGGAATGGTATGATACGGATGCTGCATCGTCCTTCAAAAAAAGTGGGGTGCGTTTTATGGGCATACGCAGGTGGTGCGTGGCATTTTTGGCGTCGCTTACCTTTCTTTTGGGCATAGGCCCTGCAACCGCTCAGGACGTTGGGGTCTATGCGGCCGCAGATCTGCAGCTTGCCATGCGCTCGCTGATCCAAGCGTTCGAACAAGAAAACCCGCAAGCCCACGTCAAGGTAACTTTCGGTTCGTCTGGCAAGGGCTACGCCCAGCTTGCCTCTGGAGCGCCCCACGATTTGTTTTTCTCGGCCGACATGGATTACGCAGAAAGGCTCGCACAAAAAGGCCTTACGCTTACCAAACCGAAACCCTACGGCCTAGGAAGGCTCGTCGTTTGGAGCCTGAGCGGCTCACAGGTTGATGTTTCCAAGGGGCTCGACGTGCTCCTTGCGCCAACAATCAAAAAGATCGCGATCGCCAACCCCGAGCACGCCCCCTACGGAAGGGCGGCCAAGGAAGCGCTGGAGAAAGCCGGGATGTGGGAGAGGGTTAAAAATAAGCTGGTCATCGCCGAGAACATCTCCCAGGCCGCCCACTACGCGCTAAGCGGGGCGGCAGAGGTGGGCCTTATTGCCCTGCCGCTCGCCTTGGAGGGTGAGCTTGCCCAAAAGGGGCGCTACGCCTTGGTTCCAGAGGAGCTTCACCGGCCGCTTATCCAAGGGTTCGTCGTCATGAAACGGGCCGGAAACAACCCGGCGGCACTTCACTTTGCCGAGTTCATCGGATCGTCAAAGGCAAGGGAAGTTTTTTCTCGCTATGGGTTTGTGCTGCCCCCACTGGTTCCATGAACCGAGTCCAAGGCCGCATCCTTGGGATCGAAGCGAGCGATGGCGTGTCGCTCGTGGACATCGAAACGGGCGGTGGAGCGATTTCTGCCGTTATTTTGGAAACGCCGGAAAGCTCGGAGTATATGAGACTTGGCGCCGAGGTGTACGTTTTGTTTAAAGAGACAGAGGTGGCGCTAGGCCTGGATGCGGGCAAGATGAGCTACCTGAACGTGTTCGACGGGAAGGTCTCTGGCATGAGGTGTGGGCGGGTTCTTGCAGAAGTTGTCGTTTGGACGGCGGCGGGAGAAATCGTTTCCATCATTACGAAGCGCTCGTTCGAGAGGCTTGGCTTGAAAGAAGGGGCCAGGGTGAAGGCGGTCATCAAATCGACCGAGGTCGCGCTGCAGGGCCTTGGGGTACCATCATGAACCTTACCCCGTTTTTTTTGACGTTCAAGCTGGCACTTTGTGCGACCGTCATTTTGACCGCAATAGGAATACCTGCCGCCCTTTGGCTGGCAAACAGGCGCTCGTTGCTCGCAAGCGGGCTCGAGGCCTCCGTTGCCCTGCCGCTCGTTTTGCCCCCTAGCGTGCTAGGGTTCTACCTCTTGCTCATGTTCCGCGCCGACGGGCCTTTCGGTGCAGTCTGGGAACGGTTTTTCGGGCATCCGCTCGTGTTTAACTTTGAAGGGCTTGTCCTTGCCTCGGTCGTGTTCGGGCTTCCTTTTATGGTCCAGCCGCTGGTTGCCGGCGTTCGCTCCATCCCGAAAGAGCTTATCGAGGCGAGCACCACGCTTGGCAAGCCTTGGTGGACGACGCTCGTCCGTGTCGTGTTGCCCAACATGAAGGCTTCGATCCTGACGGGCTGCGTGCTGGCGTTTGCCCATGCCGTAGGCGAGTTCGGCGTCGTCCTTATGGTCGGCGGGAACATCGAGGGAGAGACCCGCGTGGTGTCGCTTGCCATCTACGACGCCGTCGAAGCGCTCGATTACCGATCGGCCCATGTCTACGCCTCGGTGTTGTTCGCATTTTCGTTCTTGACGCTGCTTGCCGTGTACCGGGTCAACAGGAGGTTTTTTTCGGCATGATCGAAGCCCACCTCGAAAAAGACCTGTTCGGGGCTTCCGGCCCATTCCGTCTGAGTGTGAATTTTCGCGTTGATGACGGCCAATGTGTCACGTTCTACGGGCCGTCTGGTGCTGGCAAAACGACCATTCTTCGGATGCTCGCAGGCCTGGAGACGCCGCAGGAAGGCTTTATTAGCGTAAACGGCGAATTATGGTTCGATGCAAGAAAGCGAGTCCTCCTTCCTTCCCGCAAGCGAAGAGTCGGGTTTGTGTTTCAATCTTACGCCCTGTTCCCGAACATGACGGTTGGTGAGAACGTCGCTTATGCGATGCAGAAAACGTCAGCAGTAAAACTTGAGGACTTGTTGGATTTGGCAGGCATCCTCGAGCTAAAAGACCGTTACCCGAGCACGCTCTCCGGAGGCCAGCAGCAGCGCGTCGCGCTTATTCGGGCGATCTCCAGGGAGCCCATGATTCTTTTGCTGGACGAGCCGCTCAGCGCGCTAGATGTCTCAACGCGACTCGAGCTTCAAGACGAAATTCTTAGAATCCACAGGCTTCTTGGTGCCGCAACGATTCTCGTAAGCCACGACAAGCAAGAGGTGTTCCGGATGGCGGACATGGTCCTTAGCATCAAAGAGGGCCGCATTCATGCGGAGGGCAGTCCAAGGGAGGTCTTCTTCAAGCGGCGCTTCTCCCCCAAGTTTGCCGTAACAGGCAGGGTGCTGGCGATCGAAAGGGCCGATATTGTCTTCCGTGCGTTTGTGTCGACCGGTACGGAAATGTTGCAGGTCATCCTTGGAGAACGCGATGCCAAACGTTTCAAACCGGGCGATGAGGTGCTCGTCGCCTCGAAGGCGTTCAACCCGATGCTTTTACCGCTCTTTGAACCTTTCGAGACGAAAGAGCTCCGGCAGGTATGCCAGGCTGGGGTTGGGTACATAGATTAAATGGGCTACTTGAAAAGAATCGCGCTTATACCCGTCAAAAACTTCCGTACTGCCAAAAGCAGGCTTGCTGGCGTGCTTTCGCTTGGAGAGCGCCAAACGCTCGCTAACTGGATGTTTTGGAGGGTCCTTGGCCAGATTCGGCGCTCCGGGCTGTTCTCGGAAGCCGTGGTCCTCTCTAAGGGTTCCTTGCTTCAGGACTCCAAAGAGGGCTTTCCCGTGCACGTCGTCGAGCAAGACCCAAAGCTAGGGCTCGAAGAGGCGCTGAATGCCTACTTTTTAGAGAGCCCTTGGGCGGGGTTCGAGCATTTCCTTTTGCCCGCCGATTTGCCACTTCTCTCCCAAAGAGATTTTTGGGGTTTGATGCTTTGCCTTAAGAAAGAAGGCGCCGAGGGGCTCTTGGTCCCCTCGATGGACGGCAGGGGGACGAACGGGGTTTATCTAAAGAACCCCTCCGGCCAAAGGTTGGCCTTTGGCACGGACAACAGCCTTTCTGTTAACCGGGCAAGGCTCGAGCGTTCCGGGGTTCATCCTGGAACTTACTACAGCCTTGGGTTTGCCCTCGATGTGGATACAGAAGAAGACCTCCTGTGGGCCTTACACAACGGCCTTCCTTTCAGGGGGCTGGTGTAGGGACGTATGGAAGTCCGTTTTATCGGCATTCCCCATCCATCCGATATCGAGGCTGGCGTTTCGTTGGTCAAGGAAGCCCTCGAGGCCTCGAGGCAGCAAGGGTATGAACCCAAAAAAGGGGCGATCATTGTCGTCAAGCTCAAGGCAATCTCCAAGGCGTTGGGCCTTTGGCTGGACACAAGCTCACTCGTGCCCTCGGCGTTTGCCCTTGCCCTTGCTGACCTCACGGGCAAAGACCCGGGGCTTACCGAGGCGATCCTAATGCACGCAAAGCGCCTCGTTCGCGCCAAGGAAGGGGTTCTCCTAGTGGAGACAAAATCGGGCATTGTTTGCGCCAACGCCATGCTTGACCGCTCAAACACGGGCCGGGGGCCAGAGTGGGTCCTGTGCCCGCCAGAAGACATCGATGCCGAGGCCAAGCGCTTTGGGGTCGCGCTTTCAGGGCTATTGGGCTTCCATATTCCAGTGATTGTTTCGGATACGCTTGGCAGGCCCTTTCGGCTCGGCCAAACGGACGTTGCCGTGGGCCTTTGGGGGCTTGATCCTTTCTTTGATATGCGCGGGCGAAAGGACGACTACGGCTACCTCCTTAAAGACACCTGTATCGCGCTCGCCGATGAGCTCGCCGCAGGCGCGGAGCTGGCCTGCGGAAAGACAAAGGGAGTGCCTTTTGTTTGGGTAGAAGGGGTAACGTACGAAGAAAACCAGGAGGGTTCGGCAAGGCAGCTTGAACGTCCCTCCCATAAAAATCTTTTCCCATGACGGCAGTGAACACTGAAGCGCTCCCTTGGCCGCCCGAGAAACTTTTCAAAGAGCTAGAGCCTACCTTTGATGTTTCTTTGAAGCGGCTACAAAGCGGGCTTACGCTCGCCCATATCCACGACAACAAGAACGTTCGCGCCTGGGTGCGCGTCCAGTTTGCCCACGGCTCGTGTTCGGAGACGCCCGAGAACAACGGCGTGACACACCTGCTCGAGCACATGCTGTTTCGGGGCTGCGAACGTTACAAGGAGCCCTCCGACCTCGAAGCCGCATTCGAGGCGATCGGCGGGATGGCGAACGCCTTCGTGGACGCGGAGCGTACGTGCTTCCATGCCCACTGCCATCCAAAGTTCCTCTTGGAGGCCCTCGGCATCTTCCAGGCCATGTTCGAAGCTCCGCTCTTTAAGGGCCTCGAGACCGAAAAACGGGTTATTCTCCAGGAGATTCTCGAGGACAAGAACGAGCAGGGCGAAGAGATTGACCCCGAGAATCTCCTGTACGGGTTGATGTTTCCGGGTTCAAGCCTTGCCCTTCCGATTGCAGGAAGCCAGGCCAACATTGAACGGTTTACCAAAAAAGATTTGACTGCCAGGCTTAAAGAGCTCCTCGTCCCGGAAGGCACGCTCGTGACGGTGAGCGGAGACATAGGCTTCGAGGCGCTCGAGGCGTTCCTAAGCGATGGCTTCCCATTGCCCACTGCCAGGGCACGAGGCCCGTATGTCCTTGGCGACATGCCCACATCCGAGGGCTCGAAGCTCCTTATCCGCCACAACCCCCAAAGCCAGTTCGAGGTATGCATGGGCTTTCAAGCTCCTGGCCCAAAATGTCAGGACGTGCTCAAGCTCCCGATCGTGCAACGCCTGCTCGCGGGTATGGGCAAGTCTATCCTCACAAGGCGGCTTAGGGAGGAAAAGGGGCTTGTCTACAGCTTGGATGCTTCCTTCAGCCTCCACAAAGGCGTAGGCGTCTTTCTCATCGAGTTTGCTACCTCGAAAGAGACGCTCTTGGAAGCTATAGATACGCTGCTTTGCGAGCTGGCCCAATTCAAGGCGCAAGAAGTTCCCTGCGAGCTCTCGGATATGGCCAAGTTAAGCTGCCTCTATGACCTTTACTTCGAGCAGGACAGCCCGGAGAACGTGCTTGAGCACGTTTCCAGGGCCGTTCTGTTTGGAGTCCCGTGGCAGCCAAATACGTTTTATCGTGCACTGCTCGAAACGACCCGTATGGATATCCAATCGCTTGCCAAGCGCCTTTTTTCCAAAAAAAACCTTCATCTCGTCATGGTCGGCCCATCGCTTACTGGCTCGGACGACCTCAAAAGGGCTATACTAGAAAAAATTGACCAAGCCTTCCAGAATGAGTAGCGTATGATCGCCGTTGGTGTCAGTCTTTTGGCCTACGTGGCCTTCGTTGTTTTGCTGCATGCCGTACTGGGCTGGGGGACCGTCGTTAGCCTGCTTGCTTCGCTTCTTCCTGCGCTTGCAGCCTTTGCGCTTATCGGCCGCGTCGCTTCAAAGAGGCTCAAAACGCTGATCGATGCCGCCACAAACCAGGTCAAGAAAGGCAGCCTCGACAGGGCCGTGCAAACGCTAAAAGCGGACCAGGGGCTCAAAAGGCTTCACCCGCTCGTTGCAGGCCAAATCAACGCCTACCTAGGCATGCTGCTCTACATGCGAAGGGACTACGACGAGGCTGCACAATACCTCAAGAAGGTACGGGTAGCCCACTGGAGCCCGAAGGTCATGCTGGCGATGGTCTACTTCAGAAGGCGTCAGACGGCCAAGATGGAGCAATCGCTCAAACGTACGCTTCGGTTCTACCGAAAAGAGCCGTTCATCTACGCCATCTATGCCTGGGCGCTCCAGAAGGCGGGCCAACGCGAGAAGGCCGTCTTGGTGCTCGAAAGGGGAATAAAGGCGCTTGGGAAGGACGAGCGGCTTTCAAGGGCTCTCGAGAACGTCAAGCAAGGAAAGCCAATCAAGATGTCTCGTTACGGTGAGCTTTGGTACCAGTTCGGGTTTGAGAGGCCCCCGGCCCAGCCTCATCATTCCTTCCGAAGAAAACCGAACGCCTGAGGGTTATCCATTGTTTCCAACGCCCGGCATTTCCCTGGCCAGGCTTTTTCTCTGGGCACGCCTCACGCTCGTCGCGCTCGGGATCGTCGGCTTCCTGGTGCTTGGCGTTCGGCTCGTTCGGACCATTTTGGCCCCCATTCCCAGGGTTGATGTTCGGGCCTCTGGGCTCTCCGGCGCAACCCCGCTGCCTTCCTTGCCCAACGCTCCGCTCCTGGGTGCTAGAAAGCCCGTAGAAGACCTTGCCAAAGTCTTTTTGGTATCCAAGAGCCTGGATGTAGCCCTTGAAACGAGGGGACATTCCCCAGGGCAGGGTTTAAGCACATCGTCTGAGCCCGGAGGGATCGGCGAAAAGCTGGGAATCAAGCTGTCGGGGACGGTTTCAGGGCCTCAAGCGCTTTCCTATGCCGTCATCCTGGATGAGTCTAAGGCCGAAGAAGCGCCTTACAGGGTAGGGGATACAATCAAGGGGGCCAAAGTCGTAGCGATCGAACCGCTCCAGGTCATCTTAGAGCACGAAGGGAGAAGGCAGGCGCTAAAAATGGAGTTCGATTTCGAGCAGTCGTGGGTTTTCAAAGAAGCGCCCCCGAAAATGCAGGATGAAAGGAAGCAGGAAGGTTCCGGCAGCGCGCTTACGATTCCACGGCAGGAAATCGAGAAGGAACTGGCCAGCCCGGATCGTGTCGCTCGTGAGGCAACCATGTTGCCAGCGTTCAAATCCGGAAGGCCGAACGGCTTCATGATCCTTAACGTTTCCAGGGGCTCCGTTTTTTCTAAGCTTGGGCTTTTAGACGGCGATATCCTTCAATCGGTCAACGGCCAGCCCGTAAATGAGGGCTTTACGCTTGCATCCTTGCTAGCGGACCTCAACCAGAAGGGTGAGGCTATGCTTGCGATTGAGCGGAACCTTTCTCCCCTGCGGTTGAACGTGAAGCTCCGCTAGGGTTGGAGTTTGAATAGAACAGCCACTTCAAGAAGGCCCGTGCCTGCTTAAGCGTTACAGGAACCTCTGGCCATGAAAGGCCCTTTTGCCGCTTGAGGCTTGAAAACGGCTTGCCCACATAAGGAAGCCTGAGGTTGGCCTTCTTTAGCAGGCCTTCATCCCGAAGCAGGCTATCCGACGGGCCCTCTGCCAGCACTTGTCCCTTGTCCAAAAGATAAACCCTATCGAGGAAGGACGCGGCAAGGTCCAAGTTGTGGGTCGTAACGACTACGGCAATATTGGAGCTCTTGGCAAGCTTTTTCAAAATTCTCATGACAGCTACTTCGCCCGCCGGGTCGAGCCCCTGGGTCGGCTCGTCTAGGATCAGCACGCTCGGGTCCATGACAAGGAGTCCCGCGATGGAGAGCCGCTTCATCTCTCCAAAGCTTAGCGTGCGAACAAGCCTTTCTTCGAAACCTTCGAGCCCTACACGCTTGAGCGCGTTGAGCGCGCGCCCTTTGGCTTTTAGGGGGTCTACCCCAAGGTTTTTGGGGCCAAACAGTACGTCCTCTAGCACGCGGAACTCGACGACCTGATCGTTGGGGTTCTGGAAAACGAGACCCAACGTCCTGTAGAGCTCGCTATTTTTGTAGTTTTGGAGCGGCCTATCTTTGAGCCAAACCTCCCCTTGGTTTGGAGTCAAAAGACCCGAAAGGGCCCGAATGAGCGTCGTCTTTCCAGCGCCGTTCTTTCCGAGAATGCCTACGGCCTCCCCCGCACGAACGAAAAAATTGACTCCGCGAAGGGCGAAGCCCTTGGAAGTGTAGGCGTAGCCTAGATTGATGGCCGACAGCACGGGGCCTGGCGTTTCCTCTACAAGAGCCACGAAAGCGTCCACATTCCGAAGAACATGAAAAAAGCTACGGCCGCTGCGCCTATTGAAGGTGCGGGCGGCTCTTGGGGGTACAATTTGCCGCCTACGCAACGGACCTTCATGGTATCCTCGAGGGCGAGTGCTCTGTCGAACGCGTAGGATAAAACCTGCCCTCCAAGCGCCCCCAAGGAATGAGCCCATCCTGAAAGCCCCCGGTAGCCGAGCCGGACACGTTGCGCTTGTCCAACTTCATGGCCCTTGGTTCTCAAATCGTGAGCAAAGCGTGAGGCAAGCAGTAGCGTATCGAGCAAAAAAACGGGCAACCGAAAGGGGGCGAGCGCCTGCAAAGTCTCTTGAAGCTGGCCATTAGCCATAAGGGGCATTGCCCAAGTGCAGATCGCAAGCACACGGCCTGCAAGGACGGTCCCATCGGCGATGCCGCCGTTTCCAGGAGAAAGCCAAACCCGGACCGCGACAAGGCCGAGGGCAACGAATGCAGGGCCGGCAAGCCTTATGCCGATATGTCGAACGTTCATGCCAGAAACCAAACAAAGCCCTAGCCCTATCACGAAGGCGACCCCCAAAAACGCGGGATTCGAGCTCAAAAGGAACAGGCATGCGAGCGCAAAGAACAACAGCACCCGAAACCTCCCCCCTTTGTCAAGGAAGAAAAAGGGCATCATTAAGGCGGGTTCCATCCTTTCCGTATCGCTTTTATAATGTGTCCATATTTTGGGGGGAAGCATAGCGTTGGCCCGGGATCGAATCGTTCTAGAGCGGAGATCAAAGGGATCCTTCCCCTTTGGGAAAAGAGCGGTCAAGGCCTATTGAGCTCCGAAGCCTGGCAAGTCTGTCCGCCGCTTCGCCGAACGTTGGGTCGAGCATGACAACCTTCTCTAGCTCGGCGATGGCTTGGTCTGTTTCAGAGAGCGCCTCATGAGCGAGGGCAAGCTCGTAGTGAGTGCCTATGAATTGACTTATCGTCAAGCTGGAAAGCGCGGCAAGCGCAGAAAGAACCCCTTTCGACTTGTCGTAGTCTTCCTTAGCCTTGTATACCATGGCCTTCAGATAAAGCATCTCGAAGCGGTTTTGGGCGTTGTCTTCGCAGCGCTCGAGCGTTGCGAGCGCTGCATCAAAAAGTCCCATGTCATGGTAGGCCGTAGCGAGCGCGTAGGCGGCGCTTTGGTCTTGGGCGATTCGTGGTGAGGTATATTGTTTGAATTGCTCGAAAATCTGCTCAAAGCTGACCGGCTGACCGCACGCTAAGCCCTCAAAACCCGGCTTTCCTTGAAGGGCTTGGATGAAAGATTGGCAATCCGGATGGTCGGAGGACGCAATCGCCTCAAAAGCCCTGCCCTTTAGCGTTTCGTCCAGCGAGAAATCCGTTCCGAGCCCTCTGAGTAAATGAGCGATCCAGTCCGGTTTGTTCTTGAGCAGCGCCTGAGCAATGAATAGGCCTGCGTAGTGCTCCGCCTTTCCATGATCTCCAAGCTCAAGGCACAGGCGAACGAGCTGAAAGGCCGCCTGTCCTGGCTTGTCTGCCAAGAAGGTCATTTTCCAGAGGACTTCGGGCATATGCCTTCGTTCCGAGGCCGCATCTAAAAGCTCCAACGCTCGGCGGAAGTAGGGCTGGGCTTCGAAGCCAAACCCTTTCTCTTGAAGGTAGGTTCCGGCCATCGAAAGATAACGCCATTCGTTAGGGGCAAGCCTTGCCGCCTTCTTGATGTAGGCGATGGCCTCGGAAAGGAACCCCCTGCCGTGGTGAATGTCCGCGATCTGAGCGAATAGGCTGGCGGCCGAGTTGAACTTTTTCCGCTCTTCGTAAAGCTCGGCCAATTCTTTGAGCACGGCTATGTTCTTGGGGTCTTCATGAAGACGCCTGTTGAGCGTCTTTTCTTTGGAGCCCGAGCCAGCGTACCCTATCAGCCTAAAAATCATCGCTCAATCGCACTCCAGAGACGGTGGAATTCTTTGAAGAAGCCTGTATGATAAGAGCCTTCGGCAAAAGCTTCCCCATTGAGGATCGCCTGGCATAGCTCTTTGTTAGTGCAAATGCCCTGGATATCGAGCTCTTCGAGCGCCACAAGGAGTTTGATGCGTGCATCCTCACGGGTGGGTCCGTGCACGATCAGCTTGCCGATCATGCTGTCGTAATAGGATGGCACATCTAGCCCGGCCCGAAGGTAGGTATCGAAACGAACGCCGATCCCTCCCGGTACGAAGAGCCCCGCAATCTTACCCGGCGAAGGGGTTAGCTTTTTAGGGTCGACGGCGTTGATGCGCGCCTCGATGGCATGGCCGCTTAGGGATACGGAATGCTGGTTGATGGAAAGGGGCATGCCCATCGCCACGCGGACCTGCTCCTTGACCAAGTCGAGACCCGTGACCATTTCGGTCACTGGGTGCTCCACCTGGATGCGCGTGTTCATCTCCATAAAATAAAAGCGGTCTTGCTTGTCTACAAGGAACTCGACCGTGCCGAGGCTTGCATACCGAAGCGCTTCCCCAGCCCGTATGGCCGTTTTGCACAGGGCTTTTCGCGTCTTGTCGGACAATCCGGGGGAGGGTGCCTCTTCGAGCAATTTCTGATAGTTGTTTTGAATAGAGCAGTTCCGCTCGAAGAGATGGACGAGGTTCCCGAAATGATCTCCTACGATTTGAACCTCGACATGCCTTGCGTCCTCGATCAAACGCTCTACGTAAAGCTCGTTGTCGCCGAAGGCGGCCTTTACCTCGGCCTGGGCGCTCAAGAAGGCGTTGGTGAACGCAAGCGGGTCCTCGACCCGCTTCATTCCTTTTCCCCCCCCGCCTAGCGCCGCCTTCAAGATGACAGGAAACCCTATCCGGCTGGCCTCTTCGAAGGCTTGCCTTGGGTCCTTGATGCCCCTTTCGCTGCCTTCGACCACAGGGATGCCCCTTCGTTTCATGATGGCCCGCGCGCGAATCTTGTTCCCCATCAATCGGATGGCCCTCAAGGAAGGCCCGATAAAATGGATTCCGGCGCTTTGGCAGATCTCTCGAAAATGCGCGTTTTCCGCGAAGAACCCGTAGCCAGGATGAATTGCGTCGGCATGCGTGATCTCTGCCGCCGCTATGATGGCCTTTTCGTTTAGGTAGCTGTCCTTGGCGGGCCCGGGGCCGATGCACACGGCCTCGTCGGCTAAGCGTACATGGGGGGCGTCCTTGTCGGGCTCGGAGAACACGGCCACGCTTTGGAGTCCCATCTCCTTGAGTGTACGGATGATTCTGAGCGCAATCTCGCCACGGTTTGCAACGAGGACTTTTTGGAACACGCCTTTCTTCCCGGGTTTTTATGCTGGGATCGGCTCTAGCTCGAACAACGGCGTACCAAAACCCACGGGCTTTCTGTCATCTACGAGCACCTTGAATACCCTTCCTGTCACGTCCGATTCGATCTCGTTCATGATTTTCATCGCCTCGATAATGCACACAACCTGCCCTTTATGGATGATCTCGCCTACTTCTACGTAAGGCTTTGCCTCCGGGGCGGGAGAGCGGTAAAACGTCCCTACCATCGGCGAGGTGATCGTAAGCGCCTTAGGTTTTTCCTGGGCGGGAAGTTGCCCGGCTTGCGCCTCGGACGAGGGCGTTTCCGGCCGGATTCGCTCGATTCGTCTTTCCGGATGGGGCAATGCCTCAAAACCGGATCGCTTCAAGGATACCTTTTCCCCTTCCCGTTCGAGCGAAAACTCGACGATGTCCGTAGACAGAACCCATTCTAGAAGCTCCCGGAGGCGATCAAAGGGGCAGGGTGTCGTCGGCGTCGGCGTATCCATAGCGATCCCTACTTTGCCCGTTCGATGTACATGCCGGTTCTCGTGTCCACCCGAAGCACTTCGCCCTGCTCGATGAACAAAGGAACCTGGACGACGAGCCCCCCTTCGAGCGTTGCGGGCTTTGTGCCGCCCTGGGCCGTGTCTCCCCGAACGCCCGGCTCGGCCTCTACCACCTTAAGCTCGACGAAGGTGGGAATCTCGATCGTCAACGGGTCTGTCCCCAAGAATAACGCGCGGACTTCCATGCCTTCTTTCAGGTAGAAGCGCTTATTCCCCAGCACGGAAAAAGGGATACTGAACTGCTCGTAGGTCTCCATATCCATGAACATTGCGCTTTCGCCCTCTAAATACAAGCATTGTAGTGGCTTCTCGGAGAAATCCCCCCCCTCGAAACGCTCACCAGAACGGAATGTTTTGTCCAGAACATTATCGCTTTTTAAGCCTCTTAATTTTGTTCGGACGAACGCGCCTCCCTTGCCGGGTTTGACGTGCTGGAAGTCGATTATTTCGAAGGGCTGCCCCTCGATCAGGAGCTTCAGCCCCTTCCGGAAGTCGCTGGTCGCTAGGCTCATGACATGTCCTCTTTCTTTTTCTTGTTTTGAATCTTGCACGCTATGTACTCGAGCGCAAGGATGTATCCCCAAACGCCAAGTCCCATGATCCGTCCCTTGACGACATCGGAGATCGTAGAGACATGCCGGAAAGACTCCCTGGCGTAGGGGTTGCTTAAATGGACCTCGATAGCTGGGGTTTGGGCGGCCAACAGGGCATCCCGGATCGCGATGGAGGTATGCGTGTAGGCGCCGGGGTTAATGACCAACCATGCCACCCCTTCCGCGGGAAGGGCTTGGATACGCGCTATGATCTCTCCTTCATGGTTGGACTGAGCGTGCGAAAGCTCCAGTCCCAAGCTTTTGGCCCTTTCTTGCAGCTCGGCCTTCATTTGTGCGTAAGTTTGGGTGCCATACACCCGAACCTCCCGGTTGCCGAGGAGGTTCAAGTTCGGGCCGTCGATTACGGCAATCCTTCGGTCCGCAGCGTTTTCCATAGGTCAACAAGCTCCTCGATGGCGATAGGTTCAATCCGGACGGACCCGATACGGTCGAGCAGGACGAACCGGACCTTCGCGCCTTGCTTTTTCTTGTCGAGCGAAAGCAGCCTTTTCATCCGGTCGGGGTGAATGCTTGGCGGTTTCGTAGGCAAGCCAAGCGCCTTGAGCGATTCTTTGACCCTAGCGTACGCATCTTTCGTTGTACTGCCTATCCGGTAGGCCACCGCGGCTTCTACGAGCATTCCAAGACCAACGGCCTCCCCATGCAGAAAGGTCTTGTAGTGCGCATGTGCCTCGAAGGCATGGCCGAAGGTGTGGCCGAAGTTTAGTACGGCACGCAGGTTCGCCTCTCTTTCGTCTTGCTCCACGATGGCCTTTTTATGCAGGATGCTGGCCTGGATTACCTTTGCCATCGCATCAGGGTCCATCCTGAGCAAGGCTTGTGCGTTCGAGACGATGAACTCAAAGAACGGCTCGTCTTGAATCATACCGTATTTTAGGACCTCTGCAAGCCCTGCGATGTACTCTCTTTTAGGGAGAGTGGAAAGATACTCCGTATCGATCAGTACGCCGCTCGGCTGCCAGAAGGCCCCTAGGGCGTTTTTCGCCTGCTTGAGGTCTATCGCCACCTTTCCCCCGATGCTTGCATCTACCCCGGCCAAGAGGGTCGTAGGAATCATGACAAACGGAACCCCCCTTTGGTAGGTGGCCGCGACGAACCCGGCCAAGTCTCCCACAACTCCGCCCCCGAACGCGACGAGCGCCCAGCCGCGGTCTGCACCGAAATAGAGCAGCTTTTGGGCCACGCTTGCGTACACATCGAGCGTCTTGGCCCTTTCTCCTGCGGGGACGACGATGAGCTTTGGTTTCTTGGATAAATCTTTGATTAATTGGGCGTATAAGGGCTCTAACCATAGCTTGGCCAGGTGGCGGTCGGTCACGATGGCCAAGGGCCTTTGCTCGAGGCATTCCTCGAGGAACGCGGCAATTTTGTCCCTCACCCCTTGCCCTAAGACAATAGGATAGGTGCCGCCCTTTGTGGTTACGTCAATGCGCGTGATTTCCATTTTTTCTCGTCAGGCCGATGATGTTAAGGATTTCCAAGGCCACCTCACGGGGAACTCGCCCGTCCGTGGTTACCCGGTACTTCGCGAGTGCTTCGTAAAGGGGCGTTCTTTGTAGGTACAGCTCGTTTGCACGCGCATGGCTTCTCCAAAGTGGACGTTTCGTGTCGTTTAAGAGCCGAGCCTTGATCGTGTCGAACGAAGCCTCCAGGTATACGGTGTAGGGCAAGGGTTCGATCAGCGCGCGGGCTTCTTCGCTCGTAACCACCCCACCGCCGGAGGCGATCACAACGCCGTCTTCTTGAAGCGCGGCTTGAAGCGCCCTGACCTCTTTTTTCCGAAAGTAAGGCTCGCCGTGTTCTTGAAAGATCGCTTGGATATTAAGCCCCTCTTTGGCCTCGATTCGCGCATCCAGGTCGACAAACCTGAACCCCGACAGCCTGGCAAGGATTCGGCCGACGGAGCTCTTTCCGGCCCCCATGAACCCGAGGAGAAGGATGCGCATACCTTGCCCTGGTTTTTGACCTATCAGTTTACCATACACCGAAAGAAGAAACCGGCGCTATCCCTGAAGGGCAAGAACCTAGGCTTTCTTGGGTAGGCTTAAGGAAACAAAAAAAAGTGATTCTTTTGGCATGGCATGCCAAGACCTTAGTCAGTGCAGCTTCTTCGTCCCTGGCTTACTCTTTGGCGGGTGTATCGAAAAAACAGCAGGTTCTTCGTACCGAACTAAGGAAGGGGCTTGAGCGTCAGAAGGGGACGGCGGACCTGCGCCGTCCCCTCGGATCGAAAAGGGCTAGAAAGGCTGAACCATAGGCTGCGACGGGCTCTTGCCGCCGGCCGGGCAAGCTTGGCCGGTACCCATGGTAGAAACAATCCCAAGGAAACCCAGGGCTAAGGCTACAAGCGTTTTCTTCATGGCTCTCTCCTTGAAGGGGGCGTTTAAGGACAATTTATACCTACTTAAGTTCTATCCCTCTACACCCCAACGTGTCAAGAGAGCCAGTATGCCGCTTTTTTTACAAGCCGAAAGGCCCCTGTGGCCCGCCCTTTTTTTGTCCTGGCGGGATACCTTGCCCCGGCGGAATGCCCTGTCCGGGCGGAATGCCTTGGCCTGGCGGGCCGAAAGCGACGCTAGGACCTTTCTTCGTAAGCTTAAGCATGGCGTGCCTCCTTTTGTTTTTGGGTGAAACCCATTAAGGCTAACTTAACTTCTCAAGCGCCTTCAAAAAGGACCCATGGTGCTCTTTTTCGTCCGATAAGATGTCTTCAAAAATCTCCTGGATCTTGGAAAGCCCCTCTTTCCCGGCTGTCTCTGCGATCCGGGGGTAGAGCTCCAAGGCGCCTTCCTCGGCTTTGACATCCAGCTCGATCATTTCTTTGATTGTCTTGCCCACGATGACGGGCGGGTCCGGCTGTGTGGGTAACTCGCCTCCAAGCTTGCGGAACGCCTCGGCGATCTCCTCGGCATGCTCCATCTCTGCCATGGCAATCTTTCGGAACAGCTTGCGGGCCTCTGGCCCCTCTTCCTTTGGGGTGGCAATGTGGTGCCACATGTACTGGATAGAGCCCTGAAGCTCGCTTGCCAGGGCTTGATAAACCATGTCCATTAGTTCTTTCGAGGCTTGTTGCGTCATGGCTTCCCCTTTTTGTTCAACGACCGGCACAATCTAAGTTTATCCCAAAAAAAGAGATGAAGTCCAAGCCGAACCCTCTTAGCCCCGGAGGGGCGGCGGCCTCGTTGGAATGCCTCATAGAAAATCGGACGCGATGGCGTCTTGCTCTTTGAGGAGCCTTTGTTTTTCCGAATCAGGAAGGAAGGCGGCAAGGATAGAGTTTTTAGCGAGCGTGGACACGTCCCATGCGCTCATGTCTAAAGCCTCGGCGCTTTGGAGGTAGTTTTCCAGCAAATAGCCGCCAAAATAGGCCGGGTCGTCCGAGTTGACCGTGACCAAGATCCCAAAATCCAAAAGCCGCTTTAGGTTGTGCTCCGTAAGCGACGGGAACACCCTTAACCTTACGTTGGAAAGCGGACAGACGCTCAAAGGGATCCGGCGGGCCTTGATCTCTTCCATTAGCTCCGGGTCTTCTTCCGAGCGCACGCCGTGGTCAACCCTAAGCACCTTGAGCTCGCTTAGCGCCTCTCTGACGTAGCCCGCCGGCCCTTCCTCGCCCGCGTGCGCGACAGGCAGAAACCCTTCTTCCCTGGCCTTGGCAAACACCCGGCGGAACTTGGACGGCGGGTTGCCCGCCTCGCTCGAATCGAGGCCAACGCCAAGAATTGCCTTTTTGTAGGGAAGGGCCTGTTTTAGCGCTTCAAAGGCCTCCTGCTCGCTCAAATGGCGCAAAAAGCAAAGGATGAGCGCAACCGAGAGGCCAAGCTTGTTCTCGGCATCTTTGGCCGCCTCGAGAAGCCCTTCGATTACGGACGCGAAGGGAACCCCGCGGGAGGTATGCGCCTGGGGGTCGAAGAAGACCTCGGCCCGGACAATGTTCTCTTCGCTGGCCTTTTGAAAGTAGGCCATAGCCAGCTCGTAGAAGTCTTGCTTGGTCTTCAGGACCGCAAGCCCTTGGTAGTAAAGCTTAAGGAAGTCCTCCAGGTTGGAGAAGTTGTACGCCTCCTTCAGGGCCTCTGGCGTTTTGTAGCCAAGCGCTACGGCGTTCTTTTTGGCCAACCTAAAGACCATCTCTGGCTCGAGCGTTCCTTCGATGTGCAGGTGGATCTCGGCCTTGGGCATGGCCTTAAGGAAGTTTTGCATGACATCGCGGTCCATCCGCTTGGAAAGGGGGCTTTCTTTTGGTGTCGCCTTGGGTTCCATGGTTTCCTTTGGTGTGTTGTGGGTGTTCCTGCTTACAAGAAAAGCTCAAGCGTCCCTGCTTGAGCGGGAATCTCCAGATCGCTCGATCCCTCTGACCTCGAAACCGGGACGGGCCTACCTTGAAAATGTGCGGACGAAAGCGCTTTGCCGTATACTTTCAGGTGGAAGCGCTTTGGCAGGGCATACGACCCAGATTGTGTAATCGCTACCGAAAGCCCGCCTGGTGTCCGCGCGAGCTGAAAATCGAACGCGTTGTAGGGGCTTTTCGTTGTCTGGCCATCGTCTATGTAAAAAAAAGAGTGCCCATCGGAGGCCTCGACGGGGGGATAAACCTCAAGCGTTGCCGTCTCGCCCGCGATTACCGAGACGTGCTGACCCTCTTGCATCGTGGGGATGACGCTTCCTTCCTTGATGAACAAGGGTAGTGTCCCAAGCGGCGCGCTCACGTAGTGCAGCGCCTGCCCCGAGAAGGTTCCCTTGGTTGCATGATCGTACCACACGCCCTTGGGCAGGTACACGTAGCGGCCCTGGGCTCCCGGTTCGAGCACGGGCGCCACGAGCAGCGAATCGCCTACAAGGAATGCATCGTCCATGCTGTACGTGGCGGGGTCGTCCTGGTAGGCGTACACGAGAGGGCGAAGGATAGGCTCGCCCGTCGTGGAAGCCTTAAAAAAGGCGCTGTAGAGGTAGGGCAGAAGCCTGTAGCGCAACCCGATCGCTTTGCGGATGAGTTCGGTATAGGGCTCGCCGAATACCCAAGGCTCTTGATCGTAGCTGCCCCGGTTCGTGTGGTTACGCATGAGCGGGATGAGTGCGCTCGCTTCGTACCAGCGAACGAGCAGCTCGGGGGTAGGCGATCCCTCGAACCCCCCGATGTCCGACCCGACAAAAGGAACTCCAGACAGACCCATATTGAGGAACATTGGGTTTTGAAGCCTCAGATGAGGAAAGCTGGAGGTGTTGTCCCCTGTCCAAACGGCCGCGTAGCGTTGCACACCGCTGAAGCCGGCCCTAGAGAGTAAAAAGGGCCTTTTGGGGGACTGAAGAGCTTGAACGCCCTCGTAGCTCGCCTTTACCATAAGCAGCCCAAAAACGTTGTGCATCTTCTTGTGGCTGGAAATCAGCCCGGAATCGTCGAACATCACCCCGTCGTCCATCGTCTTGCCTGGGACGTCGAACACGGCGGGCTCGTTCATGTCGTTCCAGAACCCGTCAATGCCGGCATCCACAAGCCCTCGATAAAGCCCGCCCCACCATTCGCGCACGTCCTTTCGCGAAAAATCAGGGAAAACGCAGTTGCCAGGCCAGACCTTGCCGATGTAGAGCCCCCCATCCGGGTACTTAAGGAACGCATCCCGCTCGATCCCTTCCTTGAACACGCTGTATCCTGGGTCCACTTTCACTCCCGGGTCGATCATGCTTACCGCTTTCATGTCCATGGCATGAAGCGATTGTGTAAGCCCGGGAAGGTCTGAAAAGCGGGATTTGTCCCAGGTAAAAACCCGGTAGCCGTCCATGTAGTGGATGTCGAGCCAAACGACGTCCGTCGGAATGCGTTCTTGCCTTGCCCTTTTGGCGATGTCCAATACCTCGTTGTCGGGGTAGTAGCTGTAGCGGCACAACATGTGCCCCAGGGCCCAGGAGGGCGGCATGGGCATCGTGCCCGTCAGTGTCGCGTACCTACGGGCCACGTCGGGCACCTTTGGGCCTGCAAGGAGGTACAAGTCTAGCTCGCCCCCTTCGGTCTGCACCCTATAGCGGTCTTCGAACTCCTTTCCAAGGTCGAAGTGGGTACGGTAGGAGTTGTCCAAAAACATTCCGAACGCAACGCCTTTTTTGAGTCCGATCAGGAATGGATGGGATTGGTAGAGTGGGTCATCGCCCGGTCCATAGCCAAACGCGTCCGTGTTCCACATTTGGGTGTAGGTATGGCGCAAGTCGAGCCCGAGCGCCTTCTCGCCCAGCCCGTAAAAATGCTCGTCGTAGCCTAGCTTGAGCGTCAAAAGCACCGAATGGCCTTCCTCGGGTTCCAAAGGGGGCAAGGCTTCGGTGGAGGGCGCGTTTGGTAACGAGGCTTGTTTTTGCACGACGCTGCCAATAGGCTTTAGGACGGCGTCTTCCCAGCTCAAGGGGGCAAACTCTTCGATCAGGACGTTGCCTTTTTGGTCTTCCACCCTAAGGCCCGGCTTGTGCCTTGTGAAGACAACGGCGAGGCTTTCGACGGCTAGCCGGACCTCCGAGGCGTTCTGCTCGATTCGGTAAGGGGCGCCTTTTGGCTTGAACCCCTCCTTTAGCGAGTAGGATGTATTTTTCAAAAAATTTCCACCTACGCCTAGCCGGACCCTGAGAATGCCCGGCTCGATCGCCTCCACCCAAACCGTTGCGTTGCTTAATGCCACCTCCATCCCCACGCCCGTGTCCCGAACGCCCGTTACAGGTCCAAGCTCGTAGGCGTTCAGGTCAAAAGGCAAGAAGGCGCAGCAGACAGCCAACGCAAGCGTCAGAGCGGCGGATTTTTGCAACCAAGGCACCCGGTTTTGCTCCTATTGTATGGTAACGTGGTTTTTACTCAATTCTACCGAACAATGCAGACATCCCGTCAAGGAGCTTCTCTATGGAAGTGTTCCACGGCCTCGTCGAGCGCTTCGATATCAGGGCGCTGAACACGCTTTTTGGTTATTTCTGCATCTTGAGCGTTTTGCTGCTCCTTGGCAAGCTCTTGCGGGGAAGCTCCAAACTTCTTCAGGCCGGGCTCATTCCGGCCAGCATGATCGGGGGGTTCCTCGGGCTCGCGCTCGGGCCCTACGGCCTTGGCAAGGCGCTAGGGGCGGTTTGGCCAGGCATCGAAGGGGGGCTTGCCCAAGTCACTCTAGGGATCTCCAAGCTGCCCGTTCGGCTGATCGACGTGGTATTCGCCACGATGTTTTTAGGGGTTGCGATTCCGAGCCCTAGGGCCATCGTGAGGGCTTCGGCAGGGCAGCTCGCGTTTGCCATGCTGATCGGCGGGCCGATGCAGTACGTGGTCGGCGCGCTCATCACGGCGGGTATCTTGATCCCCTTGTTTCACGTAGACCCGACGTTTGCCGTGTTCATCGAGGTGGGCTTCTGCGGGGGGCCTGGAACGGCCGCCGGAATGGCGCAGGCATTCAAGGAAGGCTACGGGGAGCTTGGATGGGCATTCCCCGACGGCGCCGATTTGTTGTTCGCCACGGCAACGATCGGAATTTTGACGGCTACAATTGTCGGGATGGCGCTGGTTCGCCTAGCCATAAAAAGGGGCTTCGTCAAGAACCCCGCAGGCGGCCTTGATGGAGAGACAGACCCTTTGGCGCACCCATGGATTCTCCCAAAGGAATCCAGGTACTCGATCGCTAGCGCAACCGTCTCGCCCGTTTCGATCGAGCCGCTCGCGCTGCACATGGCGCTCGTGTTCGTGGCGATGCTTTTTGGCTACGCGCTCGATGCCGGGCTTTCGTTGGTTGGGAGCGGCCTTGCTTTACTTACAGGAAAGACGCTCGTTGGCGTCGCGTTCGATGCCGTCCCCACGTTTCCTTTGACGATGCTTGGCGGGCTCTTCTTGCAGCTTGGGCTGACGAAAGCGGGTATGGCCGAAATCGTGGACAAGGACACGCTAGAGCGCATCCAGGGCGCTTCGCTCGAGTTTCTGGTCGTCGCGGCGATCGCGAGCATCAACCTGCCCGTTCTCGCCAAGTATTTTTTGCCGCTTTTGGTGCTCATTACGCTGAGTGTAGCGTTCATTACCCTCGGAACGCTTTATTTTGGCCCTAGGATTTTTAAACAGGCCTGGTTTGAGCGTTCGATCGTGGAGTTCGGGATGCAAACGGGCGTAGCGGCAATGGGGTTGATGCTGCTTCGTGTCGTCGACCCCAGGTTCAAATCGGGAGCCATCGAGAGCTTCGGCTTGAAGCAGATAATCTACGAGCCGTTCTTCGGCGGCGGGTTTGTTACTGCCATGGCCCCGCTGTTGGTCCTCGTTTTGGGCCTTCCTTGCTTTGCGGCCGTGATGTTTGGCCTAAGCGCCCTCGTCGTCGGCCTATGGTGGCTTTTTGAAGGGCGAAAGCTCGCTAGGTGAGCTTTCGTACCCTGTCCGCGATCACTGTCATGACGATCTTCTCACGGTTGGGTTCACCCTTGATGATCGAAGAGGCAAACTTGCGTGCCTGCTCGAACGTGATTTTTGGCGGCATTGGGGGCTCGAAGGGGTCTATCTTGGCCTCCAAGAGGGCGGGGCCAGGGCATCCTAGGAACTCATCGAGCGTGCTCTCGAGCTTTTCCGAGGCCTCGAGCTTCATCCCTACGGCACCGCAGGCGATGGCGAACATCGAGAAATCCATCGTCTCTAATTCGCAGCCATACTCTGGGTTGCCCAAAAAGGCCATTTGCTCCCACTTGATCATCCCGAGCGTGTCGTTTTTAAACACCACCACCTTGATGGGCAGCTTGTATTTCACGGCCGTGACGAACTCCCCCATGAGCATACTGAACCCCCCATCCCCGACGATCGCCAAAGAGAGCCGGTCCGGATGGGCGATTTGTGCCGCAAGCGCGTAGGGCAGCGCGTTGGCCATGGATGCGAGCGTCCCCGAGACAGAGTGCATCTGGCCTTGCTTGACAGGCATATGCCTGGCCCACCATGTCGTGATCGTTCCCGAATCGCATGAGACGATGGAGGTTTCAGGCAAGCGTTTGGCAAGCTCGTGCGCAAGGGCCTGGGGTTTGACCGGGTTGACCCGCCACTTTCCCTCGTCTTCGATGGACTTTCTCCAGTGCGCCATCTTCTTTTGCGCCTCTTTTAGAAACTTTCCGTCCGTATCGGGCTCGGCTAGCTCCGTAAGCGCGGCAAGAATGGGCTTCGAGTCCCCTACAAGGCCCACCTCGATGGGGTAGCGAAGCCCGATCCTTGCGGGGTCTCGGTCGATTTGGATTGCCTTGGCCTGTCCTGGCCTGGGCAAGAACTCCATGTAGGGAAACGAAGAGCCGACGATCAAAAGCGTATCGCACGCTTCCATGATTTCTTGAGACGGCCTCGTCCCTAATAGCCCTAGCTGGCCTGTCGTATATGGGCTATCGTCCGGCAACACGGCCTTGCCCAAAAGCGCCTTGGCCACGGGGGCTTGCCGCTTCCTAGCGAACGCCTCCAGCTCGTAAGCTGCGTGCAACGCCCCCTGTCCAGCCAAAATGGCCGTTTTCTTGCCGGCATTGATAATGGCGGCGGCATCCTTGAGCGCCTCCGCTTGGGGCATGGTCGCCGCATGCCCAAGCCCTGGAAGCGAATGGTTCGGGACATTCCGGAAAGAACGCAGAAGCTTTACGTTTGCTTCCTGGATATCTACCGGAATGGTGATATGGGCCGGCCCCTTTCGGCTGAGCGCCGTCCGGATTGCTAAATCCAGGACGTTCTCGAGGTGTGCAGGCCCCATGACTCGTTCGTTGTACACGCACGCATCCTCGAACACCCGGTCAAGGGCAACGTCTTGCTGGACGCGCATGCTGATCAAGTCGTGGAACTGAAGGCCCGTGATGGCGAGTACAGGCTGGGAATCAAGCCTGGCATCGTAGACGCCGTTGAGCAAATGGATACCGCCTGGTCCCGAAGTAGCCAAACAAACCCCGATCCGCCCGGTATACTTTGCGTAAGCGCACGCCATGAACCCGGCCGATTCCTCGTGGCGGACCTGGATGAAGCGAATCTTATCTTTCCTGCCCCTCAAGGCCTCCATGATCGGGTTAATTCCGTCTCCTGGAAGCCCGAAGAGCGTATCCACGCCCCAGGCAATCAGGCCTTCTACAAGGACATCCGCCGTGTTCATAGGCTTTTGTTTTCCTCCGAAGTTTTTTATGGCCTTACGTAGGCGTATCCCTCGCTTTGTTTCCGGATCACCTCGACGACCCCAGCCGGCACGACCTGGATAAACCCAGGCAGCGACGCCTGCTCCACATGGAAGGCATTCAGCGCGTTTCGGCAGGCCACGAACCGGACACCGCGGGAGTTGAGAGCCTCCATCCTTGATGTCAGCGATGGATCAAGAAAGCCCTTGACCGCTTCTGCGTTGCCGACGATCTCCAGCTTGGCTTTTTCCTCGCCTACCTCGTACAGGATATTCTCAAGGTTGGTGAGCGCAAGGCTCCATTTTGCCGCCTCGTCGACGTGGAACACCGCCATGAGGCCTTCTTGCTGCTTCAAAGCCCCTTCCTCGGCATTTCCCTTTGAGGACTTAGGGCCGTACAGCAGGCAAAAGGTTGCCACAATGCCCAGCACGCGGGCCAGCCTTCTTATGACCCGGGCACCTTGCCCGACTCGCCTAAACATCGTAGTACAGAGCGAATTCGTAAGGGTGCGGGCGTAGCCTGATTTGGTCCACTTCAATCTTGCGCTTGTAGTCAAGCCAGGTTTCGATCACGTCCTGGGTGAAGACGTTACCTTTCAAAAGGAACGCATGATCGGCCTCGAGCGCGTCGAGGGCCTCTTCGAGCGAGGCGGGCATTTTAGGAACGCCTTCGAGCTCCTCAGGGGAAAGGGCGTAGATGTCCTTGTCTAAAGGGCTACCGGGCTCGATCCGGCTCTGGATGCCGTCAAGTCCCGCCATGAGCAGTGCGGCGAAGGCGAGGTAGCCGTTGCACGACGGGTCCGGGAATCGCACCTCAATCCGCTTGCTCTTGGGGGAGGTGGAATACATCGGGATGCGGATCGAGGCCGAGCGGTTGCGTGAGGAATACGCCAAATTGACGGGCGCCTCGAACCCCGGGACGAGCCGCTTAAAGCTGTTGGTGGTCGGGTTGGTGAGCGCAGCCAGCGCGGCCGCGTGCTTTAATATTCCGCCGATGTAGAACATGGCGATTTCGGAGAGCCCTCCGTACCCATCGCCCGAGAACAAGTTCTTTCCTCCCGCCCAGATGCTCTGGTGACAGTGCATTCCAGAGCCGTTATCGCCGAACAGCGGCTTTGGCATGAACGTTACGGTTTTGTTGTGCCTCGCGGCCACGTTCTTAATGACATACTTAAACCACATGAGCATGTCGCCCATCTCTACGATGGGGGAAAAGCGCATGTCGATCTCGCATTGCCCGCCGGTGGCCACCTCGTGGTGCTGCGCTTCGATCCGGATGCCGACCTGCTCCATAATCCTGCACATTTCGGTCCGTATGTCCTGGGTCTTGTCGGACGGCGGGACGGGAAAGTATCCCTCTTTGTAGCGGGGCTTGTAGCCAAGGTTGGGGCGCTCTTCACGGCCCGTGTTCCATCGACCCTCAATAGAATCCAGGGAGTAGAAGCCGAAGTTCGGCCCCTGGTCGAAGCGGACGTCATCAAAGAGGAAAAATTCCGGCTCCGGACCGAAGTAGGCCGTATCGCCGATCCCGATCGACTTTAAGTAGGCCGCCGCCTTCTTGGCGATGTTCCTTGGGTCGCGGCTGTAGGGCTCGTGGGTAATTGGATCGACGATGTCGCAGATCAGGCTCAAGGCAGGGCCCGCCAGGAAAGGGTCCATGACGGCCGTGTTGGGGTCGGGGATGACGAGCATGTCGGAGGCATGGATGGGCTGCCAGCCGCGGATAGAAGAGCCGTCAAACCCGAACCCTTCTTCAAAGGTACTCTCTTCGAGCTCGTAGATGGGGACGCTGAAATGTTGCCACATTCCGACGAAATCGAGGAATTTGAGGTCCACCATCATGGCGGAATGCTTTTTTGCGTACTCGAGTACCTCTTTTGGCTCCATGCGGACTCCTTTCTGGGGATCTTATCTGGGGATTTTAGGCTATGGTTACAACCTCCAAAGAAACGACCTTGTAGGGCTAAAGGGCGTCTTCGCCCCGTTCTCCTGTCCGGATGCGTACGATGTCCTCGACCGGGATTACGAAGACTTTCCCGTCCCCGATCCTGCCCGTTCTCGCGGCCCCCACGATGGCCTGGACAACCTCTTCGGCCTGGGCCTCGGGAACGACGACCTCGATCTTGACTTTAGGAAGGAAATCCACGACGTACTCTGAGCCGCGGTAAAGCTCGGTATGGCCCCTTTGCCTGCCGAATCCCCGGACTTCGGTAATCGTGAGCCCTTTAATGCCCACCGCGTTCAGGGCCTCTTTGACGTCGTCGAGCTTGAACGGTTTGATGATGGCCTCTACCTTTTTAAGCATCTTTGTTCATCCCGTTTTTAGGGCGTTTCTGTTAATGCGAAAGGCGCTTTTTGGCAATATATATTGCCACAAACACGCTTATTCCACAAACGGATAAAAAAAGCAAGAATGCAGCCACAGGGAAGCCTAAGCGTTGTCCCATGGCGAACCTAGCCACTTCGATCGCCTGGAACAACGGGGAGAGAAAAACGACACGTCTAAACCGCTCGCCGAACGCGTCCGCAGGGAAGAATACGCCCGAGAACAAAAAAAGCGGGGCGACGATCAGGCTGAAGAAGTACGAAAAGAAATCGTAGCTCTTGGCCATCATGGACGTAAGGAACGACAGCGAGGCGATGAACAACCCGAAGAGAAAATTTACGGAGAGCTGCAAAACCAAGCTTTTGAGCGATGGAACGAGCCCGATCACGAAGAACACACCGAGCATGCATCCGGCCGCGAGTAGCCCCTTGAATGCCCCCCAAAAGATTTCTCCAAGCGCAAGCTCCCAGGCAAGAACGGGCGTGTATAGGATGGCATCGAAGGTTCCTTGCCTAGCCAGCCTGGTGTAGGTCGAGAAGGTGCACTCGTATGCGCTCGTGTACAAGCAGGCCGATAAGGCCAACCCCGGCGCCACGAATTCAAGGTAGGAGAGCTCGCCGATCTTAGGCATGAATCGTCCCAGCCCATAGCCGAAGGCAAAGATGTACAGCACTGGCTCGCCGACGTTTCCTACGAGCGAGGCGAACCAATACCTTTTCCAAACCCTGAAATGACGAAGAAAAACCTTTAGGAACCCCAACGGCACTACATTACCCTCTCTTGGCCGTTTCCAAGCAACTTGAAGTAGACATCTTCAAGCGTGGGCTCACGCTTAAAGATGCGGACAGATTTTAACCCCTCGAGCCACCCCTTTAGCCCGTCCTTGAGGCCTTCCTTGAGGTAAAGTCTTACGGTGTCTGCGACGATCTCTTTTTGTCCTTTAGGAAGTGGGACGCCATCGAACAACTCTTTGATTCGTCCTTTTGGGGCGACCAGTTCGATCACCAGCTCGCCAGTATAGTGCATCACGAGCGTTTCAGGGGAGCCTTCGGCGATCTTTAGGCCCTTGTCCAGGATGATCGCCCGGTCGGCCAGGATGTTCGCCTCTTCCAGATAATGGGTCGTAAGAAGGATGCACACGCCCAGGGCCTTGATTCGCGATATGGCCTCCCAGATGTCCCTCCTCGAAAACGGGTCGAGCCCCGTGGTCGGCTCGTCCAAGATGAGCACCTTGGGGTTGTGAACGAGCGCCCGCGCGATTAAAAGCCGCCTTCGCATTCCCCCCGAAAGCGCATCGATGGGCTCTTTGGCGTAGGCCTTAAGCCCTAGAAACTCGAGCCATTCAAGGGCGCTTGAGAGCGCCTCTTTCCTGGGAATGCCGTAATAAGAGGCGTAAGTGATGAGGTTTTCCAAAACGCCCAGCTCGGTATCGAGAGAATCCGCTTGGGGGGCGACACCTAGGCTAGCCTTGGCAAGCCTAGGATTCCGTTGAAGGTCCATTCCAAGGATGGAAACATTCCCTTCGGTGGGCCTTACGAACCCGCAGAGCACATGAAGGGCAGTCGTCTTGCCCGCCCCGTTCGGGCCAAGCAGGGCGACACACTCTGAAGCCTCGATAAGAAGGTGAAAATTTTCGAGCGCAAGCCTCGCGCCGTAAACCTTTGTTATGCGCTCCATCCGGACGATTGGAGCCTTGGAGTGGGAAGCTCTCTCGGAATACATAAAATACGCAAGGTCTGCCAGTGGATGATTTCTACCTTAACACAAACCAAAGACGCTTGGAAACGCACGGGGCTTTCCTGCCGGATAGCGCGCACCGGCAAGCTTCTCATTTTCCCGTCTTGCAAAATGGTATGCGAGGCATGCCTTGTCCAAGGGGGGATTGTTGGTATCGGCCAAGGGTGTTGCGCAAGCGTTCAAGCGTATAAACGTTGGATTGATACAACGCGATGATGCTAAGCTAGTTTTCGTCCAAACGACAGAAATCAAGCCGATTCTGCAAAAACGGCATCCACGACCAAAGAGGAACGGGATGGCTCAAGAAAAGAACGTGGGCTTGGGCTTACACGGCTCAGAAAAGGCTCAAGGGCCAGATGGGGTCCTGACAGAACAGAAGGTTGAGGGCATGAGTTTTCTTGCAGGGCGATGGCCCCTTGAGCCTGCCAAGCCTACCTTGATCTTCCTACACGGCGCGGCCTTGAGCGGCGGCATATGGGAAGGCCAGCTCGTGGCGCTTACGGATATCGCCAACACGTTGGCCCTCGACCTTCCTGGCCACGGGAAGAGTGCAGGACCTGGCAAGGAAACGATCGAAGACTACTCCCGTTCGGTCGTGGGGTTTCTTGATCGCTTGCAAGTGCCAAGGCCCGTACCTTGCGGCTTGAGCATGGGCGGCGCTATCGTTCAGCATCTTCTTTTGAGCCACCCCGGCCGCTTCCTTGCGGGCATCCTCGTCAACACGGGAGCGAAGCTCAAGGTGGCACCCTTGGTCTTCGAGGCGATCCAGAAAGACTTTGCTCGGTTCCCCTTGATGATCTGCAAAACTGGCCTGTCCCAAAAAAGCGGCCCGGAGGTATTTAAGAGGGTTCGGGCTTGCGTGCAATGCGTCCCCGAGGTAGCGCTTGGCGACTTCCTGGCGTGTGATCGCTTCGATGTCCGGCATGAGCTGCCGACAATCGAAGCTCCCGTTTTGGTGTTAAGCGCCTCCGAAGACGTGCTCACCCCTTTCAAGTACGCCTCGTTCTTGGCCGAGCGCCTCAAGCATGCCAAGCTTACCCGCATTGAAGGCGCGGGCCACCTCTCTCCCGTCGAGAAGCCGGAAGTCCTGAACGCCGCAATAAGAGAATTTATATATACGGCCTGTTTGGAATCGAGGGTTTCTTGAAGCGCGCGCCGTTGCTTTGGTGTCCGCCTTTTTTGAAACTTGCGTTCGCTAGATTGCTCGATGGAGCGTTTCGTCTCACAACGTGAAGGAAAGGTTCGCGGGGCAAACCAAACCAAGGGAGGGTAACCCATGCCCGGGTACGTGATCGCCAACTGGAAGATGTACAAGACCAAAAAAGAGGTGCTGGAGTTTGCCGATGGCCTTAAGGCCGGACTCTCTCAAGATGGAATCGTTGTGGGCGTGAGCCCGGCATTCCCCTACTTGGAGACGCTCTCGAGCGCTTTTCGCGGCGTGGACAGGGTCTGTGTGTTTGCCCAGAACGTCGCGTTTGCCGAGGCTGGCGCCTTCACGGGCGAGGTGAGCGCGTCGATGATCGAGGATGCCGGGGCCAAGGGCGTGATTATCGGACATTCCGAGAGACGGCACGTATTCAAGGAAGACCCGTCTTGGATGGTCAAGAAAATCCAGCTTGCGCTTTACCGAGAGCTTATCGTTGTATACTGCGTGGGCGAGACGCTTGAAGAAAGAGACCGCGGGGTTGGAGCGGATGTCGTAAGCCGTCAGCTTGCAGAGGGCTTAGGGGGGCTAGAAGAAGGGAGCAAGACATCTATCCGGTCCAAAGAAAGCCTCGTGATCGCCTACGAGCCCGTCTGGGCGATCGGCACGGGGCGCAACATGGAGCCGATCGAGGCCAAAGAGGCATCCAGCTTGATCAAGCAAAAGGTATCCGAGCTCATTGAGGGGTACGTGCCCCCCGTCCTGTACGGAGGCAGCGTAAACCCTACGAATATCCAGGGGTTTGCCAGCCATTTAGAGATAGACGGGGTGCTCGTCGGAGGGGCGAGCTTGGACTTAGAAAAGTTTCTTCCGTTGATCAAGGCCTTTGAGCGGGCCTAACACAAGAAGGGGGTTCGGATGAAACGGACGCTGGGCCTTGCGCTTGTCACGATTGTCGCGTGCCTTGCCCTAAGCCCTATGAGCGGCGAAGGGGCTCGGTTTATCGTTTATAAAACCTACATCACGATCGATTCGCTCGCAAAGGACGGTACGCGGGCGGCCGGAGAGATGGCGAACCTCGACGTGCGCGTCGTCTCGTTCGAGAACTACGAGCTCTCTGCGAGGGCCATGGACGCCGCGGGCATGGAGTGGACCTTGCGGCTGAGGGCGCCCAGGCTTACGACTTCCCAGGCCGACCTGCTGAAAAATACGGACCAGGCCCACGTGACGTTCCTTGTCTCGAACATTCTGCCTATGCAGCATTTGATCGAGGGGACGCTCTACAACGTCACAGCGGCCCATCATGCCTAGGAGAAGGTGGTTAATGGCTTGTTGCCACCCGGCTTACCATCCCTACTTGCCGAGTTGCAATGCATGACGAGCGCTTAGGGCAATCGAATCTTGCGTTTTGTGCAAAATTCGGCTGGCCGTTCCGCGTAAGTAGGACAAGGCGATGCTACGTGGCAAGCAAGGCGGCGACACTATAGGCATACAACCAAACCAAGGAGAAACAATGAGCCCCGAGAGCCATGGGCGCTTTTTCGAAGATTTTGAAGCCGGCGAGGTGATACAGCACACATTGGGAAGGACCGTTACGCAAACAGACAATATCTGGTTCACGCTTTTGACGAACAACCCAAACCCGATTCATTTCGACTCGGAATACGCCAAGAAAACCGAGTTCAAGCAGCCCCTCGTCAACTCTTGCTTTACGCTCGCGCTTATCATGGGCTTAAGCGTCGAGGACATCTCGCGCAACGCGGTCAACTTAGGTTGGGAAGGAGTCGAGCTCCCAGCCCCCGTGTTTGAGGGCGAGACGCTCTATGCCCAAACGGAGGTGCTCGAAAAGCGCGAGTCCAAATCCAGGCCGCACATGGGAATCATCCG
>WOYI010954299.1_pt1 | contig 65979 bp, 64 predicted proteins | sample 6423411 | NCBI WGS metagenome assembly WOYI01 (sample SAMN13441803, study PRJNA592873) | oil field metagenome | biome: oil field; feature: oil-well bore; material: oil-contaminated soil; isolation source: oil-contaminated soil from oil-well borehole | place: Germany: Wietze | collected 2016-10-18 ...
CGACCTGTGGGATGGACGGCCAGAACAGCTTCTTGCCGAACAACCCGAGGAACGCCGGCAGCACCAGCAGCACGAATATCGCCGCGAGAACCAGACCTGACGCGGCTTGCACTCCGAGACTGCGGTTGCTCGGCGCCGATGCGAGCGCCAGGGTGAGCAGCGCCAGCACGACGGTGGCATTGCTGGCCAGGATGGCCGGCCCGGCGGCGCGAGTCGCGACCCGCAGCGCCTCGCGGTGGTCGGCCCGCGCGCCCAGTTCTTCCCGGTAGCGCGAGATCAGCAGCAGTGCGTAGTTTGTGCCCGCGCCGAACACCAGGACGCTGGTGATACCGCCCGTCGAACCGTCCGGATTGAGCCCGAGGCCCAAGGCGACGGCGGTACCCACCACCGAGCCGACCCGGTCCGCGAACGCGATCACCAGCAGTGGCACCAGCCACAGCACCGGGGAGCGGTAGGTCACGATGAGCAGCAGGGCCACCACCGCGGCGGTGACCGCGAGCAGTGTGAAGTTGGCTCCGGCAAAGGAATTGGCGATATCAGCGCCGAAGGCGGGGCCGCCGGTCACCTCGGCTCGCAGACCTTCGGGCAGCCGTTCGGCGGTCGAGGTGCGCAGGTCCTGAACTGCATCATTGAGGGCGAATCCGGACAGGTCGGAAGGCAGCGGGGACACCGATACCGCGGCCAGGCCGTCCTCGGACACCTTGGCCTGCGGGCCGGCCGCGGCTACGTCGGCCGGGCTCAGTGGGCCGCCGTCGACCCTGGTGAACACGATGATCGCCGGGGCGACGTCACCGCCGGGGAACTCGGCCCGCAGCGCCTCGACCCGTGCCGATTCGGCGTCGGCGGGCACAACCACCGGTGACTGCGAGGCGGAATCACCACCGCTGAGCAGGCCGAGGCCGGCGCCGGAGGCCAGGATCACGAGCAACGCCACGAGCCAGGAGATACGATTGGACATGAACCAAATATTTCAAAAACTTAACGATTAATCAACTGAACGATATGCTGCCCGTCATGGAGCGCGACGACCTCGAGAGCCTCATCGCCGCCGATGTGCGCGCGCTGACCGCGGAATCGGATCAGATCGGGCGCGAATTCGCGAGCCGTAACGACGTGGCCGCCAACGATTTTCGGGCACTGCTGCACGTCATGGTCGCCGATGCCGCGGGCACCCCGCTGACCGCCGGCGAGCTGCGCAAGCTGATGGGCACCTCGGCCGCGGCCATCACCTACCTGGTGGAACGGATGATCGCATCCGGCCACCTGCGCCGTGAGGCGCATCCGGACGACCGTCGCAAGGTGATTCTGCGCTACGACGAGCACGGCCTGGCGGTGGCACGCGATTACTTCACCCCGTTGCAGCGGATCAACTCCGAGGCGATGGCCGGCCTGCCCGACACCGATCTGGACGCCGCCCACCGCGTGTTCACCGCCTTGCTGCAAGCCATGCGCGACTTCCGGGCCGTCAACGACGGTTGAGGGTGGCCTCTTCGAGGCTCAGGCCGCTGCGGCACGCAACCGAGCACCTCCGGGGTGATGCCTTCGGTGGAGCCAGACGAGCCGGATCGGCTGATGATCTGGCAGGCTGGGTGAGCGATGACTAGGCACGCCGAAGACGCCGACAACACCGGCCGCAGTGCAGTACCCCTGGTGATGCTGCTCGGATCCGGGGAGATGAGTCGCGAACTGACGCTGGCCTTTCAACGCCTCGGTGCGACCGTCATCGCCGTCGACCGCTACGCCGACGCGCCGGCGCATCGTGTCGCCGATCGCAGTGCGGTCGTGACGATGAACGATCCCGAGGCGCTGGCCGCGGTGATTGACGAGGAACGGCCCGATTTCGTGGTAGTCGAGGCGGGCGTGGTCGCCACCGATGTTCTGGGCGCGCTGGCCGAACGCATCGAGGTCTTTCCGACCCCGCGCGCCACCCGGCTGACCCTGGACCGGGAGGGTCTGCGGCGGCTGGCTGCCGATGAGCTCGGCCTGCCGACCGCGCCGTTCTGGTTCGCCTCCTCGGCCGAGGAATTGTCTGCGGTCGCCGAGCACGCGGGGTTCCCGCTGGCCGTCATCCCGGTGGCCGGGGCGCCCGGCGAAGGCAGTTCGGTGCTGCTGCGCCCCGAGGATGTGGAGCCCGCGTGGAACCGGGCTATCGCGGCGGGCCACCTCACCACGCCCAACCGGGTGATGGCCGAGACGGTCGTCGACGTCGACGACGAAATCACCCTGCTGACGGTGCGCACCACCGGGCCGACGGGGCCGACCGTGCACTTCTGCGAGCCGATCGGGCACCGGGTTGCCGAGGACGGCACGCTGGCGACCTGGCAGCCGTACCGACTCAGCCCGGCGGCGCTCGACGCTGCCAAGTCCATCGCGGCCCGCATCGTGAGTTCGCTCGGCGGGCGCGGCGCGTTCGCGGTGGAACTGCTGGTGCGCGGCGACGAGGTGTACTTCTCCGGCGTCTGGCCGCGGCCCGATGACAATGCGTTCCTGACGGTGCGGACCCAGCGGCTCTCCGAGTTCGACCTGCACGCGAGGGCCATCCTCGGCCTGACGGTCGACACCATCATGATCTCGCCGGGTGCTGCCGAGATCGGCTACGCCGAGGCGGCTCCGGCCGCTGCGGTGGACAAAGCGGATGTACTCGCCGTTCTGTCGGAAGCACTGGCTGTTGCCGAAAGCGATGTGCTGCTGTTCGACCGGCTCGACGAGACCGACGGCAGGCACCGCCTGGCGGCCGCGTTCGCCACGGCGCCCGACGTCGTGGTGGCCAGGGACCGCGTGCAGCGCACTGCGGTGTCGCTGCGTAGGCTCTGGCAGCCATGAGCGACGCACCACAAGAGCAGGACCGGCCGACCGCGGCACCGTTTCTGGCCGCGCTCGTCATCATCGTGGTTGTGATCACCGCGATTTTTGTGATCAACAGCGGTGGCGGTGACGGCGACCCCGAGGAGATCGGCCGGGCGGTCGTCGCCCAGAACGATGCGTTGCAAAGGCAGGACTATGCGGCCTTTCTCACCAGCACCTGCGTGGCGCAGCACCGCACCGAGGACGAGGTTCTCACCCGGCAGCGGGATTCGGTGGCGGCACGCGGCGAGCGGTATGTGGATGGCGCGGGCAACGTGGTGGTCGACGGCGACAAGGCCACGGCCACCGTCAGATACCACTTCGGTGAGAACAAGGAGATCGAGGCCAGCGCCGAGATGTCCTTCGTGCGTGAGGACGGCGCCTGGAGGGTGTGCTCGGTTGGACCGGCCTAGCCGTTACGGTATTGGGGTGTCATCATCCGAGAGTCCGGGCTACGCCGGAGACATCACGCCCGAGCAGGCCTGGGAGCTGCTGTCCGCCAATCCCGAAGCGGTGCTCGTCGACTGTCGCACCGAAGCCGAATGGCGTTTTGTGGGCGTCCCCGACCTGAGTTCGCTGCGCCGCGATGTGGTCTACGTGGAGTGGACCAAGACCGACGGCTCCCACAACGACGCCTTCGTCGATGACCTGGGCAAGTCCGGTATCGCACCGGGGCAGCGCGCGGTGGTGTTCCTGTGCCGGTCCGGCAACCGCTCCATCGGCTCTGCGATCACCGCCACCGAGGCGGGCATCGGCCCGTCCTACAACGTGCTCGACGGGTTCGAGGGCAACCTCGACGAGAACCGCCACCGTGGCGCGACCGGCTGGAAAGCTGTCGGCCTACCCTGGACTCAGTCATGAGCAGTCCCGAAAACCAGGTTCCCTCCGTCCGGATTCCGGCGCCACTGCCCGCCGGGGTCAGCCAGGCCACCATCGGCGTGCGCGGTGGCCTGCTGCGCTCCGGTTTCGAGGAGACCGCCGAGGCGATGTATCTGACCTCGGGCTACGTCTACTCCTCGGCCGCCGAGGCAGAGAAGGCGTTCACCGGGGAGATCGACCGGTACGTGTACTCCCGCTACGGCAATCCGACCATCTCAATGTTCGAGGAGCGGCTGCGCCTCATCGAGGACGCGCCCGCCGCGTTCGCCACCGCCACCGGTATGGCCGCGGTGTTCACCTCCTTGGGGGCACTGCTGGGCGCGGGTGACCGTCTGGTGGCCGCTCGCAGCCTGTTCGGATCGTGCTTCGTGGTGTGCAACGAGATCCTGCCGCGCTGGGGTGTGGAGACCGTCTTCGTCGACGGTGACGACCTCTCCCAGTGGGAAGAAGCGCTCAGCGAGCCCACCCAGGCGGTCTTCTTCGAGACCCCGTCCAACCCGATGCAGTCGCTGGTCGATATCGCGGCGGTGTCCGATCTGGCGCACGCCGCAGGCGCAAAGGTGGTGCTGGACAACGTCTTCGCCACCCCACTGTTGCAGCAGGGCATCCCGCTGGGCGCCGATGTGGTGGTGTATTCGGGCACCAAGCACATTGACGGCCAGGGCCGGGTGCTCGGTGGGGCGATCCTCGGAGACAAGGAATACATCGACGGTCCGGTGCAGAAGCTGATGCGCCACACCGGGCCGGCGATCAGCGCATTCAATGCCTGGACGTTGCTCAAAGGCCTTGAGACGCTTGCAGTTCGGGTGGACTACTCGAACCGGTCGGCGCACCGGGTCGCTGAGTTCCTGGAAGGCCAGAAATCGGTGAACTGGGTGAAATACCCGTTCCTGGAATCGCATCCGCAGTTCGATCTCGCCAAGCGCCAGATGCGCGGCGGCGGCACGGTCGTCACCTTCGAGCTCGACGGGGGCAAGGAGCGGGCCTTCGAGGTGCTCGACAAGCTGCGCATCATCGACATCTCCAACAACCTCGGCGACGCCAAATCACTGATCACCCATCCGGCCACCACCACCCACCGGGCGATGGGCCCTGAGGGTCGTGCGGCGATCGGCTTGGGCGACGGCGTGGTGCGGATCTCGGTCGGCCTGGAGGGCACCGAGGATCTGCTGGGCGACCTGGATCAAGCGTTGAGCTGACCGCCGTCCCGGACGGACTCGATGACACCCTGGGCGGCCCTTGGGCGGCAGCATCTGCGCGGCCTGCGCGGTGAACCGCAACGACGGCGGCACCGAAACATGGGTCTTGGGCTTGTCGGGATGAGGCCCGACAGCGAGGCAATGTTGATGATATGGCCGCCACCGTCGGTGCGGGCCTTGTCGAGGTCGACGACGGCCGATTCCTGCAATGCGACGTCACGGTCGCCGATGAGGACCCGGGCACCGCGTGCCAGCAGGGCCTCGGCGGTGGCGTAACCGATACCGCGGGCGGCGCCGGTGATCGCGATGGTCTTGCCGGGGTTGCGAAAAGTCAGCCGGCGTTCTCCAGCCACAGGTCGACCTGCGCGTCGGTGAAGGCGCGCAGCAGCCTGCCCCACACCGGCGCGCCGAGCGCTGCCCGAGTGGGCTTGTAGGAGGTGAGCACGAATCGGAATCCGCCCTCCTCCGGTGTGCCGAACCCACCGCGCAGGCAATCGGCCAGCGCGTCGAGGTTCGACCCGAAATAGCCGTCGTCACCATTGACCGCGCGGCCGATCTCGGTGAAGAAATCTGCCTTCGATCGGATCCGGGTGCCGTCGATCCGGTAGGTCCTCATGCGGCTCCGATCGGGTAGTAAGGATCATGGTGATCGTCGGTGTACTCGCGGTAGCCGTCCTTCGAAGTTGCCGAACATGATCGCCAACCGCATGGCATGACGCTAGCAACCTGGGGTTGGTTTCGATCAGGCTGAGGTGATACCCCTGTACGGAATGCGCGACGGCGCGACACGTTAGACATTCAAGTGATGGTTGGAGTAACCGTGGATTCAGTGCGCTTCGTCGCCGTGCGTCAGACCGACCCGTTGGCGGAGCCCCTGCTGGCCGAGCTCGCCGTCGAGTACTCGCAGCGCTACGGCGGGACCGAGGCCGGTGTCGCCGCCTGGTTGCGCGGTCATCCGGCCGGGGAATTCGCCGAGCCGGACGGGGCACTGCTCATCGGGTTGCTCGGAGGGGAACCCGTCACCGGCGGCGCGTTTCAACGCTACGACGAGCACACCGCCGAACTGAAGCGCATCTGGACCGACAGCAGACACCGGCAGCGTGGTTATGCCAAGGCGCTGCTCGCCGCGCTGGAGGAGGTGATCGCCGAGCGCGGTTACCGGCGCATCTACCTGACCACCGGGGATCGTCAACCCGAAGCGGAAGCGCTTTACGAGTCGACGGGATACACCCGGCTGACCGAGTCGCTGCCCGCCGAAGGCGACATCCATCCGATCGCCTTCCAGAAGGTGTTGTCATGACCGTTCCGCTCTCTGTTCTGGACCTCGCACCGGTCAGCGCAGGCGGTGACGCGCCGACTGCACTGCGCAACACCGTCGACCTCGCCCAGCACGCCGAAGCGTGGGGCTACCGCCGCTACTGGGTGGCCGAACATCACTACGCCGCCGTGGCAAGCGCCTCCCCGGCGGTGCTGATCGGACAGATTGCGGCCGCCACCAAGACCATTCACGTCGGCGCGGCCGCGGTACAACTCGGCCACACCACCGCCATCGCGGTGGTGGAGAGCTTCGCGACCCTCGATGCCTTCCATCCCGGACGAATCGACCTGGGGGTGGGACGTTCCGGGCAACGTCGCACCGAGGCCATCCGAGAGAATCCGCGCGAACCGAAACCGCCGCGCGAATGGCATGAGGTGGACGGGGTGGTGGTGCCCGCACCGTTCGACGTCTCGGTCCTCATGCGCAACCCGCGGCTCAAGGCCACCATGGGAACCTTGCAGCAACCCGAAGCCATCACACCGGATTTCGCCGATCAGCTAGGCGATATCCTGGCGCTGCTCGGCGGCCGCTACCGGGTCGACGGATACGAGGCGCATGCCACACCCGGTGAGGGAACCACGTTGCGACCGTGGGTATTCGGCAGCAGCAGAGGCCAGAGTGCCCGGGTTGCCGGTGTGCTCGGGCTACCGTTCGTGGCCGCTTACCACATCGCGCCAGCGACCGCGCTGGAGGCGATTGAGGCTTACCGCAACACCTTCGAACCCTCGGAAGCGCTCGCTGCACCCTACGTCGTGGTGTCCGCCGATGTGCTGGCGGCCGATGACAGTGCGACTGCACGCCACCTCGCCAGCAGTTACGGGCACTGGGTGCACTCCATCCGCGCCGGCGGCGGGGCTCTGCCCTACCCGGATCCGGATACCGTGGCGCCACTCACCGAAGAGCAGCAGGCGCTGGTCAAGGATCGCACCGCCACCCAGTTCGTCGGGGACCCCGATGAAGTGGCGCAGGGCCTTTCGAACCTTCAGCGGGTCACCGGCGCCGACGAGCTGGTGATCACCTCGGTTACGCACCGGCACTCTGACCGGTTGCGTTCGCACGAGCTGGTCGCCCAGGCCTGGGCGAGATAGCACTACGAACTCATCGGGTAGCCAGCTCGGCGGCCTCGCGGATCGGCCCGCGCCAGACCGGCCCGTGCCCGGGCAACAGCACCTCGGTGTCCAGCAGTCCCAGCGCCGTCAGGCTGCGCACGCACCCGTCGTGATCGTGGTTGAACGGATCCGGCAGCAGCTGGGGCCCACGCCGACTGCTCACCGGGTGGCCGGTGATCAGTGCGTCACCGGCCACCAGCACCCCGTCCACCAGATACGAGCAGTGCCCGCCGGTGTGACCCGGCGTCGGAATGACGGTCGGGGTGCCGGGCAGGGTCGAGGCGACATCCTCGGCCAATACCTCGGCAGACGGGATCCCCTCGTGGGTCAACCCGCCCTTGCGGACCAGCGCCAGCGACCAGGCGAGGTAGCGCGGCTGCCACGCCCGGGCCAGCACATCGACCGGCGACGCCTGTTCCAGGTACTGCCGCTTCACGTGGCCGACTTCCGCGGCGTGCGTATACACCGGCGTGCCATAGTTTTTCGCGAACCATATGGCCGAGCCCAGGTGATCCACATGAGCGTGCGTCAGCAGGATCGCCCGCACGCCCTCGGGCCCGAAACCCAGCTCGCGTACCGAGTCGAGGACCTCGTCGCGGCTGCCCGGATACCCCGCATCGATCAGCAGCACCCCGTCTGCGTCGGCCGCCAGCGTCCAGTTCACCAGATCGGTCTGGACGAAATAGACGGTGTCGGTGATGCGGTGCAGTGCTGCCGGCATGGTGTCGAGCCTATCCGCGGAGGGCAGGAGCGAAGCGAAACGGGAAATGGAGACGGAGTAAAAAGGAACCGTGGCTGAACTGAAACTGGGATACAAGGCATCGGCGGAACAGTTCGCCCCGCGTGAGCTCGTCGAACTGGCCGTCGAGGCCGAGGCGCACGGCATGGACAGCGCGACCGTCAGTGATCACTTCCAGCCCTGGCGGCACGAGGGCGGCCATGCCCCGTTCTCGCTGGCGTGGATGACCGCCGTCGGCGAACGCACCAAGCGGTTGCAGCTGGGCACCTCGGTACTCACCCCGACCTTCCGCTACAACCCGGCCGTCATCGCCCAGGCCTTCGCGACCATGGGCTGCCTGTACCCGAACCGGATCTTCCTCGGCGTGGGCACCGGCGAGTCGCTCAACGAGATCGCCACCGGCTACGAGGGCGAATGGCCCGAGTTCAAGGAGCGCTACGCACGGCTGCGTGAATCGGTGCGGCTGATGCGCGAGTTGTGGCTCGGTGACCGCGTCGACTTCGAGGGCGAGTACTACAAGACCAAGGGTGCCTCGATCTACGACGTGCCCGAGGGTGGTATCCCGATCTACATCGCCGCCGGCGGACCGCAGGTCGCCAAGTATGCCGGCCGTGTCGGCGACGGTTTCATCTGCACCTCGGGCAAGGGCGAGGAGCTTTACAAGGACAAACTCATCCCGGCCATGAGGGAGGGCGCCGAGGCAGCGGGTAAGAACCCCGACGACGTCGACTCGATGATCGAGATCAAGATCTCCTACGACACCGACCACGAGGCAGCGCTGGAGAACACCCGGTTCTGGGCGCCGCTGTCGCTGACCGCGGAGCAGAAGACGAACATCCACGACCCGCTGGAGATGGAGAAGGCCGCCGACGAGCTACCCATCGAGCAGGTGGCCAAGCGCTGGATTGTCGCCTCGGATCCCGACGAGGCAGTCGAGAAGGTCGCCGACTACGTTAAGTGGGGCCTCAACCACCTGGTGTTCCACGCACCCGGCCATGATCAGCGGCGTTTCCTGGAGCTGTTCAAGCGGGATCTGGAACCACGGTTGCGGAAACTGGGCTGACGCCACTGCATCCGGTGATTCGGGCAGCACCGTCGCGCGTGCTCAAGGTCAGGCCGCCATCGGTCTTCTCGATGTCCGACGTGGATCGCTCCGTTGCCGAACCTGTCGGGGTACTGGCAAGCTTGGCCGAGTGACCGCGCATGCTGCCTCGGCCGTCTACATAGCGTCACCCGAGGGTGACACCGGAAAATCCACCATCGCGCTGGGCATCATGCACCGTCTGGCGGCCACGGTCGCCAGGGTGGCGGTGTTCCGGCCCATCACCCGCCACGAGCATGGCGATACCGACAGTAAGCGCGACTACATCCTGGAACTGCTGCTCAGCCGGGCCACCGCGGGGCTGTCCTACCAGGAGTGCGCCGGGGTCAGCTACCAGCAGCTGCACGAGGATCCAGAGGCGGCCATCGCCGAGATCGTGGACCGGTTCCACCGGGTCGCCGATCGCAGCGATGCGGTGCTCATCGTCGGCAGCGACTACACCGATGTGGCGGCGCCCAGTGAACTGAGCATGAACGCCCGGATAGCGGCGAACCTCGGTGCGCCCGTGGTGCTTTCGGTGAAGGCCAAGGACCGCACGCCCACCGAGGTCGCACAGGTCGTCGAGGTGTGCCTGGCCGAACTGGCCGCCCAACACGCGCACACCGCGGCCGTGGTGGCCAACCGCTGCGATCCCGAACAACTGACCGCGGTCGCCGAGGCGCTGGCCGCGCTCGGCCCGAAGAGCTATGTCCTGCCCGAGGAGCCACTGCTGGTGGCGCCGTCGGTGGCGGAACTGCGCGGTGCCGTGTGCGGCGAACTCACCGGCGGCGACGAACAGTCGTTGATCCGGGAGGCGCTCAGCGTGCTGGTGGCGGGGATGACCGCCGAGCATGTCCTGGAGCGGCTTCGCGACGGGATGGCCGTCATCACGCCCGGCGACCGCTCCGACGTGGTGATGGCCGTGATGGGTGCGCATGCGGCAGCAGGGTTTCCGTCCCTGTCATGCGTGATCCTCAACGGCGGTCTGCCGTTGCATCCGGAAGTCGCCCGGCTGGTGGCGGGTCTGGGGGCGCGGCTGCCGATCATCAGCACCGACCTGGGCACCTACGACACCGCGCGGGCCGTCGCATCCGCCCGCGGGCGGGTCACGGTGGATTCGCACCGCAAGGTCGACACCGCGCTGGCGCTGATGGAACAGCACGTCGACACCGCGGATCTGATTGACAGACTGTCGATTCCGATCCCGAGTGTCACCACCCCGCAGATGTTCACCCACCAGCTGATCGACCAGGCCCGCGCGGATGTGCAGCGCATCGTGCTGCCCGAGGGCGACGACGACCGGATCCTGCGCGCGGCCGGACGGCTGCTGGCGCACCGGGTCGCCGAGCTGACCATCCTCGGTGACGAACTCGCGGTGCGAGGCAGGGCGGCCGAACTCGGCGTCGACCTGTCGGCGGCGACGGTGCTCGACCCGCGCACCAGTGAATTATGCGACCTGTTCGCCGAACAGTATGCGCAACTGCGCAGCCACAAGGGCGTGACGGTGGACCAGGCCCGCGAAACCATTTCCGATGTCTCGTATTTCGGCACCATGTTGGTGCACAATGACATGGTCGACGGGATGGTCTCCGGGGCCCGGCACACCACCGCGCACACCGTCCGCCCCGCCTTCGAGATCATCAAGACCCAGCCCGGGGTTTCCACGGTGTCCAGCATCTTCCTGATGTGTCTGGAGGACCGGGTGCTTGCCTACGGCGACTGCGCGATCGTGCCGGACCCGACGTCGGAACAACTTGCCGATATCGCCATCTCCTCGGCGCGCACCGCCGAACAGTTCGGCATCGAACCCCGGGTGGCCATGCTGTCCTACTCGACGGGCAGTTCGGGAACCGGTGCCGATGTCGACAAGGTCAGGGCCGCAACCGAACTGGTGCGCCAACGTGCCCCGGAGCTCTTGGTGGAGGGGCCCATACAGTACGACGCGGCGGTGGATCCGTCCACCGCGCAGACCAAGATGCCGGATTCCGAGGTTGCGGGCCGGGCGACGGTGCTGATCTTCCCCGACCTCAACACCGGCAACAACACCTACAAGGCGGTGCAGCGCAGCGCAGGCGCGATCGCCATCGGGCCGGTGCTGCAGGGTCTCAACAAGCCGGTCAACGACCTGTCCCGCGGCGCGCTGGTCGAGGACATCGTGAACACCGTGGCGATCACCGCGATCCAGGCCGGCCGCAAGTGACCGCCGGTCAGACGGTACTGGTGCTCAACAGCGGCTCCTCATCGGTGAAATACCATCTGCTGGAACCGGATACGGGCACATCGCTGGTCGGCGGGGTGATCGAGCGGGTGACCGACTACGGTGAGGCGCTGGCCGAGGTGTTCGCCGCGCTGCCCGGATTGGATGGGCTGTTGGCCGTCGGGCACCGTGTGGTGCACGGCGGTGACAAACTGTTCCGGCCCACCCTCATCGACGATCAGACCATCGCGACCATCGAAGAACTGTCGCCGCTGGCCCCGCTGCACAACCCGCCCGCCGTGCTCGGTATCAAAGAAGCCCGCAAGGTGTTGCCCGGCCTGCCGCATGTCGCGGTTTTCGACACCGCCTTCTTCCACGACCTTCCACCCGCGGCCGCCCACTATGCCATCGACCGGGAAGTGGCCGACACCTGGCAGATCCGTCGGTACGGTTTTCACGGCACCTCGCACCGCTACGTCAGCGAGCAGGCCGCGGTAGTCCTGGACACCCCGCTGGAATCGCTGAACCAGATTGTGCTGCACCTCGGCAACGGCGCGTCCGCGTCGGCGATTTCCGGCGGCCGTCCGATCGACACCTCCATGGGACTGACACCGATGGAAGGCCTGGTGATGGGCACCCGGTCCGGGGACATCGACCCCGGTGTCATCACCTACCTGTGGCGGACCGCGAAGATGAGCGTCGAGGATATCGAGACGATGCTCAACCGCCGCTCCGGGGTGTTCGGGCTCGGTGGCGAGGTCGACTTCCGGGCGCTGCACAAGAGCATCGAATCCGGTGACACGGCAGCGCAATTGGCCTACGACGTCTACATCCACCGGCTGCGCAAGTACATCGGCGCCTATCTGGCGCTATTGGGCGGGCACCCCGGAGGAAAAACACATGTCATCACCTTCACCGCCGGTGTCGGCGAAAACGATGCCGCGGTCCGCCGCGATGCGCTCTCGGGCCTGGCCACCCTCGGCATCGAGGTCGACGAGCAGCTCAACGAATCGTCGGAGCGGGGGTCTCGGCGCATCTCGGCGGAGCAATCCCCGGTCACGGTACTGGTCATCCCCACCGACGAGGAACTGGCCATCGCGCGGGCCTGTGTGCTGGTCGTCGCTGGGCGGTGATGGCCAACGCACGTAGCGCTTGAAGGTGGCCATCAGAACGTGCTTGTCGGCCGCACGCTGTTGGCGAGGTCGACCAGTGCGTAGCGGTGCTCCTGGGTCGGCGCCACCCGCGCCAGCCCGCGCAGCGAGGCTTCCACGCCGAGCTGCAGTCCGTGCTGGGTGAACGGGAAGCCGAGGATGTGATTGGTGCTGGCGTCATTGTCGGCCAGCCAGTCCATCGCGGTACCCAGCACCAGCGCCCTGATCTGCAGCACCCGCGGCTCGCTCTCCGGCAGTGCCTCCACGCGGCGTGCGGCGCTGCGGATCTGCTGTTCGGACACCTCGCTGATGGACCGCCCGGACAGTAGCGTCACCGAGCTGGTGAGTCGCGCGACGGTGAAATGCCTTGAGGTGGGCGGAACCTGATCGAGGGTGCGGACCGCGTCATCGCGTGCACCAGCGGCCGACTGCGCCCGGGCCAGGCCGAATCCGGCCGAGATCACCCCGTTGTCGGTGCGCCACACGGTCTGATAGAACCGGCGCTCATCCGAGGAACCGGCCAGCTCGGCGGTCGCCGCCAGTGCCAGCTTGGGCGCCTGCTCACCGGGCAGGGTGTCCAGCACCTCGGTGAAATACTTTGTGGCGGTGTCATAGTCGGCGGTGAGCAGGGCGGCCACCGCGCGGAACCAGACCAGCCGCCAGCGCCAGCCGACCCGCTCGGCGAGATCATCGAGCTTGCGGGTGGCCTTGGCGACATCGCCGAGGTCGAGCAGTGCCCTCACCTCCATCAGCGGCAGCTCCACCGACTCGGACAGATCGATCCCCTCGGAGTCCAGCGTGCCGTGGCGTGCCGCGCGCAGTGAGTCGAGTGTCTGTACCGGTTGGCTGAGCACGGTGGCGGACAGGATCTGTGCCCCCACGTCGGCCGGATCGACCAGCGGAACCTGCAATGCCCGGACGATCTCGGGGGCGGTCAGCTTCTCGGAGTGCACCTGCCCGTCCAGGTAGACGTCGGTGTGCGCGACCAGCAGATCGACACCGAAGGTGGCGCGCGGCGGGCTGAAGACGGCCGACAGACCCGGGCGCGGCACGCCGGTGTCCTGGGCCACCACCTCACGCAGCACACCCATCAACTGGCTGGACATCTCCTCGGCACTGGCGAAGCGCCTACGCGGATCCGGGTCGATGGCCCGGCGCAGCAACCGGGCGAACGAGTCGTACTTGGTCAGAATCGGGTCGTCCTCGGGCAGGCCGTCGACATAGCGGCCCTTGCGGGTCCGCAGGTTCAGGGTCAGGGAGGCCAGTGTCCGTCCGACGGTGTAGATGTCGGTCTGGACGGTGGGTCCGGTGCGGACGATCTCCGGCGCCTGGTAACCCGGTGTGCCATAGAGGAATCCGAACGAGTTGATGCGTGACACCGCGCCGAGGTCGATGATCTTGAGCTGTTCCTCGGTGACCATGATGTTTTCGGGCTTGAGGTCGTTGTAGACCAGGCCAAGGGAATGCAGATAGGCCAGCGCGGGCAGGATCTCCAGCATGTACGCGATCGCCTGCGCAACAGGCAGTTTGACACCCTTGCGCTGTTTGAGCGAGGTGCCGCCCACGTACTCCATCACGATGTAGCCGACCGGCTCACCGTATTTGTCATCGTGCTCGACGAAATTGAAGATCTTCACGATCGCCGGGTGGGTCACCTCGGCGAGGAACTGCCGCTCGGCCATCGCGGTGGCCTGGGCCTCGGCGTCACCGGAGTGCACCAGGCCCTTGAGCACCACCGGCCGGTCGTTGACGTTGGTGTCGAAGGCCAGGTACACCCAGCCCAGCCCACCGTGGGCGATGCAACCCTTGATCCGGTACTGGTCGTTGACCATGTCGCCGGGACTGAGCTGCGGAAGGAACGAGAACGAGCTGCCGCAGCGCGGGCAGGTGCCCTCGGACCTGGCCGGTCCGTCGGCGGTGGCGCGCCCCACCCTGCGCCCGCAGTTCCAGCAGAACCGCTTCGCCTCCGCGACAACCGGATCGGTCATCAGCGCCGCCAGCGGATCGCGCTCGTAGACCCGGGGCACCTCCACCAGGCCGCCACCGAGGCGGCGGATCGGCGAGCGCGCCCGGGCCAGTGTGGACATGTTCTCGGCCGGTTCGGTCGACACCGTCGACGAACGCTCGGTGTCGTCGAAATCGGGTCGGTACACCGCCTGGGTGGCCATCGGCCGCAGCGTGGCGACCGAATCGTCGCCGTGGTCTTCAGAGTCGGAGTAGTCCTCCAGATCGGCGAGGTCGGCCGGCTGGGTGTCCGGGTCGTCGCTCATCAGGCCTCGTCGCTCATCAGGCGTCGTCGTTCATCAGGCCTCGTCGTTCATCAGGCCTCGTCGTTCATCAGTCTGAGTACCTCGCCACCGGGGGTGCCGGAGCCGGGCCCAGCACCGTCAACCACTTGCGGTACAGGGTATTCCAGGTGCCGTCGCGGCGGATGCGCTCCAGGGTGCCGTTGACGAACCGGACCAGACCGGGATTGTTCATGTTGATCCCGATGCCGTACGGCTCCCGGTTCATGCTCGGGCCGACGATGTGCAGGTAGGGATCCTGGCTGACCAGGCCCGCCAGGATCGAATCATCGGCGCTGACGGCGTCGACCTGCCGCTGCTGCAGCGCCACCAGGCAGTCTGCCCAGGTGACCACGTCCACCAGGTTCACCGGCGGCTGGATCTGCTGGACGCGCCTGCGCGAGGTGGTGCCCTTCACCGCGCACACCCGCTTCCCGGACAGGTCGGAGGCCTGCCGGATCAAGGAGTCACGCGGAGCGAGGATGCGTTGGTTGGCCGACAGGTACTCGGTGGAGAACTCCACCTGCTTGCGATGCTCACAGGTGATGCTCATGGTTTTCACCACGATGTCGACCCGGTTTTCCTCCAGCGCCTGGATGCGGTCGGCCGAGGACAGGATGCGGTATTCGACCTGGGACGGGGTGCCGAAGATGTCGCGGGCCACCTCACCGGCGATGTCGGCATCGAAGCCGGTGATCTCGCCGGTGATCGGATCCCGGAAGGAGAACAGGTTGCTGCCGATGTCGAGGCCGACGATCAACCGTCCGCGGTTACGGATGTTCTGCACCGCATGCTCTGCGGCCGTCCGGTTGGGGAACGGGCGCAGGCTTGCGGTGCGATCGCAGTCGTCATCGTTGGGCAACGACGGCGGAGTCGACTCCGGTGCGGACTCTTCCATGCCCGCCGGGGTGGGCGGAGCCAGCGTCACCTCCGGCAACGGGTCGGCCGTCGAGGCCTGCTGACATCCCGTCAGCACCATCGCCGCGGCCACAACTGCCAGTAGCTTCCTCACCGGTACTCGCTGAGTCTCGGCCACAGCCCGAGCGCCACCGCGATCGCCGCGATGATGCTGAGTCCCGCGGCGCCGACAGTGGCCCCTGACAGCACCCGGCGGGCGTTGACGATATCGATGCGCAACTGGCCGCGGCTCTCCTCGATGGCCTTGGCCAGCGATGCGTCCAGACTGCTGAACGCCGGTGTGGAGTTGTCCTCGCCGGTGCCCAGCGCCACCTGGGTGGCGGCCTGGTAGTCACCGACGGCGATATAGGCGTTGATGCGGTCATTGGACGCCCGCCACTTGCGCAGCAGATCCTCGGCGCCGGTCAGATATTGCTTGCCGATGTCATTGTCGGCGTTGAGGTAGGTGGTCAGCTGCTGCTGCATGCTGTCGATGCGCTGATGGTAGGACTGCTTGCGAACGTCCTCATCGCCCCGGCGGACCAGTGCCAGCGTCTCATCGGCACGCGCCTGCTGCGCGGTGATGGCCATCGTCGTCACCGTCTTGAGCGACTGCGCCGCAGTGCTTTTGGCGCTGCGGCTGTCCGCGGTGGAAATGACGAGTGCGGTGCCCACCCAAACCACCATAATCAGCACGGCCAGCCCACCCGCCACAAAACCCACGTTGACCCGGCGCCTTGTCCGTTTGGCCAGCCATCTGTTGGCGAACAGCCCGAACATGACGGTGGCGAGCACCACCAGGATCACCGGCGCGGGGATGCGGGTGGACGCGGTGGTCTCGGCGTCCACCTGTGCCGAGGTCGCCTCGTAGAGCCGCTGGGCGTCGGGCAGGATCTTGGACTGCATCAGGGACGACGCCTCGGACAGATAGGACGAGCCCACCGGATTGCCTGCGCGGTTGTTGGTGCGGGCGGTCTCGACGAGACCGGTGTAGACGGCCAGTTCGGCGTTGACCCGGCCGAGCAGTTCGATCATCGGCTCGGTGGCCAGCCCGGCCGAGGCGCGGGTGACGGCGACCGAGGCGTCGGTGATGGCCTGTTCGTAACGTTGCCGGACATCCTGCGGCTCGGCGCCTGCGATGAATGCCGTCGCGGCGGCCGCGTCGGCGACCGACAGCGTGGTGTAGAGCTGCCCGGCGGCGAAGGCCAGCGGCTCGCTGTCGTCGAGCACGGTGGTGAGTGCTGCCTGCCGGTCGTTGATCGTCGTCGACGTCGCAAACGCGCAGGCCATCACCAGTGCTGACAGCACGACACCGATGGTCAGGATGCGGCCGGGCGTGGTCCACAGGAACCACCAGCGGGGGTGCACGGGATTGGTCGGCGAACGTGACGCCAACGGTTCGGTCGACGGGTGCGCCAACTCGACGGTCACGTGTACCCGTACCTCCTCCCGTTTCTAAGAAGTCTAAGAGACATTGGAGTGACGTGTGGGAATTCGCGAGCCCCTATTCTGAACGCGTGCGCGGTGACGGTGACGGTTGGGTGATCTCGGACGGCGGTGGCCACTTCTGGGGACGCCACGGAGCCGCCGGACTGCTGCTGCGCGCACCTGGACCCGACGGTACCTTCGCCGTGCTGCTGCAGCACCGAGCGCCGTGGAGTCACCAGGGCGGAACCTGGGGATTACCAGGTGGAGCCCGCGACAGCCACGAGTCCGTCGAAGACGCCGCGGTACGCGAGGCTCACGAGGAAGCCGGAGTGGAAGCCGACCTCATGACGGTGCGGGTCAGCGTCGTCACCCATGAGGTGCCCGGCTGGAGCTACACCACCGTCATCGCCGACGTCGCCGAACAGTTGAGTACCACCCCGAATCGGGAGAGCTCGGAGCTGCGCTGGGTGGCTGAGCACGAAGTGGCCGCGCTACCGCTGCATCCGGGCTTCGCCGCCAGCTGGGAACGGCTGCGGGCCGTTACGGCCGGAATCCCACTCGAACCCCGAGAGCAGCCCTGAGGGCTCGGGCCGCCGCCTGCGGGTCTTCGGCGCCGGTGATCGCGCGCACCACCACGACCCGGCGCGCACCCGCATCGAGTACCTCGGGCAGCCGCTGCTCGTCGATACCGCCGATGGCGAACCACGGCTTTGCCGGCGCCAGTGTGGCGGTCTGCCGGACCAGGCCCAGTCCCGGCGCACTGCGTCCCGGTTTGGTCGGCGTCGGCCAGCACGGCCCGACGCAGAAATAGTCCACCCGCTCGTCGATCGCGGCGGCGACCTGGTCGGCGTCGTGAGTGGAACGCCCGATCAGCGGGTCCGCACCGATGATCGGGCGCGCGATGTCCAACGGTAGATCGTCCTGACCGAGGTGCAAGACGTCCGCCCCGGCGGCCCGGGCGATATCGGCGCGGTCGTTGACCGCCAGCAGCGCGCCGTGGCGGCGTGCAGCATCGGCGAGCACGGCCAGCGCGTCTAGTTCCTGGCGGGCCTCCAGCGGTCCGAACTGACGCTCGCCCGCCGATCCCTTGTCGCGCAGCTGGATGATGTCGACACCGCCGGCCAGCGCCGCGTCGGCGAACTCGGCAAGGTCGCCGCGCTCCCGGCGGGCATCGGTGCACAGGTAGAGCGACGCAGAGGTCAGTCGTTCGAGATGGCCGGGCACCGGCGTATTCTTTCAGCAGAACACGGGAGTCCCGGGACCGGGGACTGAGAGTGGGCGCACGACCGGCCCTGACCGTCGTACCTGATCCGGGTCATGCCGGCGAAGGGAGAGGGATGCAACCACGAAATTTGGCCGTTGTCGGCGGTGGTGTCATCGGCCTGGCGGTCGCGCGCCGCGCCGTTCAGGACGGCTGGACGGTGCGGGTGCACCGGACCAAGGCGCGCGGCGCATCCTGGGTGGCCGGCGGCATGCTGGCCCCGCACAGCGAGGGCTGGCCCGGGGAGGCCGACCAGTTGGCGCTGGGAATGGAGTCCCTCAAGCTGTGGCACGCCGGCTTCCTGGACGGGTTGCCCGCCGAGGTGGTGACCGCCCACGAATCGCTGGTGGTGGCGGTGGACCGGGCCGACGTCGCGGATCTGAAGACTGTGGCGAACTGGCTGTCCGAGCAGGGCCATCCGGTCACGCTGACCTCGACCGCCCGCGATATCGAGCCGCTGCTGGCCCAGGGCATCCGGCATGGTTTCCGTGCAGACACCGAACTGGCCGTGGACAATCGGGCGCTGGTCGAGGCGCTGGAACAGGCCTGCGAGGACCTCGGTGTGCAGTGGGCGCCGCCGGTCACCGATCTGGCCGCCGTCGACGCCGATGTCCGCGTGATCGCCAACGGGATCGACGCACCCACGCTGTGGCCCGGGCTTGCGGTGCGCCCGGTCAAGGGTGAGGTGCTGCGGCTGCGGTGGCGCAAGGGCTGTATGCCGTTGCCGCAGAAGGTTGTTCGAGCTCGCGTGCACGGCAGGCAAGTGTATCTGGTGCCGCGCGGCGACGGGGTGGTGGTGGGTGCGACCCAGTACGAGCACGGTCGGGACACCGCGCCGGTGGTCAGCGGTGTGCGCGATCTGCTCGACGATGCCTGCGCGGTGATGCCGGCGCTGGGGGAGTACGAGCTGGCCGAGTGCGCGGCCGGATTGCGCCCGATGACACCGGACGGTCTGCCGCTGGTCGGTAGGCTCGATGAGCGCACACTGGCCGCCACCGGTCATGGACGCAACGGCTTTCTGCTGGCGCCGTGGACGGCCGAACAGATCGCCAGAGAACTCGCAGAACTCAGAGGGGCGCAATGATACTGCTGGTCAACGGCGAGGAAGCCCATGTGCCCGACGGCACCACGGTCGAGGAACTGGTGAGTCAGTTGGGTTTTCCGGAGAAGGGCATCGCGGTGGCCGTGGACTGGGAGGTGCTGCCCAGATCGTCGTGGCACACCGAGCTGAACGGGGGCGCCCGGGTGGAGGTGGTGACGGCGGTGCAGGGTGGTTGATCTCAAGAAATTCACCATCGCCGGCCGGGACTTCGGGTCACGGCTCATCATGGGTACCGGCGGCGCGGCCAATCTTGCGGTGCTGGAGGAGGCGCTGATCGCCTCCGGCACCGAACTGACCACCGTGGCGATGCGCCGCGTCGACGCCGAATCCGGTACCGGCGTGCTGGATCTGCTCAACCGGCTGGCCATCACGCCGCTGCCCAACACCGCGGGCTGCCGGGGTGCGGCCGAGGCGGTGCTCACCGCCCAGCTGGCCCGCGAGGCGCTTGGCACCGAATGGGTGAAGCTGGAAGTGATCGCCGACGAACGGACGCTGCTGCCCGATGCAATCGAATTGCTCCGGGCCGCAGAACAATTGGTTGATGACGGTTTCATCGTGCTGCCCTACACGAACGACGACCCGGTGCTGGCCCGAAGGCTGGAAGACACCGGGTGTGCGGCGGTGATGCCGCTCGGCTCGCCGATCGGCACCGGTCTCGGGATCGCCAACCCGCACCACATCGAGATGATCGTCGCCGCCGCGAATGTGCCGGTCATCCTGGACGCGGGTATCGGCACCGCCAGTGACGCCGCCTTGGCGATGGAACTCGGCTGTGACGCCGTGCTGTTGGCGACCGCGGTGACCCGGGCCGCCGATCCTGCCGCGATGGCGGCGGCGATGGCGGCCGGTGTCACCGCCGGCTATCTGGCCCGGCACGCGGGACGCATCCCGAAACGGTTCTGGGCACAGGCATCCAGCCCAGCACCATGACGGGCGACCGCGTCGTGGCTCACGTCTTGGATGAATGGCCCGAATCATGATCCAACTGAGCGGTCTGTCAAAAACTTTCGGCCGGGTCACCGCGGTGGACCAGTTGACCTGCACCATCGAACCGGGTGCGGTGACCGGGTTCCTCGGCCCCAACGGCGCGGGCAAATCGACCACCATGCGGATGATCGTCGGGCTCGACCGTCCCAGCGCCGGATCGGCCACCGTCGCGGGTCGGCGCTATCACGAACACAAGCACCCGCTGCGTACCGTCGGAGCACTGCTGGACGCGCGGCAGGTGCACCCGAACCGGTCCGCGCGCTCGCACCTGCGCTGGATCGCGGCAACCAACCGGATCGCCGCGAGCAGGGTCGACGAGGTACTCGACGAAGTCGGTCTGACCGAGGCCGCCGGTAAACAGGCCGGATCGTTCTCGCTGGGCATGCTGCAGCGACTGGGCATCGCGGCGGCGCTGCTCGGCGACCCATCGGTGTTGCTGTTCGACGAACCGGTCAACGGGCTGGACCCCGAGGGAATCCGCTGGATCAGGACGCTGATGCGCGGCCTCGCGGCCGAGGGGCGCACCGTGTTCGTGTCCAGCCACCTGTTGGCCGAGATGGCCAACACCGCAGACCGGCTGGTGGTGATCGGCCGGGGCCGGCTCATCACCGCGACCACCATGACGGAGTTTCTGAGTGATGCCGATACGGTCCGGGTGCGCAGCCCGCAGCTCGACGAACTGGTGGCCCTGCTGCCGGGAGCCCGCCGCGACGGTGATGCGCTGCTGGTGGGCGGCAGCAGCGCCGAGCAGATCGGCGAGCTTGCCGCGGCCAACCGCATCGTGTTGCACGAGCTCACCGCTCAACGGGCCTCGCTGGAAGAGGCCTACCTGAACCTCACCGACGAGGCCGTGCAGTATCGGGCCGGCTCATGAGCACGATCGCCGCCGAACGCATCAAGCTCACCAGCACCCGCGCACCGGTGTGGCTGGCCCTGACCGTTGTCGTGATCAGCGGCGGCCTGGCCGCGATCCAGGCCGCCGCCGCACTGCCCTACAGCACGATCGGCCCGGACCGGGCGGCACTCGGCGTCGCGATGTTCGGTGTGCCGGTGCTGATGGTCCTGTCCGCGCTGACCGTCACCGGGGAATACCGCACCGGGATGATCCGCACGACATTCATGGCCACCCCGCGCCGGTCGCGGGTGCTGGTCGCGAAAGCCGTTGTCACCATGGCATTCTCCGGCTTGCTGGCCGCAGCCATGTCGCTGGGATCCATGGTGCTGGTGCGAGCGATGGTCAACGAACGTCAGGGCGCCGAGCTGGCGCTGAGCGAGTCCGGGCCGTGGCGCACGGTGGGTGCGGTCACGCTGTACGCGGTGCTCGCGGCGATGCTGGCGACCGGGCTGGGTGCGTTGGTGCGCCACAGTGCGGCCGCCATCGCGATCCTGTTGCTCATGCCGTTCGTGGTGGAGCCGCTGTTGAGCGTGACGCCGGGGGTCGGGTCGAAGGTCGGGCCGCTGCTGCCGTTCGCCAACGCCAACGCCATGACCGAAATACCGTGGTTGCAGAGCTTTTCAATGTGGTGGGGCCCGCTCGGGTCAGCAGTCTACTTCGCCGCGGTGGCCGCGGCGGTGCTTGCCACGGCCGTCGCCACCGTCGCCCGACGCGATCCCTGAGTCGGCTAACGTGGGGTTCATGCAGTGCATATCACGGTCCCTGGCGGCCCTGTTGTCCGTGGTGGCTCTCACGCTGGGTATCAGCGGGTGCGGTAAGGATGCCGAATCGGTGTCGCCCTCGGAGCAGGGCGTCGCGGCCACGGAGTACGCCGAGAGGATCGGCCAGAGCATCGGTACCGACGCCATGATGGCGCACCTGACGAGGCTGCAGGAGATCGCAGACCAGCACGACGGTAACCGGGCGATGGGTACCCCTGGCTATCAGGCCAGTGTCGACTACGTGGTGAACCTGTTGCGCGACAAGGGCTTCGATCCACAGACCAGTGACTTCGATGTGCGGCTGCCGTTCGCCGAGAAACCTGATCTCACGGTGGCAGGCGCCGAGGTGCCTGCCGTGCCGCTGTCGTTCACCGTAGGCACAGACCCCGAAGGGGTGTCCGGACCGCTGGTTGCCGCACGCGTCGAGGAGACGCCGGGCTGCGCCGACGCCGACTATGACGGCCTGCCGACCCAGGGCGCGGTGGTGCTGGTGGACCGCGGTTCCTGTCCGTTCGCCGAGAAGCAGACGATCGCGTCGAAACGGGGCGCCCTGGTGCTGATCGTGGCCGACAACGTGGAGCGCCCCATCGAGGAATTCGGCGGGACTCTGGGCAGCGCCACCGACGTCAAGATCCCGGTGGTCAGCATCACCAAGGACGAGGGCGCCCGGCTGCGGGCCAATCCGGGCGACACCACCCTCAAGCTGAAGGCCGGGGTCAACGTCAAGCAGACCACCAATGTGGTCGCCCAGACCAAGACCGGCTCGAGCGACAACGTCGTCATGGTGGGCGCCCACCTCGACAGTGTTCCCGAAGGTCCCGGGATCAACGACAACGGCTCGGGGGTCGCCGCGGTGCTGGAGACGGCGCTGCAGATGGGCAGTTCACCCGAGGTCGACAACGCGGTGCGCTTCGCATTCTGGGGTGCCGAGGAACTGGGCGTGCTCGGGTCCACTGACTATATCGGTAAGCTGGATGCCGACGAGCTCAAAGACATTGCGCTGTATCTGAATTTCGACATGGTGGGCTCGCCGAACCCGGGATACTTCACCTACGACGGAAACCAGTCCGCGCCGCCGGCGTCCGACGGCAGCGTTCCCCGGGTGCCCGAGGGTTCGGCGGGTATCGAACGCATGCTGGTCGGCTATCTCGACGGTGCGGGCAAGCCCGCCAGGGACACCAGCTTCGACGGTCGATCCGACTACGATGCCTTCACCGCGGCTGGAATCCCCTCCGGCGGGCTGTTTTCGGGTGCCGAAGAGAACAAGACCGACGAGCAGGCCGAGATCTGGGGCGGACAGGCCAACGAGCCCTTCGATCCCAACTATCACAAGAAGACCGACACCCTCGAGCAGATCGACCGCACCACGCTGGAGATCCTGGGCCGCGGTGTGGGCTACTCGACGGCCCTGTATGCGCAGGACACCGGTGGCCGCAACGGAGTTCCGGTGCGCGAAGACCGCACCCGGCACGTGTCGTCGCCCTCATGAAAAGGGCGCCGGCCGTCGTCGGCGTTGTCGCTGCCCTGATGCTGGCGTCGTGTTCGCCCGCACCGGAACCCGCACCCACCGACCCGGCCCGTGATCTGGCGGGCAAGGTGAACGCCGATGCCATCTTCGCCCACCTCGAGGAGTTGAACGGTATCGCCACCGCGAACCAGGGCAACCGGGCGGTCGGCACGCCCGGCTATGAGGCTACCGTCAATTACGTCGCGGGGATGCTGCGCGAGAGCGGATTCGAGGTCAGCACACCGGAATTCGACTGGCTGAAGATGGGTGATCCGGGAAAGCCGACGCTGGAGATTGCCGGCCGCCGGTATCCCGTGACGCAGGCCTCGCCATTGGCGCCGACTCCGCGCGGCGGGGTGAGTGGCCGGTCGCTGCGGCCCCGCAAACCGGCGGGTTGTGCCGCCGCGGACTACGGCGATGTGCATGGTGCGCTGGCGATCGTCGATGACACCGGATGCTCGGTGGTCGTCAAACAGAATGCGGCGGTGGCCAAGGGCGCTGTGGGGCTGCTCGTGGTGAGCGCCGGCAGGGCCAAGGGTCTGTTCGAACCCGGCTACTACCAGAAGCTGACGCTGCCGGTCGCTGTCATCGACGACAACACCGATGCCGCGTTGCGCCGCACCACCGCCCCGGTGCGGTTGAGGCTGGACGGCGAAGCGAGCGTGGCAAAGTCACGAAATGTGATCGCGCAGACGACAACCGGCGACATCGCCAACGTGGTGGTGGCCGGCGCCAATCTTGACAGTGCACCGCGCAGCCCCGGTATCAATGACAATGGCACGGGCGTGGCGGCATTGCTGACCATCGCCGGTGAGTTGGGGCCGGCACCGGAGGTCGGAAATGCGGTGCGGTTTGCGTTCTGGGGATCCGAGATTGTCGGTGCGGCAGGCAGATACGTCTCAGGGCTGGACGACGGTCAGCTCGACGATATCGCCGCCTATCTCGACGCGGACATGCTCGGCTCGCAGAACGCGGGCTACTTCACCTATGACGGGGACCAGTCCGCGCAAACCAGTCAGGCGCCCGAGGGGTCGGCCGGGATCGAGCGCACGCTGGCCGGCTACCTCAACCTGGCCGGCATCCGGCCCGCCGACATCCCGCTGGACACGTCGAGCGATTATGGCCCGTTCCTGGCCGCGGGTGTGCCCGTCGGCGGCCTGACCACCGGCTCGACCCAGCAGAAGACCGCCGTACAGGCCAGGCTGTGGGGCGGACGGGCGGGCGTTGCCTTCGATCCCAACCACGGCACCGCCCGTGACGGGATCGAGAACGTGGACCACCGAGCCCTGTCGATCACCGGGCCGGCCATGGCGTTCGCCATCGGCACCTACGCGCATTCGATCGAGGGAGTCAACGGTGTCCCGGCCCGGGACAGCCGGCACCGCCGAGGATGAGGGCCGAGTCCAGCCGGACCAGCGGGTGCCGACCAGCGCTCCGTCTATTTGTTGCGTGCGGCACTGACGCCCAGATACGCCACGTAACCCAGGCCGCCGCTACTCCTGAAGTGATCCGGTGCGCGGCATGTCGGTGGTGGCGATGCACGTCACCGCGCGGTCGCCCCGCTTCCACGAGTCGGCGGTCGGGTACAGCACGAACATCCCGACCTCCGGGTCGGCCATCGCCGACGGCGAGAACTCCTCCAGCGCGGGCTGGCACCGGTCCTGGTAGTCGATGATCTCGGTTTCCCCGGGGAACTCACTGCCGGGCACCGTGAGGGCGAAGTACACCTCACCCTTGTGCGGTTCGGTACACGCGACCGTCTGCACCGACGCGACCAGGCTGGAATCCGAGGGGATCTCCGACAGGCAGTCGCCCAGGCCCACATCGGCGGCGTTCACGGCATTCGGATCGAAGTTCTTGTCGTCGTTGGCGACCACCAGCACGACCACCGCGGTGCCGACCAGCACCACGAGGACACCGGTGACCAGCGAAATGATGGCCCACCAGTTGATGGCGGGCGGCCGCGGCGGGGGATAGGGCTGCCAGTACTGCTCGGAGTAGGGCTGCGGGGGCGGGGGCGGGAAATACCCGGGCGGTGGCGGCGGCGGGTACCCGGAGGGCGGTGGCGGGTACTCGGGCGGCTGCGTCATGCAATGAACATAACCGCGGCGGCTACCGCGAGCACTGGGACGTCCACAGTCCTGGAGCCGAGGTCGTGGCGTGCGCCGGTGACCTCCACGATGGCGGTCGGCCCCGATACCAGCCTGGCCGCGTCACGGATCTCGTCGACAGTGCCGAACGGGTCCGCGGTGCCGTGGGTGAACACCGTGGGCACGGTGATGGCCGGCAGGTGTTCGGTGCGGGCCCGCTCCGGCTTGCCGGGCGGGTGCAGGGGATAAGAGGACAGCGTCAGCACATCGGGGCCGTCGTTCTCGGCGGCGACCATCGACGTCATCCGGCCGCCGTAGGAATGCCCGCCGGCGAGCACCGGACCGTGGCCCAGCTCGCGCCCCCAGGCGATCGCCTCGACGATGCCCTCCTGATCGGATTTGGCGGAGTTCGACGGCGGCCCCTTGGGGCGGCGGCGGCGGTAGGGCAGGTTGTAGCGGACGGCCAGGTAGCCCTGCCGGGCCCATTCCTCGCAGATCCGGATCAGCAGCGGTGATTCCCGGCTGCCGCCCGCTCCGTGGGTCAGCAACACCACCCCTTTTGGGTCCGTTCGGCCCGAATCGGGTTCGTGCGCTATTCCGGAGATGTCGTCAAGACTCATGCTGCAACCGGAACAGCGCGTTCACCGGTCCGTGCCCGTGTCCCAACGGGTATGCGGCGCGCAGACATTCGGTGACCCAGCGCTTGCCGAAGGCCACCGCGTCGGGGACGGTGTATCCGTGTGCGAGTGCGGTGGCGGTGGCGGCGGCCAGGGTGTCACCGGCACCATGATCGTGGCCGGTGTCGATGCGGGGTGCGTCGAACTCGTAGAAGTCGGTGCCGTCGAAGAGTACGTCGGGGCTTGCTCCGGAGGACCGCAGGTGACCGCCCTTGACCAGTGCCCACTGCGGCCCCAGCGCGTGCAGCGCCCTGGCGGCGTCTTTCTGCGTCGATAAGTCGACGACTTCGATATCGACGAGCAGTCGCACCTCGTCGAGGTTCGGAGTGACCAGGGTGGCGAGCGGAAACAGTTCGGTCCGAATCGAGTTCAGCGCCGACGGGTGCAACAGCGGATCCCCGTGCATGGAGGCGCACACCGGGTCCACCACCAGGGGAACCCCGGTGTCGAGACCGCGCCAGGTCTCGGCAATCGTCGCGATGATGTCCGCGGAGGCCAGCATGCCGGTCTTGGCGGCCTGGATGCCGATATCGTCGACCACGGCGGTGATCTGGCCGGCCACCACGTCCAGCGGAATCTCGTGGAACCCCTTGACGCCCACCGAGTTCTGCACCGTGACGGCCGTGACCGCGACGCAGCCGTGCACTCCCAGCATCGCGAACGTGCGCATGTCGGCCTGGATGCCTGCGCCGCCGCCGGAATCGGAGCCGGCGATCGTCATGACTCGGGTGGGGGTCTGCCCTGCTGCGGGCAGGGGCAGGAACTCGGTCATGAGCTCAAGGGCAGATACACGCCGTCTCGGATGTCCTGAGTGATGCGCATCGAGCAGAACTTCGGCCCGCACATCGAGCAGAAGTGCGCGGCCTTGGCGGGCTCGGCGGGCAGTGTCTCGTCGTGGTACTCGCGGGCGGTATCGGGGTCCAGCGAGAGGGCGAACTGGTCGTGCCAGCGGAACTCGAAGCGGGCCGCCGAAAGTGCGTCATCGCGCAGTTGTGCCCGCGGATGCCCCTTGGCCAGATCCGCGGCATGGGCAGCGATCCGGTAGGCGATCACGCCGTCCTTGACGTCCTTGCGGTCGGGCAGGCCCAGGTGTTCCTTGGGGGTGACGTAGCAGAGCATCGCGGTGCCGGCCTGCGCGATGATCGCCGCACCGATCGCCGAGGTGATGTGGTCATAGGCCGGTGCGATATCGGTGGCCAGCGGGCCGAGGGTGTAGAACGGCGCTTCCTCGCACCATTCCTCCTCCAGGCGCACGTTTTCCACGATCTTGTGCATGGGGACGTGGCCGGGACCCTCGATCATCACCTGTACGCCATGGGATTTCGCGATCCTGGTGAGCTCGCCGAGGGTGCGCAGCTCGGCGAACTGAGCCTCGTCGTTGGCGTCGGCGATCGAGCCCGGACGTAGCCCGTCGCCCAGGGAGAACGTGACGTCGTAGCGGGCCAGAATTCCGCAGAGTTCCTCGAAGTTCTCATACAGGAACGATTCCCGGCGATGGGCGAGCATCCAGGCCGCCATGATCGAGCCGCCCCGTGACACGATCCCGGTGACTCGTTTGACGGTGAGCGGGATGTAGCGCATCAACACCCCGGCGTGCACCGTCATGTAGTCCACCCCCTGCTCGCATTGCTCGATCACGGTGTCGCGGTAGGACTCCCACGTCATCTTGGTGGGATCGCCGTGGACCTTCTCCAGCGCCTGATACATCGGCACGGTGCCGACCGGGACGGGGGAGTTGCGCAGGATCCATTCCCGGGTGAGGTGGATGTCCTTGCCGGTGGACAGGTCCATGATGGTGTCCGCACCCCAGCGCGTTGCCCACACCATCTTGTCGACCTCCTCGGCGATCGAGCTCGTTACCGCCGAATTGCCGATATTGGCATTGACTTTGACCCCGAACGCCTTGCCGATGATCATCGGCTCGCTCTCGGGGTGGTTGTGGTTGGCCGGTATCACCGCTCGGCCGGCGGCCACCTCGGATCGCACCAGCTCTGGCGCCACGCCCTCCCGTTCGGCGATGAAGGCCATCTCCGCGGTGATCTCGCCGTTTCGGGCCCGTTGCAGCTGGGTGCCTTTGTCGGAGACCACCCCGGCGCGCGGCGGCAGCCCCTTCTCCAGATCGATGATGGCGTTCTCGTCGGTGTAGGGCCCGGACGTGTCGTACAGGTCGAAATGGTCACCGGTGGACAGGTGCACCCGGCGGGACGGCACCCCGCCGGGCGAGTAGAACTTCGAGCTGCCCGTGATGGGGCCGGTGGTCACAATGGGTTCGACAACAGCACTCATTACGCATCTCCCTACGCCGGCATTACCCGGTCAGGTTCGTACGGTCGACGGCCCCAGCCGTCCTCTCAGCGCGCTGATGCGTGCTCCCGTGTGGACGCCACAAACCCTAGCCCATGGAGTGCAAATTGCCGAGAGATCCTTTGGATAGCTAACATATGTTTTCGCCGATACAAAGAACCGAAGGCCGATGACGACTGAGATTGAGCTGACTCGCAAGCGCATCGACCACGACCATCCGTTCTACAAGTGGGTAGTGCTGTCCAACACCACGTTGGGCACCCTGCTGGCCTCGATCAACGCGTCCATCGTGCTGATCTCGCTGCCGGCGATTTTCCGTGGCATCGGGCTCAACCCGCTGGCGCCGGGCAATGTCAGCTACCTGCTGTGGATGATCATGGGGTATCTGGTGGTGACGGCCGTTCTCGTCGCGCCCTTCGGCAGGCTGGGGGACATGTTCGGCCGGGTGCGCATCTACAACCTGGGATTCGTGGTCTTCACCGTGGCGGCCATCGCGCTGTCCTTCGACCCGTTCCACATCGGTGGCGGCGCGGTGTGGCTGATCGCGTGGCGCGTCATCCAGGGCATCGGCGGGGCCATGCTGATGGCCTCGTCATCGGCGATCCTCACCGACGCGTTCCCCGCCAACCAGCGGGGGATGGCACTCGGAGTGAACATGGTGGCCGCGGTGGCCGGATCCTTCCTCGGCCTGCTGATCGGTGGAGTGCTCTCCGAATGGCACTGGCAGGCCATCTTCTGGGTCGGGGTGCCGATCGGCGTCCTCGGCACCATTTGGAGCGTGCACTCGCTGCGTGAACTCGGGGTGCGCACACCCGGAAGGCTGGACTGGGCAGGCACGCTGTCCTTCGGCATCGGACTGACCGTGCTGCTCGTCGGCATCACCTACGGCATCCAGCCCTACGGCGACGCCACGACCGGCTGGACCAACCCGTGGGTGCTCGGGTCGATCATCGCCGGGTTGGCGATCCTGGTGGCCTTCTGCTTCATCGAACTGCGGGTCCCCCAACCGATGGTCGATATCCGGCTGTTCCGTTCGGCCGCATTCGGAATGGGAAACCTGGCCGGGCTGATGTCATCGGTGGGCCGCGGCGGTCTACAGTTCATGTTGATCATCTGGTTGCAAGGAATTTGGCTTCCGTTGCACGGCTACAGTTTCGAATCGACGCCGCTGTGGGCGGGGATCTACCTGCTGCCCGTGACCGTCGGGTTCCTGGTGGCGGGGCCGGTTTCCGGTGCGCTCGCCGACCGGTTCGGGGCGCGGCCGTTGACGGTCGGGGGCATGTTGCTGATGGCGGCGTCCTTCGTTGCGCTGCTGCTGATTCCGGTGAACTTCGACTACTGGATGTTTGCGCTGCTGGTATTTCTGAACGGTCTGGGTGGTGGCATTTTCACCGCGCCCAACACCGCGGCCATCATGTCGAGCGTGCCCGCGACGCAGCGCGGTGCGGCCTCGGGTGTGCGGGCCACGTTCTTCAATGCGGGCTCGTCGCTGTCGATCGGCGCCTTCTTCTCGCTGATGATCGTCGGGCTGGCGAATACGCTGCCGGAGGTCATGAGCAGTGGACTGCAGGCGCAGGGTGTCTCGGCTTCGGTCGCGGATGAGGTGGCGAACACGCCTCCGGTGGGCAGCCTGTTCGCGGCGTTCCTGGGCTACAACCCGATCGGTGAACTGCTCGGCCCGTCGGGTGCGCTGCAGGCTCCCGGCGTGAACGCCGACGTGCTGACCGGTAAGACGTTCTTCCCGGAGTTGATCACCGAGCCGTTCCACTCGGGGCTGACGGTGGTGTTCCTGACCGCCGCGGTGATGATGCTCATCGGCGCGGTGGCGTCGATGTTCAGTGCGGGTCGTTACGGCGCTGTCAGCGAGACCTCCTAGAGGGTTTCGGTCCAGGCGTGGGCGGCGAGCCCGGTTTGTCGTTGGAGGCGTGTCCGGTTGGCGGTGCGTTCGGTGGTGATGCGCGGGTGGGCATTGTCAGCCGGACCGTCCCCGTCGATTAGCAGGTCTAACCGAAGAGTGGGGTGAGGCAGAGGCATTCATGGGAGGTGAATCGGAGTCGATTAGCGGACCTAAGCGACGCGGACGCGAACGGGCGGGCTCGCGGCATCCGCTTAGCCCACCTAATCGACGACGACAACCGCGCCTGGCTACACTCGGGCACGTGACGACGATGCCGCGCAGGGCCTTCAACGACGCGATCACCCGGTTCTGGAGTTTCGCAGCCCCCGCCTATGACGCTGGCTGTCTGCAGCGCCTGGTGTACAAGCCCGCCCAGGACGAGGTGATCGCCCAATTGAGCCGGCACGGCTCGAAGGAGATCGCCGATGTGGCCTGCGGCACCGGTATCCTGGCCAACCGGATCCAGCAGGAACTACGCCCCGATGAGGTCTACGGCCTCGACATGTCCGACGGCATGCTCGCCCAGGCCCGCCAACGTTCGGATCGGGTGCGCTGGATGTCCTCGGCTGCCGAAGAGCTGCCGTTCGAGGACGCATTCCTCGACGCCGTGGTGACCACCTCGGCCTTCCACTTCTTCGACCAGCCTGCCGCGCTGAGGGAGTTCAGCAGGGTGCTGGCGCCCGGTGGCATCGTCGCGGTCACCACCATGAGCCCGCGTCAGGCGTTCCCGCTGCTGCACGCCCTGTCAGCCGGCCTGGGCGCCCCCGCGCACGCACCCACCCCGTCTGGGATGCGGAAGCTGTTCGAGGACGCCGGGTTCCGGGTCGAGGAGCAGCATCGGGTGCGTCGGCAGGTGTGGGCGCCGGTGTCCGATCTGATCACCGTCGGGGTCAAACCCGGCTGATCCACTGTTCGCCGGCCCTGGCCGCGCGGTGCAGCGCGCCGTACTCACCCAGGTAGGCGGCGACCGCGCCGACGACCGGCAGCATGCCGATATAGCGGAAGATCCGCCGCGGGTGCGGTCGCTTGGCGAGCTCGTCGCCCACCGCGTTCAGGATCCCGGCCAGGTGCCACAGCTTCTGCACCAACGAGTCCGGCCAGGGCTCGCTGTGGTCCGCCGGCGGCGGGGCGGGGATTTCCCGTCCACACAGCACTGCGGCCAGCATCTGCGCCTGAGCGGTCCGGTCCGTCATCTCATGCTCACGGGCCACCGCACACAGAATGAGCGTCTGGCTCGCGAACCCGAGCAGATCCTGGATCGGCAACCGACTGGCGAGCGCGCCCAGAGCACCGGGCCAGGCCACCGCGACGGTGTCCAGTGCCCCTACCCGCCATATCCACCAACTGATCCGGGCGGCGCGGTCCTTGTCCTCCCATGCCTCGGTGCCGGGGATATCGAGGAACTCGAGATGCCGCCGCACCCCGAGGGGATCGAAATCTGCCAGCACGTCGAGTATCAGGTCGGCCAGGGTGACGGCGCGCCGCAACGTGCTGGCGATATCGGCGTCCGAGAGCGCGGTCTTCGGAAGGAGATCCATCAGGACAACTCCACCAGCACCGGGGCATGATCACTCGGCGACTTGCCTTTTCGTTCGTCGCGGACGATCTCGGCGTGGGTCACCCGTTCGGCCAGTGCCGCGGATCCGAGGATGAAGTCGATGCGCATGCCCTGTTTCTTCGGGAACCGCAGCTGGGTATAGTCCCAGTAGGTGTATACCCCCGGGCCCGGTGTGAACGGCCGCACCACATCGGCGAATCCGGCATCGACGATCGCCTCGAAGGCCGCCCGCTCCGGCGCGGAGACGTGAGTCGACTCCCGGAAGAACTCGGGATCCCAGACGTCCTCGTCGGTGGGGGCAATATTCCAGTCACCCGTCAGCGCCACCGGGATCGACGGATCATCGGTGATCCACTTCGATGCGCTGTCACGCAGAGCGGCAAGCCATTCCAGCTTGTACGGGTAATGCGGATCGGCCAAGGACCGGCCGTTGGGCACGTACAGGCTCCAGACCCGCACACCGCGGCACGTCGCACCGATGGCCCTGGCTTCGGCGAGCGCCTGCCATTCGGGCTGGCCGTCGAACCCAATCTCCACGTTCTCCAGGCCGACCCGGGAGGCGATCGCCACCCCGTTCCACTGATTCAGCCCGACGTGCGCGATCTCGTAGCCCAGCGCCGCGAAGGGCATCGTCGGGAACTGCGCATCGGTGCACTTGGTCTCCTGCATGGCCAGCACATCGACATCCGCACGGGCCAGCCAGTCGGTCACCCGGTCCACTCGAGTGCGGATGGAGTTGACGTTCCAGGTGGCCAGGCGCATGCGCACAACCTTAGGACAGGCGCCGGAACCCCATGTCGTCGCCGATCACCGTCGTCGGCCCGATCGGTACCTGCTTCGGATCGCCACCACCGGTTTTGACGAACGACGGCCGGTCCTTCCAGGCCTTACGGATCAGATCCTCGAAGGCCATCACGGTGAGCTGCTCGCCGGGGCAGCGCCGGTAACCGAACCCGAACGGTGCCTTGCGTCCGTCCTTCACCTCGAAGGTCTTCGCCGGGTCGAAATCGTCGGGATTGGTCCACTGCACGGGATCGTGACTGGTGGATGTGTGCGGGTTGATGATGAAGTTGATGATGAAACTGTGCCGCTCGATGACAGGTTCGCTGGTCTCGGCCAGTGCGGAAATACTCCCGCCATTGGGGGATATGGTGCAGAAGAGCTCCATGACGAGACGTTCCAGCGGCGGGAACGCGGTGCCGTCGGGGCGGTCCTAGATCCGCTTGCGCAGGTTGTGGGGGCCGCGCTTCTCCAAGCCCTGCAGGAAGACCGTCACACCCTGCTCGGGGTCGGGTTTCCAGGTCTTGCTGAGCAGTCCCCACAGGCGGAAGGGGAGCGCGTTCTCCTTGGTGAGTGCGACGTCGATCATCGGGAGCACCGGGCGCTGGCCCTCCAGTTGGCGATTCAGGAAGTGCGGGACGATGGCGTTGTCGACGTATTCCTCGTCGTAGCGTTCCAGGAACTGGTTGCGCAGCTCGGCGATCCGGCCGGGCAGGTCGCTTGGCGGTGCGGTGGCGGTGTCGGCCGAGGAACAGGCGACCGACAGGGTGGCGACGGCACCAGCACCGCCTGCCAGGAACATGCGTCTGCGCAACACGGCGACCTCGCATCGGGGCTGTCCCGATGAAATTATCATCCGCTTCATTTTTAGATCGGTTGGGGCACTTTGAGTTCCTTGCGCAGCGCGGTGAAATCGCTGATCGTCTTGGTGGCCACCGACGCGACGGGCCGGGCGTTGCGACCGGTCGCCTCGGTCTTGGACACCATCACCACGCCGTCGATATAGGGCTGGATGGTAGTGGCATTCTGCACGGTGGCGACGATGACGAGCTGAAACCCGAACTTGCGGAACGCCTGCAGCGCCTGCTGGGCGAACTGCGGGTCGGATTTGGAGAACGCCTCATCCAGCATGAGCTGCGCGAAAACCGGTTTGTTGTCCCCACTTTCGGGATTGGCCAGGTTGAAGCTCAGCGCGCCGGCCAGGCAGAAGGCCATCAGCTTCTCCTGCTCGCCGCCGGAATTGTCGCCTGCGTTGCTGTGCGTGCGAATCAGCTCATCGGTGCGCACATCCCACTCCGCGCAGTCGAAGGTGAACCGGTTGCGCACGTCGAGCGCGTCGCGCGTCCAGGCCCGATCCTCGGGAGTGTTGCTGGCCAAACGATTACGCAGCCGCAGGATATCGGCGTACTGATCCAGGATGGCCTTCTTGTCACCCAGGCCGACCTCGGCGATGCGCCGTGAGATGGCCTTGACGATATCGGTGAGTTCGGACACGGCGGCCAGGCTGCGCGGGGTGGCGCGCAGCGTGAGACGGGTGCCGCGGTTGAACTCCACCGCGCCCAAACCGGTGTTGACCCGGTCGATCTGGTCACTGATACGCCGGGTCTCCTGCTCGGCGACCCGGTGCAGGGTCAGGATGGCATCCGGAGCCTGTTCGGTGATCAGGCGCATCATCCGGTCATAGGCTTCGGGAAGCTCGCGCTCATCGATGTGGCGGCATACCGCCACGTAGTCGTGCACCCGCTCGTCGAAATCCTCGGAATCGTTCGGGATCGCGTCCGGGAACGTCGTATCGAACGTGGCGATGATCCGGGCCAGCTCTTCACAAGAGCGCCGACGGCTTTCGGTCAGCTGGTCGCGTTCGCGGCGGATCGCGGTGAGCAGCGCGTCGCGGTGCGGCTCCGGATTGAGCAGTTCCAGATGCACCGGGATCTCGGCCGAATAGCGGCGCAGCAACTCGGCAGCGGCGTCCGACACCGCGACGGGCGCGAGGCGGTCCTGCAGTTCCAGCAGGCGGGCCCGCAGCCCGTCGAGATCGTCACGGCGTGTCTGGATGGCGCCGCGGCGGGTCATCAGGGTCTGGATGCCGTTCCAGCATTCCTCGGCGCGGACGCTGAGCGCCTCCACATCGGGGTTGTCGGCCATCAGTAGTTCGTACTGCTCACGCAGTCGATCGGCGTGGCCGTCGGCGGTCTCGGTGTCGATCTGACTCCATTGCGGGAACTGCACGCAGATGGTCCTGCACGCCGCGGCCCGGTCATGCCACTGCTGGCGCCCGGCGGCGATGTCATCGGCGGCCCGGCGGGCCTGCTCGAAGGCCTCTTCGGCCTCGGCGAGCTCGGCGGTCAACGCGTCCAGCTTGGCGGTGATATCGCCCTGGTAGATGTACTCGGAAGGTTTGAGCGCGCGGCGGTCATCCTTGATGGCCAACCGATCGGAGTCCTTGTACAGGCCGGTATCGGTGACCGCGCGCCGGAACCGGGCGAACACATCGGGGGTGTCGACGCAGATGTGGTCACCGGCCGCGCCGAGCACATCGAGGGCCTCGGGCGCGCACGGATGGTCCGGGTTGACGACGAAAAGCTTGGCCGCCAACGTGTTCGGCTCCGGTTCACGCCCGGTCGCAGTCACTCTGACGTGGTGCAGCGCGAGCCGTCCGCGCATATTGGTCTCGTTGACGAAACGCAGCACCTTCGCGTAGTGCGCATCGGGCACCAACAGTCGCAGGCCTACCGAGCGCAGCACCTTCTCCACCGCCGCACGCCACCGGTTCTCGTCGGGGCGCAGATCCATCAGCTCGGCGACATAGGGCAGTGCGGATGGATCGACACCGACTGCGGCACAGATGCGTTCGCGCATGGTGACGGCGAACTCGGGCAGCGCCGAACCCACCTGCTCGACGCGCTTGAGTTCCTTGACCGCGTGGTCGCGGGCCATCCGCGCCGCCTTCTGCGCGTACTCCGCATCGGTGGAGGCCTCCCGGCCCCGGTCCAGCTTCACCGCCAGCCCGGCGGCCTGCTTGCTCAGTTCCTCACGCAGGTTCCAGAATTCGTCGGCGCTGTCGGGAACGGCCAGGCCCTGGGCGGTGACCAGCTCCTCGTAGGCGGCGTGGCGGCGGATGACCTCCTCGGCCTGGGCCTCGGCGCCGGCCACCTGCGACTGCAGTGGGCCGACGTCGGTGCTCGCCCCGCTGATCTGCGCATTGAGCGAATCACCTTCGGCCTTGGCCAGATTGAGCTGCCGGGTCAGGTCGGCATACTCGTTCTCGAGCTGATCCACGGTGGCGTCCAGGTTATCGATCTGTGCCGGGCACTGCTGCAGCCGGACATGATCGGTGTAGGCGCGCACCATCGGCATATCGACGAGATCGATGATGCCGAGATCAGAGGACTCCGAGGCGTACCGCACCTGGATGGTCTCGATGTCGCCGAGAATCTTGCGCTTGCGCTGGGCGACCGCGAGCAGTTCACGGGCCTCGACCAGTGGATCGATCTGTTTGAGCGCCTCGGGCAGCCGGGCCAGGCTGGCCGGTTCATCGAGCATGAAATCGCGGACGAACTGCTCGAGGCCGCCAACACTCTTGAGCGACTTGGCCTTTCCAAGCAGCTGTTGAGCCGCCTCGGACGCGCGGATCCCGATGGAGGCGTACAGCTGGGCCAGATACTGGGATTCCACCTTGGTGGAGAACCGCCAGCCGCCGTCCTTGAAGGCGCCGCTGTCGAAGCGGGCGGCCGCCCAGCGGTTGCACACCTCCTCGATGTCCAGGTCACCGTCACCGAGCACGAACCGGCTCGACGAGTCCGAACGGGATTGGCCGGTGAGCCATTTCAATACAAGACCGGTGATGGTACGTCCGGTGTTGCTGGTGTAGGTGACCCCCACCGCAGACCAGACGGTGCCCTCACCGCGCAGGTAGATGACGTGGCTGGTGCCTGCGTCGCTGCGCTGGCCCCAGGCTCCGCGCACATACTTGTCCACGGTGCGCCGGCCGGCGTTCGAGCCGGCCGCCGTGTTGTCGCCGGAGGCGTTGAAGTTGCGTCGGTTGAATGGCAGGAAACCGATCGAGATCGCGTCCAGCAGTGAGGATTTACCGCTTCCGGACGCTCCGGCGATCAGGGATCCGCCGGCGCTGATCGGCACCGAGTGATAGCCGTCGAACACACCCCAGTTGATCACCTGCAGCCGGGAGAGGTGGAACTGCTCACTCATTCCGAACCGCCTCTCAGCAGTTGCTCGAACTGCTGCTGCAGTTCGGTGATGACCGACGCCGTCATGATCGCGGTGATCACCGGGCTGACGGTGTAGCTGTCCTCGTCGTCGCGGGTCTTGCGCAAGATGTCCAGCCCGGCGAGGCGGGCGATGGCCGCGTCGATGCGTGCGGTGAAGGTGACGGTGTCGCGGTCGGTGTCGTTGAGCACGCCGCCGAACAGCCCGTGCACCTCGTCGCGCGTGATGAGGAAGCTCAGATCCCCTCCGGCACGCATCATCTGGGCCAGGTGCAGCGCCAGGATCGAATCGTAGGTGCCCAGCGGTTCGCGGCGTAACAGCTTGATGCCCTTGGCGGATTCGTAGCGGGCCTGCTCCACGTAGGCGATGTCGACACCCTCGGCGATGCGCAACTGCAGATCGAGTTCGGAGAGCCGGACCGACAGCTCGGCCCGGTACTCGATGATCCAGCTGTACACATCGCGCTCGGATTCCCCGCTGACGTAGCGTCGGGTCAACAGGTGTTGCAGGGCCCAGCAGGCGCGGTCGGGCATGGCCGAGACGTCACCATCGAAGCGCGGACGTCGTTGCGTCGGTATGCGACCGCCGTTGCGGTCCACATCGGGTAGTGAGGTGAAATCGATATCGGCCTCGGTCACGACACCACCTCGGAAATCGGCTCGGTGAACATCAGGTGCGGAACCTCCATCTCGCGGTCCCGGCCGTCCAACGAGTGGAACCGGACCGTGACGGGCGTTGGGTCGGTGGTGGACGGCTGCTTGAGCGCCCAGGACCAGAGCACGATCACGTGACCCAGATACGGGGAATCGAGCAGCGCCAATGCATCCGGAAGCGACACCGGCAGTGCGGAGTTGAGCATCGACGAGAGCGCGGGTGCGTCGACCTGGGTGGTCAGCGACGAGAACGTGGTGAGGTCCACCACCCCGTCGGCCACCTCGGCGGGCTTAGGTGCGGACAGGTCGTTGATCCGGAAGCTCAGCGCACCGACGGAACTGATCGCATGCCGGGCCAGCGGCACCTCGATGGCCAGCCGGGAGTCTGCCAGCGACTCCTTGAGCAGCACTCGGGCGGCGCCGATGGCCTCGTCGAGCTGGCGGGCCACACCGCGGGTCTGTTCCAGGGTGCCGAAAGCGGTGAACCGCTTCACCCGCTGGGCGCAGCGCTGCTGGATTCGCTCCACCTCGTCGATCTGGTGACCGACCAGTTCGAAGAAGCCGGCCATCACCCTGCGCAGCGCCGGGTCGAGCTCGGGCAGGGTGGCGGCGACGGTGGCGATATCGGCTTCGAACTCCGCGCGCTGCTCAGGGTCGTTGATCATCCGCAGGAACGCCCGGTGCGAATCGCGGCCCGCCGAGTCCCAGGCCGCCTGATAGTCGGCGTACATCTGCCGCTGCCGGTCGCGGTATTCGACGTTGGTGTCGATCGGGTCGTCCAGGGCGGCGGTGGCCTGCTCGATCATGGTGCCGTACAGGCCGATATCGGTGATGAGCCGTTCCATCTGCATGGCGATCGCGCGGGACTCGTCGTACATGGCGGTGACATCGGGTTCGGGCCGCAGCCCGGCGTCGAGCTCGTCGAGTTCGGCGTGCAGCACCGCGATATCGGCCTCGATACCCTCCCGGATCCGGTCCGGGTCGCCACCGGCACGGATGGCGACCTGCTTGAGTCGCGCGGCGATGCCGTTGATGGATCCGCCGGTGGCGATGGTGTCGTTGCGGCGCATACCGCGCACGAAGTCCAGGGCGCGGCGCGCATCCTGGGTCAGATAGCAGACGTTGCGCTCGCCCCCCGACTGTGGATCGACCACGCGGTGCAGCCAGCCCTGGCTGGCCCAGGTCTTGATGAGCGCCAGACCGGACTGCTCACCGGTCTCGCTGAGTGCCTCGAGATCGCGTTCCAGGCGGATCGCCAGTTCCGGCTCGCCGACCGGGCCGCCGAACAGGTGACGCTCCATCAGCGTGGCGTACACCGCGAGGTTCGACGTGGCCAGCAGACGTAGCGCACGCGAGCCCTGCACCTCGCGGTTGGCCTCGAATAGCTCACGCATGGGCCACCAGGTTATCTGCGCGCACATAGCGATGATGGTGATGCAGCCGAAAACCCGACGACTCGTAGAGCATCAGCGCGGGCTCGTTGTCGTCGAGCACCTCGACATAGGCGCGGGTCGCGCCGTGTTCGGCGCCCCAGGCCTGCAAGGTGGCGCAGACCGTCCGGGCCATGCCGGTGCGGCGCGCCGACTCCGCGACACGCACACACGACACGCCGAGCCAGCGGGTGCCGTCCGGTGCGGTGGTGACTGCGCCGCGGCCCACGGCAGCCCCGAGGGAGGCGAAGGTCACCTCGCCGTCCAGGACGGCGGTGAGGACGGCCACGGGGACGTCGCGCCGGTAGGTCTGCAGCCAGTCGGTGCTCGGCTCGGGCGACAAGATGGCGACGGGGGAGGGGGCCTGGGCGAGCGTCAGGTCGCGGGTCAGCACCCGGGTCTGCTTGATGCCCGCGGCTTTGATCGGCAGCAGACGCTCGGGGAGGGCCAGCCAGGGCTCCAGATCGCGTTGCGCGTACCAGTCGATGATGCCGGGCAGCGCCGCGGTATTCGACGAGAACAACAGCGGCACAGCCGAGTTGGCGCGGCTGGTATGACCGCCGCCGGCGCGCAGCAGCCAGCCGTCAAGCCAGTCCTGTTCGGTTCCGGGCCAGGCCAGGGCGGCGGCGTGCTCCACAGCGCGGATGTCGGAGTTGCGAACGGGGGTGTGTGACAGTTCGCGCATCGACACCACATCGGCGGGGTCGATCTCGACGGCGGCACCGGACTTGGTGCGCACCACGACGACGGGATCCAGCGCCTCCAGGTGCCCGACCACATCGGTCAGGGCGGCGTCGTTCAGGGCGGCGTCGTTCAGGGCGCTGGGTATCCGGTAGCGCAGGGACACCCGGCTGCCGACGGACGGCATCGCCTAGTGGCCGAACGGGTCGGGATCCTCGCCGGGCAGCCAACTCAGCCCCGGAACCCCCCACTGATTGGACTTCACCATCCGCTTCGCGGCGCGGGCGTGCCTGCCGATGAGGCGGTCCAGGTAGGTGAACCCGTCCAGGTGGCCGGTCTCGTGCTGCAGCATGCGGGCGAACAGGCCGTTGCCCTCCAGCGTGACAGGGGTGCCGTCGGCGTCCAGTCCGGTGACCCGCGCCCAGTCCGCGCGGCCCGTCGGGAACGACTCGCCGGGCACCGAAAGGCAGCCCTCGTCATCGTCGTCGGGGTCGGGCATGGTCTCGGGAACTTCGGAGGACTCCAGCACCGGGTTGACCACCACACCCCGGCGCCGCGCGGGCTGGCCGCGGTCCACGGCGCAGTCGTAGACGAAGACCCGCTCGGTGCGACCGATCTGGTTGGCCGCCAGGCCGACGCCGTTTGCTGCGTCCATGGTGTCGTACATGTCGGCGATCAGCTGAGCCAGTTCGGCCGGCAGCGTTCCGTCGGCGGCGACGGGCACCGGAGTGGTCGGAGTGTGCAGGACGGGATCCCCCACAATGCGGATTGGTACGACAGCCACGGTTGGCTAGCTTAAGTGAGCCGACGCGCGGGTAACGATCACGCCTCAACTACCGGCGCCGTGATTGAATGTTCGCCGAACCACATATATGGCATTTGCGAGTTATCGGAAGGGTCCAAAGAGCGATATGGATGGCGCCATCGCGCGGACCGGCCAATCCGGGGACGACTCCGAACCCGCGGACGGGCTGACCCGCCGCGAACACGACATACTGGCGTTCGAACGCCAGTGGTGGAAGTACGCGGGGTCGAAGGAAGCCGCCATCAAGGAACTCTTCTCGATGTCGGCGACCCGGTACTATCAGGTGCTCAATGCCCTTGTGGACCGTCCCGAGGCGTTGGCCGCGGACCCGATGCTGGTCAAGCGGCTGCGACGGGTGCGGGCAAGCCGGCAGAAGGCGAAGGCGGCCCGGCGGCTCGGCTTCGACATCACCTGAGCCGTTAGGCTTGCCCCCGATGAACCAGCGAGACTCTTCCGGGCTGCCCTTGCGCGCCATGGTCATGGTGTTGTTCTTTCTCGGCGTGGTGTTATTGCTGGTGGCACTCCAGTACCTGGGCTCCGACGACGAAGACGACGGTGGCTCGGCCGTGGTGAGCACCGCGACCAGCAGCGCCACTTCCAGCGCCAAGCCGTCACCGGAACCCGACCGGGCCAATACCGATGTCCGGGTGTTCAACATCTCCGAGACTCCGGGTGCCGCCGAGGGCATCGCCACCCGGCTGCGTGACGCCGACTGGAATGTCACCGAGACCGGGAACATGCTCCTGGAAGGCGTGCCGGGCACAACGGTCTATTTCGGTGAGGCCCCGGGCGAGCGGGAAGCGGCTGAAGAGGTCGGCAGGGTGTTGGAAGCGCCGGTTGAGCCGAGGCATTCCGAACTTGTTGAGCAGCCGCCGGGCGTCATCGTGGTGGTCACCGGCTAGGCTCTCGGGCATGCCGATCTCAGCCACGATTCGCGTTCTCGCCGCTGCCGCCGTCATCGTCCCGATCGCCGCCGCGTGCGCACCCAACGAGCCGGTCGCAACTCAGCCGGGAACCACTCCGTCCGTGTGGACAGGATCGCCCTCGCCCTCGCCGTCCGCCGCCGCGGCCGCGGGTGAGACCTTGACGGCGAACCTGGCGCTGGCCGACGGCACCGAAGTGGCCACCGCGGAGATCGCATTCGCCGACGGTTTCGCGACCGTGACGGTCGAGACCACGACCGCAGGTGAACTGACGCCGGGCTTCCACGGTCTGCACATTCACCAGGTCGGCTCCTGCGAGGGCGATTTCACCAGCGCCGGTGGGCACTTCCAGGCCGAAGGGCACTCCGGGCATCCCTCCAGCGGCGACCTCAGCTCGCTGCAGGTTCGCAGTGACGGCTCGGCCAAGCTGGTGACCACCACTGATGCCTTCACCGCCGAGGATCTGCTCGGGGGGACCAAGACCGCGATCGTCATCCACGAGAAGGCCGATAACTTCGGAAATATCCCTGTCGAGAAGTACCAGCAGGTCAATGGCGCCCCCGGTCCTGACCAGCAGACGCTGTCAACGGGTGACGCCGGCGGCCGGGTGGCCTGCGGTGTCATCTCCGCGGAGTAATCCCAGCCGAATCGATTTCGCCGGGTCACCCCGGCCGACCGTCGGCGTCGAATGGGAGTTCGCGCTCGTCGATCCCGACACCCGCGACCTGAGCAACGAGGCCGCCGCGGTGATCGCCGAGATCGGCGAAACACCGCATGTGCACAAGGAATTGCTGCGCAATACCGTCGAGATCGTCACGGGCATATGCGAGACGGTCCCGGAGGCGATGACCGACCTGCACGACACCCTCGTCCCGGTGCGCAGGATTGCCAGGGAACGCGGCATGGAACTGTTCTGCGCGGGCACCCATCCGTTCGCGGAGTGGTCCACCCAGCAGCTGACCGAGGGACCGCGCTACGCCGAGCTGATCAAACGCACCCAGTGGTGGGGTCGCCAGATGCTCATCTGGGGTGTGCACGTGCACGTCGGAATCTCCTCGGCGCACAAGGTGATGCCCATCATTACCTCACTGCTCAACCAGTATCCGCACCTGCTGGCACTGTCCGCCTCGTCGCCCTATTGGGACGGTGACGACACCGGCTACGCCAGCAACCGCGCGATGATGTTCCAGCAGCTGCCCACCGCCGGTCTGCCCTTTCAGTTCCAGAAATGGTCGCAGTTCGAGGGCTTCGTCCATGACCAGAAGAAGACCGGCATCATCGACCACATGAACGAGATTCGTTGGGACATCCGGCCGTCGCCGCACCTGGGCACCATCGAGGTGCGGATCTTCGACGGGGTGTCAAATATCGACGAGCTGGGTGCGCTGGTGGCGTTGACGCACTGTTTGATCGTCGACCTGGACCGCCGCCTCGATGCGGGCGAGCAGCTGCCCACCATGCCGCCCTGGCATGTGCAGGAGAACAAGTGGCGAGCAGCGCGTTACGGTCTGGACGCGGAGATCATCCTGGATGCCGACAGCAATGAGCGGCTGGTCACCGATGATCTCGATGAGCTGCTGAACCGGCTCGAACCGGTGGCGGTGTCCCTGGGTTGCGCCGACGAACTGGCGCGGGTGTCGGGTGTCTACCGTGGCGGCGGGTCGTATCAGCGCCAACGCCGGGTCGCCGAGGAACACGACGGTGATCTGCGCTCCGTCGTCGACGCGTTGATCGGGGAGCTCGTTCTGTGATGACAGCGACGCCGATGTTCCCGCTGGAGGTGGCGATGCTGCCCGGCGAGGAGCTGCCCCTGCGGATCTTCGAACCGCGTTACTCGGCAATGGTTTCGCAGTGTTTGGCCGGCGATCCCGTGTTCGGTGTGGTGCTGATCGCGGCAGGCCGTGAAGTCGGTGGCGGGGATGTGCGCAGCGACGTAGGGGTGTTGGCCCGCATCGTCGAGCATGCCGATCTGGGTGAGGGGCGGTATCGGTTGCGCTGCATGCTGGGTGAGCGCATCAGGGTGACCGAGTGGCTGGACGACGCGCCCTACCCGCGGGCGACGACGCTGCCCTGGCCCGATGAAGCGGGCCCGTCGGTGACCGGTGCGGATATCGCCTCGGTGGAGGACACCGTGATGGCGCTGTTCGAGCGGATCGCCGAGTCCCGCCAGGCGACGCTGCCCCCGCGCGAGGAGCTGCTGGGCGGTCCCGAGCCCGGTCAGGAGGCCGGAGATCGCCTGTATGCGTTGGCCGCCCGCATCCCGCTCGGTCAGGCCGACCGGTATGCCGTGCTGGCCGCACCGGGTGCGTCCGCGCGGCTGGAGGCTCTGCGTGAGGCCGTCGAAACGGTGGCCGCGATGGTGGAGTTCCAGCTCTCGGAGTAGCTACTCGGCGAGATCGTCCTTGGTCACGTCATCGGAGACGTTCTGTTCGCGGTAGGCCAGCTGACCGACGCGATTGGCCACCACCGGTGCGGTGATGAGGGTGAACAAGCCGGCCAGGATGATCATGCCGACATCCGGGTGACCGCTGAGCCGGATTGCCGCGCCCGCCAGCACCAGCAGCAGGCCCAACACCTGCGGCTTACTGGCAGCGTGCATGCGCGACAACGTGTCCGGGAAGCGCACCACTCCGATGGCCGCTGTCAGCGCCAGCGCCGACCCGCTCAGCACGAGGACCGAGGTGATGATGTCGAGGACGGTCACAGTGCACGCCGATCGTCGAGATCATGGTCGGGCACCCGGAAACGCGCCACGCTCACCGAACCCACGAAGCTGATCAACGCCAGCGCGGTGAGGCTGTAGGTCACCGTGCTGTCCAGGCTGTAGGCCGCCCACGTACCGATGCCGCACATCGACACCGCCACAAAGGCATCGAGTGCCACCAGCCGGTCCAGGGTGCTCGGCCCGGCCAGCAGCCGGTACATGGTGATGGCGGCGGCAGCCGACAGCATCACCGCCGCAGCGATCCACACCACATGCATCAGGCGTCCTCCTTCTCCGCAGACGGCCGCCAATCGGCCTCCCGCTCGAACGCCGCCACCATCAGGCGCTCCACCGTCTTGACTTGACGGTAGAAATTGCTGACGGCCTTTTCGGAGCTGACGTCGATCACATGGACATAGATGAGCCTGCGGGTCTGGTCGATCTCCAGCACCACCGTACCCGGGATCAGCGTGATCACACCGACCGCCAGCGACAGCACCAGGTCGGATTTGACGGCCAGATGCGCGCGCAGCACCGCGGTGGCGGGCGGCGGGCCGGGCCGGATCGCCAGCCAGGCGACCTGGACGGAGGACAGCACCAACGAGTAGGCGACGTAGAGGATCAACCGCAGCAGCGCCAGCGGACGAACTCTGCCCTCGACGGGCACCCGGGGCAGTGGCAGCAGCAGGGTGATCGCCAGGGCGACGACCAGGCCGCCGACGATATTGCCGACGGAGAACGTGCCCCACAACAGGATCCATACCAGCGTCAGCCAGCACAGCGTCCAGATGCGGAGGGTGACCTTCCTCATGGCTTCAGCACCGCCGAGATGTACTGGCCGCGGTCGAGTATCTGCTCGGCCGCGCGCTCGCTGTAGGCGTAGATCGGCCCGGCCGCCACCGTCAGCGCCAGACCCACCGCAATGAGTGCGCCGGTGGGCAACAGCATCCCGACGGGCATCCGCCCGACATCGTCGCGGTCTGCGAAGGCGATATCGTCGTCATCGTCGATCAGCGCCGCCGGCGTGGTGTTGGACAGCGCCCCTTCGGGGGCATCGGCGCGGGCCCGCCAGAACGCCTTCGTCCACACCCGGGTCATCGCGTACAGGGTGAGCAGGCTGGTGACGACGCTGCCGCCGACCAGGATCCAGGCCAGCGAGGATCCGTCCCGAGCGCCGGCCTCCAGCAGTGCGACCTTCCCGATGAACCCGGAGAACGGCGGTATGCCACCCAGATTCAGCGCCGGGATGACGAACACGAATGCCAGCAGTGGGCTGGCGGCGGCCAGGCCGCCCAGGCGCTGCAGTGTCGACGCCCCGGCCTGGCGTTCGATGAGACCCACCACCAGGAAGAGTGTGGTCTGCACGATGATGTGGTGCGCCACGTAGTAGACGGCACCGGACATCCCGAGGTGATCGCCCAGCGCGATACCGAACACCATGTAGCCGATGTGGCTGACAAGGGTGAAGGACAACAATCGCTTGATGTCGTTCTGCGCGATCGCGCCCAGGATGCCGACCACCATCGTCAGCAGAGCGGCCACCATCAGCACGTTGTCCAGCCGGCCACCGGGGAACAGCAGGGAATGCGCCCGGATGATCGCGTACACACCGACCTTGGTCAGCAGGCCGGCGAACACCGCCGTCACCGGTGCCGGTGCGGTGGGGTAGGAGTCGGGCAGCCAGGCCGAGAGCGGGAACACCGCCGCCTTGATGCCGAACGCCACGAGCAGCACCGCGAACAGTGCGGAGCGGGTGCCGTCGGGGACATCGTCGAGACGCACCGCCATCTCGGCCATGTTCAGCGTGCCGGTCGTCGCGTACACCAGCGCGATGCCGATCAGGAAGATCAGCGACGAGACCATCGACACCATCACGTAGGCGATGCCCGCGCGGACCCGTTCGGCGCTGCCGCCGATGGTCAGCAGCACGAAGCTGGCGGCCAGCAACACCTCGAACCCGACGAACAGGTTGAACAGGTCGCCGGCCAGGAACGCGGCGCACACGCCCGCCGACAGCACCAGGTAGGTCGGCTGGAAGATCGAAACCGGTTGGCGTTCATCGCCATCGCTGATGCCCTGCCCGATGGCATAGAAGACCACCGCCAGCAGCACGATCGACGAGACCACCAGCATCAGCACCGACAACCGGTCGGCCACCAGGGTGATACCGAGCGGGCCCATCCCCGGCTCGCTCTGGCCCCAGCCGCCGACCTGCACGGCCACCGTGCCATCGCGGTCCACCACGTACAGCAGCACCGCGCACACCGCCACCACCGCGGTCAGCGACGTCAGCGAGACCAGTTGCTGCAGCCGGGGACGGCGGCCGGCGACCATGGTGATGGCCGCGGCGATGGTCGGGATCAGGACGGGGAGCGGGGTGAGAATCGACGCGAGAGTCATCAGCGGGACCCCTCCGCACCCGGCAGCGCGTCGAGTTCATCGGGCGCATCGGTATCACGCGAGGGCACCACGTCCGGGATGTCCCGGTCGACGATATCCTCGTCGGTGCGTTCGGCGACCCTGGTGTCTTCCGGATCGTTGCTGACTTCTTCGACGGTGGTCAGCTGATAGGACCGGTAGGCCAGGGCCAGCACGAAGGCCGCGATACCCATGCTGATGACGATGGCGGTCAGGATCATGCCCTGCGCCAACGGATCCGCGTCGGTGGTCGAGCCGTTGCTGCTGCGGCCGTAGACCGGCGGATTTCCCGACGGTCCTGCGACGTTGAGGATCAGCAGGTTCACGGCATTGCCGACGAGCAGCAGCCCCAACAGCATTCGGGTCAGGGCGCGTTCCAGCAACAGGTAGACCCCCACACTGGTGAGCCCACCGATCAGGATGAGGGGAACAAGATAAGTGGTCATTTCCGCACCATCTCCACATCGACGCGGGCACCCAGGCTGCGCAGGATGTCGAGAACAAGACCCACCACGATCAGATAGACCCCGAGGTCGAAGAACAGTGCGGTCACCAGCTTGATCGGGCCGAGCACCGGGACGTCGACGTGCAGCACCGCCGAGGAGAGCACCGGTGCACCGAGCAGCAGCGAGGTCACCGCGGTGCCCGCCGAGAGAATCAGGCCGGCGCCCAATACCTTGCCGGCATCCAGTGGCAGCGTCTCGCCGAGTTCATAGCGGCCGCCGGCAAGATAGCGCAGCACCAGCGCCAGCCCCGCGGTGAGACCACCGGCGAAACCGCCGCCGGGCGTGTTGTGCCCGGCGAAGAACAGGTACGCCGAGAGCACCATGATGAGCGGGAAGATGATGCGGGTGGCCACCTCGAGCACCAGTGAGCGGTCACGGGGGTCGCGCAGCTCACTGCCGCGCAACCAGGTGACGTCGCCGACGGCCGGGCTGTAGGCACTCACCGGGCCGATATCGGGCTGGCCGACCGGACTCGGCGTCGCCTGCGGGACCCGCGGTGCGGACCCGAAGCGCCTGTTGCGGAAGACCATCGAGGCCACTCCCGTTGCGGCGACGACTAACACCGAGAGCTCGCCCATGGTGTCCCAGGCGCGGATGTCGACCAGCAGGACGTTGACGGCGTTGGCGCCGTGCCCGCGGTAGTAGGCGGCCTCGGGGAGAAGTTCGGCGATCGGGCCGGTGTCGCGCGCGGCCATCGCGAATACCGTCAGCGTGGTGACCGCCGCCCCGACCGCCAGCGACAGCGCGGCGCGCGGCAGCCGGCTGCGGTTGATGTTGGAGCGGTCGGCTTCCGCAGGCAGCGTCCGCAGCACCAGCACGAAGATCACCAGTAGCAGCGTCTCGACCAGGAACTGCGTCAGCGCCAGATCCGGCGCACCGTGGAACGCGAAGATCACACCGCAGCCGTAGCCGGTGACGCCGACCAGCAGCACCGCGGCGAGCCGGTTGCGCATCACCGTCGCGCCGACCGCGGCGGCCAGCACCACCAGGCCCGCCACCACTTGCAGCGGGGAATCCCACAGTGCAATTTTCGGGGCGAGGTCCGACCGGGTACGGGCACCCAGCGCCAGTGCGGTCACCGGCATCAGCACCAGCGTGCACAGGATCACCGACTGGGTGGCCGGTAGTGATCCTCGCTGGGTCTGCGCCGTCAGGCGCACCGCAAGGACGTCCAGGCCGCGCATCACCTCGTCGTAGATCCGGTCCGCGTTGCCCAAGGGGGTGAAGCCGGACTGGCTGCGGGGCAACCTGTTTCGGCCGAAGAACACGCACGTGCCGACCGTCAGGATCAGCACCGACAGCAGCAACGGCAGGCCGAACCCGTGCCACAGTGCCAGGTGGTAACCCGAACCGCCGGGGATGGTCTCGGCGTAAGCGTCGAGGACCGAATCCAGGCCGGCCGGCCACAGCCCGAATGCCAGCCCGGCGGCGGCGAGAATGCCCGGCGGCAGCAGGAAGTTCAGCGGCGGGCGGTGCATCGCGGTGACCCGGACACTGGGCGCGTCCAGGCCCTTGTCGGCGAAGGCGCCCCACAGGAATCGCAGGCTGTAGATGGTGGTGAAGACCGAGCCGAGCACGATGCCCGCGAGCACGACGGGGGCCCAGCCGCCCAGCGCCTGGCTGTGCAGCACGGTCTCCAGGTCGGCCTCCTTGGCCACGAACCCGAAGAACGGCGGAAGCGCGGCCATGCTGGCGGTGGCGCCGAGAGCGATGAACAGCAGCGGCCGGTGCCGGCGGCCGAGGCCGGCCAGCTTGCGGATGTCCCGGGTTCCGGTGGCGTGGTCGATCACGCCGACCACCATGAAGAGCGCCGCCTTGAACATGGCGTGCGCACACAGCATGGCCAGCCCGGCCAGCATCATATCCGGGCCGCCGGAGCCGACCATGATCGTGATAAGGCCGAGCTGGCTGACCGTGCCGAAAGCCAGGATCAGTTTGAGGTCGTATTCGCGGACCGCGCGCCAACCCGCCAGCAGCATGGTGAGCAACCCCAGCCCCACCACCATCGGTCGCCACAGTGGGGTGTCGGCGAACCCGGGTGTCATCCGGGCGATCAGGTAGACACCGGCCTTCACCATCGCCGCGGCATGCAGATAGGCGCTGACCGGGGTGGGCGCGGCCATCGCGCCGGGCAGCCAGAAGTGCATCGGCACGATCGCGGACTTGGACAGCGCGCCCACCAGGATCAGCGCGATCGCGATGGTGACGGCCAGGCCGGTCGGCGGGGCGGCGATGAGTTCCGAGAGCAGATAGGTGCCCGACAGGTTGCCCAGGACGATGATGCCGACCAGCATGGCCAGCCCGCCGAAGGTCGTCACCAGCAATGCCTGGGTGGCCGCCCGCCGGCTGGTGGCCCGTTCGGCGTAGTGGCCCACCAGCAGGAATGACAGCACCGTGGTGGTTTCCCAGAAGATATAGAGCAGCAACATGTTGTCGCTGACCACCAGGCCGAACATCGCACCGGAGAAGGCGACCAGTTCGGCCGCGAAGCTGGGTAGCCGCTTCTCGATGCGGCCCTCGTGGTGGTGGAAGTACTCGCCGCAGTAGAACAGGACCAGCGCGCCGATCGCCAGCACCAGCACGCTCATGATCGCCGACAGTGAATCGAAGCGCAGCGTGATGTCCATGGCCAGCTCGGGTACCCACGGGATGTGCACGGTCGGGACGTCCGCGTCGCCGGGCCAGTTCAGTCCCACCCACACCAGCGAGCCCAGCGGAACCAGGGCGAGGGGATAGAACGCCAACCGGCCCCATCTGGCGACCAGAAGGGGCGCCACCGCGGTGGCGACTGCGTGGGCGAGGAGAACGGCGAGCACGGCACTCCGATCGGATGGGGGTCGGGGTGTCAGCCACTAGGGCTACCGCCATTCTACCGGTGGACCCAGGTACTGCGGTACTCGACTATCGGTTCTCCGCGAACGCCTTCAAGGACTCGACCTGCACCGGATCCAGGGAGGGACGCACGTTCCCGCGCGCCTTGGTCACATCCTCTGCGGTGACATCGGCCGCGTCGATCGAGCGCCGCATGGCGGTCAGCGCCGCCTCGCGCAGCAACGCCACACAGTCCGCGGCGCTGTAGCCGTCCAGATCCTCGGCCAGCGCGTCCAGATCCACGTCCGGGGCCAGCGGAATGGATTTGCCCGAGGTTCGCAAGATGTCCTTGCGTGCCTGCGCATCCGGCGGCTCCACGAACACCAGTTTCTCCAGCCGGCCCGGACGCAGCAGCGCCGGATCGATCAGGTCCGGCCGGTTGGTGGCGCCCAGCACCACCACATCGCGCAGCGGGTCGATACCGTCCAGCTCGGTCAGCAGCGCGGCCACCACCCGATCGGTCACCCCGGAATCATGGCTCTGCCCACGCCGCGGCGCCAAAGCGTCGATCTCGTCGAGGAACACCAGCGACGGCGCCGAATCGCGAGCGCGACGGAACAATTCGCGCACCGCCTTCTCCGACGAGCCGACCCATTTGTCCATCAGCTCGGCGCCCTTGACGGCGTGCACGCTCAGCCGGCCGGAACTGGCCAGTGCCCGAACCACGAATGTCTTACCGCAGCCCGGCGGGCCATAGAGCAGCACGCCGCGCGGGGGGTGCACGCCGAGGCGGGCGAAGGTGTCGGGATGCTGCAGCGGCCACAGCACCGCCTCGGTGAGCGCCTGCTTGGTGGCGACCATATCGCCGACGTCCTCGAGGGTGACCGAGCCGACGGCCACCTCCTCGGTGGCCGACCGGGACAGCGGACGGATGACCGAGAGCGCCCCGCTGAAATCCTCCTGGGTCAGGGCGGGAGGCTGACCGTCGGCGCTGGCACGGGCGGCGGCCCGCAGCGCCGCCTCCCGGACCAGGGCGGCGAGATCGGCGACGACGAAACCCGGTGTGCGTGCCCCGATCTCGTCGAGGTTGAGATCGCCCGCCGGCACCTCACGCAGGAGCACCTCCAGCAGTGCCTTGCGGGTGGCGCCGTCGGGCAGGCTCAGGCCGAGTTCGCGGTCGCACAGATCCGGTGCCCGTAACCGGGCATCGACGTTGTCCGGCAGCGCCGAGGTGGCGATAAACGCAGCCCCCTTGGTGCCCACCGCAATGCGCAGTTCGGTGAGGATCAGCGTCGCCACCGGTTCGGCGACACTCGGCAGCAGCGCATCGATATCGGTGATGAGCAGGACACCGCCATCACGGACACCGGCGACCGCGGAGGCCACACTGGCCAGTCGATCCTCGGCGCGCAACGCCCCGACCTCGGGTCCGTCCAGCTCGATCAGCCGGCGGTCGGCGCACACGGCCCGGACCAGGGTGGTCTTGCCGACGCCGGCCGGGCCACTCACCAGCACACCGAGATTGGTTGCGGCGCCGAGGCTTTCCAGCAGCTGTGGCTCATCGAGGGCCAGCTTGAGCCACTCGGCAAGCTTGCCGGCCTGCACATGGGCGCCCTTGAGATCATCGCACGGGATCGCGGGTGTGGCAGGCGCCGGGCCCGGTGTGGACGGTGCCGTTCCCGTGGTGCCGTCGCCCCAGCAGACATTCGAATTGGGTTGCACGCTCACGGTTCCGGCCGGATCGACACCGGTCACCGTGAGCAACTCGGAGGTCCAGGTGATGCCCACCGAGGTGGTCAGCGCGGTGGTGGCCGCCGATGTCGAGGTGCCCGGACCGAGATCGCGGGGGAGCAGGGAGACGGTGTCGCCGACCGTCATCACCTTGCCGAGCAGGGCCATCCGCAGCGTCGCGGGCGATAGCGATTGGGTGGCCAGCCGGGAGCCGGTCAGGGTGACCGAGCGCGCGCCGAACACCGTCACCGGCGCGACGACAACGGTCGTGTTCTCCCGCAGGCCGGCATTGGACAGCATCACGTCGTCGAGCAGCGCCACCCCGGCCGGGGTGCCGCCGGGGGCCAGACCCACCACCGCGGCGGTGGTGCGGGAACCCAGCAGCGAGACCGCATCCCACTCGCGGATGCCCAGGGCGGCGATGGCTTCCGGGTGCAGGCGCACCACCCCGCGGCGGTTGTCGGAGGCCGACGTGTTCAGCCGGGCGGTCAGCCGGAGATGGTTCACCGGCCCGGCTTGCGCAGACCGAGCCGGGACACCGAACGCCGGTGCGGCTGTGCCCGGCGGATCTCGCGGCGGGCCTGGCGGCGTTGGCGCGGTTTGTCGTTCCACGTCTCGGGTCGGGCCTGCACCCACCGTTGGCTGCGGATCGTGAACGGGATTGTGCAGACGTAGCCGACGACGCTGAGCAGCAACAACACGTAGGGGAACAGCAGCAGCGCCGCAGCCGCCGCGGCGATGGCGATCAACAGGAAGGGCGCCGCGTTCGGCGGCATGGAGACCGATTTCAGTGCCAGCGTGGGTACCCGGCTGACCAGCAGGGTGGCATTGGCGGCGAACCACAGGCAGACGAACCAGGGTGTGGTCCACCAGCCCTGGCCGAACTGCAGCATCGCGGCCAGCGGAGCGATGACGCCGACGGCCCCGCAGGGCGCGGGCATCCCGGTGAAGTACTGCCGCGTGTAGGCGGGTTTGGTGTCGTCGTCGAGCAGTGCATTGAACCGCGCCAATCGCAGCACGATGCACACGCAGTACAGCAACGCGAAGATCCAGCCGACCGGCGACGTCGGCAGCAACGTCACGTACACCACCAGCGCGGGTGCCACACCGAAGTTGACCGCGTCGGCCAGCGAGTCGATCTCGGCGCCCATCCGCGACTGGGCGTCCAGCGCGCGGGCGATACCGCCGTCGATGCCGTCCAGGATCGCGGCGGCACCGATCAGGGCGAGCGCGATAGCGGGCCGGTCGTCGAGCGCGAACTTGATGGACGTCAGGCCCGCGCAGATGGCCAACACCGTGGTGGCACTGGGCAGGATCCGCATCGCTGCCGGGCGTGGTTTGGCTCGGTCCCGGTTCTGCATCACGACAGTTCGGCCAGAATCGTCTCGCCGCCGATTGCGCGCTGCCCGCCCTCTACCAGCACGCGTGCGCCGGTGGGGAAGTAGGTGTCCAACCGGGAGCCGAACCGGATCAGTCCGTACGTCTGGCCGAGTGTGAGTTTGTCACCGATGTGGGCGCTGCACACGATGCGCCGGGCGACGAGTCCGGCGATCTGCACGGCGACGACGTCCACACCGTCTTCGGTGCGCAGCCACATGCTGTTGCGTTCGTTGGCCTCGCTGGCGGTGTCCTTGTCCGCGGACTGGAACCGGCCTGGCCGGTGCACCACCCCCATCACCTGGCCGGCCACCGGTGCGCGCTGCACGTGCGCGTCGAATATGGACAGGAAGATGCTGATCCGGGCCATCGGGGTATCGCCGATACCGAGTTCGGCGGGTGGAACCGCGGTGTCCAGCAGAGTCACCCGGCCGTCGGCCGGTGCCACGACGACGCCGGGACGGCTCGGGGGCACTCGGGACGGATGCCGGAAGAACAGTGCACTGAAACTCGCGGCACCGAGACCGCTGTTGCGCAGCCAGCGGTGATTGCGGCCGGCGGCTGCCAGGCCCAGGCCGCCGACGATGAACGGCAGACCGGCCGGATGGACCGGGGGGACGGTGGATCGGACGAGTTCGACGAAGCGTTGTGCTTCTGAGCTGTCGTCATCGGGTGAACGCGCAGGTCTGGCCATATTGGCTCCCGATTCTACGTGGGGTCAGCCGGCGGACAGGTCCCACACGGCGACCTGTGACCCGGCGGCCACCTTGTCGACACCTACCGGGATGTCCAGCAGACAGTTCGACGATGCCAGCCAGCGCAGGTGATGCGAGGCCGGTGGCCCATAGCTGGTGACGGTATCGCCTGCGAGCAGGCCGCGTCGGAACTGGCGTTTGCCGGGCGGGGAGGTCAGGTCCTCGGCGAGCGTGGCGGTGATGCGGGGACGCTCCGGTGCCAAGCCCATCGCCGCGCGCAGTGCCGGGCGCAGGAACACCTCGAAGGACACCAGCGCGCTCACGGGGTTGCCGGGCAGGGTGACGATCGGTGTGCCGGCGACGCGCCCACAGCCCTGCGGCATTCCGGGTTGCATGGCCACCTTGACGAACTGGACCTCGCCGCCGAGGGCATCCTTGACGACCTCGTAGGCGCCCGCGCTCACTCCGCCGGTGGTGATGATCAGGTCCGCCTGTTCGGCATGGGCGCCCAGCGCGGCCCGGAATGTGTCGACGTCGTCGCCGACCATGGTCGAGGCGATGACGTCGGCTCCCGCGTCGCGGACAGCGGCGGCCAGCATCACCGCATTGGATTCGTAGATCTGCCCGGGCTGCAGCGGCGTCCCCGGCGCCACCAGCTCCGAACCCGTCGACATCACCAGCACCCGGGGCCGCGGCAGCACACTGACCTCGGCCAGGCCCAGGGCGGCCACCAGACCCAGCGCGGCCGGGGTGAGGCGCTGACCGGTCGCCAGCACCGTCGTGCCTGCGGCGACATCCTCACCGGCGCGCCGGATGTGCTGACCCTCGCGGGTGCTCGCGCGGATCTGCACCGCTGGCGCGCGCGTCGAAAAGGGGGTCGAAAAGGGGGCTGTGAAATCAGAATCCGTCGACTCGACGGGGACCACCGTGGTGGCCCCGAGCGGTAGCGGCGCGCCGGTCATGATGCGTTGTGCGGTACCGGGTTCCAATGGCCGGGTGTCGGCGCGCCCGGCCGGGATGTCATCGACGACCGGCAGTGTGACGGGATTCTCGGCCGTGGCGTTCACGATATCGGCGGCGAGCACCGCAAACCCGTCCATTGCCGAGTTGTCGAAACCGGGCAGCGACACCGCGGCGACGATATCGCCAGCCAGCACCAGCCCCAGGGCGTCGCCGGGTGCCATCGTCACCGCCGGGCGGCCCTGGATCAAACCGGCGATGACCTGCTGATGTTCGTCGACGGAGCGCATCGCTAGACGGGGAAGCCGACGCCGGTGAGCTCCTCGGACACCGTCCACAACCGGCGCTGGATGCGGGTGTCGTGCGACTGCGCGCTGGAGGTCACGAGCTGTGGATGTCCGACGATTCCCATGGCGGCGATCGGGAAGGCCGGTCCGTAGTACTGCCCGCCGCGCACCGCCGGATCGGTGGCGGCACGCAGGGTGGCCAGCGCGCCGACCAGCGGCGAGTTGGTGACCAGACCGGCCAGCGTGTTGAAACCGGGCAGGTTGGCGCCGGGGATGTGACGCGTTAGTTCGGTGTTGGAGACGCCGGGGTGGGCGGCGACCGAGAGAGTGTTCTTGCCTGCCAGGCGGCGGTTCAGCTGATAGCTGAACATCAGGTTGGCCAGCTTGGACTGACCGTAGGCCGCGACCCGGTTGTACCTGGTGTGCTCCCACTGCAGATCGTCGAAGTGGATCGCTGCCTGATTGCGGTGGGCAATGCTGGCCAGTGCCACCACCCGCGAATTTTCCACGGGCAGAATGTTTTCCAGCAGCAGGCCGGTGAGTGCGAAATGGCCGAGGTGGTTGGTGCCGAACTGCAGCTCGAAACCGTCGGCGGTGGTCTGCTTCGGCGGGTACATCACCCCGGCATTGTTGATCAGCAGATCGATGCGCGGGTAGTCGGCCTTGAGCTGCTCGGCCGCGGTGCGGACCGACTGCAGCGAGCCGAGGTCGAGGGCGACGACCTTGAGGTCGGCGTCCGGTACGGCGGCGCGGATCTTGGATGCCGCACCTGCACCCTTGGCGGTGTCCCGTACCGCGATGACGACCTGCGCGCCGCGGTCGGCGAGCACCCTGGCCGTCTCGTAGCCGAGGCCGGTGTTCGAACCCGTGACGATCGCGACCCGCCCGGACTGGTCGGGGACATCTGATTCGGTCCATTTCTGGCTCATACCTAGAACATACGGACCCCGACCGCCATGCTCGAGTGATGGGTGCACCCCAGTCGCAGCGCACCCCACCGCATCCCCGTGGGTCGCAGACGGTGTGTGGTGCGCATAGTCTCGCTGCATGGCTATCGGTGGAGTCCTTTTCGATATAGACGGGGTGCTGGTGACCTCATGGCGGCCGATCGAGGGCGCCGCCCGGACGCTGCAGGTGTTGGCGGACAATCAGATTGCGCGGTCCTACCTGACCAACACCACCACCCGCACCCGCACCCAGATCTCCGACCTGCTCACCGAGGCGGGCATGCCGGTCAGCCCGGACGAGGTGATCACCGCCGCGGCGCTCACCGCCGATTACGTTCGCGACAGGTATCCGGGCGCCCGATGTTTCCTGGTGAACAGCGGTCAGATCGCCGAGGACATGCCGGGGGTGGACATCGTCTACTCCGCCGAGTTCACCGGTCCGGGTGCCCCGGCCACCCCGGATGTGGTGCTGCTCGGCGGCGCCGGACCCGAGTACAACCACCTGACCCTGTCATGGGTGTACGACTGGATGGCCCAGGGCGTCCCGGTGGTGGCCATGCACCGCAGCATGTCGTGGACCACCACCCACGGGTTGCGCATCGACACCGGCATGTACCTCCTGGGCATGGAGGAGTGCTCGGGCCGCAAGGCCACCGCCGTCGGGAAGCCGGCGCCCGAGGGATTCCTGTCGGCGGCCAACCTGCTCGGGGTGAACGCCGACGAGATGTACATGGTCGGCGATGACCTCAACAACGATGTGCTGGCCGCCCAGGTGGTCGGGATGACCGGCGTGCTGGTGCGCACCGGCAAGTTCCGTCAGAACACGCTGGACCGTTGGGCCGCAGATGAATTCGCCATGCAACCCAGTCATGTCATCGAATCGGTGGCTGGCCTGCCGGAGCTGTTGGGGCTCTAGCGGGACGGCGGTCTCAGACTGCGCACCGCGTCGATGCGGGCCTTGATCTGATCGCCGGTGGCCGCCGCAAGGGGCGGGCCGCCGCATATCTCGCGTAGCTCGTTGTGGATCTGACCGTGCGTCTTGCCGGTGCGGTGATGCGCGATCGACACCAGGGTGTTCAGTTCACGGCGGAGTTCCTGCAGGTGGCCGTGGGTGGTCCGCGGCGCCGCCGCCCCGGATGCGGTGCGTTTCTGCAACTGCTCGTCCTGGCGGCGGCTCAGCAGATCGCGCATCTGGCGCGCATCCAGCAGGCCGGGGATGCCGAGATAGTCGGCCTCTTCGTCGCTGCCGGCCGGGGTTGCGGTGCCGAACGACGATCCGTCGAAGATGACCTGATCGAGCTCGGCATCGGCGCCCAGGGACTCGAAACCCCGTTCCGGGTCGGTCTTTTCGTCCTTGGTCTTGTTCGCGTCCTCGAGCAGCGCATCCTCTAGGCCGTCGGTTTCGCGGTGCGGCTTGCCCAGCACGTGGTTGCGCTGAGCCTCCAGTTCGCTGGCCAGCCGCAGCAGGTTAGGCACCGAAGGCAGGAAGATGCTGGCCGTCTCACCGGCCTTGCGGCTGCGTACGAACCGGCCGATCGCCTGGGCGAAGAACAGAGGTGTCGAGGCGCTGGTGGCGTAGACGCCGACGGCGAGCCGGGGCACGTCCACGCCCTCGGAGACCATGCGCACCGCGACCATCCACGGTGAGGAGGAGTCGGAGAACTCCGAGATGCGGCTCGATGCCGTCGGATCGTCGGAGAGCACCACTGTCGGTGCCTCGCCGGTGAGGGTCGTCAGCAGCTTGGCGTAGGCGCGGGCGGTCGTTTGATCGGAGGCGATGATCATGCCGCCGGCATCGGGGACATGGGCGCGCTTCTGCTGCAGCCGCCGGTTCGCGGCGGCGATCACCGCGGGCATCCACTGGCCCTCGGGGTTCAGCGCGGTGCGCCAGGCACGCGCCGTCTGCTCGGCATTGAGAGGCTCGCCCAGGCGTGCCGCGTGCTCCTCGCCGGCGCTGTCGCGCCAACGGGCCTCGCCCGAGTAGGCCATGAACACCACCGGGCGCACCACACCGTCGGCCAGCGCCTCGGAGTAGCCGTAGATGTGATCGGCCTTGGAGCGCTGGAAGCCCGCGCCGTCGGTTTCGTAGGTGACGAATGGGATCGCGCTGTCGTCGCTGCGAAATGGGGTACCGGTCAATGCCAGCCGCCGCGTCGCGTCGTCGTAGGCCTCCCGGATGGCGTCGCCCCAGCTTTTGGCGTCGCCGCCGTGGTGGATCTCGTCGAAGATGACCAGCGTCTTGTGGTTCTCGGTGCGCACCCGATGCCGGGTGGGGTGGCTGGCCACCTGGGCGTAGGTGACGACGATGCCGTGGTAATCGGTGGAGGTGTGTCCCGCCGAGTTGCTGAACTTGGGGTCCAGCGCCATCCCGAGCCGAGCGGCCGCCTGCGCCCACTGCGTCTTGAGATGCTCGGTGGGCACCACCACCACGATCTGCGTCACGGTGCCGTCGGCCAGCAACTCGCCGGCGACGCGCAATGCAAAGGCCGTCTTGCCGGCACCCGGGGTCGCGACAGCCAGGAAGTCCTTCGGCCTGGCGGCGAGATACTTCACCAGCGCCCGACGCTGCCAGCCCCGCAAAGCCTGGGTGCTGGGCGCTTCGTATGCCCGCACCCGAGACTCCTATCTGGTCGAAGGGCAGTCTAGGGCAAGGGGTTACGTGCGCGCATATCCGCAGGGGCGTGCCGCTCGTCCGGGAATCAGACGCTGGGATTGACGCCATGAGAGACTCCTGTCAGGCGTAAACGGGGTGGATACTCCGGTTGCTTCCGATTATGCGGAACGAACGCTCCGCTTTTGTTCCCCGGGAGGTCTTGGATATGCGCGCCGACGCGGCCCGTAATCGCGCACGCGTCCTCGCGGTGGCCTACGAGACGTTCGCCGCCGAAGGTCTCGGTGTGCCCGTCGACGAGATCGCCCGTCGCGCCGGTGTCGGCGCGGGCACCGTCTACCGCCACTTCCCCGCCAAACAGGATCTTTTCCGGGCGGTGATCGCGGACCGGATGCAGCAGATCGTCGACGAGGGGCGCGCACTGCTCGTGTCGGACCCGGCGGGTGCGATCTTCAGCCTGATGCGGGCCGTGGTGCTGGATTGGGGCGCCACCGACCGCGGACTGGTCGAGGCATTCTCCGGCGCGGGGGTCGACATCAACCACGCGGTGCCCGGGGCCGAAGCGGAGTTCCTCGCGATGATGGGTGATCTGCTGACCGCGGGTCAGGCCGCCGGCACCTTACGGGCAGATGTCGCCGTGCCGGAGGTCAAGGGTCTCGTGGTGGGACTGCAGGCGATACAGGCCTACGACGCCGCGGTCGTCGACACGGCGTTGGCCGTCGTGTTCGACGGGTTGCGAAACGACCGATTCCACGGTGAGAGCAGCTAGCCAACCTTGCACTCGCCATGGTCGAGTGCTAAAAATGATGTTGGCACTCTCGATTAGTGAGTGCTAGGTCGGGCCGGTGAGGCAGGGAGCACACCCACGCCGTCCGTCGCGGGCACTGAACCTGACCAACAAGACGTGCAATTCCCAACCGGAGGAATCACCTCGCAATGGCCAAGACAATTGCGTATGACGAAGAGGCCCGTCGCGGCCTCGAGCGGGGCCTCAATGCCCTCGCCGACGCCGTAAAGGTGACGCTCGGCCCCAAGGGTCGCAACGTCGTCCTGGAGAAGAAGTGGGGTGCCCCCACGATCACCAACGATGGTGTTTCCATCGCCAAGGAGATCGAGCTGGAGGACCCGTACGAGAAGATCGGCGCCGAGCTGGTCAAAGAGGTCGCCAAGAAGACCGATGACGTCGCAGGCGATGGCACCACCACCGCCACCGTGCTCGCCCAGGCCCTGGTTCGCGAAGGTCTGCGCAACGTCGCGGCCGGCGCCAACCCGCTCGGCCTGAAGCGCGGTATCGAGAAGGCTGTCGAGGCCATCACGGCTCGGCTGCTCTCGACCGCCAAAGAGGTCGAGACCAAAGAGCAGATCGCTGCCACCGCCGGTATCTCCGCCGGTGACCAGTCCATCGGTGACCTGATCGCCGAGGCGCTGGACAAGGTCGGCAACGAGGGTGTCATCACCGTCGAGGAGAGCAACACCTTCGGCCTGCAGCTCGAACTGACCGAGGGTATGCGTTTCGACAAGGGCTACATCTCGGGCTACTTCGTGACCGACGCCGAGCGCCAGGAAGCGGTCCTCGAGGATCCGTACATCCTGCTCGTTTCGTCGAAGGTTTCGACGGTCAAGGACCTGCTGCCGCTGCTGGAGAAGGTCATCCAGTCCGGCAAGCCGTTGCTGATCATCGCCGAGGACGTCGAGGGCGAAGCCCTTTCCACCCTGGTGGTCAACAAGATCCGCGGCACCTTCAAGTCCGTCGCCGTCAAGGCCCCGGGCTTCGGTGACCGCCGCAAGGCCATGCTGCAGGACATCGCGATCCTGACCGGTGGCCAGGTTGTCAGCGAAGAGGTCGGCCTCTCGCTGGAGACTGCGGACATCGCCCTGCTGGGCACCGCCCGCAAGGTCGTCATCACCAAGGACGAGACCACCATCGTCGAGGGCGCCGGCGATTCCGACGCCATCGCCGGCCGGGTGGCCCAGATCCGCGCCGAGATCGAGAACAGCGATTCCGACTACGACCGCGAGAAGCTGCAGGAGCGCCTGGCCAAGCTGGCCGGCGGTGTTGCGGTGATCAAGGCCGGAGCTGCCACCGAGGTGGAGCTCAAGGAGCGCAAGCACCGCATCGAAGATGCCGTGCGTAACGCCAAGGCTGCCGTCGAAGAGGGCATCGTCGCCGGTGGCGGCGTGGCCCTGCTGCAGGCTGCCCCGGCGCTCGACGAGCTCAAGCTCGAGGGTGACGAGGCGACCGGTGCCAACATCGTGCGCGTCGCGCTGTCGGCTCCGCTCAAGCAGATCGCCTTCAACGGTGGTCTGGAGCCGGGTGTCGTCGCCGAGAAGGTGTCGAACCTGCCCGATGGTCACGGCCTGAACGCCGCGACCAACGTGTACGAGGACCTGCTGGCCGCCGGCGTTGCCGACCCGGTCAAGGTCACCCGCTCGGCGCTGCAGAACGCGGCGTCCATCGCGGCGCTGTTCCTCACCACCGAGGCCGTCGTCGCCGACAAGCCGGAGAAGGCGTCTGCACCCGCGGGCGACCCGACCGGTGGCATGGGCGGTATGGACTTCTAAGTCCAAGTTTCTGAGGAGAGGCCCGGTCCCGTTCGCGGGGCCGGGCCTTTCGTAATGTCGCCCTGAGCGCGCCGGCGGATAACGGACAGAATGTCGGCGACGACCACGTGCCAGCGATAGACAACATCCTCATAGGTCAGTCGAACCACCACAAACCCCAAGCCGGTAGCCGCTCTGTCCCTCGTCCGGTCGGACTGGTACTTGGGTAGAGAAGGTCGACTCGCCCCACTCCCGGAATGTCCACTTGGGACCGTGGACCGGCGTGCCCGCGACGAGTACCGGATGTGCAGTGCGGAATCGCCGAACCCAGACGCGACGCAGGCGTAGTGCTGAGACGCAACTCGGGACACCTCCGGCTGAGACCGCGCGGACGACCTGCGGGTCGGCGGACTGACTGGCATACCAGCCGCGCCGAACCTGCAGCCAACCCTGCGCTTTGATTCGCGGTGGCGACCACCCGCCCGCACGCAGCTGTGCGGTGGACACCACCCCGCCATTCGCCGCGAGGACGTGCGCAATCTCTACCACCGTCCAATTGCAGCCCACGAAAAGTGGTGGCGACAGCCCCGGCCGCCAACCTGTGGATAACTCGGGGAGGTCTGATCACTCCTACGGCGGTCCGCCGGGTTTCAGGGAAACGCCGGGCTTCAGGGAAACGCCGGGCTTCAGGGAAACGCCGGGCTTCAGGGAAACACAGTCGTGCAGACCGCCCGGATCGGTGCCCTCCCCCGGCTCGATGGCGCTGCGGTGCAGCACCGCACGGCCGGGGGTCAGGCGCACTCCGACATCGGTGACCTCGGCCGTGCCGTCGACGATCAGCGAGTAGCCCGTCGGCTCCCGCGGCGGCCACAGCACGGTGACGGCCCCGTGGGCGGCGGCGTTACGCCGGGTGGTGCCCCCGAGCGGACCGATGGTGAACACGCCGGCATCGAAGATCGGCGTGACGGCCACCGTGTGCGCACGGAAGTCATCGCCGACGGTGATCAGATAGCCGAACGGGAACTCCGCCAGCGTCTCGGCGAGCTTGTCCAGGTCGACCTTCACGCTCATGAGGTGAGAATACGGTGTGCCATCGGCGTGAGGATCTATGGGCGAAACGGCGCAACTGAGCGTGGTCTGCGAAATCTGGATCGGTTGGCGGGCAGGAACTATAGCTCAGGAACAGCAGGAGTGGGCCTGGGTTGGCGCCCCCGCACCAGTCGCCCGGGTCGTGCCGCGGTGGGCACCCCGTTCTCTGCGATGATCTCCCCGGCGACGATGGTCGCGACGTAGCCGTCGGCGCGCTGCTCGAGGCGGCGGCCCCCGGCGGGTAGATCGGCCTTCACCGTCGGCTGGTGCAGGCGCATGGCGCCGGCGTCGATGATGTTGAAGTCGGCCTTGTACCCGCCGGTCAGCTGCCCTCGGTCGGCCATTCCGGCGATACGGGCAGGCACCGATGTCAGCTCCTGGATCACGCAGTCATCACGCCGTGCGCCGAGGACGGTGTCATGCGATCACCCCATCGGATACCGCCACGTCCCCGACGTACGGATCGCCTCCGAGTCCGTCGACGATGGTGCCACCCCGAATGGCGAGCTCATAGGTCATACCCCGAATGTAGGGTGACCGTGTGATAGATCACTTCGGAATCAGCTGTGCGGATTGGGACAAGTCGAGGGTCACACCGGCATGAGGGCCGAGCAGGAGCTGCTGCGGGATTCGTTCACCCGGCTCATCGAGCATGTCGACGAGCTGACCGACGGACTGTCCGGCGAGGTGTCGTCGTGGCAACCGGTGGCCGGCGCGAATAGCATTGCCTGGCTGATCTGGCACAGCGCCCGCTGTCAGGATCTGCAGCTGTGCGATATCGCAGGCATCGAACAGGTGTGGACCCGCGACGGCTGGGTGGATCGCTTCGGACTCGGTCTGCCGCCCAATGACATCGGATACGGCCACGGGCCTGATGAGGTGGCCAGGGTGCGCGCCTCGGCCGAGTTGCTGAGTGGGTACTACCGCGCGGTGCACAAGGTGACCTTGGAGTACGTGGCCTCACTCGAGGAGGGCGAGCTCGAGCGCATCGTCGACGATAACTGGGACCCGCCGGTGACGGCGAGTGCGCGGCTGGTCAGCATCATCGACGATTGCGCGCAGCACCTCGGGCAGGCCAAATACATCAAGGGCACCCTGAAGTCCACTTGACACGCGTTGACCCCGGTGCGGTATACGTCACAGCCCGGGTTTAGCATGGGACTATGACTGCCACAGCAGACCGTTCCGACGTGTCGACCATCCTGAATCCCGCCACCGGCGCGGTGGCCGGCGAGGTCCGCTGGACCAACGCCGCCGACGTCCCACAGATCGCCGCCGGCCTGCGTGAAGCGCAGCGGGAATGGGAGTCCCGCGGCGCCAAGGGCCGTGCCAAGGTCCTGGCCCGCTACGCCGTCTGGTTGGGCGAGCACCGCGACGAGATCGAGCGGCTACTGATCGCCGAAACGGGCAAGTCGGCGAACGATGCGGCCCAAGAGGTGCCGCTGCTGATCATGCTCCTGTCCTACTACATCAAGACGGTCGAGAAGGCGATGGCGCCAGACAGCCGCCCGGCCCCGCTGCCGTTCCTGTCCATCAAGAAGATCGCCGTGCACTATCGGCCACGCGCCGTCGTCGGCATCATCGCGCCGTGGAACTACCCCGTCGCCAATGCGATGATGGACGCCATCGGTGCGCTCACGGCGGGTGCCGCGGTGCTGCTCAAGCCGTCCGAGCGCACTCCGCTGACCGCCGAGGTACTGCTGCGCGGCTGGCTGGATTCCGGTGCCCCCGCGGTGTTGGCGCTGGCCCAGGGTGCCCGCGAGGTGTCCGAGGCCGTCATCGACAACGCCGACTACATCCAGTTCACCGGCTCCTCAGCGACCGGTGTGAAGGTGATGGAGCGCGCCGCACGCCGGCTCACCCCGGTCAGCCTCGAGCTGGGCGGCAAGGACCCGATGATCGTGCTCGAGGACGCCGATGTCGAACTCGCCGCCAACGCCGCGGTCTGGGGCGCGATGTTCAACGCCGGCCAGACCTGCGTGTCCGTCGAACGCGTCTACGTGCTGGAGCAGGTCTACCACCAGTTCGTCGCCGCCGTGGTCAAGGCCGTACAGAACCTGAAGATGGGTTCGGGCGACGGTTACGACTTCGGCGCCATGATCGATGAGTCCCAGGTGGCGGTCACCGCCAGGCATGTCGACGATGCCCTGGCCAGGGGTGCCAGGGCGCTGACCGGTGGCAAGCGCCCCGAGGGTGCGGGCAGCTTCTACCCGCCCACCGTCCTCGTCGACGTCGACCACTCGATGGCCTGTATGACCGAGGAGACCTTCGGGCCGACGCTGCCCATCATGAAGGTGTCCTCCGTTGGTGAGGCCGTGCGCCTGGCCAACGACAGCCAGTACGGACTGAGCGCCTCGGTGTTCTCCAAGGATGTGGAGCGCGCCAAGGACATTGCGCTGCAACTGGATTGCGGTGCCGTCAACATCAACGACGTGATCTCCAACTTGATGTGCACCACCGCCCCGATGGGTGGCTGGAAGACCTCCGGCATCGGCGCCCGTTTCGGCGGCGTCGACGGGGTGCGCAAGTACTGCCGCCAGGAGACCGTGGTGGTGCCCCGCCTGAACGTCGGCGCGGGTGGCAACTACTACAACCACTCGCTCAAGGCGCTGGCCCGGATGAACAAGATCATCACCAAGATGGCGCTGTCGCGGCCCAAGCGCGAAGCCAAGTAGCGCCACCCGCTGTTCACGTGGGCGTCACCGCTGGTTACCGCGGGATCGTTACCTTCGGTGCGTGATTCTCGATACCAGTGGCTATGCCGTCCGTGATGACGATGACGACGACCCGGTGCTGCTCCTCATGCCCGGCGGCGAGACTGTCGACACCTGGCGCGAGGGCTACCCGTACGACGAGCGCATGTCGCGCAGCGAGTACGAGGAGCACAAGCGGTTGCTGCAGATCGAGTTGCTGAAACTGCAGAAGTGGAGCCAGACCAACGGGCTGCGCCATGTCATCGTGTTCGAGGGGCGCGACGCGGCGGGCAAGGGCGGCACCATCAAGCGCTTCATGGAGCACCTCAATCCGCGCGGCGCCCGCGTGGTCGCGCTGGAGAAGCCGACCGAGCGGGAACGTACCCAGTGGTACTTCCAGCGCTACGTCAATCATCTGCCTGCCGCCGGCGAGATCGTGATGTTCGACCGGTCCTGGTACAACCGGGCCGGTGTCGAACGGGTGATGGGCTTCTGCACCGCCAAGCAGCATGCCGAGTTCATCCGCCAGGCCCCGCTGTTCGAGCAGATCCTGGTCAACGACGGCATCAGCCTGACCAAGCTGTGGTTCTCGGTGACCCAGTCCGAGCAGCTCACCCGCTTCACCATCCGCCAGGTCGACCCTGTGCGGCAGTGGAAGCTCTCACCCACCGACCTCGCGTCCCTGGACAAGTGGGATGACTACACCGCGGCCAAGGAGGACATGTTCGCCTGGACGGACACCGAGACCGCGCCATGGACCATCGTGAAAAGTAACGACAAGAAACGCGCCCGGATCAACGCGATGCGCCATGTGCTGAGTAAGTTCGACTACGACAACAAGGACTACGAGGTGATCGGCCAGCCCGATCCGCTAATCGTGGGACGCGCGCTTTCGGACTGAGCATGAAAGGGGCGGCATGCGGTCACTGCTGGCGCTCCTGCTC